>CENZ01202768.1_pt1 | contig 108607 bp, 104 predicted proteins | sample 361341 | NCBI WGS metagenome assembly CENZ01 (sample SAMEA2619782, study PRJEB7988) | marine metagenome | biome: marine biome (ENVO:00000447); feature: deep chlorophyll maximum layer (ENVO:xxxxxxxx); material: "saline water (ENVO:00002010), including plankton (ENVO:xxxxxxxx)" | depth 50 m
CATCTGGTGAAGTCCAACGAGCCTCAGCAAACCAATCATTAACATTAGCTGGGTTAGCCATTGAGGTTACTCCTGAAACCATGGTCATTCCCATCGCTGTAGTAATCGTTGGTATAACTGCAGTATTATCTGAATCCATCCAACGTCTTAAATCATCTTTAGCGGTATAACCTAGTAAACTGATAGTACTACCATTGTCAAAATTAAAATTGACTTGGCCTTGCATTCTATTTCTCTTAATTCTAGATGATGGTTCTGCAGCATCATAAACTTTAGCCCAATAATACTGATTAGTACCCTCTGTAAAGTCATTTTGAGGATGATGATTACGTGGGTAGCCGCCAGCGAATGATTTAGGCATAGGACAATTAAATGTACCCTTGAAATACTGTTCGATAGCCATGCCTGAACCAACTTGAATATTTGAACAGGCGGTTCTCGCAGCAGGGTCAAGAGCTTGAATTAAAGGTGAATCATCATCAATTTCCTTGTAAATATGTCTAATATAACCATCAACTTTTTCATTATTAGAGTTGAATGTTATCTTAGTAGTCATATAAGTAGTGTCCGTTCCACCCAGACGATATCCATCACTTGAGAACCATTCATCTTTACCTTTAAAACTATCTTTAGCAAAATCAAAAGTAAAGCCTAGATCTAAAACATTATTGCTAGTTATAGGGCCAGAAGCTGAAAGCACAGTTTTATTTCTTTTAAGATTACTAGTACCCATCGTAATAGATGTTTCTAATTCCTCTCCAGGATTTCTAGAAACATAATTAATGGCGCCTGCAAAAGTTGAACGCCCAAAAGCTGTACTTTGTGGTCCACGAAGTACTTCAACTCTATCAACTCCATAAAATTGTATGCCACCTTGTTGCCCTGAAACAGGCAATCCATCTAAGAAAGAAGAAATTTTCTGTCTTGATGGCGCTTGAGCAAAAGTATTAACACCTCTCATAGAGGGTCTACTACCTTGTCTATCTTGAGCTTGTTGCCATTCAACACCCGGCGTGTTCTCAAATAAGTCATACATATCCAAAACATTGGCTTCTTGTAATACATCTGCACTAATAGCAGTAATTGAAACCGGAATATCTGAGAGATTTTCCTCACGCCTTCTAGCTGTAACAACAATTTCTTCTAAAAGTTGAGCGCCCTGAGCATGAACAGTAGTAATTGATGAAAATGAAGCAATTGAAACTAATAATGCTGAGACAACTGCCGAAAAAAATATATTTTTATGCACTTGAACCTCCTTTTTCATTAATAAAAATAATAAAATAAATAATTTAGAAATGTTAGATTTAAAATAGATTAGTGATATTTTGATCGATCGTACTTCCTTATCGACAATAATAAAAGCTTTTTTTTAAAGTTTTAAAAAAAAACTTAACTCTTAGGTATTAATGTATCTATTTTTTTCCAGTTTCTGCCAACAAGATTACCTCTCTGACCCCTTTTCCCTATAAAATTAGAAAGTTCAGCTGGTTTAATAATCTTCTTTCTATCACCAGAAACAACAATTAAAGAATCTTCTTTAGATAGAGCACAAACACTAGTCATATATGCGTTAGTCTTTTTAGGTAGGGATAAAATTTTATTCCCTTTACCTCTACTCAATTCAGGGAAATCTTCAATTTCAAATAACAAAAGCCTGCCATCGCTAGATACAGCAGCAATATATTTACCCTTCTCCCCAATAGGCTTTGCTGGAATGACCTCAGAGTTTTTTGGGAGATTCAGTATAGCCTTTCCAGATTTATTTCTAGAGTAAAGAGAATTAAGTGAAATAATAAAGCCGTATCCAGCAGAGGAGGTAACTAACCACTTATCAGTTTCTTTTCCAAAGAACATAGATTTAAATGACGCCCCATCTTCCAACTTAAAGCGACTTGCAATTGGCTCTCCTTGCCCCCTTGCAGAAGGTAGTTTATGCGAGAGTATGCTATATGCCTTTCCTTTATTATCCATAAAAACTACAATTTGATTACTCCTACCTAATGCGCTTGATAGAAAGCTATCATTTTGTCTATAGGTTAATTTATCTAAATCTACGTCATGACCTTTCGCTGACCTTACCAAGCCATTCTTAGATAAAATTATGGTTACTGGCTCATTTGAAACAAGTTTAGATTCATCTATTGCTTGTGCTGCTTCTCGCTCTATAAGCTCTGTTCTTCTATTATCACCGTGTAATTCAGCCAAACTAATTAACTCATCTTTAATTAGTGTATTAATTTTTAACTTTGATTCTAGAATCTTTTCCAATTGTAATCTTTCATCACTTAACTCTTGTATTTCCGTTTTTATCTTTATTTCTTCTAATTTTGCTAAGAATCTTAATTTTAAGTCGAGTATAGAATTAGCTTGAATTTCAGTAATTTTAAAACGTTTAATTAATTTTTCTTTTGGCTCATCTTCTTTTCTAATAATTGCTATTACTTCATCTATATTCAAATAAGCAATCAATAGTCCTTCTAATATATGTAATCTTTCTGTTACCTGCTCTAATCTATTCCCTATTCTATTTTTAACTGTTGTAGTTCTGAATACTAGCCACTCTTCTAGGAGTGCTTTTAAACTAAAAACTTTAGGCTTTCCATCAATACCAATAATATTAAAATTCATTCTTACAGACTTCTCTAAATCTGTTGTAGCAAAAAGATGGTTCATTAATAAAGCCAAATCAACTCTATTCGATTTTGGAGATAGTACTAGCCTTGTTGGAGATTCATGATCTGACTCATCTCTCAAATCATCTAGCATAGGTAGTTTTTTAGCTCTCATTTGTGCGGCAATTTGCTCGAGAATCTTTGCTCCAGAGATTTGATGAGGCAGCTCTGTGATAATAATCTCATTCTCATAGATTTGATACTTGGCCCTTACCCTTAAAATACCTGATCCCTTCTTATAGATATCTAATAATTCTTTTTTAGAAGAAATAATCTCACCACCAGATGGAAAATCAGGACCTTTTATATTTTTTAATATCTGGCCTGTAGTCATATCTGGATTATCAATAAGTCTAATTAGAGCAGAATTAACTTCTCTTAAATTGTGAGGAGGTATGTCGGTTGACATACCCACAGCAATTCCACTCACTCCATTTAAAAGTAAATTAGGTAACTTAGAAGGTAAAGTTTTTGGCTCTTGTAAAGTACCATCAAAATTTTGACCCCACTCTACAGTTCCAAGATTAATCTCTTCTAATAAAGTTTGAGCATATTTAGCTAATCTTGCCTCTGTATACCTCATAGCTGCAAATGACTTAGGATCATCTTGCGAGCCCCAATTTCCATGACCATCAATAATTGGATACCTGTAACCAAAAGGCTGTGCCATATTAACCATAGCCTCATAACTAGCTGAGTCTCCGTGTGGATGAAATTTGCCTATTACATCACCTATGGTTCTTGCTGATTTTTTCGGTTTAGATGAAAAAGATAAGCCTAAGCCACTCATGGCAAAAATGATCCTTCTTTGAACCGGCTTAAGTCCATCCCCTATAAATGGAAGAGCTCTATCAAGAACAACATACATCGAATAATCCATGTAAGCCTTCTCAGTAAAAGCTGAAATTGGAACTTGTTCTATACCTTCAAAATTTAGCTCTTGCTCTTTCATTATCATCTCTACCTATATTTTAACAATCATGTATTGGCTAGATTCCCTTTTTCCTCAAGCCATGCTCTTCTATCTGCCGCCCTCTTCTTTGCAAGCAACATATCAATTATTTTTTGCTCTTCGCCGGTATCATCAATAGTCAGCTGGATAAGTCTTCTAGTATCAGGAGCCATTGTTGTTTCTCTTAGTTGTAATGGATTCATTTCGCCCAATCCCTTAAATCTAGTAACAGATAGCTTACCTTTCTTTCCCTCAGCATCTATGCGATCTAAAATCATAGCTCTTTCTGCATTATCCAAAGCATAAAAAACTTCTTTGCCTATATCAATTCTATACAGGGGTGGCATAGCTATATATATATGACCATTAGAAACAAGGGGCTTAAAATGTTTTAGAAAAAGCGCGCATAAAAGAGTAGCTATATGTAAACCATCTGAATCAGCATCTGCTAGAACACAAATTTTATGATATCTAAGATTATTTAATTTACTCGAGCCTGGATCAACGCCTAAGGCTACACTAATATCATGAACTTCTTGGGAGCTTAAAATACTATTTGAGTCAAGCTCCCAAGTATTAAGAATTTTACCTCTCAATGGCATAACTGCTTGGTTTTCTCTATTTCTTGCTTGCTTGGCAGATCCACCTGCAGAATCTCCCTCAACTAAGAATAATTCAGTAAACTTTGCGTCTTGGCTTGAACAATCTGATAACTTTCCAGGTAATGCGGGACCTGAAGTTATCTTCTTCCTAGTAACCTTCTTACTATTCTTAACTCTAACTTGTGCTCTCTCAATCACTAATTGAGCTATCTCCTCTCCTGATATTTGGTTTTGATTTAACCATAAGGCAAAAGATTCCTTAGTGATATTTGTCATAAAACTAGCACATTCTCTTGAGCTTAATCTTTCTTTTGTTTGCCCTGAAAACTGAGGATCTATCATCTTCACTGAAAGAACAAAAGAAACGCCCTCCCAAACATCTTCTGGAGATATTTTTAACCCTCTAGGTAATAAACTTTTAACATCACAAAAATCTCTTATGGCCTCCGTGACACCAGTCCTTAAGCCATTGACATGTGTTCCTCCCTGGAGTGTTGGAATTAAATTAACATAGCTCTCACTTACTAAGCCTTGCCCCTCTTTATGCCATACCAAGGACCACTCAGCTGTTTCTCTCTTTCCTGTAAATGAACCTGATATGGGTTCTTGAGGCAAACATATAGATTCTTTTAAAGATTCATTTAAATAATCTTTAAGACCTGCTTGATAAATCCAACTTTCATTAAACTCTGGGCTCTCTGATTTTAAAGAAACATTTAGTCCAGGACATAAAACTGCTTTGGCTCTTAAATTGTGTTTTAAATTACTCAAAGAAAATGAAGAGTTGTCAAAATAATCTGGATTAGGCCAAAATCGAATAGCTGTACCGGTGTTGTTTTTTCCAATTTTACCAATGACTTCCAGCTTACCTCGAGGCTTGCCATTAACATAGCTCTGGTTATGCTCTTTGCCACCTCTTTTTACCCAAATCTCTAAATTTTTTGATAAGGCATTGACAACAGAAACTCCAACACCGTGAAGTCCTCCAGAAAATTGATAATTATTTTCAGAAAATTTAGCGCCGGCATGTAACTTGGTCAAAATTAACTCAACACCTGATATTTTTTCTTTCGGATGCATATCTACTGGCATTCCTCTACCATCATCAGCAACCTCAAGTGATCCATCTTTATATATCCTTACCTTTATTGATTTTGCATGGCCTTCGATAGCTTCATCCACACTATTATCAATAACCTCATGAGCTAGATGATTAGGGCGAGTAGTATCGGTATACATACCTGGCCGTCTACGGACAGGATCTAACCCAGTTAAAACTTCAATATCAGTTGCGAGGTAATTCTTACTCATTATTTGATTTTAATCAAAATAGCTGATTAGCCCAAGAAGAAAAAACAAACTAAAAATTAAATAAAGAAGATATCTAATCTAAATCTTGCGTTAGTGACTCATGGACTGACAGTGGGATGGTCTTATTTTGGAATTCATAGTTGGGATGATCTATGCCAAAAGCTATAGCCGCGCCATTTTTTATCAAGGATAAAGTATTTTTATCAAACTCAAATCTTAAAAAATGGACAGCAGAAGTTTTTTCTTCATCGCTTCTTTCAAGATCTTCATCCGGAATTGCAAAAATTTTTTCATCCTCAATTAACGCATAAACACGATCTTCGATGCCAATAAACTGGGATAATTTTTTTCGTCTTTCATCAACATCAGGTATTTCAATCATAAAAGTAGCCTTTAGGTTAGTTCCATCAGGTATAAGTGGATTATAGGCACTTAATTCCTCTTCAATCGCATCTAGCTCAAAAACTTTTTCTATTCGCAGAACTTCTTGTACTTGATATTTTATTGTCAAATTATCTTCAAAATATAGAGTAGCATCAACACCAATTGATACTTTCCTATTTTTCTTATGTTCTAAAACTTCTCTTCTAAAATTATTTCTACAATTATGATATTCCTCTAAACTCATTAAATTTTTTGGTGTTAGTTTTTTCATTATATTAAATCCCGTAAGCATGTCTTAAAAGTTGAATTGGGTGTTTTGGTTCTATCTCCTTATCAATAGATGCTATTTGCTCAGCTGCCATTGGGCAATCACTTATAAATTCATCAGAATCTGAATTAGAAACTCTTCTGACTACTGGTTTTGCTATCTTCCTTGAGGCTTCATTAAACTCCTTTTTAACAGCATAGGTTCCATCGTGACCGGAACACCTCTCTATTGCATCTACAGAAGTATCTGGAACTAGTTCAAGTAAATCTCTAGTTTTAAGACCAATATTTTGAACTCTTAAATGGCATGGAACTTGGTAACTTATCTTACCTAAGCTATTTTCAAAATCAGTAACTAGCATTCCAGCTTTATGCCTAAGCATTAAATACTCAAATGGATCATAAAAAGCTTTTGAAACCGCTAAAACCTTCTCATCCTTGGGAAACAAAAGTGGTAACTCTTGCTTAAACATCAAAACACAAGACGGAATAGGTGCTGTTATATCCCACCCCTCTTCTATTAAATTATAAAGCTTATCTATATTCTTATCCTTCATTCGCTTTACTGACTCTAAATCTCCTAATTCTAACTTGGGCATACCACAGCATACCTCTTTATCTACTAGTTTTAATTCAATAGAGTTATGCTGAAAAACTGACACTAAATCCTCAACCATCTTTGGGTGGTTATAGTTACCATAACAAGTTGTAAATAAAACTATCCTACCTTTTGTTGTAATTGATTCTTCACCTCGAATCTTAGATTGCTCAATTTTCTTAACAAGTTTTTTTTGGGCAGTATCAGAATGATATTTTGGAACAGGCGCCTTCTCGTGAACACCAAGTGATGACTGGAGAATCTTTCTTCCAAGTTTAGATTTGTTAAAGCTATTTACTGATTCCTTTATAATAGGAATACCAGCAAACTTTCCTACCATATCTGTTGAAGAAAGTATCTTATCTCTATATTTAGTTTTTCCTTCTTTAAACTTCTTTGACTTAGCTCTAAGCATCAGATGAGGAAAATCAACAGCCCATTCATGAGGAGGAACATAAGGGCATTTTGACATGTAACACATATCACAAAGATAACAATTATCTACAACATCCCAATACACTTCTTTCGGAACTGAGTCAACTTCACCTGTGTCAGAATCATCTATTGCATCAAATAAAGTTGGAAATGAATTACATAAATTGAAACACCTCCTACATCCATGACATATATCAAAAATCCTATCTAATTCATCTGTGAGGCTTGCCTCATTAAAGAATTCCTCCTCCTCCCAATTTATAGGATTGCGAGTAGGTGCATCTAAACTGCCTTCTCTAGGAGGATTCTTTAAAGAACTCATAAAAAATTTATTAAAAAATAAACTATGCTAACTAGTCATCGAGACTGTCTAATGCTTTTTGAAATCTATTTGCATGAGATCTTTCAGCCTTAGCTAAAGTCTCGAACCAATCAGCAATTTCCTCAAAGCCCTCATCTCTAGCTGTCCTAGCCATTCCTGGATACATATCAGTATACTCATGAGTTTCACCAGCAACAGCAGCTTCGAGATTATTAGCAGTTGATCCTATTGGTTTACCTGTTGCTGGATCACCAACAGCTTCAAGATATTCAAGATGCCCATGGGCATGACCTGTCTCGCCTTCAGCTGTAGATCTAAAAACTGTTGCTACGTCATTGTAGCCTTCAACATCCGCCTTAGAAGCGAAATATAAATATCTTCTATTAGCCTGTGATTCACCAGCAAAAGCATCCTTTAAATTTTTTTCTGTAGAAGAGCCTTTTAGTTCCATAATAATCTCCGAAAATTGATCATAGGTGAATTCTGAATTAATTTACTGGAAAAACAATTCGTTTAATTCGATACTATTTATAGGTATAATCTATTAAAGTACTACCTTTAAATGGTAATAATTATCATTTTCATTAAAAAATTATATGAACATTAAAGATCTAAGATATATTACAGCTGTGAAAGATACTGGTAGCTTTAATAAGGCTGCTCAAGTATGTAATGTCACACAGCCAACACTAAGTGGACAAATAAAAAAACTTGAAAAAAGGTTGGGAATTATATTGTTTGAAAGAACTACCCAATCAATAAGAATTACAGAAATTGGAGAAAAAATTATAGAAAAAGCTAGGAATATTATTAGAGAATCTGAAGAAATATCAGAATTAGCGCAATCATCAAAAAATCCATGGGAATCTCCTCTAAAAATTGGGATCATTCCAACGCTCGGTCCATATCTACTTCCAAGATTCTTAAAACAACTAAAAAAATTCAATAAAATTACAAACCTCTATTTTGTTGAAGATATGACAGAATCACTTATTGATCAGCTTAATAAAAGTAAGTTAGATGCTGCTTTTTTAACAACTACCCCTCCAGATACGCTCAATGAAATAAAGCTTTTTGACGAACCTTTTTGGATAGCATTCTCAAGCGCTGATCCTCTTGAAAGATTACAAGAGGTTTCGGCTCAAGATCTTGATCCAGAAAAAATACTACTCCTTAATGATGGCCACTGCCTAAGAGATCAGGCTCTTAGCTTTTGTTTCAACGAAAAAGCATCCTCAAGAAGATTCGATACTAGAGCAACTAGCTTAGAGACCTTGATTAATCTAGTTTCTGCTGGTGAGGGCTATACTTTAGTTCCGGCATTATCAATCCAATCTGCATGGACTACAGATATGGGGATAATAGTCAGAAAACTTCACTCACCTGAAGCAACAAGAACTATAAGACTAGTATTTAGAAAAACCTTTCCTAGAGTCATGATAATTAATGAAATTGCTAAATTAATTAATTCTAATTTGCCAAATACTGTAAAATTGATCTAAGCTAGACTTTAATTAATTATATATTTAGAGCTATGGAAGATAATAAAGTTAAAAATTTAGAGCACTCTTTAGAAGATTTAGAGTCAATTGTAAAACATCTTGAAACTGATGAATTGCCTTTAGCTGAGGCATTAAAAGAATTTGAAAGAGGAATAAAGCTAACAAGAGAATGTCAAAAATCATTAAAAGAGGCAGAGCAAAAAGTAGAAATATTAATTAAGAAAACTAATAACGAAGATTTAGAAAAATTTAATTTAGATAATTAAAGAATAAAATCTCAAGTCGCTAAATTAAATAATAATCTTATAAAATCATCAAAAATTACTCCAAGTATCTTTCTAATTTTCTCTATGGACTAATAGACTAAGAATTAATAAAAATCTTAGACTTTTAAATAAAATTTTACTATCTCATACTTATTTCTTAAAAGTGTCTATACCCATGATTTTTATAATTATAAGGAAGGTCCTCATGGAAAATACTTATCTGATCGCCAGTTACTAGCTGGCCAATTCTAGTTATAGCGATTCCAGACTTTTTTGACAAAATATCTAAAAGTTTTCTATTTGATTTAGAGGCAGAAAAGCATATTTCATAGTCATCTCCTCCACTAAGTGCAAAATCTATAGCCTCATTGAAAGGAAAAGTCGTAATAATTTGTTTAGATAATGGAAGTGATTCAATCTTAATGATAGCGCCACATTTACTTGCTTCACATAAGTGCCCAAGATCTGATAAGAGACCATCAGAAATATCTATGGCCGAATTAATAAATGGTGAAATCTTTTGGCACTCGTCAATTCGCGGAGAAGGATAATAAAATCGATTAATTAAAAATTGCGAAATCTCGTCAGATAATATATTTTTTTTATTTATCAAACTTAAGCCCGCTGCTGCATCCCCAACACTACCTGTAATATAAATATCATCACTTACAATGCCACCACTCCTTAAAAATGGCTTGCGATTAAGGGTACCAATTAATTGTAATGTAGCACTCAGATTTCCTCTAGTAATATCACCACCAATGAGGCTTAGATTATATTGATTAGCTAGCTTGAAAAAACCTTTAGAAAATCCTTTAATCCACTCCTCAGAAATATTTGGCATTGAGAGAGACATAGTACACCACTTTGGCAAGGCTCCCATAGAAGCAAGATCACTAAGATTTACAGCTAGAGATCTTGAGCCAAATATTTCAGCAGGTGTATTTTTTGGAAAATGAATACTCTCTATAAGAGTATCAGTAGTTATCGCTAGAGAGCCATTAGAATTTACAATAGCTGCATCATCACCAATACCAACTAAAATACTTTTATCTGTATTTATCTTAGTAAAATATTTACTAATTATTTCGAACTCATTAATGTCCATTCAGGTGATTACCAAATCAAGATTTTTCTTCTCTAAGATTAACTTTATCTAAAACAGCATTAATAAATTTATAAGACTCTTCTGCGCCATATTTCTTCGCTAACTCTATAGCCTCATTAATAACTACTCTTAAAGGAACATCTTTCTTAATCTTTAGCTCTTCTATTCCAATAAATAGTATAGCCTTGCCAACCATATCTATATTTCTAACATCACGACTAGAATTCTTATTTATAAGATTGTTTAAATATTCTTGATCTTTAATTATCGAAGTAAATAAATCATCAAAATACTTTTTATCAACTTTTTTATAGTCAGGATCTTGCTTGTATTGATACAGCAGATCATCAGAATTACCATCAGTAATTATCCACTGATAAACAGCCTTAACTAAAAGCTCTCTTGCTGATTTTCTTAAATGGTTTTTATTACTTCTCTTTTCAGCCAACGCTTTATCTCTTAAGACTTAAATAAGTCAATAACTATCTAGCTCTCTTAGGATTGATATCATCTCTAGTGTAGTGATTGCAGCTTCTATTCCTTTATTACCAGATTTACTACCAGCTCTTTTAATTGCTTGCTCTACATTATCAACTGTCAACAACCCAAAGCCAATAGGAATAAGAGATTCTTTCATTACTGATGCAATTCCTGAGCTTGCTTCTGTAGCAACATAATCAAAATGCGCTGTATCCCCCCTTATAATACAACCAAGGGCGATCAGGCCATCAAAACGTTTAGAAATAGCTAATTTTTTTAAAGTCACAGGAATTTCAAAAGCTCCTGGGACCTTAATAACTTGAATATCATTTAGTTCTACGCCATGAGATACAAGAGACTCAATAGCACCAGATAAAAGTTTATCTACAATAAAATCATTAAACTTAGATGCGACTATCCCAATACGGAGTCCTCTTTTGTCAAATTGGCCACTAATAATTTTAATTTTCTTTTCCATCAAACTACCTTTTTTAAGCTTTATCTAGAAGAGATATACTCTTCTACTTCTAAACCAAAACCTGATAAACCATGCATCTGCTTAGGAGAGCTAAGTACCCTCATGCGTTTAACACCTAAATGCCTTAATATCTGAGCTCCTATTCCATATTGTCTAAGCTCTCTAGTACCGCCCTGTTCCTGAAAAATACCCTCATCAGTTTTTTTTAACGAAGACATAAATTCTATTAACTCCTTTGGCTCTTCCTCTTGTCGAAGTATAACAATTACGCCACTCTCCTCTTTAGAAATTTTTTTCATTACATCATTTAGTGGCCAACCAAGTCTCTGATCCTCAATCCCCACCACATCACTTAGGGTATTCTGCAAATGAACTCTTACCATAACTGAGGAAGAAGAATTAATCTTACCTTTAATAAGAGCTAGGTGAACTGATCTATTGACATGATCCTCAAATGAAACCATTCTGAATTTACCAAACTTGGTTTTAATATCTAGCTCCGCTATCTCTTCGACAGATTGTTCATTTTTAAGTCTATAACTAATTAGATCAGCTATTGTTCCAATTTTAAGATGATATTTTTTAGCGAAAGAAATAAGATCATCTCTCCTAGCCATAGTCCCGTCATTATTTAGAATTTCAACAATAACAGCTGAAGGCTCAAGGCCTGCTAATCTTACCAAATCACACCCTGCCTCAGTATGGCCAGCACGAGTTAATACTCCTCCGGGTTGTGACATAACAGGAAAGATATGTCCTGGTTGCCTGAGGTCTTCTGGTCTAGCATTCGGTGCAACCGCAGCCCTAACCGTTCTAGCTCTATCATGTGCCGATATTCCTGTAGTTATCCCCTTTGCTGCCTCAACAGAAACTGTGAAATTAGTTGCTAAATTATTACTATTATTTGAAACCATAAGTGGGAGTCTCAATTGTTCGCATCGGGATCTAGTCAAAGTAAGACATATTAAGCCCCTTGCATAATGAGTCATAAAATTAATATCGTCAGCAGAAACCTTAGTGGATGCCATGACCAAATCACCCTCATTCTCTCTATCCTCATCATCTAAGATGATAACCATTTTTCCTTTACGGAGATCATCAATAATATCAGTAATATTATTTAAGCCTGACAAAGAACTTTTTGATTTAACAGTTGTAACCATTTTATTTAATTACCTTTTTATGACTTAAACTATCTAATTTATAAACTAGCTGTTTCTCTATATACCTTGCAATAATATCAATCTCAATATTTACCAAATCGCTTAGAGAGTAGTTACCAATAATTGTATTTTCCTTAGTATAAGGAATTATATTTAGATTAAAGCATTCCTCATTAACTGAATTAACTGTCAAGCTTACGCCATCAATTCCTACTGAACCCTTCCTAGTTATAAAAGGCTTTAGTTCTGGAGGAATATTAAAACTAACCACCATTGAATTACCTGAAGATTCTATACTTTTTATTTGAACAACTCCATCTACATGGCCTGATAGAAAATGTCCGCTTATAGAGTCTCCTAGCTTCAGAGAAGGCTCAATATTTACTTTATCTCCAATTGAAATATGGGAGAAAGTTGTTATTTTATTTGTCTCACCTGAGATATCTACAGTGAAAATAGATTTTTTTATGCTTACTACTGTCAAACAAACTCCATTGATAGAAATACTATCTCCATTAGTTAATGCAAAATCTTTAGGAAAGGTAAAGCTAATCTGCTTATCATTATCACTACCTTTAATGCTGACAACCTCTGCTATCCCCTGGACTATACCGCTAAACATCTATCTCCTTCCTCAAGGTTAGGCAAATATCTTTATCAAGCTTTTTAACTCCATCAAAAGAAAAGCTATGCCTATCCTGTAAATCTTTAATCTCTGGTAAAGCAAACATATCAGTACCTGAGGAACCAATTATCTTTGGGGAGACATAAATTATCAACTCATCAACCAAGCCTGACTTTAAAAGAGCCCCATTCAAAATAGAACCTGCCTCAACCATTACTTCGTTAATCTTTAGCTCTGAAAGCCTGCTTAAAACGCTAGATATATCACAGTGATTAACTCCATCTACTAGCTCCATCTGAACTCTATCCATTATTTCTTTTGAGATATTATTTAAATTTTTTTTATTTGTAAAAATGATTATATCACCCGGTATAGATAAACATTTTGCCGTCTTTGGTATTGTAATATTCGAATCTAAAATAACTCTTATGGGTTGTTTTATTTCGACTGAGTCATCTAGCCTTGCATTCAATGATGGATCATCAATTAATATTGTTGAGCTTCCAGTCATAATTGCGCTAGAACGTGCACGCCACTGATGAACGTCTAGTCTTGAAGTATCTCCAGTAATCCATTTGCTGTTTCCATTATTTAAAGATATTTTACCATCTAAACTAATAGCTAACTTGCTCCTAATAAATGGCCTATCCGATACCATCCTATTAAAAAACCCCTTATTAAGCTCTTTTGATTGATCGGCTAATATACCTACATCGACAACAATGCCAGCTTCCCTCAACTCGCTTATTCCTTTACCTGAAACCCTTGGATTAGGATCTTCGATAGAGCATACAACTTTTTTTATACCTGATTGAATTATTGCTTTAGTACAAGAACCAGTCTTCCCTTTAAAACAACATGGCTCTAGAGTCACATAAAGGGTAGCTCCTAATGCACTGTCTTTTGCCTCCTCAAGAGCAAATATTTCAGCATGTGGACCACCGGATACTCTATGATATCCCTTACCAATAACTTGATCATCTTTAACAACTAAGCTCCCTACCCTAGGATTTGGATCAGTGGTAAAAAGCCCTAACCTAGCTAGATCAAGAGCTTGATTAATAAAGCTATAATCAGATCTTTTATTCATCTACTTATTTTCTTTATCAAAAATAGATATCTGCTCTTTATCTACTGGGGAGACTGACATCTTTTGTAGTTTTTGGATTTCAGCTTGAAATTCAGTGATATCTTGAAAGCTCCTATAAACAGATGCAAAACGAACATAAGCAACAGCATCAAGGGTATGAAGCTCTTCCATTACCATATCGCCAAGAAGCTTTGCAGTAATCTCTCTCTCGCCTAGCGTTTGAATACGATGAAGAATCTTAACGATACTTTTTTCAATTTCTTCACTGTTAACTGGTCTTTTTTCAAGCGACTTTAATATACCTGAGCGTAACTTATTTTCATCAAATGGTTCTCTAGTAGCATCGCGTTTAATTACATTTGGCATAACTAGAGTAGGAACTTCAAAAGAGGTGAATCTTTCTGAGCAAGACAAACATTCTCGTCGTCTTCTTACTTGTCGGCCTTCAGAGGCTAGACGTGAATCTATTACTTTTGTTTCGCTATTATTACAAAAAGGGCAACGCAAAAAAAACTCCCATCCATTAATGAATCAAAAACTATACACAGGAAAACTATTACAAATATCCTCTGCCTTCTTTTTAACAGAATCTATTGTACCTTGAGCATTATCATCAACACTCAAACAGTCAATAATATCTGCTATCCAGTGTGTTAATATCTCAGTCTCTTCTTCTTTAAAGCCTCTAGTAGTAATAGCAGGGGTCCCTATCCTTAAGCCGCTAGTAACTCTTGGAGGGCGAGGATCATTTGGAACTGTATTTTTATTTACAGTAATATTTGCTTCACTTAATGCGTTTTCAGCATCCTGACCTGTCACTCCCTGCTTAATAAGATCCACTAGAATTAGGTGATTATCAGTTCCACCAGAAATAACTTTATAACCTCTTTCAATCATTACTTTTGCCATACATCTAGAATTATTTAAGACTTGGACTTGATAGTCCTTAAAGCTAGGCTCTAAAGCCTCTGCTAAGGCGACAGCTTTAGCTGCTATCACATGCATTAAAGGGCCTCCTTGCGTTCCTGGGAATACAAGTGAATTAAATTTCTTAAAAAGTTCTGGATTCTCTCTAGCAAAAATCATCCCTCCTCTTGGGCCTCGAAGAGTTTTATGAGTCGTAGTTGTTGTAACATCAGCTATATTAACTGGACTGGGGTAAAGACCTGTTGCCACTAAGCCCGCAATATGTGCCATATCTACGTGAAGAAAGGCATCTATACTATCTGCTATTTCTCTAAAACGCTGCCAATCTACAACTCTTGAATATGCAGAAAAACCAGCAATAATAACCTTCGGCTTATGCTCTTGAGCAAGTCTCTCGACATTATCATAGTCTATCTCACCTTCCTCATCAGTAATGCCATAATGAATAGGATTAAAAATCTTGCCTGAAAAATTTACTTTTGCTCCGTGAGTGAGATGCCCACCATGAGAAAGGTCCATTCCTAAAAGAGTATCACCAGGATTCATCATAGCAAGGTATATAGCTGCATTTGCTTGAGAACCAGAATGTGGTTGAACATTAGCGTAAGGAGCATCAAACAACTTCTTTGCTCTTTCGATTGCTAGCTCTTCTGCAATATCAACAAATTCACATCCTCCATAGTATCTTCTTCCTGGATATCCCTCAGCATATTTATTTGTTAAGACAGAGCCTTGAGCTTCGAGCACTCTTGGACTAGCATAATTTTCTGAGGCAATGAGCTCAATGTGCTCTTCCTGTCTTTTTTCTTCATCTTTAATTGCTCTATATAACTGGTCATCAAAACCCTTTATACGGTATTCTTTATCAAACATCTCATTCACCCTAAAATATAATTAAAATATTAACAAAAATTAAGGACTGCAACATATGGCACAGTACATTTATACTACAAACCAGTTATCGAAGTTAGTACCCCCTAATAAACATATTTTACGTGATATCAGCTTAAGTTTCTTCCCTGGTGCTAAAATTGGTATTCTAGGCTTAAATGGCTCTGGAAAGTCTACTCTTTTGAGAATTATTGCTGGAGTAGATAAAGAGTTTGATGGAGAAGCGCGCCCACAAGCTAATATCAAGATAGGGTTTCTCCCTCAAGAGCCAGAGCTTGATCCCAAAAAAAATGTCAAAGAAAATGTTGAAGAAGGTGTTCATGAGCTAATCAAGCTAATTAATGAATTCAATCAAATAAGTGAAGAATTTGCAGAGCCAATGGATGAAGAAAAAATGAACTTATTGTTAGAAAAGCAAGGAAAGCTTCAAGATACAATCGATTCACTTGGTGGATGGGAGATAGAGAGAAAGTTAGAAAAAGCATCTGATGCCTTAAGACTTCCTCCCTGGGATGCAGATGTAACTAAATTATCTGGAGGTGAAAGAAGAAGGATAGCACTTTGTAGGCTTCTTTTATCACAGCCTGATGTTCTGCTATTAGATGAACCAACTAATCATTTAGATGCAGAATCTGTTGCTTGGCTAGAAAGATTTCTAGATGAATATAAAGGAACCGTAATGGCCGTAACTCATGATCGTTACTTCTTGGACAATGTTGCAGGTTGGATACTTGAGCTAGATAGAGGATACGGAATACCTTGGGAAGGCAACTACACTTCTTGGCTAGAACAAAAAGAAAATAGACTAAAAATGGAGGAAAAAAAAGAGATTGCTCATCAGAAGACAATTAAGAAAGAACTTGAATGGGTTAGATCAAGTCCTAAAGCTCGTCAATCAAAAGCGAAAGCAAGAATCCAAAGATTCGATGAATTAAACTCAAAAGAATTTCAAGCAAGGAATGAAACTAATGAAATTTATATACCGCCAGGCCCTCGTCTTGGTGACCTTGTGATAAATGCTAATTCTATAAAAAAATCTTTCGGTAAAAAGTTATTATTCCAAAATCTATCTTTCAGTCTCCCGCCAGGAGGAATTGTAGGAGTTATCGGGCCTAATGGTTCAGGAAAAACTACTCTTTTTAAAATTCTCTTAGGGATGGAAAAGGTTGATTCAGGTGAAATAGAAACTGGCAAAACAGTAAGTGCATCCTATGTGGATCAATCAAGACAATCTTTAGATGATACTAAAACAATCTGGGAAGAAATATCAGATAACCAAGACATAATAACCATTGGTTCATATGAAACTCAATCAAGAGCATATGTTGGTAAATTTAATTTCAAGGGATCAGATCAACAAAAAAAGATTGGTGAACTATCAGGAGGAGAGAGGAATAGAGTACATCTTGCTAAAGTGCTAAAAAGTGGAGGTAATGTATTATTTTTAGATGAGCCGACAAATGATTTAGATGTGGAAACATTAAGAGCCCTTGAAGAAGCATTATTAAGTTTCCCAGGATGTGCGGTAGTAATTTCACATGACCGATGGTGTCTAGATAGGATAGCTACGCATATTATAGCTTTTGAGGGTGAAAGTGAGGTCTTCTTCTTTGAGGGTAATTATGAAGAGTATTTTGAAGATCTTAAAAAAAGAAAAGGAGGAATTATTGATAATCCGAAAAGAATTAAATATAAAAATATATAATCACTTAAACTTCTAATATATAAATTAGTTAACTAAATTATAACTTAGAAATTTAGCAGGAAAACTAAGAAGAAACCCAATCATAAGCATTAGCGAAGAGCTTTTGCCATGGAGAGTTTTCATGCCATCCAGAAGGATGCCAAGAATTTTGCACTGTTCTAAATACTCTTTCTGGATGTGGCATCATAATTGTCACTCTTCCATCATCGTTTGTCAGGCCAGCAATACCATATGGCGAACCATTGGGATTAGCGGGATATTTTTTAGCAACATTACCAAAATTATCAACATACCTAATTGCTGAAGAATTAAGATGTATTGATTTTAAATCTCCCTCAGAGGAAAAAAACGCTTTCCCTTCTCCATGTGAAGTAACTATAGGTAAAATCGATCCTGACATATCATTGAAAAATAAAGATTTGCTCTGTTCAATTTTAACTAAAGAAAAACGAGCTTCAAACTGGTCAGATCGATTTCTAACAAATTTTGGCCATGCTTGAGAACCTGGAACTATGTCTTTTAAAGAAGCTATCATTTGGCATCCATTACATACACCTAAAGCAAAAATATCATTTCTATTAAAAAAACATTCGAACATATCCCTTACAGAAGAGTTATATAAAATTGATTTAGCCCAGCCTTCACCAGCTCCTAAAACGTCACCATAAGAAAACCCACCACAAGCAGCTAATCCTTTATATTGATTCAGTGTTACCTCTCCACTAAATAAATCACTCATATGAACATCATGACATTCAAATCCTGCTCTATCAAAAGCTGCGGCCATTTCAAGATGGCTATTTACCCCCTGCTCTCTTAAAATTGCAATTTTAGGACGAATATTCTTTTTTACTGATGGAAAAGTAGGTGCTGTAAAAGTTAATTTTACGCTTAATCCTGGATCATCTTTTTTCGAAAGCAAGCTATAGGCTTCATCTGCACACTCTGGATTATCTCTTAAGCGCTGCATCCTATAAGATAATTCTGACCACTTTTTATGCAAACTCATAATATCTTCTTTATAGATAATTTCATTCCTATGCTTTACCAAAATCTCCTTATGTTTATAAATTTTTGCAATTACTTGAGCATTAAGATTATATTTCTTTAATATTTTACCTACTGAGCTGAGGTTTTTGTCTTTTATCTGTATTACCACACCTAACTCTTCGTTAAAAAGGTATCTAACAATATCTTTTTCATTTTTTGGTATATCTATTACTAATCCTAACCTAGAGGCAAATGCCATTTCAGATAAACAGGCGAAGAGGCCACCATCTGATCTATCATGGTATGCAAGCAAATAATCAAACTCTCTTAATTCTCTTTGGCAATCAAAAAAATTCTTTATAATTTTAGGAGATTCTAAATCAGGAGCATCGTCTCCAAAAAAAGAATATGATTGAGACAAACAAGAACCGCCCATCCTTTTATTACCATTTGATAAATCAATGAAAATTAGAGAAGTCTGATCTTGATTTTTTAACTCAGGAGTCAAAGTCTTTCTTACATCTTGCACTGGGGCAAAAGAAGAAATAATAAGAGAAACTGGAGAAGCTACTAGCTTATCTTTATCTTTATTTTTCCATTCAGTTACCATACTCATAGAATCTTTACCAACAGGAATTGTAATATCTAGACTGGGACATAGCTCCTCTCCTATAGCCTCCACCATCTTAAATAAATCATAATCATCTTTAGAATTACCTGAAGCGGCCATCCAATTGGCAGATAATTTTATATCAGTAAGATCAACTACATCTGCAGAGGAAATATTTGTTATTGATTCCGCAATAGCAAGTCTTGCTGATGCTGGTGCATTCTTTATAGCAATAGGCGTTCTCTCGCCCATAGCCATAGCCTCTCCTTGATAGCAATTAAATGATGAGCTTGTAACAGCTACGTCACTTACTGGCACTTGCCAAGGACCGATAAGCTGATCTCTTGATGATAATCCTCCAACTGTTCTATCCCCTATATGAATTAGAAAAGATTTATCAGAGACAGCAGGAAACTTTATAACCTGATCAATAGCATCTGAAAGTGTAATTTTAGAAAAATCTTCATAGATAATATTTTTTTCATAGCTAACAATCTGTTTCACTACCTTGGGTGGTTTACCAAAAAGTAAGTCCATAGGCATTGAGACTGAATCGTTTTCAAGATAATCATCAATAACTCTTAAGTCTTCTTCTTCTGTCAACTCTCCAATAATTGCATATGGACATCTCTCTCTTTTACATACAGAAACAAAATTATCAACATCATCTTCCTCAATAGCTAAAACATATCTTTCTTGAGATTCATTGCACCATAGCTCCATAGGCGACATACCTATTTCATCATTTGGAATCGTTCTAAGCTTAACTATTGCTCCTCTACCTGATTGATGGATAATCTCTGGAATAGCATTGCAAAGTCCACCAGCCCCGATATCATGAATAGAAAGAATTGGATTATCAGAACCTAAAGTCCAACATGCATTGATCACTTCTTGAGCTCTTCTTTGCATTTCAGGATTACCTCTTTGAACAGATGCAAAGTCTAGCTCTTCGTCACTTGATCCGCTTCGTAATGAAGAAGCTGCCCCACCACCTAGACCAATCAACATTGATGGGCCTCCCAATACAACTAACTTAGCAGTAGTAGATAATTCTTTTTTCGCAATATTCTCTTCTAAAATGTTACCCAGACCACCAGCTAGCATTATTGGTTTATGGTAACCTCTCCAGCTACCATTATCTCTAATAAGACAGGTTCTAAAATAACCAAGTAGATTTGGCCTCCCAAATTCATTATTAAATTGTGCCGCACCAATAGGCGCATCCAACATGATCTGTAGGGCAGAAACAATTCTATTTGGATAGCCTGGTAAATCATCTTCCCAAGTTTGTAACCAATCATCTATTTCCAAATGTGAAACAGTAAAACCAGTCAGTCCTACTTTTGGCTTTGCTCCCCTTCCAGTAGCGCCTTCATCTCTTATCTCACCACCCGATCCTGTAGAGGCACCTGGAAAAGGTGAGATTGCAGTCGGGTGATTATGAGTTTCTACTTTAATAACTAAATTGGCCTTGCCGGTCTTAAAGCTATATATATTATTTTTAGGGTTAGCATAAAATAGATCTATTTTTGGTCCAGCAATTACAGCAGCATTATCATGATAAGCCGATAGAACGCCCCTAGATGAATTTTCATATGTATTTTTAATCATTTGAAATAAACTCTTATTCGATTGTTTAGAGTCAATAATCCAATCCGCATTAAAAACCTTATGCCTGCAATGCTCAGAATTTGCTTGAGCAAACATCATTAATTCAACATCTGTTGGATCTTTATCAAGATCCTTAAAGCCTTTATATAAATAATTAATTTCCTCGTCAGACAAGGCTAATGACAGTGATTTATTTTTCTCAACTAATGCTAATTTTCCCTTTTCTAATAAATTGATAACTTCTAAATCTTTTGGTGTATTGTTTTTGAAAAGCTGTTCTTCACTAGGCTCAGAAGTTAATAGAGATTCCGTCATTCGATCATAAAAAAATGGGGATAATTGAGCCAATTCATTAGCTTTAAGTGGGCATGAAGATATAATTGAATATAATCTTCCTCTCTCTACTCTATTTATAGGCAGTCTACAAATTTTTGCGATATCTGTAGCCTTTGACGCCCAGGGAGATACTGTTCCTATCCTAGGTATAACAAAAAATTTAAATGATTCATTATGCTCTTCTTCAGATAAATCACCATAGCTTAATAAAGCACTTAATATTTTTTCTTGATTCTTATCTAGTGTTGACTGAATATCAATATAATGGATATAGCGGGCTTCAAAACTAATGATCTCAGGATATATTGATTGTATTAGTGAAATTAATTTCTTTTTGCGAAAAGAGGTCTCTGCTAATGGGCCTAAATATTTCAGCATGCCAAGTCGCTGATTAGAAAATAAATAATGACTTGATTAAAAATTTTACTTATCTCCAGAACTGCCCTTTCCTCCATCACTAGAAGGGGTATACATTGGCATTGGGAATTGAGCTACATTACCGCTTTCAGCATTAGTTACCTTGCTTGTTCCTTGCTTCTCAACTTCATCAATCCTAACGACAGAATGCATTGGAATATAAGTTCTATTTACACCAGAAAATTCAGATTGAATCTTCTCTTCTGAAGGGTCAACTACTACACTAGAGCGAGTTCCAAATATAAGCTCCTCTATTTCTATAAATCCCAGCATGCCTCCATGACTTACACTTCTAGCATAAATTTCAAAAACTTTGCCTTGGTTCATAAAAATGATTTTGTAAATTGCTTTTGAGCTCATATTTTAAAATAATGAAACTAAAAAAATAATATGAATCTTATCATAATAGAACGTATTAAAAAAATACTATGACCAGTTCCTAAATTTGCTAGTCTTGCCAATACCTGGATTAAAAGTATTGGTCGGATCACATTCTTTATAAAAGGTCTTTAGACTATCTTTCGCGATATATTCATGACCTACATTATGCTCTGCAGGATACTCCGCCCCTCTAGAGTCAAAAAAATCCAGAATTTGTTTTTTTGTACTCACGTGGTTAACATCTTTTTTTGTGATATAGATCTCATGCAAAACATGGCAGAAAAAATGGCCATATGAAAATTTCTCAGATATCTTATCATTAACACTAGATGGAACTTTCTGTGCCCAATTCTTTTCATCTCGCCTTAAAGCAACATCAATTGAAATCATTTTTCCACTTTTTGAACCTTGGGTTAAATAATAACGATTAATAGCTCCTCCTATTACAAAACGATGAAGAGTTGCTTTTTTCGCCTCTTCGTCACTACAAACAAAAAAATTACCCTCGTTTTCTTTAAAAAAATTATTTAAATAAGCCTGAGCCTCATCTACTCCCTCATTATTAGTTTCTAAAATGAAGTGTAGCTGATAATGACTTCGAAAAATTTCCATACGTTTAGGTAAATGATTAGGCCATAAATAACTTAAAAATTGCATCAAGTGATCAGAAAGCTTATTGGGTAAGAAAAAAAAATGGTTAGCAATGCGATCTACATACCGCTTAAAAGAAAAAAGCCTTGGAATAATTTTTGAGCCAAGCTTATTAATTACTAAGAATATATCTTTTCCATATTTTTTACTAACGTCATAGCATTGACTATCAAAATACTCTCCGGAAACAGGCAAATTTTTAAAAGTCGATAATATATCATGTCGAATTTTGGTCATTACTTTTGGAGTATTTGTGCCAATATAAAAAACCCTCTCATTTATTGCTTTAGGAAAAGTATCTAGGCGAACAGCAAAAACAACTAACTTTCCAGCACAGCCTGATGCTTCATGTAATAGTCGAGGATCATTATTGTACCTTGCTGGCCTACTAGAATTGATATCTCTAACAATCTGTTGATATTCATTATCCGAAGCAATTTTTTTTGAGGGCTTTATGTCCTCTTCAGTATAGTTTTTTTGCTCAAGGTTAGTTAGTATTTCTTCTGTAGTATCTCCTAGGTTAATACCTAGATTATTAACCAATGATAATTTTCGGGCTTCATCAATGTGAGCAAATAACGAAAGCTCAGTATATGCCGGACCCCGCTGAACTAGGGCGCCTCCAGAATTATTACAAACACCCCCAATAATAGAAGCTCCTATACATGAAGAGCCAATTACAGAATGTGTTTGACGACCATACTTTGCCAGCCTCTCTTCTAAATCAAATAAGGTACTTCCAGGAAAAGCAACAACTTGATTAGCACTATCAATCAAATGAATCTGACTCATCCGCATAGTATTAATAATTACAACAGGACGATCATAATTATTTCCATCAGGAGTTGATCCGCCGGTTAAACCAGTATTTGCTGCTTGCATAATAATTGCAGTACCTGCTTCATTACAAGCTTCAACTACTTTCCAAATCTCCAATAAAGTTCCTGGCTTAATAACAGCTAAGGCCCCTCCAGAACCAAACCTAATACCTTGCGAATAAGGCTTTATCTCAGAAATCTTTGTCAAAATGAAAGACTGGCCTACAATCATTTTTAAGATATAAACTAATTCGGAATAATTAGATAAAGTTTCTTTAATCATTAAACATCTAGCCTATATTTATAAAAATAGAATTATACTTAAAGTTGCAGTTACTATATTAATAAGATTTAATAATAAAGTAATAAATAAAATTAATTAAAATTCAGGAGACAGATTGAATTCTTATCTTTTGATAGGTATAGGGAGTGCGCTAGGAGGTATAGCTCGTCATTGGTGCTCTAGCTTTCTTGACAAAATACTACTAACGATGATTCCTTGGGGTACAATTCTAGTTAATGTACTGGGCTGTTTTTTGATAGGATGTCTTGCCTACTTCGCTCAACTTGATCAAAAAATTCTATCGAATGATTTACGAGCTTTACTAATGATAGGTTTTTGTGGCGGGTATACAACTTTTTCCGCATTTAGTTTAGAAAGCTTTCAACTTTTGAAAAACGGGGAATGGCTAAATATGTTCGGAAATATCATATTTTCAGTTATTTTTTGCCTTGTGGCTATTTTTATTGGCTATTTCTTTGCTTCACTCATAAAAAGCACATAAATCTATATATTGACTCAATTTTTTAGATAAAATTTATCTATTTTTGCTTTAAAACAACAAAAAAAAATTTTAAAATCTCGCTAAAAAATAAAGAAAAGCTTAATATTCATCAATCATACATCATTAATAATAACTATTGATTAATATAATATAGATTCTTAGGGGAGATATTAATGTCATTTTTAAAAGAATTCTTATTTAAGAAATTTAGCTTTATCATAATTTCTATTCTGTTTTCATTTGCCTCAACAACAATTCAGGCTCAAATGTTAGAAGAGATTATTGTTACTGCTCAAAAAAGAGAACAAAATCTTCAGGATGTTCCGTTAGCAGTATCCGCTTTTACTGGAGATTTTTTAAATGAAAATGCAATCAAGGATGTTTACGACCTTCAGCTTAGTGCTCCAAGTCTTATCATCAGTGGTAACCAAAGCTCTAGCACTGGTAATTTTACCATTAGAGGTGTGGGTACCGGTGCACAAAACTTTGGCCTAGAATCATCAGTGGGTCTTTATGTAGATGGCGTTTATCGATCAAGACAAAGCTCTATGATAAATGAATTGGTTGATATTGAGGCAGTAGAAGTTTTAAGAGGCCCCCAGGGAACGCTATTTGGTAAAAATAGCTCATCAGGTGCTGTACTTCTTAGAACAGTTGCTCCTTCTCACGAACAAAATGGTTTTATGCAGCTATCTTTTGGTGACTATAATTTACAAACTTTAAGTGGTGCTTTTAACGCTAGTCTTTCAGATAATGTTGCATCAAGAACTACTTACTTTGGAACTGCCAGAGATGGATGGGGTAAAGTTACTAACCAACAAGGTGAGTTTGTTTCTGATAGAGGTAGATCTGGCATAAGACAACAATTTCTTTATACTCCTACTGACTCTTTATCAGTTAGAACTATACTAGATCATTCTAGCATAGAAGAAAATTGTTGCGCTGTTGTAGGACTGGTAGATAGTTTGAAAGCTCAAAACAGAACAGCTGCGGGTGGTGCTGCAATACCTGGAACTGATGCAATTGTAAAAGCACTAGGAGGATTGGTTTTTGAAACTGGTACTGCTTCAAATCTAGAAATGGGTTTTGATCAGCTTCCTAAGTCAATAGCTATTGATAGAGGAATATCAATTGAGGTAATAAACGAAATGGATTACCACACATTTACCTCCTTATCAGGTTACCGAGAGTTCACTACTAATGATACTTTTGATGTTGATTTCACAAGTGCAAATATAGCAAATAGAACTTATGGCGCTAAACAATCTAGTTTTGCTCAAGAGTTTAGATTAGCTAGTAATAGAGATGATGGATTTAATTATATTTTAGGTGCTTACTTCTCTGACCAAACATTTAATAGTGAAGACTACTTATCACAAGGTACTGGGATTGGTCCTTATACTAAAGGCGTTTCTCCAGATGTATTAGGAGCACTAATAGCTGGAGTAAGTCCTGGAGTCCTTGGTTTTGCGAATGCTGCTTACTCTCTATCACTTCCTACTTCTCTAGCGGCCCATATGGTTCCAGGCAATGTAATTCAGGATTTTGCCTATCAAGATCATAGAAATCATGCAATATTTGCAAAAATAGATTTAGATTTAAGTGATGAGATAACTTTTAACTTCGGAATAAGAAATACGACTGAACACAAAAGCATGATTAGTGAATTTTCTGAAACTATGTATACTCCGCATAAATCAATGGTAAATATAGATGCAATTAAAGCAGCTGCAGGCATATTAGGTGCACAAGCTATAAAAGCGGCTGGGGGAATGGCAGGTGCTGCAACTAACCCAGCAACTGGTACTTATAACTCAGTTTATGCAGCAATGGACCCTGTGCCATATATTCCTGCTTTAAATGTCTTGTTTTTGCCAGGCTGGGCTAATTGCTCTGTCTCACCTAGGCTTTGCCCAAGAGACATGATTCAAACTAATTTTGATGATAATAAAACTACAGGTGATATTGGTTTAACTTTTACACCTAATGATCAAACTATGTATTACGGTTCTTTCAGCACCGGATATAAAGCGGGTGGAACCAATACCGATCGTATAGATACTGGTTTTGATACATCTTTTGGTGCAGAGGAAACTGAAACTTGGGAAGTTGGTATGAAGAAAGATTTTGCCAATATGAGACTTAATATTGCTCTCTATGATATGAGTGTTAAAGGTCTACAAACAAATACTTTTACTGGTACTGCATTTAACTTACAAAGTGCGGGTAAAGTAGAAGTAAATGGAGCAGAAATAGAAATGATGTGGCTTCCAAGTGATTCATTAACTGTATCTTTGGCTATGGCTTACACAGATGCAAGTTTTAAAGATTTTGCAAAAGGTAACTGTCAAATAGCAAGTATTTTCCATTCAGGTATTCAACCAGATGCTACTGATTTTGCCACAGATGGTTATTGTAATAGATCTGGTGGAAGAGTTGGTGGTGTATCAAAACTTTTTAGTGTTTTGAATGTTGCTAAACATTATAACTATTCTGATGGAACAAATATTACTCTAGGGGCAGAGTTTAGTAATTATTCCGATATGATGATGCATAATAATAATGATCCTCTAGCATTACAACAAGACGTTGCCCTAGTTAACTTAAGGGCGATGCTTTCAACGCCATCTGGTATTGATTACATGTTATGGGTTAGAAATGCTACTAATACATTCTGGCATGGTACTGTTTTTGATGCCCCTTTGCAGGATGGTAAATTAGGAACATACCCAAGAGAGCCAAGAACTTGGGGAATTAATATGAGGAAGAATTTCTAATTCCTTTAATTTTTATAGAAATAAAAACCACCTACTATTATCATCTGTAGGTGGTTTTTTTTGAGAATCTTATTATGAAAAAACTTTGTTTTAAAATAATTATACTCCTCTTTTCTCCTAACTTACTCTCTCACCATGCAGTTGTAGGTATCTTTGATCAGGACATTCAATTAATATTAGAGGGAAGAGTAGTTGATGTTTCATGGAGAAACCCACATGTTCATTTTGCCATTGAAACGGTTAGCGATGATGGTAGAGCTCAAATTTGGGATGTAGAAATTACATCATTAAGTACGCTAAGAAGAAGAAAAATATCAAGCGATTTTATTAAAATAGGTGATGAAATAAGTGTTGCTGGTAATCCTCATAGGGCTGGTACTAATGAAATATACGTCAGAAATATACTCTTGCCTGATGGCTCTGAAATTCTTCTCGATAATGTTTCTACTACAGTTTTTCAAAATCAGTCCATAATTGGATTATCTCAATTAGAAAGGCCTGGTGATAGCTCAGCACCTGAAAAAGGTATCTTTAGAGTATGGAGCACTGCTATTACTGCTGGTACCGGTCTATGGCTAACTGAATATCCCTTAACTCAAAGTGCAAGAAAATCACTTAATAATTTTGATCCTATTATTGATGATATAACTGCTAATTGTAGATCAAAAGGTATGCCTACTATTATGGAGCAGCCTTATCCAATGGAAATTTTACAATTAAATGACGGAAATATTTCTATTCATCTAGAAGAGTATAACACTATCCGTAAAATTATTATGACTGAGAATAAAGATTCTTCTAATGAAGAGAAAACCCTACTAGGAAAATCTTATGGAAGATGGGAAGGAAGAGTACTTATAGTTGAAACATCAAATGTAAATTGGGGTTATTTAAATAGGGGTGGTATTCCTTTAAGTGATCAAGCTGAAATGATCGAATATTTTACTTTAGTAGAAGATGGAAGTCGTCTAGATTATAGGATGCATGTCAACGATCCAATAAACCTTACAACCTCTATTGTATTAGGCTCAGAAGAAAATAAACATTGGTTATGGTATCCAGAAAATGAAGTTCAAGTCTTTAATTGTGTTTCTTAAATATATAATTTAATTTTTTTAGATTCTTAACTAAAAAATCTGCCAAGGATAAGACTTTAAGCTACTTCGACAACTTGATAGTTGTTCTCCATAATAAGCAGTCCTTTCTTGAACCTCTCTAGCATATCTTTTTACATCTTCATTAGTTCGCCAATTACCAGTGCGATAGCCACCTAATCCCTCGTAATAAACCAGATAAAGATTATATGCATCATTTTTATTGATCCCTAGAACTCTATTAGTTCTATCGTTGTACCAACCAATAAAATCCATCGCATCTTCAAAATCATTTCTTCGCTTAAACCAACCAGAGCCTGTATCGTCAGTGTAATCCTGCCATGCTTGATCTGTAATTTGTGCATAGCCATAAGCACTAGAAGTCCTACCCCAAGGAATAAAACCAAGAAAATAATATCTAGGAGGCTTAGCATCAGATTGAAAACTTGATTCCCTAAAAATAAAACTCAAACCAACTTCTGGGAGTAACCCCCATTTCTCTTCAGTAGCTACAGAAGCTCGATACCAACGAGGATACTCATCAAAGATTCCACACAAATTATTCGGAGAAGAAGGGGGCGCTGTAGCACAACTTGCTAGAAAAAAAATAGAAAAAATTCCAAAAATCTTATACAAAAATAATCCTACTAGACCTCGTAGGCTGAACTATAACTCAAAAAATTAATTTATTAAAACTTATACGGTAATTTTTTTTTCAATCCACTTACTTATCTTATCGTTAACATTCTCAAGCTCTATCAAAAAAGAGTCATGGCCATGATGATATGAAAGTCTTTCCAGCGTAGCATTTGGCATATGATCTGCCAATTCTTTTTGCTCAGACAAAGGATATAAAATATCTGTATCTATACCTACAATAAGTGCCGGTTGTTTGATCTGGGATAATACATCGAAATAGTTTCCTCTTTCTCTTGAAATATCATGCTTATCCATCGACTGTGTTAGTCTAACATAGCAATTGGCATCAAAACGATCTACTAATTTATCTCCATGGTGATGCAAGTAAGTTTCAACTGAAAATAATTGATCGCTTCCTTGCTTGGCCTTCTCTCTACCAAACCTTTTGCCAAAAGATTCAAATGAACGATAAGAAATCATAGCTATCATCCTCGCTATTGCAAGACCAGCATCTGGGCCTGAATCAGAAGAATAGCTTCCATCTTTCCAGTTTGGATCCTTATAAATTGCTTGCCTTTGTGTCTCGCTCCAAGCTATGCACCAAGCAGAGTGTCTTCCACTAGTGCCAATAATAATTAAACCTTTAACAAAGTCCTCGAAGAAAGACCACTCTAAAGCCTGCATTCCCCCCATAGACCCACCAATACAAAAAGCTACGCCTTTTACACCTAACTTATCTAAAAGCTTTTTGTGTAAATTTACAGTATCCCTAATCGAAGAAATAGGAAAATTTTTACCGTATTTAGAGCCTGTTTCAGGGTTTGTTGTTATTGGAGAAACGGTTCCATAGGGTGATGCAATAGTATTTGCACATACTACGAAAAATTTATTTGTATCTATCGATTTACCTGGACCAACCAAGTGAGACCACCAGCTATCAGCATTGCAGTCACCAGTTAAAGCATGACAAATAATAACAGCATTATCTGCGCTATTATTTAACTTGCCCCATGTTTTATAGGCAACTGGAGGATCTGATAGTACAGTTCCATCCTCCAAAACAAATTGAGGAAAAGAGGTAACGCTATGCGTCATAATTAACCCTCAGCTATATTGAAACATTGATGCTCTTGCAGTACTTATTTCGCAGCAGCAAGACCTTTATCTATATCCTCAATAATATCATCAATATGCTCAATACCAACTGATAATCTTACTAACTCGGGAGAAATACCGGCATCTCCTTGTTGATCAGGGGTTAGTTGTGAATGAGTAGTAGTAGCTGGATGAATAGCTAAGCTCTTTGCATCTCCTACATTAGCTAAATGGCTAAACATACTAACTCCCTCAATGAAGCTCTTACCTGCCTCAAGTCCACCTTTTATTCCAAAAACCACCATTGGTCCACCAAGGCCACTTAAGTATTTTTCATTCAAAGCATGGGATGGATCATCAGGTAATCCTGGAAATCTTACCCATTCAACTTGCTTATTATCCTTAAGGTATTCCGCAACTGCTTTAGCATTTTCACAATGCTTTTGCATTCTAAGAGGAAGTGTTTCTAAGCCTTGAGCAAAAATCCATGCATTATCAGGAGAAATACAAGCACCAAGATTTCTCAAAGGAATAACACGCATCCTAATAGCATAAGCAACAGGTGCTAGCATATCTGGCAAATCATGTGCCCAACGAACCCCATGGTAACTAGATTCTGGTTCATTCATCAATGGAAACTTATCTCCCTTCCAATTAAATTTTCCAGAATCAATCACTATCCCACCAATGCCTGTGCCTGATCCTCCCATCCATTTAGTTAATGAATTAACCACTATATCAGCACCAAAATCTATTGAGCGCTGGAGAACAGGAGTTGTAAAAGTTGCATCAACAATTAATGGAATGCCGTGTGCCTTTGCAATATCAGAAATTGCCTCAATATCGGCAATATCACAAGCAGGATTTGATAAAGTTTCACAGAATAGAGCCTTTGTATTAGGAGTAATTGCAGATGCAAAATTTTCAGGAACATTTGGATCTACAAAATTAGTCTTTATACCAAATTTCGGCAGAATATCATTAAACATAGTAAATGTTCCGCCATAGAGATTATCAGCTGAAACGATTTCATCACCAGCCTGACAAATATTATTTATAGAATTAAATATTGCTGCTGTGCCAGAGGCTAGAGCCAGCGCTGCTGCTCCTCCTTCAAGTGCTGCCACTCTTTGTTCAAGAGCGTCCTGCGTTGGATTCATTAATCTTGAATAAATATTACCTAACTCTTTTAAAGCAAAAAGATTAGCTGCATGCTCAGTATTATTAAACTGAAAGGCAGCAGTCCTGTAGATAGGAATCGCTCTAGAATTAGTAGCGCTATCAGGCGCTGAACCAGCATGTATGCATTGAGTTTCTAGCTTCAATGTTATTCTCCATTTGTTATATAATTATTAAGAAGCAGGATGATATCATTGAATATTATTACATTTTGTAACTTTAGTGCCATTAGTTATAACTTTTTTGCATATAGAATTTTTTTCTCGCCAACATATGATAAAAAATCATTACATGATAGCTTAGCAGGTCTATAGTATTCGCTTAGAATAAGTTCATTACTCAATTCCAACTAGACTTAATAATTCCTGGCTATATTTAGACCTAGCTTCTTCATAAATTGGAGCTACAGCATCAATAAATGCTTGTTTCTCAGACTCTGATATTCTAATTATTGAGCCCCCAGCCTCTTCTATGGCTGTCTCTGAGTCTATCTCTTCTTGTATATGAAGATCTCTTTGAAAAACTACAGCATCATTAAAAGCTAAACGAATCTCATCTTGTAATTCTTTTGGCCAAGCATCGAATGACTGTTGGTGAGCAAATATTGGTCTTGAAATATAAAAATGATTTGTCTCAGTATGAAATTTATGAAAATTATGAACACCATAAGTTACAGTATTTGCAAAAGGGTTCTCCTGCGCATCTATTTCTCCAGCTTTAACCCGAGCTATAACTTGAGTTAGGTCCATAATTTCAGGTTCAGCTCCTAAAAGCTCAAATGTCCTTTTGTGTACCTCACTTGGCAAAACCCTAATATTTAAACCAGAGAGGTCACTTGGCAGACTGACTGGTCTCACTCTATTAGAGATATGCCTAAAACCATTCTCAAAGAAGCCTAGAATTCGGTAATTCATTTTTGCTTCTAAGCTTTCTGCCATCATATCGCCAAAAGCACCATCTACAGCTTCCCTAGCTTCTTCTGTATTTGAAAAAATAAAAGGTAAATCAGCTATACCTAATTCTGGAACTTTAGCTGACATATAGCTACTAGATTGATAACCAATAGTAATAAGGCCATTTTCAACTAACCATAGTATATCTGAAGCTGGGTAGCCTAAATCCATAATATTATAGACATACTTTATTTCTACTTGATCACCAAATCTTGCTTCTAAGCGATCTCCTACTTGTTTTAAAGCTAAACTAAAACCAGTTGTGGATGGTCCATAACCACCCATAATTATCTGAATTGGCTCACCTATAGCTGAGAGAGGTGCGTTTTGATTTGTTTCCATATTTTGATCCATGCCTTGCGTACAGCTAAGAAGAAAAAGAAATAAAATACTCGATAAAATTTGTAAATATTTATAACTCATACAATATAACCTCCTTTAATTCTGCGAAAAATAGTATAACTTTACACTTAAAGATTTATTAAAAAATAGCTAAGGTAAGCCATTTATTAAATTTATAACTAAAATCTAGTGACAACTATTAGTCTAATTCTAGTATAATAGCATTTACTTCTTAAAGTAGGGGAACAGTCTGAACCGTTTAATAGGATTAGCTGTGTTATGCTTCTTATCGACTTGCTCGAACGTTACCCCTCCCCCTCCTACTTTACTCCAAAATATAATTAATTCTGGTCTATTTAAGGTTGTGACCACCAATACTCCATCTACTTTTTATGAATATAGTGGAAACTTTTATGGAATAGAATATGAATTAGCTAAGGGATACGCAGACTATATTGGAGTCGAGCTAGACATATCTACATCAGAAAATTTTAATACAATTTTTTCAGATATAACCAATGGTCAAGCCCATGTGGGAGCTGCTAATTTAACAGTCAATAATCTTCATAATCAGATAATTCAGTTCAGCGTTCCATATTTTCAAACTAATCATCAAGTAGTATTTAAACGTAATACATCAAGGCCAAGATCATTAGATGATCTATCTGAGGGAAGGCTAGAGATACTCGCTGGTTCAGCATATGTTCAACTACTTGAAGATAATAAATTAAAATATCCTAATTTAAAATGGCAGGAAGGCCACTACTCAAGTACAGAAGCACTTCTTCAGAAAATTACTGATGGTAAATTAGATTATACAATTGTAGGCTCAAATGCATTTAGCTCAATTCAACTTGCTTATCCAGAAACTGAAGTGGCTTTCTCAATAGGAGATAAAATGCCTATTGCTTGGGTCCTCCCTAAAACAAAAGATCTTTCTCTGAGTAATAGTATTTCTGACTATTTTAATACTATAAATAATTCAGGGAAATTAAATAAAATTTTAGATAAGTATTATTTTATACCAGAAAAAGAATTTAATTATTTTGACTCTCGAGTTTTCTTAAATCATTATAAAGAAAGATTACCAAAATATAGAGATCTGTTTGAGCGTGAAGCAAAAAAATATGAAAATTTAGACTGGATGCTTCTGGCTGCCCTGTCTTATCAGGAATCACATTGGAATTATAGAGCTGTATCTCCTACTGGAGTTAGGGGATTAATGATGCTAACTCTAGATACTGCGAAAATGATGGGTATAAATAATAGAATCAACCCAGAAGAAAGTATTATCGGGGGATCTAAATATTATGATCATTTAATAAATAGGCTTCCTAAAAGAATTAGTGATCCTGATAGAACATGGTTTGCTCTAGCAGCATATAATGTAGGACTGGGGCACTTAGAAGATGCAAGAATTATTACAGAGTCACAAGATATGAACCCAGATTCATGGAATGATGTAAAAAAACACCTCCCATTACTCAGTGATTCAAATTGGTTTAAATATACCTCTAGGGGATACGCGAGGGGAGAAGAGCCAGTAAATTACGTAGCAAATATTAAAAAATATTATAATACTCTAAAATGGCTTACCGCTAATGAAAAAGAGTTGATCCCTGTTAAAGACCTTCTAGTAAGTAATGAGGCACCTTAACGTCGAGCGCTAAAAAAAGTTTTAAGTATTTTTCTACACTCATCTTCTAATACCCCAGAATGAACCTCTATAGAGTGATTTAAGTTTTTGTTATTTACTAAATTAAAAACAGAGCCGCAAGCACCAGCTATTTTATCTGAAGTGCCATAAATAATTTTTGAAACTCTTGCATGTACTAGAGCACTTGCACACATTGAGCATGGCTCTAATGTCACATACAAGGTTGTATCAAGTAATCTATAATTTTTTAAAATCTTTCCAGCTAACCTAAGTACATTAATTTCTGCATGAGCTGTTGGATCAGAAGAGCTAATCATAGAATTCCCAGAACCAGCAATAATTTTTTTATCTGAATCAACTAAAATTGCCCCAACTGGAACCTCACCTAGTTGCATTGACTTTTTAGCATAACTAAAAGCCTCTTTCATTAGATCTACTTGCACTTTTCCTTCATTAATAAAGATTTTTTTTTACTAATTCCACCCTTTAAACTATACCCCCCTAGAGACCCATCAGAACAAACAACTCTATGGCAAGGTATAACTGATGATAAAGGATTTTTTCCACAAGCATTTGCCACAGCTCTCGCAGACTTAGGAGATCCAATAGCAACTGCTATATCCTTGTAGGATCTAGTTTGACCTATAGGAATATTAATTATTTCATTCCAAACCTTTATCTGAAACTCTGTACCAATTAAAATCACAATATATCCATCAAATATCTTCAAGTTGTAATAATAACTCTCCCTTTAAAGAGTTAGATGGAACAAATCTTTGAGCTCTCTCGCCTTGAAAAACCTCACCAGTATAAATATTTCCCTCTGAATCAACATCAATCATATGTAGTCCAAAAAACTGTCCTCCATTCTCGCCCATATGACCCATTTGTTGAACCAATTCACCAGTAGCTCTTAGTAAAAACCAAATTCTATTGTTTGTTAAGTCTGATATATAAAGGTACTTTTGTTCTGGATCTGGAGAAAAAGCAACTCCTCCAGTAGACCCTCCTACGCCTGTACTAGGCATCAGGACAAATTCCTTTAAAAATTCTCCATCCTTTGTAGTAACATGAATCCGATTAGCATTTCTATCTGCAGCATAAACAAGACCATCATTAGAGACATTGATAGTCAAATGTCCTGCAAAATCTATTGGCATTTCTCCATTAGGCTCATAATAGTGATCACTATCATCAATACTTATCTCAGATAATGGCTTACCATAAGCACCCCATCCCCGCTTAAAATTAAATGTATCTAAAGCAAAAACTAGCACTCGGCCACCAAGATAGTTATCAGCAACATACATTTCATTATCAGACTCAATTATTCTAATTTCCTCTATACCACCCACTATCATTGGAGTTTCTGGGGGGTATTTTTCTCGAAAAGCCCTAACTCTAGCAATCTCCATAGCTTCAACGTCAGGATCAGGAGATGTTTCTTCTTCTCCAGCTACTCTTATAAAATTAGCAACTGGGCCTCTGCCGCCAATACCAAGAGTTCTCTCTTGATTAATTGGTAAGCCAACTCTTCCTCCATTTTCTCTTTCTGGTGTTCGCTTAACCTCTGCAACAAGAGCGCCCTGAACTGGGTCGTACTTTCTTACGGTATCTTGCCCTAGATAAACAAAACCTTCATTATCAACATCCATTCCATGGCCTTGAGGGGCATCAAAGCTCTGAATCACAACTCCTTCTCTATTAAACATAATCATTGAAGGAGGCCTAACACAACACAATGCAAGGGGCTGAGGCCCATTATCAGTTAAATTATTTACTTCAGCATGCAATTCAATAGAAGTAAGATCATTAGGACGGTTATAAACCCAAACATTATCATTGTTATCTACTGCAAGACCAGTAACACCACCCATCTTCCAATTATTAGGAAGTGCTTTTGGCCAAGTAGGGTCAAAAGTATAAGTTAAAGGGGACTGTGCTTGTATTAAGTTATTTGAGTACCAATTAAAAAAAACTACCAAAACAATAATAACGGTTAAGATTCCTATACTTTTACTTTTCATAAAAACCTCCTCTAAAATTGACTAAAAAACTCCCAAAGCTTATCTGCAACATTTATACCATGTTTATTCTCTTTTGGTAAATCATGTCCAAGTTCGTCAACTTTGTAATACCAGACCTGTGAGTTATTTATACCACCTTTATAATAAAAACCCTGAGTAAAATCATTAATATTAGCTTGGTATCCATCATTAGCTTGATTAAAATCTTTCCAAAAATTAATTATAATATCCATTTCTGGCGCTCCTCCCCATCCCCACTCATTCTGCTCAATACCATTTATAGGAACAACATCATCATCTAAGCTTGATATCTGGAGTACTGAGATTGGCTGTGACGGAGAGCAGCTATCCCATGAATATTTACTCATTGTTCCAATCACAGAGGCCATGGCTTTGAACATTTCAGTTTTTTCACAAGCAATTTTATAGGCCATAAAGCCCCCATTAGATATACCCCCAATAAATGTTCTATCTGGATTAATTGAATATTTAAATTGAATAAACTTAGTTAGTTCTTCAAGATACCCAATATCATCTACCTGACTAGCAGTTGTTCCTGAATTCCAATGAAGAACACCATAATCATCTCTTAAGCCCTGAGGATAGACTACAATAAATTTATTTAATTCAGCAATTTCATTCATTTGTAGATACCACATCACTTGCTCTGCCCTACCATAGTAATGATGCAACATTAAAACCATCGGTGGATTTTTAGGCAATTCATCAGGTATATGAATAATATATTCCCTAGTAATATTATTGTGCTGAAAATCTAAAAAATCTCCTCTTAACAAATCATCTAAAGTAAGAAAATGTCTACTGTTTAAACTACAAGAACAAACAAGAGATGCTAAAAAGAAAGTAAATATTATTTTTATTATTTTTGCTTCCATATTTGATAGTCTTCAATATTCACAATATAAGACCAATGTAAAAGAGATTGTTGAATCCTTTTACTAACCTGCATACTACAATCTACATCACAACCAGCTAGTTGAATTTTTTTATAAATGATATTACGCCATCGCCCATTAGGACCACAAAAAGCTAACCATCTTTTTATCTGCCTATGGTCGTCCTCATGTCTACGACCTAGATAAAATTTACAGTACCATTCAAACCAACCCCTTGGGTCATCTTTATGTATCCATCCTTTTTCTTCCCACTCTTGTTGATTTTGACCTGACCTTATTCTAAAAAAATTAATTTCTTTATTATATCTAGCAGAGCAATAATAATCTTTATTTAGCCCATCAAACCATTCTTTAGGAAACTCTCTATAATCAATTAATTCATAAAAATAAGTACCGCCGAAGATACCTTTCTGTAGCATCTCTTTTGGTGTAAGCATAGGCTTGAAAGATTCAGAGAAACTCATTCGTAATTAAATCAACTCAAAAATATTCTCAGGTGGACGCCCAATAATAGCCTTATTTCCTTTAATGATAATAGGTCGCTCTATTATTTTTGGAAACTTAATCATAAAATTTATCAGCTTTTCATCACTAATATTTTCATCATTTAAATTATTCTTCTTATAGTCCTCTTCACCTTTTCTTAACATGTCTCTGATAGGGATATTAAGCTTTTCAATCAAGCTTTTAATTTGCGCTCGACTTAAAACTTCTTCTAAATAAAGAAAAACTTCAGGATCTAAATTTTTCTCTTTAAGTAGCTGTAAAGCACTTCGAGACTTACTACATCTAGGATTATGATATATTACTATTTTACTCATTATTCTTCCCAATTTACTATGTACATTGCCTCATTTCTTCTTAAAAAAGGAAGAGTGAAAGGTCCATTAAAAGTTGCCTTAATTGGTGCCCCAATAGGACTAATATTATCATTTATAAGCTCATTTTTTAATATATCTGAATGTCTATAAAAATTTTTATCAGATGCTCGACCAGAATATCTTATAACTGCAAAATAACCCGATTCAAGGTTTAGAATCTCTACATTATCATCTTTGGGAATAGGTATATTAGACTTATCAAGTTGACTAGGTAAATAGAATTGCATTACCGTCTCACTGCCATTATTAGATTGGGTAACAGGTGAAGTCATATCTATTTTAATAGATTTATTATTTGATCCAGAAATATAATCAAATAACTTCATAAAGCCATTATTTTCATTTATATATTTTGTCTGAATAACAAGCCTCTCATCATAAAATCTTATCTCGTATGATTCTGCTTGATAAACAACTTCATAATTTAATTCTTCGTATGCCATAGCACTATTAAACATAAAAAATACAAACAAAAAAACATTAAAATTTGATAATTCTCTAATCATTTTTACTAATATAAACCCAACTACTTATACCTGATCTTAATATTACTTCTACCCTCATATAATCATCAACCTCATAACTATCAGCCTTTAAAAGTTCAGCTGAAGTAATTTTAAATACAGTTCCATCTACTTTATCTTTTTTATTATTAGTAAAAAAAAGGATAGGATGAAATTTTTTTTTACTAGCCTTAAGAACAAGCTTATCTATAATCTCTATATCCTTAAGGGAGTATCCTAAAAGGGTATCTTTAAACCCTTCAAGAGTACGACCAAAAGTTTCTCTCTGAACATTTTTCTGTCTTAAAGTTCCATAAGAAAATAGGTTCTCCATACTCTTATTCCCACTCAATAGTTGATGGAGGCTTACTTGAGATATCATAAGTTACTCTAGATACTCCTGATACCTCATTCATAATCCTAGTAGAAACATAATCTAAAAATTCAAAGGGTAGCTTTGACCATTTTGCAGTCATAAAATCAACTGTCTCAACCGCTCTTAATGCAATCACATAGTCATAAGATCGTCCATCACCCATAACCCCAACTGATCTCACTGGTAAAAAAACTGCAAATGCCTGGCTGACCTGATCATAAAGGCCTTGCCTCTCTAATTCTTCTATAAAAACAGCGTCTGCTTTTCTTAAAATATCAGCATATTCTTTATGTACTTCACCTAAAATTCTTACGCCTAGTCCCGGTCCGGGGAAAGGATGGCGATTTACTATTTTTTGATTAAGTCCTAACTCGATCCCAATTTTACGTACTTCATCTTTAAAGAGGTTTCTTAGAGGCTCTATTAATTTTAATTTCATATCTTTAGGTAGACCACCTACATTATGGTGTGACTTAATTACATGAGCTTTACCAGTTGAGCTATCAGCAGACTCAATAACATCAGGATAAATAGTACCTTGCGCAAGCCAATGAACATTTTTAATTTTAGATGCTTCACGATTAAAGACGTCTATAAAGGTTTTACCAATAATTTTTCTTTTTTGCTCAGGATCATCTACGCCTGATAATGCAGTGAAAAATTTATCCTGTGCATCTACTCTAATAACCTTAACACCTAAATTTTTATTAAACATATCTACAACCGCATCACCTTCATTTAATCGTAATAGGCCATTATCAACAAAAACACAAGTTAATTGATCGCCAATAGCTTCATTCAGCAAAACCGCGACAACAGACGAGTCAACCCCTCCAGATAAACCAAGTAATACCTTTTCAGAGCCTACAGTTCTTTTTATTTTTTCAATATGATCTTTGATAATATTTTCAGCTAACCATATTTTTGGGCATCTACAAATATCATTAACAAAGTTTTCAATTATTTCTTTCCCAAATTCTGTATGAGTAACCTCAGGATGAAATTGAAGCCCAAAATATTTTTTTTCTAAATCCATCATACCAGCAATAGGTGCATTAGATGATGAGGCAAATATAGAAAAATTTTCTGGGATACTCTCTACTCTATCGCCATGACTAGTCCAGGTTTTAATTGCTGATTTATTAGTTTCCAGATTTTTTAATAAAGGACAGTCTTGAACTAAATTTACTTCTTGGTAGCCAAATTCCCTAAATGAGCTTTTTGATACTTTACCACCCAATTTACCTGCCATAGCTTGCATTCCATAACAAATACCAAGAATAGGTACTTCGAGCTTTAAAACAATATCAGGTATCTCGGGAGAGTTTTTATCAACTATAGATTCTGGCCCACCAGAAAGAATTATACCCGAAGGGTTATAGTCTTTTATTTTATCTATCTCAACATCACAAGAATAAATTTCACTATAAACACCAGATTCTCTGACTCTTCGTGCAATTAGCTGAGTATATTGTGAGCCATAATCAAGAATTAAAATCCTAGAGCTATCAGGCGACTTGTTCTGATTAATATCTTTAATTATTTACTCCGAACGGTAATTTGGCGCTTCTTTCGTAATACTGACATCGTGAACATGGCTCTCTCTTTTACCTGCATGAGTAATTTTGACAAAAGAAGGTTTAATACGAAGTTCATCGATATTATGACATCCAGTATATCCCATAGCAGCCTGTAAGCCTCCTATAAGCTGTATCACAATATTTTTTAAGCTCCCCTTGTATGGTACTCTTCCTTCAATACCCTCTGGAACAAGCTTTTCTAACTCCTCACTTGGGTCTTGGAAGTATCTATCTGAAGAACCAAATCTGCTAGACATAGCGCCTAAAGATCCCATTCCACGATACGACTTATATGATCGTCCTTGAAATAATTCAACCTCACCAGGTGATTCTTCTGTTCCTGCAAATAGACTTCCAATCATTACTGTATGCCCTCCTGCAACTAGCGCTTTAGCAATATCACCAGAATAACGAATGCCACCATCAGATATAACTGGTACTCCAGACTTAGAAATAGCCTTAGCAACATCAGCCACTGCGGTTATTTGTGGAACTCCTACTCCTGCAATTACTCTTGTAGTACAAATAGAGCCAGGACCAATGCCTACTTTTACTGCATCTGCACCTGATTTAACCAAAGCTTTTGCCGCATCTGCTGTAACAATATTCCCAACAATTAACTGTAAGTCAGGATAATCACTCTTAACTCTCTTAATTGTTTGAGCAACACTTAAAGTATGTGCATGAGCGGTATCAATAGTTATAACATCTACACCAGCCTCTACTAAAAAATTAACACGTTGATCTGTATCAACGCCAGTCCCAACAGCAGCTCCAACTCTTAAGGCTCCTGATGAATCCTTACTAGCTAAAGGAAAATCTGTAGCTTTCTGAAAATCTTTAGCGGTAATCATACCTTTCAGTTGAAACTTTTGATCGACTACAAGAACTTTTTCTATTCTATGCTTATGCAGTAGAGTCAAGACCTCTTCACTCCCTGCGCCCTCTTTTACTGTAACTAATCTTTCCTTAGGTGTCATGACCGATGATACTGGGGCCATATATTGTGTCTCAAAACGAAGATCTCTATTAGTTACAATCCCAAGTAAGTCCTTTCCTTTAACAACTGGAACACCGGAAATATTATTCTTCCTGGTTACATCAATAACCTCTTCTATAGATAAATCAGGAGAAACAGTAATAGGATCAGCTATGATGCCACTTTCGTACTTTTTCACTAAAGAAACTTCTTGGGCTTGCCTCTCAGGAGGCATATTTTTATGGATAATTCCTATTCCACCTTCTTGTGCTAAGGTTATAGCTAACCTTGACTCGGTTACAGTATCCATTGCTGATGATATGATTGGGATATTTAATCTTAGCTCTCTAGTAAGTTGGGAAGTAAGATCTACCTCGCGAGGCATAATATCAGAATAAGAGGGTTGTAAGAGAACGTCATCAAACGTTAATGCTTCGTGAACTATTCGCATAAGCTACTCCAAAGATTATATTCTACTAATCTATTTCGAATAATGCATTAAGGAATTAACTTTTTTTTAATTTTTTTCGTAATTTAAAGATAAACTAATTATGTTATGTATACTAACAATATGGATAAAGAAACTATAAATGGTACTTCTAAGTCTATTGATCAAGAAATATATACAGTTTCTTCACTTAATAGAAAAGCTAGGCAACTACTTGAAAAAAAATTTAATGAGATCTGGATAGAAGGAGAGATTTCGAATTTAGCAACTCCTTCCTCCGGACACTTTTACTGGAGCTTAAAAGATTCAAATTCTCAAGTTCGTTGCGCTATGTTTAGACAAAATTCTAGATCAATTAGCTTTCCTTTAGAAGACGGTATGCAAATATTAGTTAGGGGAAAGATCAGTCTCTATGAAGTTAGAGGAGAGTTCCAAGTTATTGTTGATCATATTGAAGAATCAGGAGAAGGCCTATTAAGAAAAAAATATGAGGAATTAAAGAAAAGATTAAATGCAGAAGGCTTATTTGATGAGGAGAAAAAAAAGAAATTTCCTATAATTCCTAATAAAATAGGCATTATCACCTCTCCTACCGGAGCAGCAATTAAAGACGTATTATCAATTCTAAAAAGAAGGTTTCCTCTTATACCTATAATTATTTACCCTACCTCAGTACAAGGAAAAGATTCTATCAACGAAATAGTTGGGGCATTAGAAACTGCTGATTCCAGAAAAGAGTGTGATGTACTAATTCTCACAAGAGGCGGTGGATCAATAGAAGATCTCTGGTCATTTAACGAAGAGGTTGTCGCTAGAGCTATTGCAAAAATAAATATTCCGATTATCGTAGGAGTTGGTCATGAAGTAGATTCTACTATTGCTGATTTTGTAGCTGATAAAAGGGCTCCAACTCCATCTGGAGCAGCAGAATTAATTACCCCAGAATCTAAAGATCTTATCCATTTTATAAATAATCAATCTAAAATATTATCAAAAATTATTAAAATAAAATTAAACATGATAAATACTTTCTACTCGAATCTTGTTCATAGATTAAAAAGGGGCTATCCAGGATACCAAATAAGGCAATTCTCTCAAAGAATAGATGATCTTGAAAATCGTTCTAGGGTTGGCATATTAAATAAGCTTGAAATAAACTTAAGAAGGATTGACAAGGCTATATCGAATTTAAAAAATATAAGTCCAAAAAAAAATATACTTAGGCTCAAAGAAAATTTTAAATGGATTAACAATAGTTTACATAAATCTATATTAGAAATACTAAATAAAAAATCTACAAGAATAAAATTAGCAGAAAAAACTTTGAAAACTGTCAGCCCTCTAGCAACTTTAGATAGAGGATATGCAATTGTTTCTTCTACGAAAGATAATACAATAGTCACTAATTCTAATCATTTATCTATTGGGTCAGATATTAACCTTATTTTATCAAAAGGAGAAATCACTGCAAAAGTTAAAAAGATTAAGAATTAAAATATTTTAAAAAAAGATTTTATAGCTGAACTAAATTTATCTATATCAACTAAAAAAGAATCATGGCCTTGAATAGAATTAAGTTCTAAATATTCAACTAACTTTCCTGACCTTTTAAAAATATCTACCAATTGTCGTTGCTGATAGACAGGAAATAGAAAATCTGATTTAACCCCAATAATACCAACTCTACTAGCACTAATTTTATTTATTGAATCATCAAGCGAGTTACCATAATCACAAGCATCAAATAAATCACTTGCCTTAGATAAATATAAATAAGCATTTGGATCGAAGCTAGATGTAAACTTGTCTGCATTATGATCAAGATATGATTCTATTTGAAAACTCGGAGATAGGATGCTATTGATACTCGTTTTACTAATTTTTTCTCTTGAAAATCTCTCTAACCACTCATCTGAAGATCTATATGTCATCATTCCTAGCTTTCTAGCTAATTTCATCCCTTTTAAGGGAAGTTGTGAGTCATGATAATTACCATTATTCCATTCTGGATCAGAATATATCATCTCTCTTTGAAGTGATCGTAAAGCAATAGTAAAAGATATTGAATGAGGTCCTGTTGAAATGAGAATGAGATTTTTTGTAAATCCTGGAAATAGTAATTCAAATGCTATCGAAGACATTCCGCCAATTGATGGCCCTACATTCGTATGAAGTGATTCTATTTGAAGATGATTTATTAATTTCATACCAGCTCTTGCTATATCCTCTAATGACAAAATAGGAAAAGTCATTCTATATTTATCATTAGTTTTTGGATTGACTGAAGAGGGTCCTGTTGAACCAAAGCAACTACCCAATGAATTCATACATATAACAAAGAATTTTTCTGTATCAATACTTTTCTTAGGACCAATAATACCTTCCCACCAACCCTCTCTTGGGTCTTTTTTTGAAGATGCTGCATGGGAAGAGGGCGAAAGGCCTGTAAAAATAAAAACAGCATTATCTTTCTGATTATTAAGCTCACCCCATGTTTCATATGCAATAGTTGGATTTAACAAAAAACCCCCACGATGCATTTGGAAATCCTCATCTAAGGTGAAATAGATTTTATTTTCAGACATAACACAAACCTAAAAGGATATTTTAATATTTAAATTACAATAATTGTAACTTATTGTTATAACAATAGTTATTTTTTCTTAATTATCTAATTATTTTTTATGACGAATTATTCTTTTTCTTTTAATAAGCTGTTTTTTAGTTAATATATTTTTTTTACCTGCATAGGGATTATGACCAGTTTTAAACTCAATCCTTATTGGTGCACCTTTTATTCTGAGACACTTACAAAAGAAATTATTAAGAAAACGTCTATAATGACTAGGAAGCAGATTAACCCTATTGCCATGAATAATAATTATCTGGGGCCTCCTTCCTCCTTGATGAGCATAACTAAGACGTATTCTTCTACCAGCAACTAAGGGAGGTTGATGTATAGTCTGCGCTTTATATAAAATTTCATTCAGAAAAGATGTTTTAAATTCCTTGTTAGAATCATCATAAGCTCTTAAAGCTGAAGCTATAACTGAATCAATGCCGCTACCATGAAGCGCTGAAATATTATTAATGTCCGAAAAACCAGCAAAGCTTAACTTTCTCGTTATATCAGAACTAACTTGCCTCTTCTTTATAGGATCTAAATTATCCCATTTATTTACTCCGATAGTTAAAGCCCTACCTCTTTCTATTACTAAACCAATAAGGTGTAAATCTTGATCAGTAATGCTCTCTTGAGCATCTATGAGAAAAATAACAACAGCGGAATCTTCAATAGCGTTTAAACTCTGAACTATACTAAACTTCTCTATCTTCTCATTTACTTTAGATCTCCTTCTAATGCCGGCAGTATCAACTAGAATAAAATTATTCTTTCCTCTCTGGCATGGTACTAGGATGCTATCTCTAGTCGTTCCCGGCTCATTTGAGGTCAATAACCTTTTCTCGCCAATCAATCTATTTATCAAAGTTGACTTTCCAACATTTGGCCTGCCAACTACTGCAATATGCGGTCCACTTGGTATTTCTTCGTCTTGATCAAAGCTTATATTTGATTCAGCAATAATATGATCTAGTAGGACACTAATCCTTTTTCCATTAATCGCAGTAATACTTACTGGCGTCCCTAAAGCTAGACTAAAAAATTCTGATTCGGCAATACTAGGATCCTCTCCTTCAGATTTATTTACTGCAATAAATACAGGTTTTCCTAACTTCCTTAGATTTTTTGCTATCTCTTGATCCTTTGAAGTTAAGCCTTCCTTAAGATCAACTACAAGTATAATTATATTACTCTCTTGGATAGCAATATTAGTTTGCTCTTTAGCCAGTTGAGATAACTGGCTATCGCTATCATCTACCAAGCCTCCAGTATCAATAATTATAAATTTTTTTTTATTATGTGAAGCAATCCCATACCTTCTATCTCTAGTAAGTCCAGGATAATCAGCTACAAGGGCATTTCTTGAATGTGTTAATTGGTTAAAGATGGTAGACTTTCCTACATTAGGCCTTCCCACCAAAGCAATTGCGGGTAACATAGTTTTATATCCTAGTTTGCTGAACTAATAGAATAAGCCGCTAAGGTGCCCCCCTCAGACTGAACAATAATTCTATCGCCAACTACTAACGGTGAAGAAACTATAGATTCATTTGCCACTCTGTCTCTTGCTATAACTCTTCCGTCCCTAGAATCAATCCAATGAATAAAACCCTCTAAATCGCCAACTACTAAATTTCCTAAATAAGGGATAGGAGCTGTTAAGTCTCTTAACCTAAATACATTCTGCTGCCAAATAATAGCTCCACTGCTTCTATCTAGTGCAAAAATATTACTAAACTCATCAGTCAAATATAAAGAGCTAAAATCTACACCTAATCCTGTTAAGCTTGATACCTCTTGCTGCCAAATTAGCTGTCCAGTCTGAAGGTCAACAGCAACAGCTCTTCCATTATAACCAGCAGCAAAGACAAAACCACTAACAATCTGAAGTCCTGCACTCATATCCACTAATCTATCAATTTCAGTAGATCCTGAAGGAGAAATAACCTGGACTTCCCAAGCTGTATCACCACTTAATAGCTCGTAAGCACCAAGCCTCCCATTATCAAACCCAGCAACAATATAAGTACCTGAAATAATTGGCTTTGTATTTCCTCTAATTGTAAGTGCAGGAATATTTTGTTGGATAGACCATAGCTCCCTTCCATCTAAACTTGAGTATCCTCTAATCCTTCCATCAACCGTTTTAACTGCTATAATATTATTTTGCATTACTGGAGAAGCTAATATTTCACTACCAATATTCTTTTTCCATAGCTCTTCACCACTATCAGAATCAAATAAGACCAAATCTCCATCACTAGTTCCGAAAGCTAATATATTATTTAGATAGGCCGGTCCAGCAGATAAAGAATAGTCTGTATTTCTAGACCAAACTCTTCTGCCTTCTCTAATATCAAATGCTAAAATACTACCATCATAAGATCCTGCATAGACATTATCTCCATCAGAAGATGGAGATAGCCCTAAGCGTAAACGAGAAGATCCACTTCCAATTTTAGTTCTCCAAACTCTATTAATATCTAGCTCTTGATCGATATCTATTAATTCTGCTGGCGGCTCTACAGGGTCTTCTTCATCGTTGGCAAAAAAAGAACATCCACTAAGTAAAATAGTATAAAAAAAGATAATTAAACTAAATTTCATAAAAATATAATCCTATTGAATACTATCTTGGCCTTAATTTATATTAATATCTAAATCATTCATCTTCATCTGTATCAATGATCTATTTATCAATTGGCTATCACTAGCTAAAGCTTCTGTGTATGCAAATCTAGCCGCCTCTATATTATTCAAAGCGGAATATACATCACCTCGCAATTCATTAAGCCGCCCTACAAGCTCACCCGATATCTCTTCATCTAATAATGCCTCAGCATCCTCAAACTGACCCTGCTCCATAAAAACTCTAGCCAACCTAAACCTAGCTATAATAGAAAGATATTCATCAGAAGCGTTATCGATAACATATTCTAATGAATCTATTGATCCCCTATAGTTCTGATTATTTAAATACATAACAGCAACAAGAAGTGCTGCTTGATCTGTATATGGACTTGAACCATAAGTATCTCTCAATTGTTCAAAAATACTAATTGCTTCAGCATCGTTATCAGATAAAACATAAAGTGATAACTCTTGATAAAGAGTAGATGCCTCAATTGACTGATCAGCCTTGTAATTATCAAATCTCTCCCAACCAAAAAGAACACCTAAGCCAAGGACTACTCCCCCAATTATTGGCAAGATATTAGACCTTAGCCAGCCTCTAACCCTATCTATCTGTTCCTGCTCTGATAAAAAATCGTCCAAAATAAATAACCCTCTCTATAAAATTATTTCTTAAAAAATAATGCCTCACTTTTAAGCCATGACACAAGCCTATCTTCTGTGAGTTCAAATTGCTCGGTCTTTTCTCTTAGCATTTTAACACTAATTACGCCTTGATCTATTTCATTATCACCAATAATTAACGCAATACGAGAAAAGCTTTTATCTGCTCTCCTTAATTGTGACTTTAAGCTACCAAAAAGATAATCAACAGATAGTCTTAATGTTGGTATCTTTTCTCTTAATAATTCTGATAAAATAAAACCATAGTTTTGAGCACGATCTCCTACCATAGCTAAATATATATCAGGATAATCTTCTCTTACGTCTATTGATTCCTCTTTAATTAAATTAACTACCCTCTCAATGCCAAGCGCCCATCCAACAGCAGGAGTAGCACTTCCACCTAATTGTTCTACTAGATCATCATATCTTCCACCTGAACAAATTGCGTCCTGTGATCCTAATTTATTTGTTTTCCATTCAAAAACTGTTTTTGAATAATAATCCAATCCTCTAACAAGATTTACATTCAAAGAATATTTTATATTTATCTGGTCTAATAAATCTTTAAGTTTTTGAAAATGATTTTTCGAAGTCTCGCCAAGATAATCAATTAATCTTGGAGCATTTTTAATAATATCTATAATTTCAGGATTTTTACTATCTAATATTCTTAAAGGATTCTTAGCTAATCTAGATAAAGTTTCATCATCCATTATATTTTTATGAGCACTTAAAAAAGATAATAAATCCTTACGGTAAAGCTTCCTATCTTCGAATGATCCTAGAGAATTTATTTCGAGAAAAGGGCTTTCAAGTTTTAGTTTTTTCCAAAGTCTAGAGGAGATAGCTATTAATTCTGCATCTATCTCAGCACTAGGAAAGCCCACCGCTTCAACGCTTACTTGATTGAACTGCCTATATCGTCCTTTTTGTGGCCTCTCGTGTCTAAACATTGGTCCAGAACACCAAAGTTTCTGTTGGGTATTATGAAATATTCCATTACTTAACCCAGCCCTAATAACTCCTGCGGTTGCTTCAGGTCTAAGGGCAAGACTATCTCCATTTCTGTCTTTAAATATATACATCTCCTTCTCAATAATGTCGGTAGATTGTCCAATTGAACGTTCATATAAATCTGCTTTCTCTACAATAGGTATTCTAATTTCTTGATAACCATACTGCTTAAATATTTCTTTGCAGACTTTCTCTACTCTACTCCAAATAGGTATGTCATTGGCTAGTATGTCGCTCATCCCTCGTATTGGTTGCAATATCTTTTCCATTTTACTCTTTTACTTCATTAAGAACTGAAAATTGTGCAATATCACCTCTTCTTGCGTCACCAGGTATAAAATAAGTAATTTTATCAATAAGCACTTTTACTCCTTCATAATTTCCAAGCAAGAAAGATACAGGCGGTATTGCTTCTAGCCTAATTTCTTCGCCTTCCCTTCCCAAATAATAAAGAAGACGTCTATTATTTCCATCATACACCTCTACCCAACAGTCCTCTAGATAAAGGATCTCTATATCAACTATAGAGTTATTTGACTCTTGAGTACTTATGGAACTTTCGAGAATCTCTAATTCTCCTACTAAAGCACTAGTATTATTATCCTCAGCGACTAAAGAGGTAAGCTCTTGCTCAACACCCTGAGCTATATCTTGATTAGATTCATTAGTGCTGTCTAAAGTCTCAAGTTGTAGCCCATCATTATAAGAAAATTCATTACTACTCAAACCCTCTATTTCAACTGTAGGTGTGCTAATCGAGCTAACAGATTGAATATGATCATCTTGGTTAAATGGAAGTGTATAAACTACTAATAAAATAAATAGCAAGGTAGCAGTAGTAATAATTGCATAATTAAGATTAATTCTTGGATAGGTTAATAAGGAAGGTATTCTATTAGCGCTAATTAAATTTGGCGGCTTATCTGAACCTACTTGCTCTAGATACTTCTCTAATAAAAGCTCAGGCTCTAAGCCTAACTCTAAAGCATAGCTCCTAATGTAGCCTTTGGAGAAAACTGGAGCTGAAAAATACTCAAAATTATCCTCTTCTATTTGTCTAAGGTTTTCTATCTCAATATTGAGAGAAGTTGAAATATCCTCAAGGCTAGTTTCTCTCTTTATTCTAGCTTTCTTTAAGATACTTCCAATAGTATTAGAACTACTAGATTTTGAAGAAATATCATTTTTTGCCATATCCTTTTACCATCAATTATCTACTAGAGTATCTATCTTGTCGAAAAGGCCTATTACTGAGTCTTCTACTAATAAGATCATTAACCTCCCCTGATAGTTGTCCACAAGCAGCATCTATATCATCTCCCCTAGTTTTTCTTATTGTTGCAATTATGCCAGCTGATCTGAGTTCACTATAGAACTGATTTATAACTTTTTTTTCTGAACACCTAAATCTTGTGCCAGGAAAACTATTGAATGGTATAAGATTTATCTTAGCAGGTCTATTTTGCAAAAGTTTAACAAGAGATTTGGCTTCCTTTTTTGAGTCATTTACTCCATCTAACATTACATACTCAAAGGTAATCTGTCTTGAGGTTGTAGAATCTGCATAAAGCCAACAAGCTTCTAAAAGCTCCTCAATAGGATGAATTTTATTTATAGGAACTATTTTATCTCTTACGCTATTATTTGCAGAATGGAGTGAAACAGCTAATGCTACATTACAATCTTTAGATAATTTTTTAATCTGAGGAACAATACCAGAAGTACTTATTGTTACTTTTCTTCTTGAAAGTCCAAAAGCTCTATCATCTACTAGTAATTTTGTTACTGGTAAAATATTTTTATAATTTGCTAATGGCTCCCCCATGCCCATGAAAACAATATTAGTTATTTTTTTCTCTTTACCAATTAAGCTCTTAGCAAGCAAAACCTGGCCAAGAATCTCACTTGATTTTAGATTTCTATTAAAGCCTTGACTTCCAGTGCTACAGAAGGCGCAATCCAGTGCACAACCTGCCTGGGAAGAAACACAAAGCGTTCCTCTATCTAGTTCCGGAATAAACACTGACTCTATAGATTGCTTAGAACCAACATCGATAATCCATTTAATAGTCCCATCTTTAGATTTCATCATAGACTTGACTAAAGGAAGGTTAATAAAAAAAAATTCTTTAAGCTTCTGTCTAAAAGAAAGACTTATATTGCTCATGCAATCAATATCGTAAACGTTTTTCTGATACAGCCAAGACATAATCTGATTAGCTCTATATTTCTTTTCTCCAAAAAAAGAAAGGGAATCTACCAGCTGCTCATAATCTAAGCCAATAAGATTAATCTTATCTTTAGAAGAGTAGTATATTTTTTTTAGATAGTCGGAAGACAAATTTCTTCTCTTTTAAAGAAAAAACTTATTTCTGAGTTTGCTGTCTCAGGTCCATCCGAGCCATGTACAATATTTCTTTCTATAGACTCTGCAAAATCACTTCTTATAGTCCCTTTCTCTGCATCTTTAGGATTAGTGGCTCCCATAATTTCTCGATTTTTACTTATTGCATCTTCTCCAAAAAGAACCTGAACCATTACTGGGCCAGAAGTCATATAACTTACTAAATCCGAGAAAAAAGGCTTACCTGAATGTATTCCATAAAAACCTTCTGCATCTTCCTTAGTTAAGTGTATCATTCTTGCTGCTAATATTCTTAAACCACTATCTTCAAATCTTTTATATATTTGCCCAATAAGGTTTTTTTCAACACCATCTGGTTTAATAATTGATAAAGTAGATTCCTGCATATATCACCTATAATAAATAATATTTAAATATTAAAGCTTTCTCCGCAACCGCACTCTCCCTTTATATTAGGATTACGAAATTTAAACGCTTCGTTTATACCATGTTTCACAAAATCTATTTCAGTTCCATCTATCATTTTTAAAGCATCTTTATCAATAAAAATACTTATCCCGCGATCCTTAAAAATGACATCATCTGAATTAATTTTATCTGCATAGTCAATCAAGTAGGCAAAACCAGAACAGCCTGTTTTTCTTACGCCTAAACGCAAACCTAGGCCCTGTCCTCTTCTCTCAATATAGGACTTTACTCTTTTAGCCGCATCAGTAGTTAAAGAAATAGCCATAGTTTTCCTAAATTATCTTTTTAAAAAAAATACTTTCAAACACTCTTGAAAAGCATTTTCAATAACTAATATTTTACCCATTTTTTCTACAGGAATATTCAAATTTTTTCTTATACCAAGCATATCTATGTATTTTACATCATGTATAGCCTGATTTTGAATAATTGATTTAATTTTATTAGCACTTACTAAAGTATCTGGGCACCCAAATATAAAAAAATTTACTTCTTTAATTATTTCTTTTTCAATTAACATTTGGCATTTAACCCATACGCCTAACGAACGATCCTCAGATTCTGCCTCAAAGAAAAACTCATTTTTATCAGATATGCTAGGCGCCTTCTCTAGTAATTTGAATCCATTTATTACTTCTCTACTATAAATCATAATTCAAAATATTTAGCTTTTAAGGTCAGCTCCGACACCATTTAGGAGTTTTTCCCATAATACTCCTTAGTCTATTAACTTCAAACTTTATCCTTTCAATAACATAATCAATTTCACTAAATTTAGTAAATCTCCCAAAACTAAAACGAATAGAGCTATTCGCTAATGTTTCGCTAAGTCCTAAAATGCTTAAAACATGAGAAGATTCAGTTGATTCAGAATTACAAGCAGATCCGGCTGAGATAGCAATATCAGAAATTGCTAAACGAAGGCTCTCTCCCTCAACTCCTAAGAAGGTAATATTTAGAACATGAGGGGAGCTTTTTTCAAGGTCTCCATTTAGCCTTATTTCCGAAATCTTATTAAGGCCTTCCCATAACTTATTTTTAATTTTTTTGAGCCTCTTAGACTCTTCTTTTACATTCAGAAGCTCATAAGCCTTACCCATCCCGGCTATTTGATGAGTAGGCAAAGTACCTGGTCTCAAACCATGCTCCTGGTCACCTCCGTGAAATAAACCATTAACCCTAATTCCTTCCTTCACGTATATTGCCCCGATACCTTTAGGTCCATAGCACTTATGAGCGGTTATTGATGCTAGATCAATATTCCAATCTTTAAGGTTCAATAAAACTTTACCTGCTGATTGTGCTGCATCTACATGAAATAAAACCTCACTTTCGTTACAATACTTCGCAATTTCTCTTATATCTTGCTCCACCCCTATTTCATTATTTACATGCATAATTGAAACAAGACGAGTACTATTTTTTATATGCTTTTTAACCTCTAAAGGGTCTATAATCCCTTTCGAATCACACTTCAAATAAGTTACATCAATACCATTTTTTTCTAGAAAATTTACTGTATCCAAAACAGCTTTGTGCTCTGTTAATGAAGTGATTATATGATCTCCTTTTTTAACTATCCCCTTAATTGCAATATTATTTGACTCAGTTGCACCTGATGTAAAATAAATTCTATTAGGGTCACTAATGATTTTTCTAGCAACTTCTTTTCTAGCTTTCTCGATAATAGCATGTGCCTCTTTACCATATTGGTGAGAAGATGAAGGATTAGCAAAATTACCATCTAATCTTAAGCAGGCATTCATTACATCAGCAACTCTTGGATCCACTGGTGTTGTTGCTGCATAGTCTAAATAAACTTCTTTCATTTTTTTAACTTATTTCTTGCATCTAAAGACACCAATATACCACGTAAAATATTTATCTCCTGTTTCTTAAGTATCACTCTATTAAATAAACGCCTGAGTCTTAATTTTAACTGCTTTGATCTTTCCTTTTTCATAAATCCTGAGTGCTCTAATAGGCCTTCTAAATGCTTATGGAACCCCTCTAGTTCTTCTGAAGTTGCAAGGTTGCTAGAATCTATACCTTTTGGTGTATTCTTTCTATCAACATATATTTTTAATTCATAACAGATTATCTGGACAGCCATTGCTAGATTTAGAGAAGAAAATAACTTATTAGAAGGTATATTAATTACTGAATTACAACGAGATAGATCCTCATTATTTAAACCAGAATGTTCTGGTCCAAAAATAACTGCTACTTTGCTTGAGGCTATTTTTTTAGAAATCATCTCCACGCACTCACGAGGCTCTAATGTTGGCCAGCCAAGGCTTCTACTTCTAGAGGTAGCACCTATAACATAATTACAACCAGTTAAAGCATCTTCAAGAGTCGAGGTAATAACTGCATTTTGTAAAACATCATCAGCGCCAGAAGCCATTGCAATTGCTTCTGAAGATGGAAAATTCTTTGGATTAACTAAATAAAGCTCTTCTTGCTCCATAGTTTTCATGGCCCTAGCAGAAGCACCTACATTACCAGGATGGGACGTTTCTACTAAGATGATCCGAATAGATTTCATAATTAAAAATAATTAAAGAGTATTTTATTCTTCTGTTATAAAATTAGATATTAACACTAGAGAGTATAGATTATGCATGGAATGGTAAATATAGCAATCAGAGCTGCTAGAGAAGCTGGAGAGATTATGATTAGACAGCTTAATCATCTTGAAACTCTTAGTGTTAGTGAAAAAAGTAATAATGAATATGTTACTGAAATTGATAAGATCGCAGAAAAAACAATTATCAATATAATCCATGAGCACTTCCCAGATCATTCTATTCTAGGAGAAGAATTTGGAAAACAAGGAGATAATGAATATCAATGGATAATTGATCCAATTGATGGGACTACTAATTTTATTCATGGATTTCCAGTTTTTTGTGTCTCTATTGCCGTAACAAGGGATGATGAGCTTGAGCATGGCGTCGTGTATGATCCACTCCGTCAAGAAATCTTTAGTGCCTCAAAAGGACAGGGCTCTCAATTAGATGGTCATAAGATTAGAGTCAGTAAAACAAATAGTCTTAAAAATTCACTTATAGCAACAGGATTTCCCTACAGAAATAATAAAGATAAGCTAGATGAATACTTAAAAACGCTTAAAAATGTTATTCAAAGCACATCTGGAATAAGGCGTCCCGGATCTGCAGCTTTAGACTTATGCTATGTAGCATGCGGAAGAGTAGACGGCTTTTGGGAATTTGGCCTTAGGAAATGGGATGTAGCAGCAGGAGCACTAATCATAAAAGAAGCAGGTGGAATAATAACAAACCTCATTGGTGAAAGTGATTACTTAGAAAATGGAAATATTTTAGCTGGCAACCCTAAAATACACAGTGAGCTTCTGGAAAAAATTACTATCTAGACTTAAAAACTCTATGGGGTATCTTCTTCTTCTTCTCTCTTGGGAGGTAAGAGATCCTCTACAGTAATATTTAAGGCTAAGATAGAAGTACTAGCAATATATATGGAAGAATAGGTACCAACAAATACTCCTATAATTAGAGCTCTAGCAAAACCTGATACAGACTCGCCTCCAAGAATAAATAAAGCAAATAAAACAATCATAGTAGTTAAGCTAGTGATAATTGTTCGGCCAATAATTTGATTAAGTGAAAAATTAATTATATTAATTGGAGTCTCTCTCCTCATAACTCTAAAATTTTCTCTTATACGATCGAATACTACTATCGTATCATTCAAAGAATATCCTATTGTTGCAAGTATTGCCGCCAAAACAGTTAAATCAAAGCTTAGTCCAAATAAAGAGAAAGCTCCCAGAACTATAATACAATCATGGAAAAGAGCAGAAATTGTGCCTGCTGCAAATTTCCATCTAAATCGAAGCATGACATAAATAAAAATAAGAATTAAAGCAATAAGCATCGATATACCGCCCTGCTCCGTAAGGTCCTCGCCAACCTGTGGTCCAACAAATTCTATACGCCTTAGCTGAACAGATGAGTCCTGAGAAGAAAGTAATTCTAGAGCCTGATCTCTAACTACTCCTCCATCTTGAGCCTGTGGTGATAACCTTATTAAAACATCAGAAGCTGTTCCAAAGCTCTGTACAAGCGGAGTCTCAAAACCACCATTAATCAAAGCTGATCTAATTTCAGCAAGATCAGCTTGTTGGTCATAACTGACTTCTAATAAAAGACCGCCAGTAAAATCTATACCTAGATTTAAACCCTTAAAGAATATAGAAAAAATAGATATAGTTATTAAAGCTAATGAAACTATAGATGTAAGTTTGCGAATAGACAAAAAATTAATTTTTATTTGATTATTTTGCATATCTTCTCAAGCTGCCTATAGATAAAGATTTAGGTGATCTATATCCGTAAATTAAATTTACCAAGGCCCTAGTTCCAATAATAGCTGTAAACATAGAAGTAATAATTCCTAAAGCAAGGGTTACAGCAAAACCTTTAATAGGTCCTGTACCAAATGAAAAAAGTACTAATGCAGCAATAAGAGTTGTAATATTTGCATCCGCGATAGTTGAAAAAGCTTTCTCGTAACCAGCTCTTATGCTAGCTTGCGGAGAGTTTTTATTTGCAATCTCTTCTTTTATTCTCTCAAAAATTAATACATTGGCATCTACGGCCATACCAACAGTTAAAACAATTCCAGCAATACCAGGTAAAGTCAATGATGCTTGCAATAATGATAAAAGCGCAATGATAAGCACTAGATTCAATAGAAGAGCTATATTGGCCACTACTCCAAAAACTCTATAGTAGATAGACATAAAAAATACAACTAATAGTAATCCTATTATTACAGCAGCTTTTCCTTTATCAATATTATCTTGTCCAAGACTAGGACCAATAGTTCTCTCCTCAACTTTTATTATCGGAGTAGCTAGAGCTCCAGCTCTAAGTAATAAAGCTAAATCCTGACCTTCAAAGGGAGTTACCCCAGTAATCTGGAAATTACTTGAAAAAACACCGCGTATTGTAGCAGTATTAATAACAGTCTCTTCTCTAGTATTTATAATTATTTCTTCGCCATCTTGGTTAACAATCTCAGGTTTCTCTTCTATATATAGAACAGCCATAGGTCTATTAAGATTTGCCTGTGTTGTTTCTAACATTCTAGTTGCACCTTGATTGTTTAGCCTTACTGATACAGCTGGTACACCTTGAGAATAAGCAAAACTAGCATCAGTCAATTGATCGCCCGATACAATCACATCTCTTCTTAGTAAAACAGGAGAGCCATCCTCTCTAAGCCTTAAAATTGAATTAAGCGGCACGCGTCCACTTGAATCAGCAGCGAAAGCATCATTCTCAAAATCAACTAATCTAAATTCTAAAGTAGCTGTTGCTCCCAATATTCTTTCTGCCTGAGATGGATCTTGCACACCTGGCAATTGAACAACTATCCTATTAAGCCCTTGTCTTTGAACAATTGGCTCAGCTACACCTAATTCGTTTACTCTATTTCTTAGAGTAATAGTATTCTGCTGGATAGCAAAATTTTGCCGCTGGGTAATCTGAGTATTAGAAAGTGAAACTAAATACCCCCTATCTTCTCCAAAGTCTTCTGTGGTAACAACTAGAGAAGGATCTAATCTTCGAATTACCTCTCCTGCTAAATCATATTGACTATCTTCTATAATTGGAATCTCTATTTGATCCTGATTAATTCTAATCCTGTTTCTGATTCCTGCCTCTCTCAAATCAGTCCTTAAATCTGCTTCAAAGTTAGTTAAATATTGATTTATTGCCGTATCAAGATCAACTTGATATAAAAAATGAACACCCCCTCTAAGATCTAAACCCAAGCTCATTGGCTGTAAGCCAAAATATTTAAGAAGAGCAGGGGTTCTAGGAGCAAGAGTAAGAGCTACCACATGATAAGGTAAATATTCTGATAAAACTCTAACTGCTGACAACTGTGATTCTACGTTTTGGAACCTAACTATAATCGCGTCACTTTCTATAGCTGAAGCTAAAAAATTAATTTCATTCTCTTCCAATGCATCTTGTACTGAATCTAAAGTAGAAACAGAAATAGGACTTCCATCTTCTGTAGTAATTTGAAGCGCTGGATCATCTCCATAAATATTGGGCAAAGCAAAAATAATGCCAAGACTCACAACTAATAAAACTAAAATATTTTTCCAAAGAGGATATCGATTCATAACTTGATCTTTCTAATTAAGCGTTCTTAATAGTATCTTTAGGCATTAATGTTGCTATAGTGTTTTTTTGCACTTTAATTGAATTCTTATCACCTATCTCTAGCGTTACCCAAAGATCTCCAACATCCTTGACCTCTCCTAAAACACCACCGCTAGTAACAACCTCTTGACCTACCTTTAATGAATCTATCATCTGACGATGCTCTTTTTGTCTTTTATTTTGAGGCCTAATTAATAAAAAATAAAAAAGGGCAAAGATTATGATTAAAGGTAAAAAGCTCGTAAAAAGATTTGGCTCTTGAGCTCCTTGAGCAAAAGCACTATTTATAAAAAAATCCATATTATTATATATATATTATTAACACCAAGATGCATATTATGTCACAGATTCAATAGATTCAATTTAATACTTCATAAAATCTAATCAATTTTGCCTTGACTTAGATACTCTTCGACCAATTTATCAAGAGAATCCTTGCTTATAGCCTGCCTAATCTCAGCCATTAAAGAGTAGTAGAATTGCAAATTATGGATAGTCGATAAATGCGCACCTAGTATCTCATTACATCTATGCAAGTGACTTAAATATGACCTTGTATAATTTTGACATGTAATACATAGACATTTTTCATCTACTGGACTTTTGTCCATCCTATAACGACTGTTCTTCAAATTAATTCTTCCTTCGCTTGTAAATAACTGTCCATTCCTTGCGTGCCTAGTAGGTATAACACAGTCAAACATATCTATTCCTAGCAAAACGGACTTCATTATATCCATTGGTGTACCTACTCCCATGAGATATCGAGGCTTATCAATTGGCAAATATGGTCCTATAGCCTCCAATGTTCTAATTCTTTCTTCTTCAGTCTCACCAACCGCCAAACCACCCAAAGCATACCCATCAAAATCAATTTTTTTCAAAGCTTCGCAACATTTGGCTCTCAATTTAGGATATACACCTCCCTGGATTATCCCAAATAAAGAAGAGTCGCTTTGTTGATCTTTTTTTAAGGCTTTAAAAGATTCCATACTTCTTTTGGCCCATCTTAAAGATAACTCCATAGATGATAATGCATGCTTCTCTGAAACTGGATAAGGTGTACACTCATCAAAAACCATAACAATATCAGAAGATAAATCATGTTGAATTGAAATTGATAATTCTGGTGTAAGCTTTATCAGGTCACCATTTACTGGTGATCTAAACTCTACACCTTCTTCATCAATTTTTGTCAAAGATTTTAAACTATATACCTGAAAGCCACCAGAATCGGTTAATATTGGACGCTTCCAGTTCATAAAGTCATGAAGCCCTTGGTGAGATCTTATTACCTCCATTCCAGGTCTAAGCATTAAATGAAAAGTATTACTTAAAATTATCTCATAGCCAATTCCATTTAACTCCTCAGAAGACATTGTCTTCACGCTTCCATAGGTACCAACTGGCATAAATGCTGGTGTATCAATAGTACCTCTATTAAAAACTAATCTACCTAATCTAGAATTTTTGTGAGAGTGTAAAAGCTCGAATCTCATAGTCAATAATTAACTATTTTTTAAAGTAATAAACATAGCATCTCCGTAACTAAAAAATCGATATTTCTTCTGAATTGCATACTTATATGCCGAAAGAATATTTTCTTTTCCAGCAAAGGCTGAGACTAATAATAATAAAGATGACTTGGGTAAATGAAAATTAGTGAGCATTGCATCAACTATTTTAAATTTATAACCAGGATAAATAAATAAATTAGTTTTATTATCGAATCCCTTAACATACCCAGAAGCTAAAGCGCTTTCAAGAGCCCTTAAACAAGTAGTACCAATGGCGATAATTCTTCCATTATTATTTTTAGTCTCAATAATTTTTTTACATAAATTATCAGAAATAATCACTCTCTCTTCATGAAGCTTATGTTCGAGAATGTTTTCACTCCTAATCGGAGAAAAAGTGCCTGCTCCAACATGTAATGTTAAAAAATCATATTCTATTCCATTTTCAGCAAGAAGGCTTAAGTACTCTTTAGTAAAATGCAATCCTGCGGTAGGCGCCGCAATAGCGCCTTGATTTCTAGCATAAACTGTTTGATATCTTATAGCATCTTCTTTATGTGGTTTTCTTTTAATATAAGGAGGAAGTGGGATTGAGCCAAACTTATCTATAAATAAATATGCATTACAATCAAAACTTAAAAAAAATATACCATCATGCCTTTCAATGATTGTAGCTATTTCATTTGAAGATAATATTAATTTTGAACCTACGCTAAGGTTTCCACTAAATTTTATTTGGCATCGAACTAGATGATTAGAAACAACTCTCTCAACTAATAGCTCTACTCTTCCCCCAGTCTCTTTACTGCCATATAGCCTAGCCTTAATAACCTTTGTATCATTAAAAATGATAAGATCGCTAGGCCTTAAAATATCAATTAAATCTATAAATTTTTTATCTTGATAGTGCCCACTATTTCCATCAAGCACTAAAAGCCTACTACTAGTCCTTTTGCTTATTGGCTCTTGAGCTATCAACTCAACTGGAAGTTTATAATCAAATTCTTTAAGCTTCATTAGTGATTTTTAGATTACAATTAAGATAAAATACAATTTGAATATGCCGGGATGGCGAAATGGTAGACGCGCCGGACTCAAAATCCGGTTCTGGCAACAGAGTGAGAGTTCAAGTCTCTCTCCCGGCACCAAGATAAAAAACACAATCTAATCTATATAGCTACTTACAGGAGGCAGATATGAACCTGTTCTCTGGGATGGTTCAGATTCTCCCTCTACTGGCAATACGAGTGTACCTATCCCATCTATGCTAGCTTCTATAGTTTGACCTGGTTGTAAATATCTTGTTTCTCCTCGCAAATATGTACCAGCTCCAGTACCACCAGAAGTCCCATTATTTATTACATCGCCAGGGTAGAGAGTAATAATTGATGAACCATACTCAATAAGCTCGTATATTGAGTGTATCATGTCACCTGGACCTGCTCTTTGCATAACCTGGCCATCTATCTCTAAAACCTGCTCTAATCTTGTCATTGGATCACCATAAAACTCTTTAGGGACGATCCATGGGCCTAGAGGAGCAAAAGTATCGTGCCCTTTACCTATAAACCAATCTGATCCGGGTCGAGAATTAGGTGGTCGCCCACCTCGATCTGAAATATCTAAACTTACCATATAACCAAAAATATAATCAGCAGCATTATCTGCAGAAACATACTTAGCTTCTCTACCAATAACAATTGCTAATTCAACTTCCCAATCAATACGATCTCTTCCCCAAGGGATGATAACTGCGTCTCCTTGACCGATTACTGCACCCTCAATAGGCTTAAGAAATAGGTAGGGAATACCTCTATTCTCCCTCCTCCTCTCTGCTGCCAATCTTTGGCCTTCAGGCGTATTGGCCTCCTCAACATGACTATAAAAGTTCACTGCCGCATTGAGCATCTTTCCTGGCATTATAGGGGCTAGAGTCTTTATATCTTCAACATTATATATGAAGTCCAACGAATCATTTTCAAGCATTTCTTCCTGAATGACACTTCTCACTATTGCATAAATAACATCTTTTAAACCATGATCATATCTCTCAATTAATGATCTCATATCATTAGGCATAATAATGCCATAACCAGTCTTTATTGCATTATCGGCAGCATTAAGATCAATAACAAACTCATCTCTAAGTACAATACCTAAAGTATTGTTGCCATCAATGCTAAATGTACCTAGCTTAAATGGTTCAACCGAAGTGTTGGATTGTGAATAAGCTAAGGAAGGGATAATGAATGATAAAAAAAATATTATTAAAAAGCTTTTCATGTTATTTCCTCATATAAAAAATTATCAAGTCTACAAAGTACAATTGTAAGGCTCAACAGATTCTCCAGCTAACCAGATCCAATTGCCTTCTAGAATTACTGGTTCGGTAAAGTTAACAGGATCAATAATAGTTGCTACCCATTCTAAATTACTTTCATCTGAACTAAGAGTAAATTCTTCTAAAATCTCGGCATCAAGACTTAATGGTGTTCCTCTATCATCAAAAAAAGGATAATTTATTTTCGTTGTTTTAACTAAAAGTGTGTTCTCGGCCCAGCTAGCTAAAGAATATCCCATACTGCTATACTCCTCACTGATAGGAAAGGGCTGATCTAAGTTAAAAACTCTTCTTCCATCCCACTCCTCTAAATACATAACTATAGCGCCATCTTCTTCTCTAAATTCTACTGGATAAGGATTGTCCATAGCAGCAGGAAGTCCGGGAGGAATGCACTTGAGTGCTGGATCATCTATTAATGGGTTCCAAGAAGCTTGAGATAGTTGAGCGGCTGGAGTTAATGGCCAGCTTATATTCCCAGAATTAGTATTAGGCCTCCTTTCAGGTGTCCAGACTTTAAAAATTCCTCTAGCGCTCTCTTCAGCGCTATCTTTGGCCTCCGAAGAGAAAGCTAAAGATTCTAGATCTTCCACACTAGAAAGAAATCTTTTAGCAATATTTGGGTGAACTGCAACGAGACCCATTGATTCTGAAGAAATAGTTATCGCTAGCATCTCATCTAACCCGTGCCTTGATAGTGCACCTACAATATTTACTTTTTCACCAATTTTTATATCTTCTCTATCTATACCATATCTTTGAAGAGTGTTAATTGAACCAGATTCCATTTCCCAAATAACTTCTTCTCCATCAGAATTATTTATTGCTACTTGAAGAAATACATGTGGATTTCTCCAATCAAATGAAACTATCTGCCCCTCCATATCAACCATATTCTCAAGATCATAAAATGCTGCAGCTGAATGATGAGAAAATGAAACTCCAGTAAAATAACCCATCAAAAAAATAAACATAAAAAATTTAAGAAAAAAATTAATCATAAGATAGTGTCTCTAATTTTGTAATTAACTCCACTGGAGATAAATAACCGCCAAGATGTGCACCAGATGACGAATAAATAGCTGGCGTACCCATTACACCAATCTTTCTACCAAGTTGATAATGATTAGATACTGGTGATCTATCGCAGGATTCTAGTTGTAAGCTCTCCCCAAGCTTTGCTTTTGTTAGTAGCATATTTCTCTCTGCAGTACCCGAACACCATACTTTTTCAGCCTTGTACCACGAATCAGTATCTGGACCAGTCCTCGGATAAAATAAATATTGAACCTTTATTCCTAAATCATTTACTTCGTTTATCTCTTCATGAAATTTACGGCAATAACCACAGTCTAAATCAGTAAAAATAGTTATTGTGTGCTTTATCTTTTCCATGGCTGGAGAAAAGATAATAGCCTGATCCTGATTAACGGCTGATATCAAATCACTTCTCACCATTTCTCTTTTAGTCTCGGTTAAATTCATATTAAAATGAAGATCAAATAACTCCCCCTGAAAAACGTACCGGCCATCATGAGTAATATAAGCAACCGAAGAATTAACCGCTACTTCATAAATACCGCTAATTGGACTATCTGAAACAGAAGAAACGTCAATCTCAGGAAATAAGTTTGCTATCTCTTCCTTAGATAATGAAACTTGCTCTTGAGCGAAGGAAGAATTAAAAAAAAATGCTAAGAAAAGAATTGGCTTAAACCAAAACATTAATGTGTCTCCTATATGATCACCCATTAATATTGGCATATAGAGAGGTAAAATTCAAACTAGCCCCTTGGATGATGCTTAGAGTGAAGGTCCTTCATTCGCTCTTTTGCTATATGTGTATATATTTGAGTGGTTGAAATATCGCTATGCCCTAATAAAAGCTGGACTATTCTTAAATCTGCTCCATGATTGAGCAAATGAGTTGCAAAAGCGTGACGCAAAGTATGTGGAGATAGTCTTTTATTTATACCAGCTAATTTTGCATATCTCTTAATTACATGCCAAAAAGCCTGTCTAGTCATACTTTTGCTAGATCTTGTTGGGAAAAGATAATCTGATTGACGGCCATTTAAAACTCTTAATCGATCTGAATCAATAAATTTCTTAAGCCAAATAACCGATTCATCTCCAATTGGCACAAGTCTTTCCCTGTCTCCTTTGCCCATAATTCTAATGGTTTGTTGATTGAAGTTTACTTGAATTACTTGTAAATTGGTCAATTCGGAGACTCTAATTCCAGTAGCATATAATAACTCAAGCATAGCCTTATCTCTTGAGCCTAAAGGATTCTCGAGATCTGGTTGATTCAGAAGAGCCACTACTTCTTTTTCTGTTAAAGTTTCTGGTAAGTACCTGCCTATTTTTGGCATATCTATCTGTAAAGTAGGGTCTTCCTTAATTAATTTTTCTCTTAGAAGATATCTAAAAAACTGTCGGAAAGTTGAAATTTTTCTAGCTGAAGACTTTGGTCGATTTCCTTTACTAAGCTCCTCAGAAAGATATTCTAATAAGTCACTTTTATCGACATCAATCAAATATATCTTTCTTTTAAATAGGTGTCTTATAAGGATAATTAAGTCAGCTCTATATGCACTTAACGTATTCTCAGACAATCCTCTTTCCATCCAAATAGCATCAAGGAAACGTTCTATAATATCTTTATCATTTTCGAACAGAATAGCTTTTCTTTTCATTTTTTGTTATTTTTTTTACTATCCATAAGTAGACTTTATCCATAAGTAGACTTTAACCAACACATTTATTATCTATCTCCTAATATACAAATGTATATATAGAAAGAAAAATAATAAAGCTATATTATTGCTAATTCTAAATACAATATAAAAAGCTATTGAAAAAACTAAACTTACTATATTTTTTAAATACTATTTATGGCCTATATTCTTGGCTAGTCTTAACTTTTGTATTTTTAATACTGCTAGTTTTGCTTATTATCCTCCCTTACAAAAAAATTAGGAGAAAATTAACTAGCTTAGCCGCTAGAGTCTTTCTTTTTTTATCAGGAACATCAATAGATTTCATAAGTAAACATAGACTTCCTGACGAACAATGTGTAGTAGTTGCAAATCATTCTAGCTACCTTGATGGTATTATTTTAAAAGCTATTCTTCCTGCCAAATTTACATTTCTGATCAAAGCCGAAATGTCTGAAGTCCCTCTAATAGGACTGATGTTAAAACTTATTGGATCTGAATTTGTAAAAAGGGAGAATAGCTTAGAAAAAAATAGAACAATGCGTCACCTTTTTAAGTCTGCTAATTCAGGTGATTCTTTAGCTGTATTTCCTGAGGGTACTTTTTCACAACAACCAGGCTTAAAAAGATTTCATTCAGGTGCATTTGCAGCAGCAAAAAAAGCTAACATTCCAGTAATACCGGTTGTAATAATTGGAGCTAGAAAGAAATTATCATCTGGTATGTGGCTACCAATAATGGGAAATATTTCAATCAATATTTGTGATCCAATAAAAGCAGCGGAGTTTGAAAAGACTAAGGATATTTTAAACATATCAAGAAAATTAATGCTTAATATTCTAGATGAGCCCGATCTAGGAAAAAATAATGAATAAGCCTATCTGGACTCCAAATAAGAAAAAATCAAATGCATCTAATATGGCTAATTTTTTAAACCTAAATAAAAATTTTATAAAAATTAACAATTATAAAGGCTTACTTGAATGGAGCATAGAAGAGCCTAGCCACTTTTGGTCAGTATTATGGAATTTTTTAAAAATAAAAGCATTCTCTGAGCCAAAAAATATCATCACAAAAGGTAAATATTTATTCGAAACAAAATGGTTTGAATCTGCCTCGCTAAATTATGCTGAAAACTTACTCAATAATAATTTTAACCATACTGCTATTGTATCTTATAATGAAAATGGTGATGTTAGAAGAATAGACTGGAGAACATTAAAGAAAAAAGTTGCTAGTTTTTCACAGACGCTTAAAGACCTAGGTATAAAAAAAGGAGATAGGGTTGCATCTATAGTCACTAATTCAGAAGAATCTGTAATTGCTATGCTCTCAACTTCATCTATTGGTGCTATATGGTCCTCATGCTCACCTGATTTTGGAGCTGATGGAATAATAGATAGATTTAAACAAATAAAACCTAAAATATTAATTTCTGTAGATGGTTATTTTTATAATGGAAAACAATTTGATATAAAAGAAAAAATTAAAACTATAGACAAAAATGTTAGAAGTATAAAAAACTTAATAGTTATTCCTCTTATATCAAAAGAAATAAATATAAAAACCAAAAATAAAATAACCTCCTATAATGAAGCTATCACTAATTCTGGAAAGCTAGTTTTTACAAAACTTAAATTTTCTGACCCTCTATTTATTTTATTTTCATCTGGAACTACAGGTATACCTAAATGCATTGTTCATTCTGTAGGCGGTACATTACTACAACATAAAAAAGAGCATGTACTTCATTGTGATATTAATCCTAAAGATATTATTTTTTTTTATACAACATGTGGTTGGATGATGTGGAATTGGTTGGTAAGTGGGCTTGCCTCTAACGCTACTATATTGCTATTTGATGGGTCACCATTCTATCCTAATACAAGTAGACTCTGGGAAATCATTGATCAGGAAAATATAAAAATATTTGGTACAAGTGCTAAATATCTATCTGCCTTAGAAAAAGAGAACTATATTCCAAAAAAATCCAATAATTTAACTTCTCTTGAGAGTATATTATCTACTGGCTCTCCTTTAGCTCCATCAAGCTTTGATTATGTTTATAAATCAATTAAAAAAGATTTGAGACTTTCTTCAATATGTGGTGGAACTGATATTATAGCCTGCTTTGGAATTGGTAATCCTTTGCTCCCAGTTTATAAGGGCGAACTTCAATGCATATCACTAGGAATGGATGTTGATGTTGTTGATGAAAAAGGTGTTTCTATAAAAAATAAAAAAGGTGAGTTAGTTTGTAGATCTCCATTCCCATCTATGCCTATTGGCTTCTGGGGAGATAGAAATAATAGAGAATATCTTAAAACTTATTTCTCTAAATTTCATAATCAATGGTATCAGGGTGATTATGCTGAGCTTACAGATAATGGTGGTATTATTATCCATGGGAGATCAGACTCTATTTTAAATCCAGGAGGAGTAAGAATTGGAACCTCTGAAATATATAGAATTGTAGAAAAATTTAAAGAAGTCAATGAATGTCTAGCAGTAGGTCAGGAATGGGCAAACGATACTAGAATAATACTATTCATTCACCTAAGACAAGGTCACTTATTGACTACTGATTTAAAAAACACTATATGTAAAAAATTAAAAAAAAATGCGTCTCCCAGACATGTTCCTTCAAAAATTATAGCTTGTCCAGAGCTACCTAAAACAATTAATGGTAAAATAGTTGAAATTGCTATTAAAGAACTTATTCATGGTCGTACTATTAAAAATATAGATTCAATAGCAAATCCAGAAGTATTAGTATTTTTTAAAAACTTAAAAGAGTTAGAAATATGATAACTCCATTAGAAAATTACCAAAATAAGATCGATAAGGGATTAATAGTAAAGGATCTAGCTCAAGAAGAAGCGATAAAGAGCCTTAATAAATGCTATAAACAAATAGTAGAAACCCAAAATACTAATCGAATTTCAAGAATTTTTAATACTAAGTCTATTAAGGGGTTATATCTTTATGGAGATGTTGGAAGAGGAAAAACATTACTTATGGATATCTTCTTCGATACCTTACCTATTAAAAAAAAATTACGATTACATTTTCATAGATTTATGGCATTAGTTCATAATGATCTTAATCGTTTCAAGAATAAAAAAAATCCGCTTGATCTAGTAGCAGAAAATTTATTAAAGAAAAATAAAGTGATTTGTTTTGATGAATTTTCCGTATCAGATATAGCAGACGCAATGATACTCGGAAACCTCTTTAAAAAACTATTCGCTAAGAAAATGATTTTAATAATAACATCTAATATTAAACCAGATAACTTATATTTAAATGGTCTTCAGAGGAAAAGCTTTCTTCCGGCAATAGTTCAAATTAAAAAATATACTAAAACTGTACTTATTGAATCTAAGTATGACTATAGATTAAATTTCTTAGAAAAAGCTAATACTTACCAGTACCCAATTAATGAAGAAAATAATATTACACTTAATAACTACTTTAGTAAGTTGGCAACAAATACAATCCAAATTAACAATAAAATAAATATAAATGGAAGGGATATAAATACTAAAAAAGTCTCTGACTCAGTTATTTGGTTTGATTTCAAAAATATTTGTGATGGTCCAAGAAGTCAAAACGATTATATTGAAATAGCAAAATGCTATAAAACAGTAATTATTTCAGATATCCCGATCTTTACTCAAGAATATGAAAATCAAGCAAGGAGATTTATAGCATTAATAGATGAATTCTATGATAGAAAGATTAAAGTTATAATTTCGGCTGAAGCAAAAATAGAAAAATTATATGATGGAAGTAAACTAAAAGCAGAATTTAAAAGAACAGTTAGTAGGCTTCATGAAATGCAGAGTTATGATTATTTATCGAAGCCATTTAGACAATAATCTTAAGGAATAAATATGGAAAAGATAATTGGCGATCTAGTTTTAATAAGACATGGCCAGAGTGAATGGAACAGTAAAAATCTTTTTACAGGATGGCATGATATTGATTTAACTGAAAAGGGTATAGAAGAGGCAAGGAATGCAGGAAAGCTCCTAAAAGATAGAAAACTTAAGTTCAATTTAGCCTTCACTTCAGTACTGTCAAGGGCAATACATACTCTTTTTTATATACTAAAAGAAATGGAATTAGATCATATTCCTATAAAGAATGAATGGATGCTAAATGAAAGGCATTATGGTTCGCTTCAAGGACTTAACAAATTAGAAACAACAGAAAAATATGGCGAGAATCAAGTGAATATTTGGAGAAGAAGCTTTGATATTGCTCCTCCTAAAATGTCTAAAGATGACCCAAGACATCCCTTAAATAATGTTAAATATAACCAAATAGATCGATCACTACTGCCTGGATCAGAATCCCTAAAAGAAACACTCTCAAGAGTTAAAGAATGTTGGAATACCTCAATCCTTCCAGAGCTTAATCTAGGTAAAAATATCATTATTACTGCTCATGGAAATAGTTTGAGAGCTTTAGCAAAAATTATAGAAAATATTTCTGATAAAGAAATCTCTGAATTTAATATTCCTACAGGGGTACCAAGGTATTATAAATTAGATAAAAATATTAGCCCTATAAGTGTTGAATATCTAGGAAATAAAAAATTAATTTCTGAAGCAACCAAAGAAGTTGCCCAACAATCAAAAAAATAGACGGAGTGAAAAAATGATATATGATCTTGGGGAGCATAAAGTCACGATAAAAGATGATAATTTTTTTATTGCTCCTAACTCAGCGGTAATTGGAAAAGTTTCTCTAGGTAGCAATATTAGTATCTGGTTTAATGTTGTAATTAGAGCAGATAATGATGAGATTACAATTGGTGATGGATGTAATATACAAGATAATTCCGTTCTTCATGTTGATGAGGGGTCACCAGTAAGATTAGGAGATAATATTAGTATTGGACACTCAGCTACAATCCATGGATGTAAGATTGGATCCGATACTTTGATAGGTATGGGTACAACTATCTTAAGCAATGCTTCAATTGGCAATAATTGTCTAGTAGGTGCAAATAGCCTGATAACTGAAAATAAAATTTTTCCAGATAATTCACTTATAGTGGGGGCACCAGCAAAAATAATTAGAAAAATCTCTGAAGAAGAGTTAGAGCATATAAAATGGAATGCTAAAAACTATATAGCAAGAAGTAAATTTTATAAGAAAAATCTAATTAATAAATAGCTTAGTATTTTATATAAACCTAATGAGCCCCTCTTGTGCTACTGATGCAATTAAAGCTCCCTCATTATCAAAAAATTGGCCCGTAGAAAAACCTCTTGAGCTTGATAGATTTGGACTTTCCATAGAGTATAATAACCATTTGTCCACTCTGCATGGGCGATGGAACCAAATAGAATGATCAAGACTTGCCATTTGTAATTTCAAATTATTAGATAAAACTGCATAGGGAAGATTTGCCGTTCCCAATAAAAAAAAATCAGATAAATAGGATAGCAAACAAGTATGAATATCTTGAAGGCTAGAAATTTTATCTTTATGCTTAATCCACACCTGTCTTATTGGCTCTACTGGATTCCTTGAAATTATATCGCTAGGACTAACTGGTCTAATTTCAAAAGGAAAGTTATCAATCATAAATTTAAAATAATTATCTGGTAAATTTTTAAAAATATCCCTCTTTGATAGCTCCTCTAGATTAATCAGATCTTCATAGTGATCCACATCTGGCATAAGAGATTGGTGCTCTTTACCACTTTCATTCAAATGAAAAGATGCGGACATATTTAAAAGAGTTTTATTTTTTTGTGATGCCTTAATCCTTCTACTGCTGAAACTTCCACCATCTCTAGATATTTCAACCTCATACTCTATAGGTAATTTTGGATTACCAGGCCTTAAAAAATATGCATGCAATGAATGAACTGAGCGGTCAGAAACTGTTTTACTTGCAGCTGCTAGAGCTTGACAAAGGACACGTCCACCAAAAACACGTTTTGAGCCATAATAATGGCTCTTACCTATAAAAATATTCTTAGATTTTAATTCTAGATCGACAAGCTTACTTAACTTCTCTCCTCTCTCAGCTTTATTAATATCTTGAATCATTTTTCACTACTAATATCTGAGTTAAGTCTTGAAATAAGACTCGATGTGTCCCATCTTTCACCGCCCATTTTTTCTATCTCTTTATAATACTTATCTATAAGATGAGCTATTGGTAACTCTGAGCCATTACGACTAGCTTCATCAAAGCAAATCTTTAAATCCTTCCTCATCCACTCTACCGCAAAACCAAAATCAAATTTACCGTCAATCATAGTTTTCCACCTATTATCCATTTGCCAAGATTGAGCAGCTCCTTGACTAATCACCTCAATCAGAATTTCAGTATCAAGACCAGCATTCTTAGAAAATGCAAGGGCCTCTGAAAGACCCTGTATTACTCCAGCGATAGCAATTTGATTTGCCATCTTTGCTAACTGACCTGATCCCGATCTCCCCATCAGACGTATTTTTTTAGCATAAGACTTTAGTAATAAATTTACTGGGGAAAAATTTTTTTTATCTCCGCCAACCATTATTGTTAAAGCTCCATTTTCAGCACCAGCTTGGCCACCTGAAACTGGAGCATCATAGAAATTTATATTATTATTTTTTGCATAAGAATATATTTCTTTTGCTATATTTGCTGAAGCAGTAGTGTGGTCTATATAAAAAGCATTTTTTTTCATATGCTTAATAATGCCTTGATCAGATAAAACTATTTCTTTTAGATCCGAATCTTTACCTAAACAAGTAAGTACAGCATCAGAATTTTTAACGGCCTCTTCAATATTGTCTGCTAAATATCCACCATACTTTTTGCACCATTCTTCTGCTTTGCTTTTAGTCCTATTAAAGACTACTACATCAAAACCAGAACGATGGAGCCAACCGGCCATAGAGAAGCCCATTACACCCAAACCTATAAAAGTAATTTTTTTCATTAATATTACAAACCAGAATTGAAACTACTTTATCATTTTTTTCATATGACTAGCAAAAGAAGGTTGGATTATACTCTTAATATTTACTGAATAAGAAAGACCCCAGAAATAGGTAATCAGCTTTAAAAGGAGGATCAAATCCTTAAATAATTTTATGGGATATGGGATTTTTCTTCCGTAATAAGAGCCTAGAAGAAACTCAATTTGCTTAGTATTATAATTATTCATTGCAGCTAAACCTGCTAAGTCAAGAACTGGATCTGATATTACAGAAAATTCGAAATCAACTAACCAAATACTTCTATTATATATAATATTTTCTGGTATTAAGTCATTATGACATAAAGAATTAGGTTCAAACTTTTTATCAAAAATATCTGCTAATGAGAACATATATTCGCTCCATTGTTTTTTTTCTTGATCTAATTTATCAATACCTCCAATATTTTTAATATAATTTTTAGCAACTTTTGTTAATTTTAGTTCAGGTAAATTAAATTCTAGTTTATGTAATTTCTTTAAAATATGTATAACTTTTTCTATATTTTTTACTTTACTCATTTCTAGTTTTGGCTTCCTAAAAAAATTCTCCTTATACTCTAGCATTAGAATAGAGAGCTCCTCATTAAAGCTAATTAGTTTAGGAGTAATCTCATGATTACTTAGATAGATAATGAGATCTGTTTGTTTTTTTAAACTTATAGTCTGACCAATTTTTTCTTTTCTTTCTAATTTAACGATATATTTATTATTGCCGCTACTTATCAAATAAGTGTTATTGATAATACCCTTACTTATTGGAATGACAATTGAATTTTTATGTAAAAATTTATTTTTAAATAGATAACTATTAACTGGGGAGCTTATATTTATTTCCTTATTTTTCATTTAATTAACTGAAGCTTCCAGCTTTTCTTCCAAGATCTATATCCAATAAAAACTAATACCAAATAAAAAAGAAATAAAAAAGTTGTTAAATATAGCTCTTTTTGAAAATATATATATATTGATATGGTGTCAATGATTGCCCAATAGATCCAATTCTCTAATATCTTTTTTGCAACCATAAAGGTAGTAAAAATTGCGGCAATAGTAGTAAATGAATCTAAATAAGGCAATTCTTCCTGAAAATTATTAATATAAAAACCTACTATTAAAGTTAACATTAAAATTAATAATATTAGTAAAAAATGAGTTTTATAATCTAATGTACTTATTTTTTTATCTTCATTTTTCTCGTTATATTTCCACTGCCTCCAACCATAAATAGCTACCATTGCATAAAATAATTGCAGAAGAGCTTCCATATAAAGATTAGCTTGATAAAAAACGAATAAATATATAGCTGAGCTGATAAAAGCAGCATACCAGCATAAGATATTTTGTCTTATGGCTAGAATTAAATAGAATATAGCTAGAACCATACCTAAAAATTCATACAAATTAAATCCAGAAACTATTCCCATAATATTAATTATCCAAAAATATCAGTATTTCTTCTATTGCCAATTCCTCAGTTGTAATACACATAATTTTTAAAGATTAAAAGCTATAATCAATAGTTAATCCTACATGCCTAGGATCACCCAAACGAGTAAATAGTTGAGGAGACCAAGTAGGATCATTAGGATCATTTGCAAAGAAAAATCCTCTTACAGAATATCTCTTATTAAGTAAATTTCTAGCCCATAAAGAATAGCTCCAATTATCTTTTTGGTACCCTAGTTTCAAATTAATGAGGTCATAAGGATTTGATTTTAAGTTATGACTATCATCAAAATAGAACTCGCTTCGACCTGAAAACCCTAACCTGCCAAAAAATCCATTAGGAGCTTCATAATTAAAACCTATTGAATACTGGTGTTTTGGAGCATGAGCTTGATCTCTTCCACTAATAGAGACTGTGGGATGGTCAAATTGTCTATATTCTGTATCTAAAAAACTAATATTAGTATCAACCTCTAAATATTCACTTATATGCCAAATCATTTGAGTCTCAATGCCTCTATTAAACCCCTTGGCTGCATTGTCAGTAAAAAAAATATAAGAAAGTGGATCATTAGGATCTAGCTGTAAAGATGTACTTACTTGCTGATCTCTTCTAGAAGATATAAATAATGATAAACTCCCACTTAGCTTATTATTAAAAAAACTACCTTTAACTCCGCTTTCAAGGCTATACAAATTTTCCTTCTTAAACACTTTTCTATTCTCTGGAACAGAAGTCCCAATGTTAAATCCTCCTGCCTTATAGCCTTTTAAATAGGAAAGATAAATATTAGCATCCTCAGAAATAATATAATTAAGAGAAATTCCACCACCCCACATTGTTTCTTCTGGATCAAAATTTAGAAGAGTATTATCCTTATATTTTGCTAATCTTTTTTCTACTCTATAGTTTGTAGAAAAAGTAAGATTCTGATTTACCTGTAAGCTATTCTGCAAATAAAATGCTAAATTTTTTGCATCATAATTACTATCTAAGTCTTTATATGAAGATCCACTAACATATTCCACATTATGATTAGACTCTTTCGTATTGATAAAATATAGGCCTATTATATTCTCAGATGGCCTATTAAAAAAAAATGACTCGGAACCAAGCCTAGGCAATAATCTAATTTCTTGGCTAATCGATTTCCTATTTCTATTCGTCAAAGAGTTATAATCATAGCTAGTTTTCCAGAAAGCGTCATTCCCCCAATCGGCATCGTAGCTAACTTCTATATCAGAATTTGAGTAGTTACTAAGACTTTGAAACTCATAATAGTCATGACCTAGCCAACTTATCTTTAGATTTGTAGCCTTTGATTTTTGTGAATCCTTACCTGGCTTATCAGAAATAGTTTTAAAGCTATTATCATTAACCCATGCATCATAACCATTATCTAAATTTACTAAAATAGTAGTCAAATTAAAATCTAAGCTATTATTTGGCTTCCAATTAATCTTTAACCTTGAGGTAAGCTCATCTCTCTTATTCGTATTAGTCACATTTAAAAAAATATTTTTTCTAAATCCGTCATTATCATATTTATGTGCAACTAATCTATATTTTAGATTAGAATTTACTGGGCCGCCAAAAGCGAAACCTAATGCCTTAGTATCATCATTTCCAAGCTGGGCTCTACTTTCAAACTCAAACTGATCAGAAGGTTCTTTTGAGCTAACATTTATTAATCCAGCTAATGCATTAGCACCATATCTAGAAGCTTGCGGGCCTCTGAGTACCTCTATTTGATCAAGGTCAAAAAGAGTCGCCACCATACCTATTCCACTAAAATCAATACCATCAAAAATAAAACCAACTGATGGGTTAGGAGCGCCCTGGTATTGCTCTCTTTCACCTATACCTCTAATTTGAAAATATCTTGGTCTAGAAGTTTCACCCGACCAATTTAAATTAGGTATTTCTAATAATAAATCCTCAAAGTGCTGAATACCTAACCTATCAATTGCCTTATCGTTAACTACATGGATGCTTGTAGCAATATCCTTAGATTGTGATTCCATGAAATCAGCAGAAACAATTATCTCTTCTAAGGGATATTCTTGGGAAAATAGCTCAAAACTGTAAGTTAAAGCCAATGTATAAAAAAATATTTTTAAAAACTTCATAAATACACACTCCTTAGTAAAGTATACCGAGAATGTGCTAATCTCTTCCGTCCCTTCGCTAGTACTAACTAGATCAGGTTCAAAGGGTAATTAGAAAAACTAAAATCTCAGACATATGCCACCCCTCGGTTAATTTATTTTAATCTAGAAAAAATAAAAAAGGAAATTTATTCATTAAGTCTTGGAATTAGATCAGTTAAATTACATGGTGATGTTCTTGAGTCAAGCTGGAATGAAATGATTTTTTCCCAGGCGGTTTTGCAGGCATTAGTTGAGCCAGGTAGACAAAAAATAAAAGTACTATTAGCAACACCAGCTATAGCCCTTGACTGTAAGCTTGATGTACCAATCTCTTTGAAAGAAATATTTCTAAACAATTCTCCAAAACCATCTATTTTTTTATCTAGTAGGATCTCAATAGCCTCAGGAGTACCATCTTTTCCTGTTATGCCAGTACCCCCTGTAGTAATAATAGCATTAACTTTTTTAGAAAATATCCATTGAGAAATAACTGATCTAATTTGGTAAAGATTGTCCCTAACTAAGCTTCGATCAATTAAATTATGACCTGACTCTTTAATTAAATAGGCTAAAGCAATGCCTGAATTATCATCTTCTAAATTTCTCGTATCAGAAATCGTAAGTAATGCTATACTTAACGGAAGGAAATTTTTTTTACTTTTTTTTGTCATTTTTTTAGTTTATTAATAAATCAATTAACGTAAAAATAGCGATGTCATAATATTATTTCATTTTATGGCATGATTATGCAATTAACCTATATCTAATTATTTTTCTTGTGGAAAAAGCAATAAATATTACTCAAAAAAATAGCCTAGCACCTTTAAAAATTAAAATATTCCGTAATATATGGATTGCTAACTTAGTATCAAATTTAGGTACTTGGATGCATAACATAGGCGCAGGATGGTTAATGACAGATCTCTCAACAGATCCTTTCTTGGTCTCTTTGATCCAGGTATCAGTTGTTCTTCCTGGCTTTATCCTAACCATACCTGCCGGAGTACTAGCGGATATTGTTGATAGGCGCATCTATTTACTTCTGGCTATTAGCTGGATGATCATCTTTGCTGTAATAATTGGAGCTATTACTATCTTTGGTGACACAACACCATTTTTATTAATTTTATTTACATTTGCACTAGGTATGGGTACAGCAATGATTCTACCTGCATTTACAGCACTAACACCTGATCTAGTTCCAAAAAATCAACTAGTAGAGGCAGTAACACTTAATAGTATTGCGATGAATATAACTAGAGCGCTTGGTCCCGCTATAGCCGGTATATTAATAGCCATTAGTGGCCCAGGTTTAGTTTTTATACTAAATGGTATTAGCTTTATTGCTATTTTTGTTGTGATTTTCAATTATGATAATTCAAATAGTATAGATAACAAATCTAAAGAAGGCTTTATAGAAGCACTATTTTCAGGCTTTAGCTTTCTAAAAAATTCAAAGCAACTAATAATAGTAATGATTAGGACGATCGCATTTTTTTCTGTGGGGAGCGCTATTTTAACCTTCCTACCATTAATAGTTAGAGAGGAGATGAATGCTGGGCCACAGTCTTATAGTTTCTTAGTTACTAGCATGGGAATCGGCGCAGTTATTGCTGGTATTTCATTAACAAACTTTAGGGCGCGTTATAAAAATAATAATATCCTGATATTTAGTATAATAGTCACAAGTATTTCATTACTTGGCCTAGCTTATATCCGCTCAATATTTCCGCTTGCAATTATTATGTTTTTTTCTGGAATATCATGGATGTGCGCTGTCTCTACCTTACATGTTTCAGCACAACTATCACTCCCGGCATGGGTAAGAGCTAGAGGAATGTCATTGTATCTGAGTAGCTTTATGGGTAGCTGGGCACTTGGAAGTGCAATTTGGGGACAAATAGCTAAACTCACAAATATCTCAATAGCATTAACAGTGGCAGTAGCTTTTGGGATAATAATAAATATATTTACAGCTAAGTGGAAGTTAACAGATATATAAATGTATCAAAATAGAAAAAAAAATAATTCTGATATTTACCCTATTTTATTAGCAGCAGGATGCTCAAAAAGATTAGGCTTCCCTAAACAGTTATTAAAATATAAATCTCAATCTTTTATTGCGAGATCACTATCTGTTTCTAATTCTATAACACAGAACAAGACGATAATCGTTATTGGTTCAAATGCCTCAAAAATAAGATTAGCCCTTAATAGGTTACAGTCTAATTATAAAATCATCTACAATAAAAAATGGAAGGAAGGTATTGCAGAGTCCCTTAAAATTGGGAGAAAAAATATCAACTCTAAAGCAAAGGCTATACTCATACTGTCTTGCGATCAGCCATTTATAAATAAGAGCCATATCTTTAAATTAATTTCGTCCTGGAAGATGAATAAAAATAATATTATAGCTGCTAGCTATAATAATACTTTTGGAATACCAATAATCTTACCAAAGAAATTTTTTTATTTATTAAACCTTACAAAAGAAGACAAAGGAGCTAAACAAATAATAAAATCCAAAAAAAAATATTTAAAGCTAATCTCAATACCTGAAGCTGCAATTGATATTGACACTAAGGAAGATCAGAAAAAATTTCTTTCAATAAATAGTATTTTATAGCTACTTCTTTGAATTATCTGAGTTTATCCAACTAGATGATAAATCAGAATAAAGCTCCTTCTTCCAAATAGGCAATCTTTCTTTTAGCTCATCAATAATATAGCAACACGCCTTAAACGCATCAGCTCTATGATCAGCTGTAACTCCTACCCAGACAGCACAATCACCTATCTTAAGGTCTCCTACTCTATGCTGGCTTTTTGCACTAGATATACTAAACTTACTCGAGGCCTCTTGAATAATCCTTAATCCCTCATTATTAGCTATTGATTCTTCAGATTCATAATGTAGTGCTTTTACTTTTTTATCATCATTATGATCTCTAATCCAGCCTTCAAAAGAAACGTAAGCTCCGGCTGAATTTAGTTGCATACTCTTACTCAATGAAACAATATTAATTTTACTTTTTACTATTTTAAATATCATCCGCCTGCCACTGGAGGGAAAAAAAATATAGTATCACCCTTGCTTATATTGGAGCTCCAATCAACTAAATTTCCGTTAATTGCTACTTTACAATTTTTTACACTATCAGAAAAATTATATTTTTTTGAAATAAATTCAAATAACTGCATAACTGATTTTAATTCTGTTGCGATTTCTTCAAAATCACATCCTGATTGCTCTTTAAATGTAGCAAAATATTCTACCCTTACTTTAATCATTAGCACTCTGGTAATTACTTTTTCCACCTGACTTAGATAAAAGCTTAATATCTTTAATTAATATTTCATGAGATAAAGCTTTACACATGTCATATACTGTTAATGCAGATACTGAAGCTCCGGTTAATGCCTCCATCTCTACTCCAGTCTTATATGTAGAAGAGACACTACATTTAATTAATATCTCTAAGTCAGAAACCCATTCAATAGTTATATCACATTTATCGATCTGCACTGGATGGCAAAAAGGTATTAAATCATGAGTTTTTTTAGCTGCCATTACTCCGGCTATTATTGCAGTATCAATAACAGGGCCTTTTTTTGTGATGAGTTCTTTAGATTTAAAATTTATACTTTTAGGAAAAATAATAGAAGCGCTTGCTATAGCGCTCCTCTTAGTTACATCTTTAGAACCAATATTGACCATTGATGGTTTATTTTTTTTGTCAATATGATTTAACACTAACCACCCATTGTATACATTTCAATACGTGATAATTTTTTCTTTTTTACAACATCTTTTCTAAGCTCGCTATATCTATCAACTCTCTCTCTCCATTGCTTTTGGAGAATATTCATTAAATCATTATCAGTTGAGCCGCTTCTCATAAAATTTCTTATATTCATACCTTTTGAGGCAAATAAACATGTATAAATTGTGCCATCTGCTGATATTCTCGCTCGATTACAATCCCCACAAAAAGGCTTTGAAACAGAAGATATGAATCCAATCTCTCCTTGGCCATCCTGATAAGAATATCTTCGGGCTACTTCACCAAAATAATTCTTTTTTACTGGAACAAGCTTCCACTTTCTAGAAATAATCTCTAATAAATCAGCTGATGAGACTACATGGTCAAGCTTCCAATTATTTAGAGTTCCAACGTCCATAAACTCTATAAATCTTACTATGACACCAGTGCCTCTAAAATAATCTAGCAAATCAAGCACTGAGCTATCATTTACTTCTTTTTGGATAACTACATTCAACTTAATTGGACCTAAACCAACTTTTCTTGCAACTTCAATCCCATTCAATACATTATCTAGATTGCCCTTCCCTCCAGACATCTCTCTAAAAATACCTTTATCAATTGAATCTAAACTAATAGTTATTCTATCCAAACCTAAAGCCTTGAGATCTTTAGCCTTATCTGCCAAAAAAGAGCCATTTGTAGTTAAAGCAAGATCATTTAGATTTGGTAGAGAGCTTAGATTAGAAACAATATCTAAAATATCTTTCCTCAAGAGAGGTTCACCACCAGTTAATCTTACCTTTTCGACTCCCAACTGCATAAACAATTGAGCAATTCTCTTTATTTCTCCAGCTGATAGCCAATCTTTCTTTGGCATAAACTGATGATTTTTACCATACTTATCAGATGGCATACAGTATGGACATCTAAAATTACAGCGATCAATTACTGATATCCTAAGATCTCTAAGTGGTCTGGAGAATTTATCAGTTATCTGACCTATTTTGCTGAAACTAGAAATATTATTTTTCATAAAAATTAATCATCTGAATGTATTCTGAAAATTATATTATATATCTATAAAAATTTTTCTACATAAACTTATAGCGATTGCTTCTCAATCTTGGACCAAGTGTCCCTAAGACTTAATATTCTTAAAAAAACTAACTTCTCTTTATTGTTATTAATATCAATTTTAAAAAATCCTAAACGCTCAAACTGAAAGGTCTGATCTGGTTTTGCGCTAGAGAGCGATGGCTCCAGAAAAGCATTATTAATTACTTCAAGAGAGTCAGGATTAATACACTGAGAAAGATTAGAGTTATTTACCTCAGGAAAAGGCTCTTTGAACAATCTATCATATAAATCTACTTCTGCTTTTATAGCATGTTTTGATGAAATCCAGTGTATTGTGCCTTTAACCTTCCTCTTTGAGCCACTTGATCCACTTTTAGTATCAGGATCATAGGAACAAACTAATTCAATAATCTTACCCTTTTCATTTTTTATAACTTTATTGCACTTAATAATATAACCATACTTTAGTCTTACTTCTGAATTAATTGATAATCTAAAAAATTTGCTATGGGGATTCTCCATAAAGTCATCCTCTTCAATATATATCTCCCTAGAGAAAATAATCTCTCTCGTCCCGAGGGATTCATCGCTAGGATGATTAGGTGCTAAAAGTACTTCTTCTTTATCTTCAGAATAGTTCTCTAAAGTAATCTTTAATGGTCTTAATATAGCAAACCGTCTCTCACTTTTAGCATCTAGATCCTCTCTAACACAATTTTCTAGGCTACTTAGCTGTATAGTATTATCTTTCTTAGTAACACCTATCCTATATATAAAATCTCTAATTGAATTAGGCGTATAGCCTCGCCTTCTCATTCCAGATATTGTGGGCATCCTTGGATCATCCCAACCATTGACTTGCCCAGAATCAACTAAGGTCTTCAGTTTTCTTTTACTCATAACTGTATACATTAAATTTAGTCTAGAGAACTCAATTTGCTTAGGGCGATTTTTAATAGGAATTTGATCTAAAAACCATTCATATAAAGGTTTATGATCTTCAAACTCTAAACTGCATAACGAGTGTGAAATACCCTCAATCAAATCTGAAAATGTATGTGCAAAATCATACATTGGATATATACACCAATCTTGATTAGTTCTTTGATGAGAAATCTTTTTTATTCGGTACAAGATGGGATCCCTAAGATTAATATTTGCTGAAGACATATCAATTTTTGCTCTTAACACATGCTCCCCTTCTTCGAAAATACCATTAGCCATACCTTCAAAGAGATTGGCATTTTCCTCTATAGAACGATTCTTATAAGGACTATCTTTACCAGGTAGGGTTAAAGTACCTCGATATTCTTTAATCTTATCTGCGCTTAAGCTATCAACATAAGCCTTATTGTCTAAAATTAACTGCTTAGCAAAATCATACAATCTAGAAAAATAATCCGATGTATAAGTAAGCTTATCCCAAGAGTAGCCAAGCCAAAGAACGTCTTCCTTAATGGCATCTATATACTTTTCTTCCTCTTTCTCAGGATTGGTATCGTCAAAACGAAGGAAACAACTGCCCTCAAACTCAGAAGCAATATCAAAAGATAAGCTCAGAGCTTTAGCATGACCAATATGTAAGTAACCATTTGGCTCAGGAGGAAAGCGAGTTTGCACTTTTCCATCATTCAAGTTTTTATCTACATCAACTGAAACAATTTGATGTATAAAATTTGTCCCTCTTTTAAGTTTTTTATCCATAATTTGATACTTCTAAGAATATAAGTATTACTATAAAACAAATATAAATAAGTATAAATATAACTCTCTACTAGAGTAATTTTATAATACTAGGCAAAATAGTCCTATGGATAGAAGATCTTTTATATATTATGGCGGGCTAGGATCAATTGCTGCTTGCTCAAAGAATGATCAAGATTCAATATCTTTACCAAAAAGTGAAATATTTAGGTGGAGAATGGCTACTTCTTGGCCTCCTAATTTTCCTGGGCATGGTGTTTCAGCAAATCGCTTAGCTAGAACTATTGAAGAGCTATCTGGCGGGCGTATACAAATTGAAATATTTTCAGCAGGTGAATTAGTACCTGCATTCGAAGTTTTAGATGCTGTCTCCAGAAGTACAATTCAGATTGCCCATACGGCTCCTGTTTACTGGAGAGGTAAAATACCTTCATCTTTAATATATGGAGGAATACCTTTTGGCATGACTTCAGATATTTTTAATGCTTGGCTTTTTCATTCAGATGGCTTAAGGCTATGGAGAAAGGCTTACTCAGCTATGGGTGTTATACCCTTTCCTGCGGGAAACACAGGGCAACAGATGGGTGGCTGGTTTAATAGAGAAATAAACTCTTCAGATGATTTAGTTGGTCTAAAAATGCGCATACCTGGTCTAGGTGGAGAAGTAATGCAAAAAGTAGGTGTATTACCAGTTAATCTTCCGGCTTCGGAGATCTTTACATCACTACAAACTGGCGCAATTGACGCTACAGAATGGGTTGGGCCTTACAATGATATGGCGCTGGGACTTCAGCAAGTAGCTAAATACTACTATTATCCTGGTTGGCAAGAACCATCAGGTCAACTTGAATTAATAGTCTCTAACGAGGCTTTTTACTCCTTACCCAAAGATCTCCAAAAAATAATTGAGATTGCCTGCTTATCTGAAAATAGCTACTTGTTAGCAGAATTTACTATGCGTAATCAACAGGCATTAAACACTCTTAAAACTGAACATAACGTAATCATAAAGAAATTTCCTAACGATGTGCTGACAGAGCTTAATAAGCATACTGAGATTATTTTAGAAGAATTATCTAATAACGATCCTCTCTTTGAGGAAATACTTAATTCGTACAATGATTTTTTGAATGAAATCAATCCATGGCTAGAAATAATAAATTCATAATTCATTTAGTATGCGTAATCAAGTCTATAAAGATAACTCCTACATGCCGGTCTTCTTTCTAATTCAACTAAATGTCCCCAAGGCTTGAACTTTGTACTCATGAGGGCATCTAAACTTGATGCTCTAAATATCTCGTCAGATAGCTCAAGAAACTCTGGATTATAGATCTCGCCATTTGGCAAAACCTCAAAACATATCACAGCACTTCCCTCCAAGGCTTCTCTATGTGCTTGCCTAGGATATGCTGGTGTAATAATTATTTCAGGAATAAGAGGCACAATAATTCTTCCTTGAAAACTACTAATATCATTATAGACCTTACGGTCAACTTCTTCGTCAGATCTTGTACACCACCAGCCCCCAACTGAGTTAGATGTTCTCCAATCACCTCCTAAATTAAAACGGGTGAGATTTCCTCTAAAATTTCTTCCCATTCTTTGGTCAGAAAATAAAATTTCAGTATCATTTACTTCCCATGGAGAAATATTTTGCCAAACTCTATCTTCATTAACTATATTCTTTGAAGCCATAATAGAATAATCATTAGAGAAACTAAAAATATAATTCTCATCTCCCAGAGCAGGAGCTCCATAGACTATACAGTCCCATGTTCCTATCGGATCAAGAAGCTTAATGCTATTTGATCCACTTCTTTGTGCAGATAAAGAAGATGAAAATAATATTAGCAAAATAAAAAAATAAGAAAGATTTATCTTATTTATTGGTGATCCTCCATTATGACCCTAGGGAGCAAACCTCTTTCATTTATCATCCCTCTAAGCTGAATAACCTGCCTTGCATCAGGATTCAATGAGGCAGCAAAATCTAGATCGCTTGTTGCCTCAGAAAGCATATTTTTTAAATAGAAAGAATATGCTCTATTTATAAAAGCTCTCCAATTCCTTTGGTTCAATCCCATTGACTCATCACAGAAAGGTATCGCTGTATCTGGCTCTCCTTTTGCTGCATGAGCTGCACATAAATTTGAAAGAGCTGCTGCTTTATCATTCTGATTTGGACGATATCTAGATAAACCAAGGTGGGTTAATCTTATTCCTTCATCATATTGGCCCATAGTAATTGCAAATGAGGCAGCAGAAAGAAATTCATTACCAGAGCCAATTATAGTTCTAGAGTCTAAAGTGTATTGAGCAAAAGATGATTGTATACCAAAAAAAAGAATGGTGAGAGTTATACAAATTAGACTAACAGGGTGCATAATAAAAAACTACATAGCAACTTTTTTTGGCTCTACTCTAGTTTTTGCACTTTTTGTATTCTCTGTTGCTAGAATCGGATCATCTTTAATAATGATATTATCTGATCCTTTGTATATTTTTAAGGTACCTTCAATTTTTGCTTTATCAGAAATAGAAATAGACTTATAAATGACACTTCCCTTAATTGACGCTTCTCCAGAAATGCTTAGCTTATCTTTAACCGTTATAGTTCCATCAATAGTGCCTTTTATATTTGCAGTATTAGCGGTAATGTCTCCTTTAAAAAATCCCTCTTTACCTAAAATGAAATGTGAGGTTTCGATTTTTCCTTCAAAACTACCATCAATATTAACTGATATTGCATTTAAAACATTACCCTTAAATAAAACTCTTTCTCCAATATTCATACAGCCGTTAACAGGGGCATTTTTAATTTCATTGATTTTTTTATTATCTCCTAACACAATAAGCTCCTATTTATCTTAATCAAATTAAATGTTATTTTTATAAAAAAGGTTAACCAACATAGCGAAAATAACGCATTGTGGCAACAAATTATGAGAGTATTTATTAAATAAACTAATAATAATGATCAGTGTAGCTAAAGCAGAAAGATTAATTCTAGAAAATATTGAATTTTTAGCCGCCGAAAAGGTAAGCCTAAATAGTGCAATTGGATTAGCTCTAAGAGAAGATATCTTTATCGATAGAGATTATCCTCCTTACGATAGGGTAACTATGGATGGATTTGCAATATCTTATAACGACTGGAAAAGAGGTTTAAAATCTTTTGAGATTAAAGGAAGTCAGCCAGCAGGAAGAAAAGCCTTAAAGTTGAAAAATGCAGGAGAGTCGATTGAAGTAATGACTGGTGCAGTTTTACCGGATAATGCAGATACTGTTGTGCCTATTGAGAGGACACAAAGAAATGGTAATAGATTAGAAATATTAGGTAATATATCTCTACGTAAAGGGCAGTTCACGCATAAAAAGGGATCGGACATAAGGTCAGGAAAAAAAGTTCTAGAGAAAGGAATTTTTCTAAAATCACCAGAAATAGCAATTCTAGCTAGTGCAGGATACAACAAGTTATCAGTTGCAAAAATTCCAAAAATAGCAATTATTTCAAATGGCGATGAATTAGTAGAAGTAGCTGATAAAACTAATTCTTTCCAAATACGATCTGCTAATGATAGAGCAATAGAAGCAAGTATTTCAGCTAGAAGAATTGGTAAGGTCTCAAGATACATCATTAAAGATAAGCGTAAAAAAATTTTAGAGAAAATCATAAAGTTACATAGCACCCATGACATGATAATTCTCACAGGAGGGGTATCTATGGGAAGATACGATTTTGTCCCTGGAATATTAAAAGAATTAAAAGTAAATCTAGTTTTTCATGGAATTAGCCAACGCCCAGGAAGACCAATGTGGTTTGGAATGAGTAAAGAATCTAAACCAATATTTGCCCTTCCAGGTAATCCAGTATCAACTATGGTCTGCATGAATAGATTTATTATACCTGCTTTAAATTATGCCCTTAGCACTAAACCTTTCCATCCTGAAAAAATAGTTCTAAAAAAGAATGTAGTTTTTTCTCCAAATTTAACTTATTTTGTTCCAGTAATAACTAATATAGATAAAAATGGTGTAATAAAAGGAAGTCCGGTTACTACTAATACTTCAGGAGACTTTATTTCTTTGGCAAATACAGATGGTTTTGCTGAACTAAAAAAAGAACCTAAGATATTTAAAAAAGGCTATAGTGCTGATCTATATAGGTGGTAAATTAATTAATTTATCTTAGTATAAATCTCAGCTAACAAAGAAAGAGCGATAGTCTCTGGAGAATTTGCCCCAATAGATAAGCCTACAGGCCCTTTTAACTTATTCTTTAAATTATCTTTACCTTTATCGATAGATTCAATTAAGCGATTTTTACGATCAGATGGTCCTAGTACTCCTAAATACGATAATTGTATATCCTTAAGCTGATCTAAATATATCCGGTCGCTCTCTAAATGGTGACTCATTACTACTACTGCATCAAATAATCCTAGTTTACACTTTTTCGATAATTCTTTAGGGCTTGATAACAATAATATTTCCTCTGCATTACTAAAATTATTTTTTTCAAAATAAGCTGGTCTATGATCTACTACTGTTGTACGCCATCCTAATATTGATGCCATATCAATAATAGGCAAAGAGTCAAGACCAGCTCCTAAAATTAATAATTTTGGAATTGGTACAAGCGGGGTACACAAAACTGAAATCTCATTCGAGTTGCTATTCTTAAGAATACTTTTTTCTTCTAGTAGAAATTCTTCATGTTCAATTAAATACTTTTCTTTTGAATGCTCAGAAAAAGACGAGTATAAAATTTCTGAATTTTTATCTAGTATTAGATTATCTCCTGGAAAAAATCCTTTTTTACTAGAATTAATAATGGTTAGAAGTTTAACTAAGCCATCATGACCTCTGCTCTCTTGATATAAAACTTTATTGATTGTATTTAGCGGCTCATAATTTTTTTCTGGGGTTAAGGACTGTAATATAATTCTTAATAGCCCGTTACAACCAACACCTAATCCAAAAATATCATCAGCATCATCTCTCATATCATAAGTTATAACTTCGGTTTTATTTTCTTTAATTACTGAATTTGACCTTTCTGCTATATCCCCCTCTAAACATCCCCCGCTAACAAGACCTTGATAGTCACCTTCTGAGTTAATAATTATTCTCTGCCCTGCCTTGGAGTATGTAGAGCCAGATGTCTCATAAACAGTAGCTAAGACCACTGGATTTTCTTTCTCTTTCCAGATATCGAATGTTTCTATAATATTTTTGATAGTCATTTCTTTTAAATTTACTAAAAAAATAGTTAATAAGATATATAATGTAACTTCAAAATCATAATGTTAAAAGGAAAAAATGTGGACCGCCCTACTAAAAAAGAAGCGCAGGATGCTGTAAAGACATTACTCTCTTGGATAGGAGATGACCCTAATAGAGAAGGACTGCTTGATACACCAGGAAGAGTCATAAAAGCCTACGGAGATTGGTTTTCAGGATATGAAAGCGATCCGATTGATTATCTAGAAAGAGTTTTTTATGAAACTGACGGCTATGATGAAATGGTAGTTTTAAAAAATATTAGCTTTGAATCTCATTGTGAGCATCATATGGCTCCATTTATAGGAAAAGCGCACGTAGGTTACCTTCCAGATAAAAAAGTTGTAGGTATCAGTAAGCTCGCTAGAGTAGTTGATGTGTTTTCTAAAAGGCTACAAGTACAAGAAAAAATGACCTCTCAAATAGCACATTCAATACAAGACGTATTAAAACCCAAAGGTGTAGGAGTTGTTATAGAGGGGGTTCATCAATGTATGACTACAAGAGGCGTTCATAAAACAGGAGTTTCCATGGTAACAAATCAACTACTAGGAAAATTTAGAACTGACCCAAAAACTAGATCAGAATTTTTAGACCTCATAAGTACAAAATAAAATATGCTGATATTGAAGCCTAGAAGAGCGGTCAAATCACAAAAGATCTAAAAAAGAAAAGTTGAATAAATTTAAGGCTTATTTTAATGCCCTTCAAAATATAATAAGTAACTAGTTAATATTTATATAAATCAGGAAGATAAGGATCATCTATCTTATAAAATTAATAAGATATCTAAAGATATTAAATTACTCTATATTCTTTATCCCTTCCCATCTTCTCAATAACTCAGTATCTATATCAAAATAGTCTAAGATTCTTCCAACAGTTTGGTCAACCATCTCATCGAGATTATTTAATTTTGCATAAAAAGATGGTACAGGAGGAAAAATTAACCCGCCCATTTGAGTAACACTGGTCATATTCTTTAGATGAGCTAAGTTAAAAGGTGTTTCTCTTACTACTAGTAATAGCTTTCTTCTCTCCTTAAGAGTAACATCTGCTGCTCTAGAAATAAGATTATCTGCATAACCATTAGCAATTGCAGCTAATGATTTCATTGAGCACGGCGCAATAATCATCCCAGAAGTTTTAAAAGAACCACTAGCTATTGAAGCGCCTACATCTTTCTCAGAATGGACTACATCTGCCAATTTTTTTAGAGCACTCTTTTTAATACCTAGTTCTGAAATAATATTTAAATAACCAGAGCTTGAAACAATAAGATGAGTTTCAATACTACTATCATTTTTGAGCTCTTTAAGAGCTTTAATTCCATAAATAGAACCAGAAGCGCCTGTAATCGCAATAATTATTTTTCTTTTATTTTGGTGTTTATATAAAAACTGGGTTTCTAAAAACTCTATATCTTGTTCGTATCTATCACTAATATTTTCAGCTGGGTCTAAATTTTTTAATAATAAATACTTAACTTCTTCTCTTTTTCTTCTAGCAATACTAATAGAGATATCTGGATACAATCCATGCGTTAGAGTCCTTGCCTTTCCTTCATACCTATAATTTTGTCTCCAAAATTTTTTTCCAGTTGGCATTACCTCTAAATAAAGACCGCCACCGTCAGCTAACTGCTTCCTTTTATCAGTAGCTTTTACTGATCTAATTATTTTTTCATCAAGTTTCATCAACCTTCCTTTACTACATTGTACTACAATTTAAAAAAAATGATCAATATAATGAATATTAATCTAGTTAGAGTAATAATATAAAAGTGAAAAACATAACATATATTTTATTTTTTCTTCTTCTTCAGCCTCTAGCTACAAAAAAACTACTGTGTGAGGAAATTTATGTAGCAGTTGCGTCCAACTTTAGGCCTGCTATTGAAAGGATAGTAGAGGAATTTGGAGAAGAAGGCGTTAATATTATAAGCGGGTCTAGTGGCAAGCTTTACGCACAAATAGTTAATGGTGCACCATACGATATATTTATCTCAGCAGATCAATTAAGGCCAAATATTCTAGTTGAAAATAATCTAGGTATAAAGGATTCTCAATTTACTATTGCTATAGGAAGGTTGGCTATTTTTACTATTAATAAGTTTTCCTATAATGATTTATATGATCTATTGGGTGATAAAGAAATTAAATTCATGGCTGTTGCAAATCCTGCAACTGCGCCATATGGTAAAGCCTCTTATAATTTTTTAAATAATTTAGACTTCTATGATGAATGGGAAGGAAGAATAGCTCATGGTGAAAATATAAATCATGCTTTCACAATGGTTTCAACAGGTAATGCGAAAGTCGGGATAGTATCACTATCTAAAATTCTAGAAAAAGATATTACAAATTTTTTTTTAGTACCTGATGATCTCCATAATCCAATTTTTCAAGATGTTGTTCTCCTAAGAAACTCAAAAGACAAGAAACTAGCAAACAGCTTAATGGATTACTTAAGATCTGAAAAAGCTAAAAATATTATTGAAAAATTTGGTTACACTACTAAATAGATTATGATTTATGAATTAGAACCGGTTTGGATAAGTATAAAGCTTGCGTTTATAACGACGACTATTCTTTTATTAATAGGAGCACCTTTAGCTTGGTGGCTCGCTAATTCTTCATCTAAAATTAAGCCTTTTATTGAAGCACTTGTAGCAATGCCTCTAGTTCTACCTCCTACAGTTCTAGGATTCTATCTCTTAATAATATTAGGCCCTGCTGGAAAAATAGGAAGTTTTTGGATTGATATCACTGGATCCTCATTAACTTTCTCTTTCACTGGACTCGTAATAGCTTCTATAATCTATTCTCTTCCATTCGCAGTTCAACCTATACAAAACTCGTTTGAATCATTAGGTAAAAAGACTCTTGAATCAGCATCTTTATTAGGGGCATCTCCTATTGACACCTTTTTTAATATAGCCTCCCCTCTGTCGATTAGAGGCTACATAACTGCTGCAGTGTTAGTTTTTGCTCATACACTTGGAGAATTTGGAGTAGTTTTGATGGTAGGTGGAAATATACCTGGATCAACAAAGGTTATATCTATAGCTATTTATGAGAATGTAGAAACTTTGAATTATCAACAAGCTCATATCTTATCTCTCGGACTTCTAATATTTTCATTCGTTATTCTATTAACGGTATATACCATGAATAGGAAGATTCCACTAAATAGGTACAGATAAATGATTAAAATGGTACTTGATATAAACCTTCAGTTGGGAAACTTTTCCTTATTAGTTAATGAAGAAATACAGCTAAGTAAAATTAATTTAATTTTGGGGCCTAATGGTGCTGGTAAAACTTCACTACTCAGATGTATATCTGGTCTTGAAATAAAATCTAAAGGGTTAATAAAAGTAGATAATACTATTTGGCAAGATTCTCCTTTATTTATTAAGCCTCACTTGAGGGATGTTGGTTATGTTTTTCAAGACTCTAGACTATTTAATAATATGTCAGTAAAGGATAATTTATTATTTGCAAAAAAAAGAGCTCTAAATAACCACTCATTCGATCTAGATGAAATTATCAGAATACTTGAATTAGAAAGTCTTTTAGATAGACATCCTTTAACACTATCTTCTGGTGAAAAACAAAGAGTAGCTATCGCCAGAGCAACCATAAGGAAGCCAGTAGTGATGCTTATGGATGAGCCACTTTCATCAATAGACATAAAAAGAAGAAAAGACATCATTCCCTATATTGAAAGAATACCCAGTGAGTATGGTATTCCCATAATATATGTTACTCATAATATAGAAGAAGTTACTAGATTGGCAGATAAAGTTATTACGATGTCTAGTGGAAAAATTACCTCTATTAATAAAATATCAGGCCCAGGAATCTCTTTATCTAATGAAAATAATGAATCAAGTACATTAATTGAGGGAAAAATAATTAGTCATAACGAAGATATATCGAAAATAGATTTATCAGGTCAATTTATCTCTATACCTAAATTAAATTTAGATAACGGCAAGAAAATAAGATTAAATATAAATTCAAAAGATGTAGCTATATCTACTATTTTTCCTAAAGGACTTAGTATAAGAAATGTACTGAAAGCAGAGATAGAATCGATAAATAACCTGGAAGAATTTTTAGTTGAAATAAATCTGAAAATAAATAAGAAATACATAAAAGCAAAGATAACAAAAAAATCATACGAAGACCTATCTCTAAAAAAAGGGCAAGAGGTCTATGCACTCATTAAATCAGTATCAGTTGAAGGAATGTCTCTAATTTAAATAAAATTTAGAACTTAACATTATTTGGTCCGGAATACTGCTCTCTTGTAGTTGTAGGAAAAAGGTACCACTCAAAATACTGGCCGTATAATCTGGCATTTGCTCTTAATAAATAAAAACCTTCAACAATATGAGCAAATCTTATTGGTCCTAAATCTACAGAATTAAAACCTAAGGCTTTTATTAGCGCCATCACCGTTAATTTTGCAGAACGATCATTACCAACAACTGGAATTGTAATTGGGTATTTAACTAAATCTGGATTTGCCATAGTATCTGCTCCTAAAGTATTGAATGCCTTTACTACCTTAGCCTCTGGAGCTATATTTTGTATTTTCTCTGATATTGACATATTCGAAGGGTAATCTACAAACCCATCATCAGACATTATTCTAGGATTTATTGGATCAATAATTATTTTTCCAGATAAATCACCTAAATTCCTTACTACTTCTTCAGCAACATCCCATGGAACAGCAATAATTACAATCTGCGCATCTTGTACTGCTAAATTTTGTGAAGTAGCTGAAGAATTAGGCCCTGTTTTCTCAACTAATAACTTAACAGAATCGCTTTGAGGATTTCTTGAACCGTAAATAACCTTATGACCGAGATTGGCAATTTTAGGACCCAGAGCGCTTGAAACTGATCCAGTGCCAATTAAAGCAACAGTTTCAGCTGAAATATTTATAGAAAATCCGAATAGAAAAAAAAGGGTGACTAGATTTTTTTTGGCTAATTTATTAATACTCATTTTTCACCTCATATCTTATAAATTTAAAAATTAGAGCACCTTTATTATAGATTTAGTTACTCTGTCTACATTAATTTCATTCACGCCAGCTAAATTCACTCTACCTGACTCAACCATATATATATGAAATTCCTCTCTCAATCTTATAATTTGGTCTTTATCAATGCCTAGAAAAGAAAACATGCCTTTCTCACTACCTATAAATGAAAAATCCTGAGAAGCATTATTTTCCTTCATTTTTTTTACAAAAAGAGCCCTAATAGAATTAAGTCTATCTCTTATTTGTTTTACTTCTGCTTCCCATAAATCATGTAGATCTTGATTTGTTAAGATATGACCAACTATTGCCGCTCCATGATCTGGAGGCATAGAGTAAATCCCTCTAGCTAAATTTGAAATATTAGCCAAGGTTAAATCTGCTATATCTTTATTTTCTGAAACAACACTTACAGCGCCTACCCTCTCCCTGTATAAACCAAAATTTTTTGAGCAAGAGGAGACAACTATTAGCTCTGGAAGAATCTCTGCCATAAATCTCACTCCAAAAGCATCCTTGTCAATACCATCTCCTAAACCTAAATAGGCTAAATCAATAAAGGGAATAACTTTTTTCTTTTTTAAGAGATATCCTAACTCCTTCCACTGCTCCATAGAAAAGTCAGAACCACTAGGATTATGGCAACAGCCATGCAATAAAATTAAATCGCCTTGATTCATTTTTTCTACAGCTGATAGCAGTGAAATAAAATCAATTGAATGATTTTGATAATTATAATATGGATACTGCTCTAGGCTTAAACCAGCTAACTTAAGCAAAGGATAGTGATTTGGCCAAGAAGGATTACTAAGCCAGACCTTAGTTTTTCTATTAGATCTTAAAATTAAATGTGCTGCGATACATAAGCCACCACTCCCTCCAGGTGTCTGAATAGTGGATACCCTGCCAGACTGAATAGCATCATGATCCTTTCCAAAGATTAGGTTCTGAATACTAGAATTAAAAATAGAATTTCCTGCTATTGAGACATAACTTTTTGTTTTCTGATCCTCAATTAGCTGAGATTCTGCTTTTTTAACACTACTTAATACAGGCGTAACACCCTCTTGATTCTGGTAAACACCTACACTGAGATCAATCTTCTCATCATTATTATCATCTCTAAATAGAGCCATAATTCCGAGAATTGCGTCCTTAGATATAGGTTTTAAATTTTCTAACACAACTGACCTTTATTTAAATTTTTGGATAAAAAAAACAATATTAAGATAAAATAGATATTAAATACTTTGTGACACTTTATCAATTATTCTCTATTTTGGTTTGAGCTTGGAATATATTACTCTAGAAAATTTACCGATAATAGCCTTGGCTTCTATTTTTGCAGGAGCATTGAATGCTATAGCTGGAGGCGGAACTTTAATTTCTTTTCCTGCTCTTATATTTATTGGTATTCCACCTATTTATGCTCATACAACTAATGTTGCTGCCGTAATTCCAGGTCACTTAGGTGCACTACTTGGTTATAAAAAAATTTTAGTAGAAGTTAATTTTTCCCGTATTACAATCTTAATAATAATTACATCAATATCTGCTATTTTAGGCTCATATGTTCTGATTAATACACCAGAAAATACTTTTAGTAATCTTGCTCCATGGCTACTACTAATCACTACTATATTATTTATAATTAGCCCTAGAATAAACAAAAAAATTGTAAATAATAAAATAGGTTTAGGTCTACAAAACATAGGTCTTATCATTGTCAGCACTTATGGTGGTTTTTTTAATGGAGGGCTTGGAATAGCTTTAATTTCAATCCTTTCTTTAAATAAAAAAAATAAAATTCATGAAATCATTGCTATTAAATCAGTTATTGCACTTGTTGTTACTCTTACATCAGTAGTAGCTTTCGCTTATGCGGATTTTATCAGATGGGAAATATCTATGATCATGATTATATTTACATCATTAGGTGGGTATTTTGGGGCAAGACTAGCACAAAACTTAAGTCAAAATATAATAAGATCTATAGTAATATTTATTGGCCTAACAATGAGTATTTTATTATTTATAAATATTTAAAAGGATAAATCATACCTAATAAAAAAATAAAACTGGTCGAATTTGTAGTACTCATGGCCTTGCTTCAATCACTTGTTGCGCTTTCAATTGATTCTATGCTTCCAGCGTTATCAATCATTGGTGAAGATCTAGGCACAAATAACAGAAATGACAATCAATTGATTATTTCATTTTTATTTCTAGGTTTTGCATTAGGCCAGCTAATCTTCGGACCTATTTCCGATGCTATTGGAAGAAAAAAACCTATGTATATAGGACTTACTATTTTTATCTTAGGTTCAATCTTATCGATGATTGCTACAAACTATATGATAATGTTAACTGGAAGAGTTCTGCAGGGCTTTGGGGCTGCGGCTCCGAGAGTTTTAAGTTTAGCACTAGTAAGAGATCAATACACGGGCAGACAAATGGCAAAAATATTATCATTTGTTATGTCCATTTTTATACTTGTTCCAGTCCTAGCCCCTACAATTGGTCAGCTAATATTATACTTTACAGACTGGAGAACAATTTTTACCTTACTCCTTAGTCTAGCCATTTTAGCTTTCTGTTGGCTATTCCTTAGACAGCCAGAAACTTTGCCTCTCTCTAAAAGAGGTACTATATCTTTAAAGTTCTTTTTAAAATCTTTTATAGAGTGTTTTAAACAAAAAACAACTTTATGCTACACAATAACTAGTGGTTTTATTTTTGGTGCGTTTATGGGTTATTTAAATTCAGTGCAGCAAATTCTACAAATTCAATACAACCTTGGTATAAGCTTCCCTATCTATTTCGGTATTTTAGCATTATCGATTGGCGCATCATCATATACTAATTCACAAATAGTAGTTCAATATGGAATGCGTCTTATCTGCTGGAAAGCTCTTCAAATTCTTAGCCTGACTTCATTAATCTTCTTATTCTTTTCTATATATCACTTGGGCACTCCTCCATTATGGTCATTCATGACTTGGGGCTTAATAACTTTTTTTTGTATAGGCGGAATTTTTAGTAATTTCAATACTTTAGCAATAGAGCCTTTGGGCCATATAGCAGGAACTGCTTCAGCAATAATTGGCTCATGCACAACCTTAATCGCATTAATACTTGGCGCATCAATTGGACAGCTATACAATGGAACCGTAATTCCACTATTACTAGGCTTTGCCTTTTTAGGAATAGCCTCATTAATAACTATAAAAGTAATTAATAAATAAGATATCTTAACAACAAGTTTTTAATATGCAGTAAAGAAGTGAGAAGCTATGAATATTAATATTTTAATAAATTCGATATTACGAATTCAGCTTTCCTTAATAGTTATAACCCTAATCTGCTTTAGCTCAGCATTTGCTCAAGAGATTACTCCTTCTCCTCCATTTACTAATGAAGAGCTTGTTGAATTGCCAAGAGATAATTGGATCACAAATGGAGGTAACGTCTATAACCAAAGGTTTTCCCCCTTAAATCAAATAAATAAATCTAATGTTTCTGAACTTAAGGGTGTTTGGAGAACTAGATTAAACGGCTCTGGCCTTGGAGCTAAATATTCAGGTGAGGCTCAACCACTAATCTATGATGGAGTAATATATATCATAACGGGGAATGATGATGTTTTTGCTATTAGCGTAGAAACAGGAGAAATCATTTGGGTATATGAGGCTCATCTTGAAAATTCTATTGATCCAGAAGTACCTACGACTATTTGTTGTGGATGGACCAGTAGAGGAGTAGGGCTTGGAGATGGAAAAATATATGTAGGGCAGTTAGATGGAAAATTAATAGCCTTAGATCAAAAAAACGGTAGTATTGTCTGGGATATCCAAGCAGAGGATTGGCAAGAAGGATTTACTATCACTAGCGCTCCTTTATATTATGATGGGTTAGTTATTACTGGATTTGCTGGTGGGGAATTTGGAACTAGAGGAAGAGTTAAAGCATATAATGCTAATGATGGTTCCTTAGAATGGACATTTTATACAATACCTGGACCTGGAGAGTTTGGTCATGATACATGGCCACAAGATAGTGATGTCTATCTTTATGGAGGAGCGCCAGTCTGGCAAACGCCTGCAGTTGATCCCGAGTTAGATTTAATTTACTTTTCTACTGGTAATGCCGCTCCTGATTTCAATGGAATTGTAAGACCAGGTGATAATCTTTTTTCTGTCTCTATAGTTGCTATAGAAGCAAGTACGGGAAAATATAAATGGCATTTTCAGCAGGTTCATCATGATATATGGGACTATGACTCACCTAATCCTGTAGTTTTATTTGATATAGAAATCGATGGAGAAACTCATAAGGCGCTTGCAGAAGCAAGTAAAACAGGTTGGTTTTATATTCTAAACCGAGAAGACGGTACGCCCTTGATAGGCATTGAAGAAAAACATGTAATGCAAGAACCAAGACAAGCAACCTCATTAACTCAACCCTTTCCGATAGGTGACGCCTTTGTTCCTCAAAAAGTCGAAATTGCACCTGAAGGATACCCGCCACTTGTCAACCAAGGGAAAATATTTACACCCTTCATGGAAGAAGGAAAGGTTATGGCCCCTGGAGATGATGGAGGTGCTAACTGGCCACCAAGTGCATATGATCCAAGGACTGGATTAATGTATGTTTGCGCAACTGATCATATGTCTTTTTTTAGAGGTGGATATGAAGGGGAAGATTTACCTTTTGTCAGCGGAGAGAGGTTTTTAGGAGGAAGGTTCGGTGGAGTTCCATTTCAAAGATCAGGAATTATTGCTGCTATGGATATGCGAACTAATAAAATTGTATGGCGCCAAAGACTTAGGGATCCATGCTATAGTGGCTTTCTTTCTACAGCTGGAGATATAGTTTTTCTTGGAAGAAATGATGGAAGATTGACTGCTCTAGATTCTTCAGATGGTTCATTGCTTTGGGAATTTCAAACTGGAGCAGGCATGAATGCTCCTACAAGTACGTTCGAGCATAATGGAAAACAATACTTAGTTGCCTACTCTGCTGGAAATCTTTTTATGGGATCAAAAAGAGGTGATAGTGTTTGGCTCTTTTCTCTTGATGGAGCCCTAGAACAAGTAAACCAACAAGAAGAATCTATGGCTACTAATCAACAAAATTTAGTTACGCCAAATACATCATCGCAAATTGAAATTATTACTGATAAAAATAAAGGCAAAATACTTTACGATGGTGTTTGTGCTTTTTGTCACGGCACTGATGGCTCTGGTGGACATGGTGGAGGAACAACACTAGCCAATGCAGTAGATCTAAGAGTCATTATTAACCAGGTAACAAATGGATTAAATGCAATGCCTGGATTTGGACTGTCCTTAAGTACCGAAGATATTAATAATATAAGTACTTATGTATTAGAAGATCTTTCGCCTGAGTAATGTATAGAAGTCTTTTATTTATTCCTGGTAATAAGGAAAATATGCTTCTTAAAGCAGCCTCATTCTCTCCCGACGCATTTGTCCCGGATATGGAAGATTCTGTTCCTGATAAGGAAAAATCTAATGCAAGAGATCTAATAAGTGATTTCATACCAAAGCTTGCTCAAAAGAAAATACCGATTATTCCTAGAGTTAATTCACTTAATACGGAATTTGTTAAATATGATATAGAAGCAATTATTGGCCCTCATATAACAGCTATATCAATAGGAAAAATAAGAAAACCTCAAGATATAGAGAAACTAGAACAAATATTATCTAAGCTTGAGATAAAAAATAAACTTGCTATTGGTAATATTAAAATTATTCCTTGGTTAGAAAATGCTGAAGCTATCGTAAATAGCTATGATATTTGTAGTTGCAGTAAGAGAATATCTGGTGTGGCTTTTGGTGCTGAAGATTTTACACACGATATGGGAATTAATAGACTTGAAGATAATTCTGAAATTCAATATGCAAAAAATATTATTTCTATTTCGGCAAAAGCGGCAAAAATAATTGCTCTTGATACTCCTTTTTTTAAATTCAAAGATAACAAAAAACTAAAAATAGATTGTCAGAAATCTAAAGAAATTGGATTTAGAGGTAAATTTGCTATTCACCCTAATCAAATCAAAACCATTAATAAAGCATTTCTCCCATCTAAAAAAGAAATATTAGAAGCAAGAGAGATAGTTGCTACATATGAAAAAGCAGAAAAAAAAGGAAGAGGATCTACTTCCTTAAAGGATCAAGTAATAGATATTCCAGTAGTTAAAAGAGCTAAAGATTTACTTAATCTAATAAAATAGATACTTACCTCAAATGAGCATCAAAAAAGGCTAAAGATCTTTGCCAAGCTAAATTTGCTGAAGCCTCATCATACCTGGGTGTAGTATCATTATTAAAGCCATGCTGTGCCTCTTCATAAAAATAGTACTCATAAGATTTCCCTGCTGAATCTAAAGCGTCCTTAGAAGGGGGCCAGCCAGAATTAATCCTCTCGTCTAAACTGGCAAAATGGAACTGTATGGATGCATTAATATTATCAACCTCATCTGGTGAAGGAGAAGTGCCATAAAAAGGAACAGCAGCTAGTAAACTTGGAACATTAATTGCGAGCAAGTTCGAAATCGAACCCCCAAAGCAAAAACCTATACAACCAACGTTTCCATTACAGTTATCATGAGACTGAAGAAAACTCACCGAAGAAATAAAGTCTTGAAGAATTTTTGAGCGATCTAAATCTGCAAATAATGCTCTTGCGCTATCCTCATCACCTGGATAACCACCTACAGGTGAAAGACCATCTGGTGCGAAAGCGATATACCCCTCTAATCCTAATCGTCTTGTTATATCCTCAATATGAGGGTTTAGTCCTCTATTTTCATGAATAACAATGATTCCAGGAAGCTGATCATTTGATTGCTGAGGTTTTGCCATGTAACCACGAATTGCTCCATAGCCACTAGGTGATTCAAATGTTTCATAGGAAGTACTTAAACGACTATCATCAGGATTAATTTGTTGCCCCATAGCAAAATCAGGACTTAAGCTTTTCAGAAGTGCAGCTGAAGTTACACCACCTACAGTATAAGCAGCAGCTCTATCGAGAAAATCTCTTCTACTTAATACGCCATGGACGTAGCCATCAAACAACTTAAGTACTTCAGGATGAAAATCAGTAGACTTCTTTCTTGTCATGGATATTATACCTCTAGAAATAAATTCAAATTTAACAAAAACTATTTAGGAAATAAAGCAGTATCGTAAGCTTCTTTCTTTGCTGATGGAAAATCAGTATTATAGTGGCCGCCTCTACTTTCTTGTCTTTTCTTTGCAGAATTAATGATTAATCTTGAAACAGTAATCATATTAGTGGCCTCAAGTACGCCCTTATTTATAACTCCTGACAAACAATATTTAGATATTTCTTTATCTATGCTGTTTAGTAAAGAAGATGCAGTTAACAAAGACTGTTGTGACCTAACAATACCAACATTTTCCCACATTAGCTCTCTAAGTTCAGAAGTTTTTTTCTCAAGAAAATCTGAAAAAATAGAATTTTCTATGTTTAGATCATTTTTAGGCTGAGGAAATGATTTTAAAAAACTTTCCTTAGACTTAACTCTTATCTGGTTACTAACTGCCTTAGAAAATGAAAGGGCCTCCAATAGTGAATTACTAGCAAGTCTATTTGCCCCGTGTAAACCAGTAAAGCTACATTCACCAACTGCATATAAACACTGTAAATCAGTTTGTCCATATTTATCAGCTGTGACGCCACCACAGGTATAATGAGCGGCTGGTGTGACTGGAATTGCCTCTTTAGTTATATTTAAGCCATAATCTAAACAAAGTCTAAATATATTTGGGAAACTTCTTTTAACATCTTCAGGTGGTTGATGACTAATATCAATATAGATGTGATCAGTATTATTTAATAACATCTCAGATTTAATTGATCTTGAAACTATGTCTCTTGGGGCTAGATCACCTCTAGCATCATAATTCTGCATAAATGAAGAACCATTAGGCAAAACTAATCTACCTCCCTCTCCTCTCAATGCCTCACTTATAAGAATAGGTGGAGCATTTGGATAGTGTAAGCAAGTTGGATGAAACTGAATAAACTCCATATTTGAAATACTACAACCAGCATGCCAAGCCATTGCAATACCATCACCTGTTGATTTATTTGTGGAGTGTGAATAGATTGCTGAAGCTCCTCCTGTTGCAAGAACTACTGCATTTGCCCATAAAATATTTATCTCGGTTTCATCTACTTTAAAAAATCTTATACCTGCACATCTATTTTTTTCATTTTTAGAGAATTGTTTAGTTGTTATAAGATCCACAACAAAGCAATCCTCTATAAGAGTGATTTTTTGATGCTTACGAATCCTCTCAGAAAGAATACTCATAACCGCAATTCCAGTGGCATCATCAGCATGTACTATCCTTCTCTGACTATGACCTCCCTCTTGCATTAAATGTAACTTTCTATCTCCTTCATTCTTAGTAAATTTAACACCATTATCTTCAAGCCATTTAATACACTCTGGGCCTTCTTGGATCACCTTTTTTACTGTTTCAGAATCACAAAGTCCAGCTCCTGCCTCTAAAGTGTCAGAATGATGAGAATCAAAAGAATCTTTAGAATCTATAACAGCTGCGATACCACCCTGTGCATAATAGCTTGTTGTTTTATATAGTTTATTTTTTGTAAGTATTGTTACTTCATGGCCTTCATCAGCCAATCGAAGAGCTGTACTTAAGCCAGCTATCCCGGCACCAACAACAACAGTAGAATCTGAACTCCTGATATCCATATACACAATTAGGTAATTTCAATCATTCTTTTCACAGAACTGTAAGCCTTAGAAGATATATCATCATCAATTTTAATTTCAAATTCAAAATTTTGAAGACAATTTAATATCTTAGGCAAAGTAATCCTCTTCATATGGGGACAAAGGTTGCAAGGCCTAATAAAATTAGTATCAGGAAACTCAACAGCAACATTATCACTCATCGAGCATTCAGTAATCATGACAATTTTTTTTGGTCTATGTTTATCAACATAGTTTATCATTCCAGAAGTTGATCCTACAAAATCTGCCTCAGCTAAAACATCTGGGGGACACTCTGGGTGAGCAATAATTTCTATGCCTGGAATACTTTTCCTATAATCCAAAAGCTCTTTACCAGTAAACCTTTCATGCACTTCGCATGTCCCTTCCCAAAGAACCAACTCTTTCTCTGTTTGCTGAGCCACATATTTACCTAAGTAATTATCAGGCAAAAAAATAACTTTATTTGTATCTAGAGACTCAACAACTTTAACCGCATTACCTGACGTACAGCAAACATCAGTTTCAGCCTTTACATCTGCACTTGTGTTAACATAAGAAACAACTGGAACACCAGGATGTCTCTCCTTCAAAAGCCTAACATCATCACCAGTAATTGAGCTAGCTAAAGAACAACCTGCTAGAAGATCAGGTATTAGAACTTTTTTTTCTGGATTAATTATCTTTGCTGTCTCTGCCATAAAATGAACACCGCATAAAATAATAATATCTGCATTAGTTTTACTTGCCTCTACTGCGAGTCCTAATGAATCTCCCGAATAATCTGCTACTCCATGGTATATCTCAGGTGTTTGATAATTATGAGCTAAAATAATTGCGTTATGATCACTCTTTAACTGATTGATCATAGCAATATATGGCGCATGAACAGGCCACTCTACTTCAGGAATGATATCTTTAAGCTGATCATAAATATGACTCGTAGCAGCTTCAACTTTAGAATTGTAGGATAGATTGTTACTCATATATAAGTTAATTATATCATTTACTTTATTATTTCAGATAATTTTTTAAATAATCTTGGTAAGTATAATTTAGGCCATTATCTAATAAAACCTTTGGTCTAATTCCAAAAGATTTCATCATATCAATATTTAGTAGTTTCCTAGGGGTTCCATCCGGCTTGCTTTCATCAAAATCTATCTTTCCCTTATAGTTAACTGTACTTGCAATCTTTTTAGATAAATCTTTAATACTAATATCTTCGCCAGTGCCTATATTTATATGTGAGTTAATCTTGGGTACCTTCTTCCAATAATCAGCTTTATCAATATTAATTATATCAATACATGCATTTGCTAGATCGTCGACATACAAAAACTCTCTTTTAGGGCTTCCAGAGCCCCAGACTGATACTTTTTCAGTCTTTCTTAATTTTGCCTCATGAAACCTTTTTATTAAAGCAGGAATAACATGGCTATCTTGATCATGATAAGTATCACTAGGGCCATATAAATTAGTTGGCATTAACGATCTATAATCAGTATCGTGTTGAATATTAAAAGCTTCACAAAGCTTTAAACCAGATATTTTAGCAATTGCATAAGGCTCATTTGTTGGCTCTAATTTCCCAGATAAAAGATACTCTTCTTTAATAGGTTGTAAAGAAAATTTTGGGTAGATACAACTACTCCCCAAAAATAATAATTTGCTAACCCCCTCAGAGAAAGCTGATTGAATTAAGTTAGACTGTATTAAAATATTTATATACAAAAAATCAGCTGGATATAAACTATTAGCAACTATTCCGCCCACCTTTGCAGCTGAAATAATTATTAGATCAGGCTTATGCTTATTAATAAATGATCTAGTGTCTAACTGATTGGTTAAATCAAGCTCTTTATGAGTAGCAGTGACAATATCAAAAATATCTCTATTTCTAATAGATCTCAGTATAGCAGAACCTACCATTCCCTCATGGCCAGCTAGATAAACTTTTTTCACAGAATTCCCCAATTTTGAAATATTTGCAGAAAACTTAAAAATAACTCAAATAATGTAGCAATTTTAAATATAATATAGTACTTATAGAAAATTAAATAGGGAACATATTCAATGAAAAATTTACCTTTAGTGTCCTTCATTCTCTTGTCTGCCTCTTTCCTTGGTAATCCTGTCTTGTCACAACACCAACAAGAAAGTGGTTTAATAAGTTCTAATGAATCATCTATAGATCAGTTGGTACAGAGAGGTAAAATGCTATTTGATTCTGACATAGGCTGCTGGGTATGTCATGCTCAAAGCGGCGAAGGCTTAGTAGGCCCAACTTTGTTATTTGGACCTTCTCCATCTGAAATATATTTCCAATTACAAAGCAATGCGTTGATGGATGTAATTAGAACAGAAATGGATCCTTCTGATGAGGATCTTGTGGCAATGTCAATGTATATCAGGACACTGGCCAATCTCCCGCTTGATGATGCAATAGACATAGCAAATGGGTGGAGACAAGACTTAGCGGCTGTTAAAGGATCTGAAGCTAATGAACAAGTTTTCCCTAGATCTGCTAGAGATGATCAGATTGAAGCAATTGAAACTTTTGAATCATTTGCTAATAACTGGGAGAGGAGATCAAAAGTAGGAAGCGTATTAACTCAATATGATTCGAGAGTAGTTGCAACTTTTGAACCAGGAGAACAAAAGTTTTTCCCAGAAAATGATCGTACATACTTTTACGAGAATGTTGGAACAAATAGCTCGCCCTCTATTTTATATGATGGATACGTAAGCCCAAAAAGTAACCAATTAGTTGTAGGAGACGCAGAGTCTCTTGAAGTTATTGCTAGCTATGAATTTCCAGAAGCGCTGAGAGCTACAGTTCACACATCAGCGATGTCTCCTGACGGCAAATATGCCTACTTTACTGGACCAAGGGAACCAGGTATCGATGGCACTCCTGATCCAAGTGGTGCTCAAACAATGGTAAAAGTTGATGCTTTAACACTTCAGCCAATTTCTCAAATTACTATTGGAGCGAGACTTCATCATGGACAAGTTTTTAGAGGTAAGATGTTATTCGATATGTTTCATCGTGACCCCGGGGGTCCAGCAGTAATTATTTATGATCATGAGACTGATGAGGTAGTTGGGGCCATAAAAGATATAGATATGGGTGGAATGGTCTATACAGTTTGGCCAGATAATGATCATAAATATATATATGCACTAATGGAACCAACAGGATATGCTCCAGGACGCTCAAGTGGAATGGTTGGACTCGTATCCCTTTATCAAGGTGAGTTAGTAGCAATGAGAAATTTCTGGGTTGCTAAAATTGATGCAGATACCTGGGAAGTTGTTCTTGAGTTTCCCGTTCCGGGATATCGACCTAATTGGGCAGTAATTGATTCAAAAAATGAATTTGTTTATGTTGTCTCAGGGAACTCACAAGCATGTAAGCATGATGCAAATACAGGTGAAGTTGCCTGGTGCAATGGAACCGGTATAGGCCCATATGGAGCAAGTTTAAATGCTGATGAAACAGAACTTTGGGTAGCTGATAAGGGTGAGGGAGCTCATCACCTAGGCCGAACTATTACAGTTATGGATACTGAATCTGGCCATGCAACTGAAACTCTTTATGGAACTTACAAGGTAGATCATGTCTTGCTTTCACCAAATGGTAAAGAAATGTGGTCTACGAGTAATGGAGAAGGGAAATTGACAGTTTATGATGTAGACACTAAAGAAACTATTGAAATTATAGATATGCCACAGAATGGTGATGCCCATGGAATGATATGGGTTTATTATAATGAATCTGGAGAATCTTTAGTTGTAAGAGATCAAGGTAATTTTCACGGGGGGATAAATCCTCAAAAGGGAATTTCTCTAAACTACTAAAGCAATGAATACAAAAAACTTTCTTATCGCTTTTCTTGTTCTCGTAAATCCTATTTCATTAGCTCAACATAATGAAGTACATAATCACAATCCTATCGAAAATACTTCATTAGGAAATATTTTTGAAGAAATTAAAATTGATTTTGAATTATCTGATCATAATGGTAACAAAATTAGTGTAAGAGATTTCTTTGGTCAATTTATTTTTATTGGCTTTGGGTTTACAAACTGCCCTAATGTTTGCCCAATGATGGCTTTTAATATCGGAAATACAATTAATTCTCTGGAAATAGATGCAACAGGAATTTTTATAAGTGTAGATAGCGAAAGAGACACTCCTCAGATAACTCATAAATATGCTTCTAATTTTGGTGAAAACATGATTGGGCTTAGTGGTAGTTTTGAAGAAATAAATAAAGTAGCAAATAATTTTAATATTAGTTATGCGATAACAAAGACTCAAAATAACTATACTGTTCAACATACCTCAAATATTTATATTATCACTCCATCTGGAGAACTATTAGATATTGTACCCTTCAATACTAGCTCAAGTGAGCTAATTGATAGAATAAATAAACTGTAATTTCATGAGTACTATAAATAAAAATAATCCATTTAAATTAGGCTTGCTTGTCTTAACTAGCCTTCTTATTGCCTGCTCATGGCTTGCTATGCCATATTTCTTCCAAGGCCCTCAATTAATGCAAAATGTTGGCAATGAATCTAGAAATATAAGGGCCGGGAATATTTCATTATATCTTACAAGACAGTTGATAAATACTTCAGATATAGAAATTACCGCTACTTTAGCTAGTAGCGAATATTTTCAATTTGTTGATAGAGCTAATATTATTTCTGAGCTTAGGCCTGATAAAAATATTATATTTTTCTTAAACGAAACTATACATAGAGGAGAGTTACCGACCCAACTACCGAAAGCAGTTTTGCATATAGGAGAAAAAACATATCTACCAAACTTTGAAGAAGGCCCCAGAAATGTTGAGCATCATAGAATGAGTATCTTTAGTTTTCCTAAAATTACAGATGATGGAGAAATAATTGACCTATCTTCATCTGATAGAATTAGACTCTATATTTCAAATCCTTACCTTGGAAGTGAAAAAGATATGACATTTGTAGCAAGCTGGGATCTTCCTTACTCTATCCCCCCAGAAATAAAAACTAATTCTTATATCACTCCTATTGCTATGCTTGCACTTGGAGCTGGCTTGCTGTCTTCAGTACTAACGCCTTGCTTATTACAATTAGTAATTGTTTTTAGTGGGGTTATAGCTGGATTCTCAACTATACCTAGTAGTCAAAATAACTCTAGCTTTACATCTCCAATAATTAGAAAGAAAGTCTTAAATATAGCTATATTTTTTGTTATAGGCTTTGTTCTTCTCTACGCAATTGCTGGAGCAGTGATTGGAGCAATTGGAAATCAGGCTCAACTTTTATTTGCTGAATATAGTAGATTAGTTTCAATAATATCAGGCATGATAGTAATTTTTCTTGGTCTATGGGTAGGAATTAGAGGTAGACAGAATTTAACTTGTTCTATAAAAGGCTCTGAAAAAATAAAGGAGCTTTCGAATAAAGATTCCTTAGCAGCTATTATTGCTTCAATGGGATATGCTCTCGGGTGTACAGCTTGTTTTGGTGGCGCTATTGTTGCAACACTAATTGTATATGTTGGTGCAATAGGAAGCGCTCTAATTGGTGCTGGAATTATGCTGGCTTTTGCTGTCGGAGTAGCTGTGCCTTTTTTATTATCAGCTCTTTATATTTCTAAGTCTAAAACTATTATCTCATTTCTAAGCCAAAACTCTAGATATCTGAGCATTTTGAGCATGATTATCATTATAACTTTTGGATTAATACTAATCACAGATAATTTCCATACTGTTAGTGATTTAATTTATCCCTATCTAGGTCTAACATAAAATGCGTATTTATTTCTTTTTATTTATTCTTTTTTACTCTTTATCTGCTTTTAGTCAGGTTGATATATCAAATCCTAGAGCACTTATGTTTGCAGCTGACAATGAAGAAAACATTATTGATGTAATTAATTTAAATGAAGAGATAGTAGTATATGAAATTGAAACTAACAATCATATAGATAGCTTACTATCTACTCCTTATGCGCCAATACTGATATATACTAATATAGAAAAAAATCTCGTATCTGTTTATGACCTTAAATCTAAAAAACTAGTAAAAGAAATTGCTTTGCCTATATCACCTAGAAACATGGTACTTGATACAACTGGTACAAAGATTGCTTTCTCAGATAACCATAAAGGTGGATTTGTCTTATTCTCTCCTTACGCAGCTGATATAATTTTTTATATTGAAGACTTTCCTCCTACAAAAGATGTTTTGTTTGATCCAAATGAAAACGAAATTTTCTATACAAATAATGAAAATGGATCAATCGGTATTCTTAATGTTAATACTAGAAAAATATTTGAAATACCTATTATTAAAGATCAAAATATTATTGATCTTTCTTCTCCATCTCGTAGCCTTGATGGAAGGAATATTTACTTTTCAAATCTTATGTCAGGAGAAGTGTTTGCTCTAAATACTTTTTCAAAAATAGTTTTTCAGACTTTCGAAGTTGGAAAAAATCCTATAAGGCCTTACACAACACCAGAAGGTATCTTTTTATATATGATAGATCAAGAAACAGGGAGATTTATTTCTGTAGATCAACAGTATTTTGAAAAATATGAGGATACAATCATAGGTCAGAAAATTAATCTTATTACAGTTGGTAGATTTGATAGAATGAATCTTTTAGCTAGCTCAGAAAACAAAAATTACTATATCTATGATAATGTAAAAAAGTCTATTGTTGCTCAAGGTGAATTTAAATATACCCCACTAACATCACTAGGCTCGCACGATGGAAAGACAGCTTACATTCCTTTTAAAGATAGCCCATATATTGGAGCGATAAATTTAGAAAATAAACAAGTAAAATATATAAAAGCAACAAATAAGGGAATAGGTGCTTTTAATATTGGATTATCTAACAATGTTTGTCACTAACAATAAATATTGGGTCTCTAAATGATGATTAAAATAAAAACTTTCTTATTATTTCTTTCTTTTATTTTTTTAACTAGTAGCTTTATACAGGCTGATGAGACATTAACAATTCTCACCACCTTTGCAGAAACGGGCTCTTCAAGTAAAACGATTAAGATAATGAAAGACAAGCTTGCTGAAGAATTAGACCAAAATATCAATATAAAGTTTGGAAGTGGATCCTCTTCTGCTCTTGAGATAATCAATGAAAGAGGTAATGAAAATTTTATCTATATTTCAACAATTGGAGTTGTTTCACTTCTTCCAAACATTTCACCTAATTTTAAATTTGATCCATCAATTGATACTAGACCTATATCTAGAACTACTTCTACACCAGATGTTTTGATTATTAGATCTGGCCTTGGGATAAATACTATTGACCAACTAATTGATTATTCTAGAAATAATGATGAAGCACTAAAATATTCTTATATCGCTCCAACTAGTATTCATAGGCTTGAGTTCGCCGGTCTAATAAATGAACTCGGTCTGAATCTTCTTCTAGATGAATCCTTAAGAGGCTCTGCTAATGTAATGAAAGCTATTAGAGAAAAAAATATAGATCTAGCAATGACCACCTCTCCCTACGTAGCACCTTTAGTTAATGATGGTGATGCCATACCCTTGCTTGTAGCTCACCCATTAAGGATTGAAATATTCCCTAATGTGCCTACCATGCTGGAATACAATTTATCTAGCTTTCCGCATGGCTCATGGGCAGGAATATTTGCACCAGCCGATATATCAGAAAAAAGGATTGAAGAAATTTATATAGCCATTAATCGAACATTGCAAGATTCACAAGTAAAAGAAGAAATAGAAAAATTAGGAATGAGCATATCGCCAAGTAATAGTCCAAATGAATTCTTTGAATACATTCAAGAAGAAGGCAATAGACTTAAGCTAGCTTCAGAAAAGTATAACTTATCAATCACTGACTAACTTA
>CENZ01049617.1_pt1 | contig 106550 bp, 97 predicted proteins | sample 361341 | NCBI WGS metagenome assembly CENZ01 (sample SAMEA2619782, study PRJEB7988) | marine metagenome | biome: marine biome (ENVO:00000447); feature: deep chlorophyll maximum layer (ENVO:xxxxxxxx); material: "saline water (ENVO:00002010), including plankton (ENVO:xxxxxxxx)" | depth 50 m
GAGGATGCCAGGGCGTCCAACCCGGATATTGACGTGTTGAACGGAATAGCGTGGGATGCCTCAAACCGTGAGCTCTACCTTACGGGTAAGCTCTGGCCTTGGGTTTATAGGGTGGTTCTGGATAGAAAAACCCCGCCCGAAGGCAAGGTTGAGTTTACGAAACTATAGAGCGTAGGGTACTCACCGCGTTGCAGTCCGACAGTGTCAAAAAATGTGGAGAACTGCCTTTTGCACGGCCTTGGTGATATTTTATCGGACGGACCAATTTCGATGAAGATTTGACAGGTTTTAGATCACCTGTTGCTTTATTAAAGCGATGGGGGCGATCATCTGACCGATGAAGATTCGCTCTTGGATAACGGCCGGCAGGATTATCTTCTTAGCGAAAGCCATCCGCAACGCGCTAAATCCTCGGCAATAGGCGCGTAATCTTCTTCATCGCGCGGCACGAAACCGCGGATGCCGAGCATCGCCCGGCTTTCTTCATCGACATCATCCACGGCTTTGGCAAGGGCATCGCGCATCACGGAGATTTCTTGCGCTGATGCATTACGATAGGTAATGAGTGGCAGCCCCGGTCGGCTCTCGGTGTGGGCGATCACTTTTAGGCTCTTGATGGCAGGTTCGCATTGCTTTGCCAGATGCCAACTGACGCAGTCGATTGCCGCGATATCAGCGCTGCCGCTCGCGACGGCGCAAAGCGAGTCGCGGTGACCTCCGCTCACAAGGACAGAGGCAAATGGGCTCTCACCCGAACCGTTGTCTGCGACAAAGCACTTGAGTGCAAGGCATCCTGAGTAGGAATCATCGCCGTTGATAACGGCGCGCTTGCCCTCAAGACGGATCGAACTTTCGTTGTTGTTCTCCTGAGTGATGATTACGCTGTGATAACTGCCGGCGGGCTCGATTCCTTGATAAGCGAAACTGCCAAGCACTTTCACTTTTCCAGAGAGGTCAGCGACGAGCGGCAAGCCACAGGTCTGGCTGATCAAAAGGTTGGGCGACTGCCAGGTTTCGGCTGGCGGTGACATACGGTCAAGCGACGCAGGCGCGTCGATCCCTGCCTTGCTGAAGTTATCGCGTATCGATGTCCACAAGCAGTCGGTCGCCTGAGTGAATTCAGGCCAATCGTACATCGGCAGTTGGGCAACGCTATGACCAGCGTAGAGAGTCATTTAAGGCTTACTCCTGCGGTCACCCGCATTCTTGTGAGAAGCCAAGATCAGCGTTGCAGCCTCAACCACTGGCCGAGTTCTGCACGCTCTGAGTCGGTCATGCCTGAGGCATTGCCAGGCGGCATGGCCTGGCTTGTGACGGACTGGGCCATCACCCGCTCACTGTGACGTCTAACGGCGTTCAGGCTGTCAAGCACGATCCCGCCGGGCGGGGCCGTGAAAGCGGGATTTTTTGGCTCTGCGGCATGACAGCCGGCGCAATGGGTGGTGATGATTTCAAGTGCCCGGCTGTCACTGATCTTGGCATCGGATAGCGCAGGCCCTCTTGAGGCAATGAAAATAATGAGCCCTATCGCGAGCAGTACCGCGACGGGCCACTGCCAGGCAAGGGCTTTGCCGCGTCCTCCGGCGTGGTGGGTATTAAAGAAGTGGCGGATCACGCCGCCTGCGACCACGATAAACGCAATCACCAGCCAACCCCATTGGATGCCTCCGGAGAAGAGCATGGGATAGTGGGCGCTCACCATCAGCAGCAGTACAGGCAGGGTAAGGTAGTTATTATGCAGCGAGCGTTGTTTGGCCTGTGCGCCAAGCGCCGGGTCCGGTGTGCGCCCGGCGACAAGATCCGCGACAACTTTTTTCTGGTTTGGAATGATCACCACGAACACGTTGGCTGACATGATCGTTCCGATCAGCGCACCAACGTGAAGAAAGGCGGCGCGATCACTGAAAATCTGTGTAAGCATAAAAGCACTCACCAGTATCAAGAGAAACACGGATACCGCAAGTGCCAATGTTGAACGGCCAATCGGGCTTCTGCAGAGTGCCTCATAAATAAGCCAACTGCCGATCAGGAATCCGAGACTGGCGGCGATCGCCGCAGTCGGCGTGAGGTCAGCGCGTGCAGGGTCGATAAGGTAACTGGTGGCACCGAAGTAATAGATCACCACCAGCAGCGAAAATCCGGAAAGCCAGGTGAAGTAAGCCTCGTATTTGAACCAGTGCAGTTCGGCAGGCATCTCCTGGGGTGCTACGGTGTATTTCTGTACGTGGTAAAAGCCCCCGCCATGCACACTCCAGGATTCGCCAAGGGCGCCTTGGGCAAGCCCGTTGCGAGAGCGCAGGCTGAGATCCAGCCAGATGAAGTAAAAAGAAGTGCCGATCCAGGCGATCCCTGCTGCAAGATGCAGCCAGCGAATCATGAGGTTCGCCCATTCAAGCCAGGGTATGGTGAAGGTCATTGGGTTCCAGAAGCGGTTGCCGTTGAGAGTGTTAGTTGCCGAAGCAGTACATCGTACCGAGATTTTCTTTTCATAAAAATCGCTACAATCATAAAGGACTATATCGAAAAATTTGAAAATAAATGGAAACAGATGATCTTCTGTTGTTTGTTCGCGTCGCCGAGCTTCGGAGCCTGACGGCGGCGGGGCGCGATTTGCGTCTGACTCCGGCGGTGGTCAGTTCGCGACTGATTCGCCTTGAAAAGAAGCTTGGGATGCGGCTATTGAACCGTACCACCCGCCAGGTGGATCTCACTCCGGATGGACATCATTTCCTTCAGCACAGCCTGAATATTCTAGAGGCGGTGGATCAGGCCCAAAGTGCAATAGCGGTGAGTCGTGACGGCCCCGCCGGTGCACTCAAGGTATCCGCGCCGGTGAGTTTTGCAAGGCTGCATCTGGCCCCCATGGCGGCTGCGTTTACCGAACGGCATCCGCAGGTACAACTGCAACTGGTTGCGAGCGACCGATTTGATGATTTCTTCCATGAGCAGATCGACCTTTTGATACGGGTGGGCGAGCTCAAGGACTCCAATATGGTGGCAAGGAGGCTCGCGGTGAGTCGGAGGGTGTTTTGCGCCTCGCCCGATTACCTTGCGAGGATGGGTACGCCGAACACCCCTGAAGATCTTGCCGGTCACAACTGCTTGTTGCTGCGATTTCCAGGTTCGCAGCAGTGGCGCTGGACGCTAGTGCATCCGACCGGGCAGCACGAGACCTTGAGTCTGTCCGGGACAATGGATTCCGATAATTCGGAAATCCTGACGCAGTGGTGTCTTTCGGGGCAGGGCATCGCCATGAAAGACCTCTGGGAAGTGGCGCCCTATATAAGGGAGGGCAGGCTTGTCGAAGTGTTGGCGGAGTTTTCGCCTGTCGCCTATCCGATCACGGCGCTCTATCCGCACAGTCAGTATCTACCGCCCCGGGTTCGCCAGTTCGTGGATTTCCTCGTTGAGCACCTCGGTGATCCTCCACCCTGGGAAAAAGCGCTGCCGGCATAGAGGCAAACCCGACTTGTAGGTCAGTGTGATTCCTGTCACATTTATCCAAACAGTGATCGTCCATAGTGAGATCAGTCTCTGGCCGTGTCGGATGAACTCATCATAAGTTGAAACCGAAATGAAAATACATGCTCTTGATTCGGGACGTTACCTGGCGTCTTTTTTGGTTTTTGCGCTGCTCATCGCCTGTGTGCAGCCGGGCATTGCCGATGACCTGGCGCCTGGTGCTAAACGCGTTCCGATTATTGTTTATACGAGGATGGCGCCTGGGCCGGATGAAGATGGGCCGGGTCGGATGCTGCTGGAACTCGTCGAGGAGGGCAAGACCATACGGGTACTGGTCGGCATTGACTTTGACATGGTCGCACCCCACGAACTGTCAGCCAGTGATGTAAAGGCTCAGGTGAGAGACATGGCCAAAGTACAGCGCGGTATCGCGCAGCGCGTTTTTGAGGTAACAGATAAGAGCGGCGTACTCTGGCAGTTTCGGGATATCCCTTTCATGACGCTTGAGGTGGATCGGAGTCAGTTGCGGCGGGTGCTTCTCGACCCTGCGGTAGTGACTGTGCAGGAAGACGCTGTCGCCCAGCCGATGCTTAAAGACAGCACCGATGTGATCCAAGCCGACAAAGTGTGGAATATGACCCCCACGTTGCGGGGCAAGGGACAAGCCATCGCTGTTCTCGATACAGGCACAAATCATGAAAGAATGCTCAAAGGCCGTATCGTGGCGGGCGGCTGTTTTTCCTCAAATTACTCTTATTACCCTTCCGAGTCGTTGTGTGTTGGCAAAGCATCTTCGCGTACAGGCGTGTCGGCCGGGAGCAACTGCCCCACCACGGTGGGCGGTTGCGATCACGGCACCCATGTGGCCACCATAGCGGCGGGCGATGACGGTTCGTTTCGGGGAGTGGCCCGTGATGCAAACATCATTCGGGTGCAGGTCTTTTCCAAGTTCACCAGTAGCTACTGGTGTGGCGGTTATGCGCCGTGCGTCATGTCCTATGGGTCGGATCAGGTTCGTGGGCTGGAATATGTCTACAGTCTGCGCAACAGTTTTGATATCGCAGCAGTCAATATGAGTCTCGGTGGAGGCTATTACAGTTCGGCCTGCGATAGCGGCTCGCCGGCAATCGCCTCGATCATCAATCGCCTTACCAATGCGGGCATTGCAGTGGTGATCGCCTCCGGCAACAGCGGCATGAATGGCTACATTAGCCATCCTGCCTGTATCAGCAGCGCGGTTGCTGTGGGCAGTTCAACAAAAGCCGACGGCCTGTCTTCCTTTTCCAACCATTCTCCACTAATTGATTTGCTGGCGCCGGGGGAGGCCATCACAGCGGGCGTACCATCCCAGTCGTACCGGCGCATGAGCGGCACCTCCATGGCGGCGCCCCATGTCGCTGGCGCGTTTGCGCTTTTGCGGAGCTTCGACCCGAATGCCTCGGTGTCGCAACTGCAAACGGCATTAGCATGTTCGGGCGAGCCGATCGAGCGCAGCGGAGTCAGCCGCAACCGTATCGACATGCGAAGCGCATACCAGTTCCTGAAGGAAGACATGAAAGGCTGCACCAAGGCGGAAGATGCCTCCTCGCCCGACTGGTTGCCCCGGCACGGGTGGTTCTAGCGTGTACGCCACAATGGCCTTGCCGTTACGTCAGGTGATCGCAGTCTTGCTCGCGACGGCTCTGGCGATGCCGTTTGCGGCTCAGGCGGATGAGAGCGAGGGCCAAGCGCTGCTGCGCGTTATCCAGGGCTTGGAAAGCCTTCGCTACGAGATTCTTCAGGAACAAAAAAGGTTTCGGGCAACACCCGTGCCAACCGATATGAACGAGCGCGAACTCTGGCAGGCCATATCAGAAGACATGACGCTGACCCTGGAGCAAATTGATGCGGCGATTAACGAACACAGGCAGCGACTTCTCGAAATTACGGGACCGGTTGAATCTCCGCCTCCGTCCGCAATGCCGCCTTTGCTTCCTGAGTAAGCCATGTTCAATCTCAAGCATTTTCACCGAGACTGGGTCGGCGCCCTCTGTCTATTCATTGCTTCCCTGACGACAGCGCTGGCGGATCCCGGCCCGCTGGCGCAGGCGCCGATCCTTACCTCCGCAGCGAGTGCGCCCAACATCCTCATTGTGGTGGATGACTCGGGCTCAATGGGTTGGCGCCGATCGGGTCAGCCCAAGCGCCCTATGCAGCAGGCGCAGGATGCGGCAATTTCGTTGCTCGATTCGCTGAGCAATGTCCACGTGGGTGTGGGTTCTTTCAGCCGCTACAACTTCGGCGGTGAGCTTGATCAGCCGGTTGTTGATCTGGATACCAACCGGGCGCTTATCTACAAGGCGATTCGTGATCTTACTCCCCGGGGCGGCACACCGCTGGTCGGCACACTGCAGCACATGGGCCGTTATCTGGTGGGCCTTGGCGGCACGGTCAACCCAGGCAACAGTTCATCATCGAGCTGCACCACCAATGGTCAGTTTCGCGGAGATCTCATCCTGCATCCCGACGACGCGCCGCGGGCGTATCCATTAAACGAAGTCCTGCCAAGCGGGCCTAATAAAAGTTGGCGTCGATCAACCGCACCGTCGCCGATTTGTCATTGGTGTCAGAAAAACTTTTTGATTCTGCTGACCGATGGCTGGGGTTGGGGCAATGCGTCCAGGCCTCTGCGTGACTACTGCCCGACCTGCTATCACCCGCTCATCAGCGTGGCGGCCGCGCTCAATGACATCGATCTTCGGCCCGACATCGACGAGTTTGACGGCAGTGAATCCAAAAACAATCTGGTGACCTACACGATCGGGTTCCACACCAGCCAAACATTGCTCAAAGAAACCGCAAAAAAAGGAGGCGGACTTTATTTCGAGGCAGACAACGAGGCGGAGCTCAAAGCCGCGTTTGCCAAGATTGGTGAAGACATCCTGGCGCATACCAGTGGTTCAGCTTCTGCGGCGACATTCAGCACCAGTTTGCTGCAGAGCGGAACGGATCTTTATCTGACCACCTTCAATACTGAGCACTGGACGGGGGATGTCATTGCCGGCAGGCTTGATGCCAAAGGCCGTCCCGGCCCCGCGCGGTGGTCTGCTGCACATCAGCTTGATAATGCGAGTGATCCCGAAACCCGGACCATGCTCACCTGGAACAGTGAGGATACGCCCCCGGTCTCGACCTGTTCGGGATCATCAAAAGCATCAACGGCTTCAAAAGCACGCCCGGGCGGCGTTCCGTTCCGCTGGGATTACCTGTCGACTTTGCAGCAGCGTGACCTGCTCGGCCAGGCCAGCGCCTCCGGCAATCTGGTTTATGAGCGTAAATGGGGGCGCGCAGGCTCAGGCAGCGGCCAGTTTGGTCTGCCTTTTGATGTGGCGACCGACAGTAAAGGCAATGTTTATGTTGTCGACTATGACAATCATCTGGTTCAGAAGTTCGACCGCGACGGCAGCTTTCTGACCCAATGGGGCGGTCTCGGGTCCGGCAGTCAGCATCTTGATCATCCCGTCGGTATCGCGACTGATAAAGACGACAATATCTACGTGGTCCAGCATGGATCGCATTCGATCAAGAAATTCAGCCCAACGGGGGATCTGTTGGCCAGTTTTGGAGGTTATGGTCTTGAACCCAACCAGATGTATTACCCCTTCGATGTGGCAGTGGATGCGAGCGGCAATCTGTATGTGGTGGAGATTCAGAATCATCGGATAAAGGTTTTTGATGCTGCGGGTCGCTACCTTCGGGAATGGGGCGGCAAAGGCTCGAGCGCCGGACGTTTTTGGACCCCTAACCGCATCGCAATTGATTTTGGGGGCAACGTATATGTCTCCGACTACGTTAATCACCGTATCCAGAAGTTCGATACCGAGGGGAATTTTCTTGCCCAGTGGGGCAGTTACGGAACAGCCGACGGGCAGTTCCGTTACCCCTACGGCGTCGCGACCGACGGCAGCGGCAATGTCTTTGTGGTGGAGTACTTCAACCGTGTGCAGCAGTTTGATGCAGCGGGTAATTTCATCGAAAAGTGGGGCTCGGTGGGCTCGGGGGATGGCCAGTTCAGATATCCCCGCGGCATCGCGGTCTTCGATGGCGGTGTGTGTGAGGGCAGCAGTTTTTTTGTGGCAGATGCTTACAACCACCGCATCCAGAAATTCTCAAGCCCAGGGAGTTCGCATATCAGTACCGCCATCGGCAAGGCCCGTCTTGGCTACCTGCGTGGAGAGCGCAGCAACGAAAAAGGCGGTTGGGGCTTTCGCGAAAGAGAAAGCCTGCTGGGCGACATTATCCATTCTTCCGCGGTATTTATTGGAAAGCCGTCCCTTAAGTGGCCCACGGGTGGCGCATTTCCTTCAGGCACTCAGGCCTACAGCCGCTTTGCCCGGGACCACCATGGCCGACAGGGCGTGGTCGCGGTCGGCGCGAATGACGGCATGCTTCATCTTTTTGCAGCCGATACCGGTAAGGAGCTTCTTGCATACCTGCCAGGTAATCTTTTCTCAACTGCCAAAAGCCAGGGCTATCATTACCTGACCGATCCGGATTACAGCCACCGTTACTACGTAGACGGTACCCCAGCGGTTTCGGATGTCTTTATTCCTTCGAGATTTTCGAGTGCCCCAAATTGGCGAAGCGTTCTGGTGGGTATTCAAGGTTCCGGCGGACGGGGACTTTTTGCGCTGGATGTGACGGACCCTGAGAAGTTCAAAGAAAGCAATGCGACGCATATTGCCCTGTGGGAGTTTTCAAGCAGTGACGACCCGCATCTTGGATACACTCTGGCGCGGCCCACTATTGCCCTCCTGCCGAACGGCAGGTGGGCAGCGATCGTCGGCAACGGTTACGAACACACTGCCACCGGGACGTCGACTTCTGGCCAGGCCGAGCTTTTCGTGATTTTTCTCGATGGGGGTCTTGATCGAAAGTGGACGGAGGGGCGTGATTACCTGCGGATTCCCACAGGGGCAGGATCGGTCGGCCGGCGCAACGGATTATCGACGCCCGCAGTGATCGACACAGACGGAGACCGGGTTGCCGATCGTGTCTACGCGGGCGATATCCAGGGCAATCTATGGGCATTTGATCTTTCCAGCAAACTGACCGCCGACTGGAAGGTGGCTCACGGTGCTCCACTTTTCAGCAGCGCCGCGCGCCAGCCCATTATGACCAAGCCGGAAATCATCCGGCATCCCACACTGCCCCTGCGGGGCAACGAACCCAATCTGATGATCTTTTTCGGCACAGGCCAGTATCTCGTTGCGGGCGACAACACCACCACCGATACCCAGAGTTTCTACGCTGTCTGGGATCGGGGCAGGGGTCGGCTAGATCGCACAGATCTCGTCGAGCAGGTATTTTTGCGTACCAACCAGAGCGGAGGACGCATTACGGATCCGGACCGTTGGCAGGAGCTAAAGGTCGACTACAGACAGGCGAGCTCCGGCGACCGGTATGGCTGGTACCTTGATCTTCCCGACAAGGGCGAGCGCGTTGTGACGGATGCCCGGTATCGGGATGGCCTTGTGTTCTTTAATACATTGGTGCCGACAGATCCCCGACCCTGCGCTGCGGGCGGCACAGGCTGGATGATGTCCGTCGATGCGCTGACCGGCGGCAGTCCGGTGGCACCCGCGTTTGATTTTGATGACAACGGCATTGTCGATCCCGAAGGGGATACCGAAGTTATCGGCGGCGATGGAAAAAGAAAGAAAAAGCGTGTGGGATATGCCGGCAAGAAATACAGTTCTAAAAACGGTATCCCCACCGGCGTCTCGATTATTGGCGACAGCCGGTATACTGCCGGAAGTGGAACAGATGAGTCGTCCGAGATCGTGGTCGAGGCATTAAAGCCCGGCGAAGGCACGCTCAAAGGACGTACTTCCTGGGATCAGTTGTTCCCGGAATAGCCCTCTGTGTCCATTATCCAGCCCTAGCTGAACAGAACAATAAGCTTAAGCAAAGGAGGAGACATGACGGGCAAAGTCATCGCATTTTTCCCCGAGGCGGCATTTGGACCGGCTCTGAACTCGGTCGGGATCGCGCAGGCGTGCGAAAAACTGGGGCACAAGGCTGTGTTTCTTACCGATCCCGGGATGCAGGGCGTGTATTCCGGTTATGGGTTTGATGAGTACACCGTGAACATGTCCGAACCCATGCCGCCTGAAGAGATGGCGAAGTATTGGACGGATTTTATTAACGGACACATCCCCAATTTTGATCTGACGGCCTACGAGCAGATTGATAACTACGTCAAGGAGTGCTGGGAAGCCATCGTCGAAACAGCCGTCTGGGCAGAAAAAGAATTGCCCGGTGTTCTGGAAAAAGTCTCACCGGACATCGTGTGTGTGGATAACGTTATCCTGTTCCCGGCGATCAAACGCTATGCCCGCGAAAACAACAAACCCTGGGTGCGGGTAATCTCGTGTTCCGAGAACGAGATCCCTGATCCGCAGATTCCTCCACATCTTTCGGGTTGCGGCGAAAACGACAGTGAGTGTTTCAGCGCTTACCAGAATCACTTCAACGAAGTCATCCAGCCCATTCACGACCGCTTTAATGCGTTCCTCGCCGAATGTGGTGAGGCGGCTTACCCTGTTGGCGAGTTTTTTGAAGCCTCGCCTCATATGAACCTGCTGCTCTATCCCGAGCCCGTCAAGTTCAACCGCTCAACGCCCCTGGATCCCGGACAGTTCCAGTATCTTGAAGGCTGTGTACGTGATGAAGAGGCGTATGAAGTGCCGCAATTCAAGGCCCATAACGATGCGCCGTTACTTTATGTCAGTTTCGGCAGCCTTGGCTCAGGGGATACTGGCCTTTTGAGGCGGCTGATGGATGTCGTTTCCACCATGCCGGTCCGTGCGCTCTTTAACGTCGGGGACTACGAAAGCGAATACGATACCGTTCCCGATAACGTGCAGATCGCATCGTGGTATCCCCAGCCTTCGGTGATTTCCCAGGCGGATGCCGTGATCCATCATGGGGGCAACAACTCTTTCAATGAGTGCCTGTATTTCGGCAAGCCGGCGATCATCATGCCGTATGTCTGGGATGGCCATGACAACGCCAAGCGGATCGCCGAGACCGGGCATGGGCATCACCTGCACCGCAATCACTGGAAACCCAAGGAACTTCGGGCCACCATTGAGAGCATGCTCAGCAACCAAGCCATGCAGGAGCGTCTCGCCGCCACCTCAGCCCATATGCGCTCTGAATACGGGCCGACTAAGGCCGCAGCTATCCTTGATCAACTGCTAATCTGATTTCTTCAAGCGGGCCGGCTTTGTCGGCCCATCTTTCCGCCCGGGGGCTCGCATTTAGGTCGCCTGGGACCGCTCTCGCCAATTCTCCCCTCGGGTGACCGCTGTCAGATCATTCCGGCAGCCTTCCCATTATCGTTTTGGACAGGTCTTTAAATGATTTCTTGATCTGTTCTTCTACGATGAAAGAGGATGTCATGACGACTTTGACAACCCGTTTAGTGAGTTTTCTGCGAGTGATGTGTCTTGTTGGGATGCTGTTTCCCTTTAATGCCTTCACCGCAAAATATTGTTTGGAGATTTTCGCTTTTCCTGGCGATTATGGGGAGATGTCTTTTGATCTCGTCACTAACGACAGCACCGGAAGGGCCACATTGCGTGTAGTTTCTGGTCTGGCGAAGAGGTGGACGTTTTCGGGAGACTGGTTAAGGCCCAGAGGGCTCTGACAGGGCGACAACTTGGAGTTAAACGCGACTATTTGTCGAGACCGCTTCTAACCCTCAGTTCCCGGGCTGCCTTGGTGTGACGTCGTATGAGATCCGGCTCGTCCATTCTGGGCAAATACCCATCGGTGACCTTCCAGTTGCCAGCGATCATGACGCGATCGGCTCGGGAAGCGCCGCACAGCACCAGCGCCGCCATCGGATCATCATAGCCGCTATGGCGAAGTTCATTGAGCCGAAAGAGCGCAAGGTCAGCCTGTTTGCCGACCGCAATTGAGCCGATATCGTCGCGACCCAGGCACTGGGCGCTGCCTTGTGTCGAAAGATGGATGGCGTCAAGATGGCTGAATCCTTTGGCACCCTCACGCAGCCGCTGCAGCATCATCGCTGCGCGAACCTCCTCGATAGCATTTGAGGCGTCGTTGGAGGCCGATCCATCCACACCCAAGCCCACGGCACTGCCTGCGTGTTGTAAATCGCAGGTCGGGCAAAGACCCGAAGCGAGCGTCATGTTCGAGTGGGGGCAGTGGGTAACAGCGGTGCCGGCTTTTCCGAGCCGGTCAATCTCTTCACTGTTGAAGTGGATGCCGTGGGCGAGCCAGGTCTGGCTACCAAGCCAGCCGCAGTCCTCGAGGTAGTCGAGCGGGCGCATCCCAAGCTTGGCAACGCAAAAATCATTTTCGTCCTGCGTTTCACCAAGGTGTGTGTGCAGCCGAACTCCCAGCTTGGCGCCAAGTTCCGCCGTTTGCCGCATCAGATGCTGTGTCACGGAAAAAGGTGAGCACGGAGCTAACGCAATCTGCACCATGGCCCCCGGCCCCGACTGATGAAAGCGGTTTACGACACGCTCACTGTCAGCCAGGATCTCATCTGTTTCTTGAACCACCGAATCAGGCGGCAGACCCCCGTCTTTTTGAGAGAGATCCATTGAGCCGCGGGTTAGGGTGACACGCATACCCATCTGTGACGCCACACTAACCTGGATATCCACCGCTTCTTCAAGACCTTTGGGATAAAGATAGTGATGATCCGAGGTAGTGGTGCAGCCTGAGAGCAGCAGTTCGGTCAGGGCGAGTTCCGTCGCCACGGCAAGCCCTTCAGGATCAAGCCCGGACCAGACCGGGTAAAGCGCTTTTAGCCAGTCGAAGAGTTCCTTGCCGAGCGCGGGTCGTAGCGCTCGGGTCAGCGTCTGGTAGAAGTGGTGATGTGTGTTGATGAGGCCCGGCAGGATGACATGGGAGGATGCATCAAACTCGGTGCATGGTTCAGCGGGCGCCTTACCCGATGGGATGAGTTCGACGATTTCGTTGCCTTTAATCACCATCCCGCCGCCGGCGTTATCGGCCAGGATGGCAAGTGGATTCTTTAGCCAGAGTCGGCTCATGGTGCGCAGGCTCAAGTCGAAAAAAAACCCGCCCCGACAACCGGGGCGGGTTTTGGATCAGCCGGAAACGGCCTTATTCGGGCAGTTTGTCGTCAACGCCTTCTACGTAGAATTTCATGCCGGCCAGCATGCCGTCGTCCGCCACGGCTCCTGCGGGCACAACGACATCACCCGCCTGGTTGCGGATAGGGCCGGTGAACGGATGAAGGTCGCCGGACCGGATGGACTCAGCTGTTTTGGTTGCCAGCGCTGCCACATCTGCAGGCATATTGGTGAACGGCGCCATGACGACCATGCCTTCAGCCATGCCGTCCCAGGTGTTGGCAGTACTCCAGGTGCCATCAAGAACCGCCTTGGCTCTGGCGATGTAGTAGGGCCCCCAGTTGTTCACGTTGGCCGTCAGCTGCGTCTTCGGCCCGAAGTGAATCATGTCGGAGGCCTGACCAAAAGCATACAGGCCGCGCTCTGCGGCAGCCTGCAACGCTGCGGTGCTGTCCGTGTGCTGGGTAATGATATCGGCACCCTGATCCATCAGGACCTTGGCGGCGTCAGCTTCCTTGGGTGGATCGAACCAGGTGTACACCCAGACCACTTTAACTTTGATGTCCGGGTTGACCGAATGAGCGCCCAGCAAAAAGGCGTTAATGCCCCGGACAACTTCGGGGATCGGGAAAGAAGCGATATAGCCGATGGTGTTGGTCTTGGAGACCTTGCCCGCGATCACGCCCTGCACGTAACGACCCTCATAAAAACGTGCGACGTAGGTCGAAACATTATCCGAATCCTTGTACCCCGTGGCATGCTCAAACTTGACGTTCGGGAAGCGCTTGGCCACTTTAAGGGTGGGCTCCATGTAGCCGAACGAGGTGGTGAAGATCAGTTCATGTCCCGTCTCAGCCAGTTTGGCGATCGCGCGCTCGGAGTCTGGTCCTTCAGGGACGTTCTCCACATAGGTGGTTTGGACCTGGTCGCCAAGTTCCTTTTCCAGCATCAGCCGGCCCTGATCGTGGGCGTAGGTCCAGCCATGGTCACCCGGAGGGCCAAGATAAATAAACCCAACTTTCAGTTTGTCAGCCGAGGCGGTCCCGGCGGTCAGCGCCAAGGCGCTCGCGAGCGCGATGGCAGTCAGTTTCAGCAGTTTTTTCACGTTCACGTTCCTCTAAATGGGTGATCAGAAATCACAAAAATTTCTTCATTATCGGTCAGCGCTCGGCTCTGAATGGCCTGCCCAGGCACGCCGGGGCATTCAGCCGGATCCGCGTCGCATCGCGTGAGATCAAGACTAATACAACTATGGTCGCAATGTAAGGGAGCATTGACATAAAGGAGGCCGGAATCCCGAGACCGGCCGCCTGGGCATTGAGCTGGAGGATGGTAATTCCGCCGAAAAGCACCGCGCCCAACAGTACGCGGGTGGGACGCCAACTAGCAAAAACCACCAGCGCCAGCGCGATCCAGCCGCGACCGGCAGTCATATGCTCTGCCCACAGCGGGGTATAAACCAGCGACAGGTAGGCGCCGCCAAGTCCGGCCATTGCTCCACCGAAGGCAACGGCGGCGTAGCGGATTGCAATCACGGGATAGCCGATCGCATGGGCCGACTGGTCCGAGTCGCCCACGGCGCGCAGGATCATGCCCCAGCGGGTGTGTTTCAGAAACCAGTGGGTGAGGCCGAGTATCAGAATCCCGACATAGACCAAAGGGTCGTGACCAAACAGCAGACGTCCCACGATCGGCAGATCCGTCAGCACGGGGATATAGATCGCCCGTATCTGTTCAATCGTTTTGCCAACATAATCCAACCCGACCAGCGCCGAAAGCCCGGTGCCGAAAATCGTGAGTGCGAGACCCGTGGCCACCTGGTTGGAAAGCAGCGAAAGTGTCAGTACCGCAAAGATCATGGATGCCAAAAGCCCTGTCAGCACGCCGACGGCAAGACCGAGCAGTGGCTCCCCTGTCAGGGTGACTGCGGCAAAGCCAAAGACGGCGCCGATCAGCATCATGCCCTCGACCCCAAGGTTGAGGACGCCGGACTTTTCGGCCACCAATTCGCCGGTTGCCGCGAAGACAAGCGGTGTGGCCGCTGTCATCATGGTCATAATCGAAGCGATAATGAGTCCCGTCATGCGGTGTTGCCTCTGGTCCTGACCCGGGTCAGTCGATAACGCGTCAGAAGGTCAAACGCCAGCAGGTAAAAAAGAATAATGCCCTGAAAAAGTCCCGTGACCGCCTTGGGTAGACCCGCCGAGATCTGAGCGCTCTCACCGCCGATATACGTGACAGCGATTACGGTACCGGCCAGCAGTACCCCGACGGGATGCAGCCGGCCGAGAAAGGCTACGATGATCGCAGTAAAGCCATAGCCTGGCGAAATTTTTGGCATCAACTGCCCAATGGTCGATGCCGCCTCCATCACGCCAGCAAGACCCGCAAAGCCTCCGCCGACCATCAGCGTCGTCCAGACCATCTGGCTGCTGCCGATGCCGGCATGACGCGCGGCAAGTGGTGCCGAGCCGAAAACCCTGATCTGAAATCCGAATCGGGTCCGCATCATTACAAACCAAACGCCAAACGGAATCAGGACCGCAATCAGGGTGCCAAGGTGTACCCGGTAGCCCGGGAAAAACATCGGCAGCAGGGCGACATCCGGGAACATGCGGGTACCGGGAAAGCCCCAGCCCTGCGGATTGCGCCATGGCCCCTGAACCAGATGGACCAGCAGCAGTTCGGCGACATAGACCAGCATCAAAGAGACCAGAATTTCATTGGCGTTAAAGCGTGTTTTCAAAAGGGCGGGCATCGCAGCCCAGGCCATACCGCCGAGGATGCCAAGCAGCATCATGCAGGGCAGGATGAGTGGGTTGGTGCTATCAAAGAAATAAACTGCCGGCGCACTTCCCAACAGTGCGCCGGCAATGAACTGGCCTTCTGCGCCAATGTTCCAGACGCCTGCCCGAAAACCCAGCGAGAGACCCATACCGATCAGGATCAAAGGACCCGCCTTGACCGCAACCTCACTCAACCCTGACCAGGAAGTGAGCGGTTCAATAAAGTAGATATAAAGGGCGATGCCCGGTGACTTGCCCATGACAAGAAAAATCAACGCGCCGGTGATTGCCGTGAGCACAAGCGCCAGCAGCGGCGATAGCCAGGAGGCATAGGCAGACTGCGTTGCCCGGACTTCAAGCGTGAACATGGGGATCCGTATCCGAGCTGGGACGGCTTGCTCCCATGAGCAGGCCCACCGCTTCGGTAGTGACCTCGCCAGTGGGTCGGGGGGCAGACAGCCTGCCTTGCGAGATGACTGCTATGCGGTCACTCAGGGCAAAGATTTCGTCAAGGTCCTGGGAGATCACCAGGGCGCCTGCGCCGGCGCTGATCATCTGCTGGATCTTCTCGTGAATGGCTGCCGCAGCACCAGCATCCACACCCCAGGTGGGTTGCGAAACGACCAGCAGCTGCGGGCCCTGCAGAATCTCTCGGCCCACAATGAACTTCTGCAAGTTGCCCCCGGAAAGACTGCTGGCCAGTGCATCGGTGCCGGTCGCTTTGACATCAAATTTCTCAAGAATCTCCTTGGTGTACTGACCAACACCCGGCCAGTCGATGATTCCCCGGCTGACAAAGCCCATGCGAAAAGCCGAGGTGAGAAAACTGTTCTGTACCAGGGTGAGATCCGAAACGGCTGCCTGGCCCATCCGTTCTTCGGGGACAAAAACAGCACCGAGTTGGCGCCGGGCCATGGGCCCCAACCGGCTGGCATCTGTCTCAAGAAGCTCGATTTGGCCTGCCTGCGGCGCTCCGGTTTCTCCTGAGAGCGTGTTCATGAGTTCGGTCTGGCCGTTCCCGGCAATGCCGGCGATACCGAGGATTTCCCCAGCGCGTACCGAAAAACTGACGTCACTGATATCGGTGCCATGTGGCTCATCGGAGCGAACTGAAAGGTCGGTGACCTTAAGGCGCACCTCCGACGTGGCAGCGGCGCTATGGCCTTTGGCTGATTCCACCCGTCGCCCGATCATTTTCTCGGCCAGCGACTGGGTCGTTTCTTCTGCTGGATTGCAGTCATCAACCCGTTTGCCGCCACGGAGGATCGTGGCCCGGTCGCACAACGATCGCACCTCTTCCAGTTTGTGGCTGATGTAGAGGATGGATCGGCCCTCGCTTGTAAGCTGGCGCAGCGTTTCAAAAAGAACCTCGGTCTCCTGGGGTGTCAGGACCGAAGTGGGCTCATCCAGGATCAGCAGGCTCGGGTTCTGTAGCAGACAGCGGACGATCTCAATGCGCTGGCGTTCTCCCATCGACAGGTCGTAGACATGTCGATCAGGATGCAGGGTCAGCCCATAGTCCTGCGCCGTGGTTTCGAGACGGCCCCGCAGTTCATCAAGGTTCTGCGGCGGCAATGCCAGAGCTACGTTTTCCAGTGTGGTCATCGATTCAAAGAGGGAGAAATGCTGAAAGACCATGCCGATCCCGAGTGATCGGGCACTGGCCGGGTTGTCGATGGTCATCTCGTCGCCGCGCCAGCACAGAGTCCCTTGATCGGGACGCAACACGCCGTAAATGATTTTTACTAGCGTGCTTTTGCCCGCGCCGTTCTCCCCGAGGAGCGCATGAATCTCCCCCGGAGCAACTTCCAGATCAATATCGTCGTTCGCAATACAGCCGGGGAATGCCTTGCCGATTCCCTTGAGCTGCAAAAGCGGTTTGTTGTTCATGCCTGATGACCTGTGCTGCAAAGATACGCACGGAGAGCGAGCCCCGTCCTTAGTAGGGAATCTTATCCTCTTTTTTAAGCCAATCTTCCATTAACTGATCGGCGGCCGCGAGAGGATGCCTGACCAGCGGTAGCTGCCTGTCGGGCAGCTCCAGGGAAACCTCACGATACAAAGCCGCATCGTCAAAGCCGATACGCGCTGCATCGTCGCGGTCACTGGCAAAGAAAATGGTTTCAATACGCGCCCACCAGATTGCACCCAGGCACATCGGACAGGGCTCGCAGCTGGTGTAGATCGCGGCACCCTCCAGGGAAAAATTCCCAACGTTTCGGCAGGCATCGCGGATCGCGCTGACCTCGGCATGAGCGGTCGGGTCATGATCAGAGGTGACCCGGTTCCACCCCTGACCGATTACCGTGTTATCGCGCACAACCACTGCCCCAAAGGGTCCGCCGGCACCGGCCTCCATGTGCTCTCGGGCAATAGCAACGGCAAGGTTCAGATAGTCTTCGTGGGTATCTTGCGGGTTATCCATGGTGTACCTGGTTCAGGGGTATCGTGCTGGCGGTAAAGGAACGCCGCCGGTCTTGCGCCCTTTGGCAGACCGTCAGGATCTCACTTAAAACGCTCATGGCGATGACGCCGGGTTCCTTGCCTTCAGTACCCTGCTTACCGATCGGGCTGGTCAGCCGCGCAAGTTCCAGATCGTGTAGCCCGTCTTTTCTTAAGGCCTTGCGAAAGCGCCGCGACTTACTCTCGCTGCCGATGAGGCCGGTGTACACAAGATCCGGCCGTCTCAGCAGGATACGACAAAGGTCGTAATCCAGCGCGTGACTGTGGGTCATCACCAGTGCGGCCTCATAACTTCGAAGCTGCTGCGCGCCACCGACAGGATCGAAGCGCTCATCAACGAGGAGATTGGCAGCCTCAGGCACGTGCACACACTGATCCAGCCGCGCATCAAAAACGGTTACCCGAATGGGCAACTGTGAGGCGATGGTGCACAAGGCCCGACCGACGTGGCCTGCGCCAAAGAGCGCGAGCCGCGGACGATTTTCCTGGAAAGACAGCGTGATGATTCCGGGCGAAAAAGCATCGACCAGCGTGTCATCAGTAATCACCACGGGCGATATCTCACAGGCGGCGCTGTCAAAAGCGATCTGAACATGGCCGGTCAAGGCGAGTTGTTGCTGGGCCTTTGCAAGCCATTGCGCCGCGCCAACGTCAATCGGCTCGAGCAGAACCTGCACGACACCGCCGCAGCATTGGCGCATGTCGGGGCCAAGCGCGCACTGCACCGGCGCGCGGGACCAACTGCCCGCGCCTTCGAGCATGGCCCTTGCTGCCTCGATAAGCGTGCGTTCCAGTTCGCCGCCGCCGATGGTGCCAAGGACCGAATCTTTTGTGAGCAGCATCCAGCTACCGGTATCCCTCGGGGTTGAGCCGCGCTCGTGGGCCACCATCGCAAGCACACCGCGCTGGCGGCGATGGACGCAGTCGAGTGCTGCATCGATCCAGTCCGCAGGACCTGGCAGAGCGCTGATCATGAGATGGATGCTGCCGCGCGTTGTCGTTCGTAAACCATTGCGTGCAGCAGCGCTTCCGGGGTCGCGGGTGCATTCAGCTCGGGTACAAATCGGTAACCGCTGATACTGGAGACGGCATCCGAAAGCGCCTGGTGGACCGAAATCGCGAGCATCAGGGGAGGCTCCCCTACAGCCTTGGACCGGTGAACAGTCGGCTCACGGTTTCCCCCTCCTGACCAAAGTGCGATATTCATTTTTGCCGGCCTGTCTGAGCAGGTCGGTATTTTGTAGGTTGAAGGCGCGTAGGTTTTGATTTTGCCGCGCTCATCCCACCACAATTCCTCGTTGGTGAGCCAGCCCATGCCCTGGATGAAGGCGCCCTCTACCTGGCCCAGGTCAACGGCTGGGTTCAATGACTTTCCGGCATCGTGCAGGATGTCCACGGCGGTGACACGGCTTTCTCCCGTCAGTGTGTCAACGATGACTTCGCTGACCGCAGCACCATAGGCAAAGTAGTAGAAAGGCCGGCCCCTGGCTTTTTTGCGGTTGTAGTGGATTTTGGGTGTCCGGTAAAAGCCCGTGGCAGAAAGCTGGACGCGGGCGAGATAGGCAAGCTCCACCACTTCGGCAAAAGGCATTTGCTGATTGCCGGCAATCACAGTGCCGTTTGCAAATTGGACACTTTGTGCATCCACATCGAAATGGTGGGCCGCAAACGAGATCAGCCGTCGCTTAAGGGTGTTGGCGGCATTCAGTGCGGCCATGGCGTTGAGGTCGGCACCTGACGATGCTGCGGTTGCCGAGGTGTTGGGCACCTTGTCAGTCCGGGTTGCCGAGACCTTGATGCTGTCGACCGGCAGCGCAAGGGCATGACTCACGACCTGTGCGATCTTGACGAAAAGCCCCTGTCCCATCTCGGTCCCGCCATGGTTGAGATGGACGCTACCGTCTCGATAGATGTGTAGAAGTGCGCCTGCCTGGTTGAACCACGTGGCCGTGAAGGAAATACCGAACTTGACCGGAGTGAGCGCAAGACCTCTCACCATCAGCGGATCTGCTGCATTCGCCTCGCGAATCGCGCCGCGCCGTGCCCAGTAATGACTACTCTGCTCCAGTTCTTCGACAATCTCATCCAGCACGAAGTCGTCTATCTGCATGAAGTAGGGCGTGATGTTGCGGTCAGCGCCACCGTAAAAGTTGCGTTTGCGTACCGTCAGTGGATCAAGACCTATGGCGCGGGCAATTCCCTCGATAATGCGTTCACCCGCCAGCATGCCCTGGGGGCCGCCAAAACCCCGAAACGCGGTGTTGGAAACCGTGTTGGTGAAGGTCCGTTGGGACCGGATATTCACGGCGGGAAAATAGTAAGCGTTGTCAACGTGAAACATGGCACGGTCATTGACGGGGTCAGACAGGTCTAGCGCACAGCCGCAGCGAGAGGCGAGGTTGCAGTCGACCGAAAGGATCTGTCCCTGGTCATCGTGACCCACTTGCCAGTCGATTCTGAAGTCGTGCCGTTTGCCGGTCAGGCGCATGTCATCGTCGCGGTCGAGCCGGCATTTAACGGCCTTGCGGTTACGAGATGCGGCGACCGCAGCAAGCGCCGCCCATTGGCAGGCCTGGCTCTCCTTGCCGCCAAAGCCTCCACCCATGCGCCGAACTTCTACTGTGATTGCGTGGGCGGGTTGGTTGAGAACTTTCGCCAGGTGCTGCTGGATTTCGCTTGGATGCTGGGTAGAACAGTAAACGAGCATATCGCCGTCTTCCTGAGGCACCGCGAGTGAGATCTGCCCCTCAAGATAAAAGTGATCCTGCCCGCCGCAGTACAGAGTGCCGGTGGTGGTGTGCGGTGCGGCCTGCATGGCTTCACGCCAATCGCCCCGGGCCATGACCTGTTCGTCACTGATAAAGCGATTTTGCGAAAGCGCATCATCGACCGTTAGCACAGGCTCGGCCGGGCGTACCGTCACCTGACCGAGTGCGGCAGCGGCGCGCGCTGCGCGGTGACTGGCGGCGACGACGGCAAAGACCGGCTCACCGTCAAAGCGGATCTCGCCGGACGCAAGCAGTGGCTCGTCCCCTCGACCTGAGGGGCTGACATCATTCTCGCCCGGGATGTCCGCGGCGCAGAATACATCGATGACGCCGGGTGCAGCGCGGACCGCGTCAAGCGCAACTGCGGTGATCGTGCCTACCGCTGTATCGGCGCCGCCGACGGCAAGATGCAGCGTGTCGGCAGGAAGGGGAATGTCATCAATGTAAACCGCTTCGCCCGTGGTGTGCTTGAGCGCGCTGTCATGGGCAAGTGCTGCTCCGGGTGAAGTATTGGCTGCGTTACTCATGGGTGACGGCCTGCAGCTTTTGAGCGGTGGGAAAGAGTTGGGGGAGGGCTTGGCCGCCAAGGCTTCGAAGGCAGCGCTCCAATAGTCCGTGCGCTGCCAATCTGCGGTAGGAGGCACTGGCCCGCATGTCGGAGATGGGAGCGAAGTCCTGCGCCAGCGCCTCACCTGCAGAGGGCAACAGCGCATCATGAACGGCCTGCCCCACCAATGCCTGTTCACACCGTCTGGCCCGCCGCGGGGTTGCGGCCATACCGCCAAAGGCAATACGGACTGAAGTGATGGTGTCGTTTTCAATCGCAAACCCAAAGGCGCCGCAGACGGCGCTGATATCCTGATCGAAACGTTTGGAGATTTTCCAGCAGTGAAAGTGGGCATGTCTTTTTAACGGCACGTTCACGCCCGCGACAATTTCATCGGGCGAAATATCCTGTTTGCCGTAATTGATAAAAAACGACTCGAGTGCGATGGTACGGGTACCATCTGGGCGCGCAAGATCGACAGAAGCGTCAAGCGCAATCAGGGCCGGAGCGAGATCGCCAATCGGTGAGCCGTTGGCAATATTGCCGCCGACTGTCGCCTGCGCGCGGACCTGTCGGGAACCAAAGCGATGCAGCAGCGGGCCCAGATCAGGCGCGAGTTCTGAGAGCGGAGCGATACTTTCAGCAACGGTGACCCCTGCGCCAAGCCTCAGGGTCTCGTCATCTTTTTCGATAGACCGAAGCGCCCCGATCTTGCCAAGATCAATGACACCTTCAAAACGGGCGTGGCTTTTGTTTACCCAAAGACCGACGTCCGTTGATCCCGCGATGAGTTGTGCAGTCGGTACCTCGCTTCGGGCCCGCCACAGGTCTTCAAGCGTTTTGGGTACAACGAATCGGCCATTCGATCCGTGCAGATCAAGATAAGTGCCATCATCCTGCCATTGAAGCAGTGTGCTTTCGGCCTGGGCCTGCAGGGATAAAAAGGCCTGCGGAGTGGGCTTCGTGCAGGCGCTCCTGGCAGCTGAGATGATGGGCCCATAGCCCGTGCAGCGACAGAGGTTTCCTGCAAGGACGTCGTTGATGGTGTCCGTGTCGGCGGCGGCTTGTCCCTTGGCGCAGGCATCGTGCAGGCCCGCAAGGCTCATCACGATCCCGGGGGTACAGAAACCACACTGTGAACCGTGTTCGTGCGCCATCGCCTGCTGCACGGGATGAGGCTCAGGGTCTGCGAGGTGTTCGACCGTGAGGATCTGTGTATTGTCGACCGAGGCCAGCGGAACGATGCAGGCATTCACAGGCTCGTATTGCAATACCCCATCGTGAAGTTTGCCGACCAGCACCGTGCACGCGCCGCAGTCTCCCTCAGCGCAACCCTCTTTGGTGCCGGTGAGTCGGGCTTCGAGCCGGATAAAGTCCAGCAGCGTCTGATGCACATCAAAAGAAGATCGGTGGATCGTCTTGGGGCCAAGCAGGCAGCGGAATTCAGATCTTGCGTTAGCCATGGTCTGGCAAAGCTGGGGTCAGCTGCCCCGATACGTGCTGTAGCCATAGGGCGAGACCAGCAGCGGCACATGATAGTGCTCGCCTGGATCCTGGATGCCAAAGCGCAGGACCACCGTATCCAAAAAGGCGGGTGTGCCGAGGGTTGCGTCATTTCGGCGAAAGTAATCACCGACTTCAAAGCGCAGTTCGTAGGTGCCGACCATAAAGGCTTCACCGGAAAGAATCGGACCGTCATTGCGCCCATCATCGTTGGTGATGCCCTTGCACAGAAGACTGTGGTCATCCTCCAGCCGATAGAGTGTCCAGGCGATCCCGCTGCCCGGGCGACCGGCCGAAGTGTCCAGTACATGTGTGGTCAGTTGTCCCATGATCCCCTCCTTGCGAAGCCCTACCGAACAAGGTGCCGTTTGTTTTTGGCAGTCCTAATCTGCGGGTTTATCGACTGCTTCGCGCCAGTCTCACATAGCCCTCTGCCAGCGTCAGCCAGGACACCCACCAAAACACTTTCAAAGATAATTTGATAATACCGGGAAATCTTCATTAAAGTCTCGGCTAATATTCAAGTCGCACAAATTCTGAAAGATCACTTAGAACTTTTTCTACATGAGCAACGACAAAGCCTATCCAAGAGATCTCGTCGGTTACGGTCAGAGACCGCCTCCCGCGCAGTGGCCGGCAGGCGTCCGTATCGCCGTGCAGTTTGTTGTGAACTATGAAGAAGGGGGCGAGAACTGCGTACTGCATGGCGACCCGGCGTCGGAGGCTTTTCTGTCAGAAATCGTCGGCGCCACACCGTGGCCGGGGCAGCGTCATCCCAGCATGGAGTCGATCTATGAGTATGGTTCGCGGGTCGGGGTATGGCGTCTTTTGGATCTTTTTGCGCGTTATGAGATTCCCCTCACGATTTTCGGCGTGGCCATGGCGCTCGAACGCAACCCGGCCGTGGCAGAGGCCGCAATGGCGGCAGGCCATGAAATCTGCTCTCACGGTTACCGCTGGATTGATTACCGCGATGTTCCGGAAGATGTTGAGCGTGAGCACCTGGAACGGGCCATTGAGATTATTCGCAGTCTGACCGGCGAGCGGCCATTGGGCTGGTATACCGGCCGAACCAGTGAGCGTACCCGAGCGCTGGTTGTGGAAGAGGGCGGATTTCTTTACGACGCTGATGACTACAACGATGATTTGCCTTTCTGGACTCAAGTTAACGGCAAGTCTCATCTGGTGGTGCCCTATACGCTGGACAACAACGACATGCGCTTTGCCACGCCGCAGGGCTTCAACAGCGGCGATCAGTTCTACAGTTATCTTCGAGATGCGTTTGACGTGCTTTATGCAGAGAGCGAACACACCCCCAGGATGATGTCGGTAGGGCTGCATTGCCGATTGGTGGGGCGGCCTGGGCGATTGGCGGCCTTGGCGCGCTTCATTGAGCACACACGACGGTTCGACGATGTCTGGTACGGCCGGCGGATTGATATCGCCCGCCACTGGCGAGCCGCACACCCGGCAACCGCATCGTGACCGGGCGTGTGAGTGAGATGGATCGCGCTGCCTTTTTGGAGCACTTCGGCGGGGTTTATGAGCACTCCCCCTGGATTGCCGAACAGGTATTTGATACGGGTCTGGGTCCGCTGACGGATACCCCATCGGGTTTGTCGTCAGCCATGAGGGAGGTGGTGGATCAGGCAGGCCAGGAGCCTCAGCGGCTGCTGCTGCGGGCACACCCCGATCTTGCCGGGCGGCTTGCGGTATCGGGCGGTCTTACGGCTGCCTCGTCCGCCGAGCAGGCCGGCGCGGGCCTTGATCAGTGCACGCCAGAGGAGTTTAGTGCATTCACAGAGCTCAACACCCGCTATTCAGAGAAATTTGGTTTCCCGTTTATTGTGGCGGTCCGGGGTCTTGACCGGGCAGGGATTCTTGACCGGTTCCGCCAGCGTGTGGAACATGATCAGGATACTGAGTTCAATGAGGCGCTGAGCCAGGTGCACCGGATCGCCCGCCTTCGCATTGACGATGTGTTTGCCCAAATAAGGACCTGACCGGTTATGACCGACAACAATGACGTTCCGGCATTTGCCCGCCACCTGGTAAATCTTGCGGCATCCCGCCTCGGGGCAGAAACGCTTTCCTGCAGTGATGATTTCTTTGCTCCCATGGAGCGCATGCTGCAGGATAACGACCCGGTATTTATCCCTGACAAGTTTGACGATCATGGCAAGTGGATGGATGGTTGGGAGAGTCGCCGCCGCCGTGGTGGGGGTCATGACCACGTCATTGTGAGACTGGGCACGCGGGGAGTGATCCGCGGGTTGGATATCGATACCCGGCATTTCACGGGCAACTATCCGCCAGGTGCCTCGCTCGAAGCCGCGGACGCGCCGGTGGAGACTCGTCCGGAAGACCTTCAATGGCGCGAGATCCTTGGACCCACTGATCTTGGGCCGGATAGCCACCATTATCTTGAGATCTCAGATGACACCCCGGCCAGGCACCTTCGCCTGAATATCTTTCCAGACGGAGGGGTTGCGCGCCTGCGGGTTTATGGCGAGCCGCTGCCGGATTGGAGCCGGATGGATGAGAACACTCCGGCGGAACTTTCGGCGATCATTAACGGTGGGCGGATTGCCGGCTTTAATGATGCGCACTACGGCAACCCCTGGGTGATCCTGACCGACGGGCGAGGGGTGAACATGGGCGATGGTTGGGAAACCCGTCGCCGCCGCGAGGCCGGGAATGATTGGATACTGGTGCGCCTGGGTGCGCCTGGTGTGATCGAAAAGATCGAGGTCGATACAGCCCACTTTAAAGGGAACTATCCGGACCGCTGTTCGGTTCAGGCAGCCCTGGTTGAAGGTCTGGATGATGCTGCCTTGAGCGGGCAAGCGGGCGACTGGCCGGAACTTTTGTCCCCATCCAAACTCGAAATGGATGCCCAGCATTTTTTTGAAGCGGATGCACTCAATGATGTCGGGTCGGTCAACTGTCTGCGGCTCAATATCTTCCCCGATGGCGGAGTGAGCCGCTTTAGAGTGTTTGGAAAACCTCAGCGCTAAGATGCAAGCTCTTTCATTAACACCACAGCCCTTGACCGCAGAAGCTTTTGCGGCGTTTGGGGATGTGATCGAGGCGCGATCCGACACGGTTATCAATATCAACCAGGGGACATCCCAGCGCTTTCACGATCTTGCTCGTGTTGACGTGGCTTTCGGAGAGGGTTATCCGCTGGTCAATATCTTTCGAGCCTCGCCGTACCCTGAGCCGTTGACTCTTTCCATGATGGAAAAACACCCCCTCGGCTCACAACTCTTCATGCCGCTTCAGCAGCACGCCTATCTGGTTGCGGTTGCCCAGACATCAGACCAGGTCAGCGCCGGCGATATCACTGTCTTCAGCGCGAACGGCAATCAGGGGGTGAACTTCCAACCGGGAACCTGGCACCATCCGCTGTTGGTACTGGTTCAGCAGGATTTTTTAGTCGTCGACCGGGGCGGCAAAGGCGACAATCTCGTCGAGCAGGGCCTGGATCAGTCAGTCTTGATATCGCTCGGTTAGGCTGGCACCCACCCGGTGCTCACCGATAGACGATAATGATGGGGTTGCCGTGTTAACCAGGACATACCCAATGAAAAGAGCTTATCAACGATTTGCCACTCTCGTCCTGCTCGTCGTATCGCTTCCCGTCTTGGCTCTGCTTGCAGGTGAGGCCGAAGACGGCGGCCCACTGCATGATCAGTTTTGCCTGGGCTGCCATGTCAGCATGTTTGGCGGAGACGGCAGCGCTATCTATCTTCGAAGTGAGCGCCGGGTCAACAGCATCGAGGGCCTGATGGGGCAGGTTGCTTTCTGTAATGAGCAGATCAACGTGGACCTAAACGAGTACGAGATAGACGACATCGTCGCTTACCTCAACGAGTCTTACTACCAGTTTGAGACCGACTAGCGCTGGCTGATCAGGTGAGCAAAACTACTGCAGCGCACCGGCGCAGTATGCTGACGTTTTTCTGACAGCCCACCAATGGAATTCGATTACGTTGTTGTAGGTGCAGGCTCGGCAGGTTGTGTCCTGGCAAATCGCTTATCGGAAAACGGCCGGTATCGGGTATTGCTGCTGGAGGCAGGGCCTCGGGACCGCTATCCGTGGCTGCACATTCCGATTGGTTACGCCAAGACGATGTTTCATCCGAAATACAACTGGCGTTATTACACCGAGCCTGATCCCGGCATGAACGGCCGGTCGATTTACTGGCCCCGCGGCAAGGTGCTGGGCGGCTCCAGTGCGATCAATGGCCTCATCTATGTGCGCGGGCAGCCCGAAGACTACGAGCACTGGGCGGCGCTGGGGAATTCCGGCTGGTCGTGGCAGGAGGTGCTGCCGTACTTTATTCGTTCCGAGCGAAACGAAAGAGGACAAGACCATTTTCACGGAGACAGTGGACCCCAGGGTGTTTCGGATGTCGGCAATCCGAATACCTTGGCCCGCGCCTTTATTGATGCCTGTGTCGAGGCGGGTTATCCCTCAAATCCGGATTTCAATGGCGAGAGCCAGGAAGGGGCTGGCCCTTATCAACTGACAACGTGGCGCGGCAGACGCTGTTCCAGCGCAACCGGATATCTAAAGCCTGCCAAAGGACGGGCTAACCTCTTTATTGAGACTGATGCCCATGTCTGTCGGGTGGGCTTTGCCGGAAGACGGGCAGAGTCGGTGGTGTTTCGCCAGGGGGGTCAGGAGAAAACGGTTACCGCAAGGCGTGAGGTGGTTCTGAGTGCAGGCGCGCTCCAGTCGCCCCAGGTTCTGCAGTTATCCGGTATTGGCGATGCTGATCTTTTAAAGCGTCATGATATCGATGTGATGGTTGATCGCCCGTCTGTAGGTCAAAACCTGCAGGATCATCTTCAGGTGCGGGTGATTCACCGCTGCAACCAGCCGCTCACCGTTAACGATGACATGCGCAGTCTCTGGCGGAAGATGCGTATGGGGATGCAGTATGTTTTCCAGCGCTCAGGACCTATGGCGGTGGGGATCAATCAGGCAGGCGCGTTCCTGAGAACCCGTTCTGATATCGACCGACCCGATATCCAATTTCATTTCGCTGCGCTTTCGGCTGATCTTCCGGGCGCACCCCTACACGACTTTCCCGGATTTACGGCTTCTGTCTGTCAGTTGCGCCCAACCAGTCGAGGCTATCTCTCGATCAAGAGTGCTGATCCGATGGCGCGCCCTGAGATTCACCCAGGCTATCTCTCAACTGAGCATGACCGTAGAACCGTCGTCGATGCGCTGCGAGTGGCGCGCAGGATCGCAGAGAAACCCGCTTTGTCGCAGTACATTGAAACCGAATACCTGCCGGGAGAGCAGGTGCAGTCAGACGTGGCTTTGCTGGAATTTGCCTGCGATACCGGCGTGACTATTTTTCATCCTTCGGGAACTTGTCGAATGGGATCAGATGATGCAGCGGTAGTGGATTCAGCGCTCAAAGTACGGGGGGTATTGGGCCTTCGGGTGGTGGACTGCTCAATCATGCCGACGCTCGTTTCCGGCAACACGCATGCCCCGGCAGTGATGATTGCGGAGAAGGCCTCGGATCTTATTCTGGCCGAAGCGAAAAGCTGAACAGGGCGCGAAGCCCCAGATATCAGTCGCCGGTTTTTTCGGAAAAAGCGATCGCGGCTCTGACGGCGCGTCGCCAGGTGGACAGCAGAGTCCGGCGTCGGCTGTCGCTCATCGATGGATCGAACGTTTGGTCGGCGATCCACGCCTCCTGCAGGGCGTTGAGATCATCAAAGACTCCTGCCTGAAGACCGGCAAGGCGTGCCGCACCAAGTGCGGTGGTTTCCAGAAAAGCGGGCCGGGCAACGGGAGTTCGGGTGATGTCGGCAAGGTACTGGGCCAGCCAGTCATTATTTGCCATCCCTCCGTCTATCCGCAGCATCTCGATGTCTTCGCCGACATCATCGGCCATCGCCTCAAGGAGTTCGTAACTCTGATAGCACACCGCCTCCAGCACAGCCCGTGCAATGTGGGCAGGTCCCGTGTCGCGGGTCATGCCAAGCAGGGTGCCCCGGGCGTGGGGATTCCAGTGTGGCGCACCAAGGCCGGTAAAGGCAGGGACAAGATAGACCCCGTCGTTTGATTCAAGACTAGCCGCAAGCACCGCACTCTCATCGGCAGATTGCACTAGTCCCACGGTATCCCTCAGCCACTGGACGCTCGCGCCCGCCATGAAGATCGAGCCCTCAAGGGCAAAAGTGGTTTTGCCGCCAAGGCGATAGCCCACGGTCGAGAGCAGACGATGGCGTGAGTCGTAGGCGCTTTCACCCGTGTTCAACATCGCAAAGCATCCAGTGCCGTAAGTGCTCTTGAGCATCCCTCTCGTTAGGCAGCCTTGGCCCACCAGTGCAGCCTGTTGATCGCCGACGAGTGCCCCGACTGGGATCGATGCGCCCAGGATATTTTTTTCAGTGAGCCCGAAGTCATCGGCCGTATCCATTACCTTGGGCAGAATCGCGTCAGGTACGCGAAAAAGATCGAGCAGTGCGTTATCCCAGCACTGCTTGTGAATATTAAAAAGCGCAGTGCGCGAGGCATTGGTGGCATCTGTCGCATGTGCCCGGCCGCCCGTTAGGCGCCACAGCAAAAAGGTGTCGATCGTGCCAAAAGCAAGCTCGCCCGATACGGCGCGTTCCCTGGCACCCTCGACATGATCAAGTATCCACGCAATCTTGCTCGCTGAAAAATACGGATCCAGCAGCAGTCCGGTGCGTGCCGTGATATCCGTTTCATGTCCCTCGCTTCTTAAGGATGCGCAAAAATCGGCTGTACGCCGGTCCTGCCAGACAATGGCGTTATAGATTGGCTGCCCGCTGTTACGGTCCCACACAACCGTTGTCTCACGCTGGTTGGTAATGCCGATGGCGGCAGGGGATCCGTCCATTTGTGACAGAACATTTTTAGTCACACCAAGCACGGAAGACCAGATTTCTTCCGGATCGTGCTCGACCCAGCCGTCAGCCGGGTAGTGCTGGGCGAACTCCTGCTGGGCAACATGCAGCGCTTGGCCTTGCGCATCAAAGACAATCGCGCGGGAACTCGTTGTCCCCTGGTCAATCGCAAGAATCGAGGTGGTCATGGCGGCAAGCGTAAATGCGTGGTGGTGGTCTCCCGACCTATCCTATCGGATACGGCGCCCGGGGCACCACCTTGGGATGATTGGCCCAAAACCCGTTCGCTCGTGACCGGTAGAATGAGCTTGTTCCCTTGATCGATCCACGAGATTGATTTTGCGGGAGTGTTAAATCAGGAGTAAACATTGATGACCAAGACCGTTGCCAAAGCTGTTTCTACGCCTGACGCCGCGGTGTTGCCCGTGGCCCAGTCAGAAGAAGTCTTTCCGGTGCATCGGATTTATTGTGTGGGCCGTAACTACGCGGCACACGCGGTGGAGATGGGGCACGATTCGGGTCGTGAGGCACCTTTTTTCTTTCAGAAAAACCCAGACAATCTGCTGGTGAATCGTCCCTTTACTTATCCCCCGCTGAGCGATGATGTGCAGCACGAAATCGAACTGGTCGTGGGCCTTAAATCAGGCGGCAGCGACATTGCCGCAGAAGAGGCGCTTGACTGCGTATTTGGATATGCGGTGGGTCTGGATATGACGCGGCGTGACCTGCAGGGTGAGATGAAACGCCAGGGTCGCCCCTGGGAGATCGGCAAAGCGTTTGAGCAGTCAGCGCCGTGCTCGGCTATTTTTCCTGCAGACAGTGTGGGTCACCCGCAGGCCGGGGCAATTCGTCTCAGCAAGAATGGCGCACTGGCCCAGTCAGGAGACCTTTCCCAAATGATATGGAAAGTCTCCGAGATCATCAGTGAACTTTCCCGTTTTTTCCTTCTGTGCCCCGGAGATCTGATTTTCACCGGAACCCCCTCAGGGGTAGGCCCCGTTCAGCGTGGTGACGACCTCGCCGCCGAGATCGAAGGCGTAGGTGCTCTGAGCCTTAAGGTCCAGTAAGCGAATTTTTCATATAAATAAGATTAGGGGTTAAAGCGTGGTCAGGGTTACATACCCTGAAGGCTTTTTTTTGCGCGCAAGGCGCTCTAATATCCACCGCTTGCTATAGGAGATTTTTAGCACAGCCTTCTTTTGGGAGGGAGGTACCTCTGAATATTGAATATCAACATGTGGCTTTGAAAAAGCGTTATCCGCTTCGTATCAGCCGAGGCGAAAGCGCCGGTTCGGTGAATCTTTTTGTAACCGTGAGCCAGGACGGCGTATCGGGCATCGGGGAGGGTGCGCCGGGTGGGTTGACCGGGGCCGATACTGCACAGGCCTGTGAGGACCAGATACGCGGCTTTCTGGATACTCATCCAGAGGCCCTAGAAAGCCCTTTTTCTGGCTGGAAACTGGCCCGTGAGAACGGGGTGGCACCCTGTGCCTGGGCTGGCGTTGATGTGGCGCTTTGGGACTGGCTCGCCCGGGCTTCACAGCAGCCGCTTTATCGCATTCTCGGTCTGCCGCACAAAGGTGTTGCGACGTCATTGACGATTGGAATCCTGCCGCCGGAAGTGGTCAGGGAAAGGGTGCCGGAAGTGGTGAGTCGCACCGGAGCCCGTTATCTCAAAGTGAAACTCGGCAGCCCCGAGGGCCTTGATGCCGATTGCGACATGTATGCCGCCGTGCAGGAAGCCGCTAGCGGAAAGGGTGTCTCGATGCGGGTGGATGCCAACGGCGGTTGGGATCTGGTTGGCGCGCATCGGATGATGGCCTGGCTGAAAGAGCGCGGCTGTGATTATGTTGAACAACCGCTGCATTACGATGCGGACGAGGACCTGCCGGCCTTGTTTGCGGATCGGGTGCTCCCTATCTTCATCGATGAGTCCTGTAATTTTGCGACGGATGTGGCGCGCCTTGCGCACTGTGTAGACGGGGTCAACCTCAAGTTGATGAAATGCGGCGGCATCACCGAAGCGCTTCGTGTTGTTGCGGCCGCGCGGGCACACGGTCTTAAGACCATGATCGGCTGCATGGGGGAATCTTCAGTTGCGATTGGTGCAGGCGCATCATTGTCTGCGCTCTTCGATCATATTGACCTTGATTCGCATCTCAACCTCTTGCCGGATCCGGCAAGCGGATTAGAGATGGATGAGGGGGTGGTTTCTGTTCGGGCACAAGCGCCCGGGCACGGAGTGGAACTGACATGATGAAGCCTGACCAAAAACTCGTCATTCATTTTTTTGAGCAGATCGACAAACTCAACGGCAAGATGGGGCACGCTGTGCTTCGGTATTCCCGCAACCCCGTGGCGTGTGCAGTCGATTTCAACCACAAGGGCTTTACCACTCGGGACCTGCTTGATTTTGGCCCCGATGTGCCGGTAATGGGGTCAGTGGTCGAGGCGGCAGATGCGGGTGGCGAGGTGCTTGTGCTGGGTATGGCGCCTTCGGGGGGGCGACTGCCTCCGGAAATGATTGCTGAGGTGGATAAAGCGGTCGCAGCCGGTATGAGTGTCATTAACGGGCTGCATGAGCATCTGGGCCCCCGTTACCCGGAGCTTTCCCCGGGGCAGTGGATCTGGGATATCCGTCAGGAGCCGCAGGATCTCGGCATCGCCTGGGCCCGGGCGGCCGGACTTCAGAATCGACGTGCGCTGCTGGTAGGGACAGATATGGCCGTGGGCAAGATGACCGCGGGGCTTGAGATCTGGAAATCGGCGCTGGAGGACGGAGTTCGAGCTGACTTTCTCGCCACTGGGCAGATTGGCATCCTGATTAGTGGAAAAGGCATACCGCTTGATGCCATCCGGGTGGATTACGCCTGCGGCGCGGTTGAGAAAATGGTGATGGCGGCAGGCGATGCCGAGCTAGCCATCGTTGAGGGCCAGGGATCGATCGTACACCCGGGCAGTACCTCAACCTTGCCCTTGATGCGCGGTTCCTGCCCGACCCATCTGGTGTTGTGCCATCGTGCCGGGATGACGCATCTTGATACGGTGGGTGAGCCGGTGGCGGTGCCGCCGCTTAATGACATCATCCAGCTCTATGAGGACATAGCTTCTGCGTGCGGCACTTTTGCCCGGCCGGTTACCGCAGGTATTGCGGTTAACACGGCACACCTTGATGCCAAAGCGGCAGCGGAAGCGATTGTAGCCATCCAGGATGAAACCGGCCGACTCGCTGTTGATCCGGTTCGTGACGGGGCAACCGAACTCGTCAAGGCGTTGATGAGTTCTTAGATTTTGGGCCGTTAAGGCAAATCTTTTTTGATTATTTTTGAGTGGTTTCCAAAAACTACTATAAATAAAGCGTTTTAATACTGATCTATAAAAACCAAATTAGCTATATATCTATCTATTAAAAGGTAAAATAATAATCCCTCAACCGCATGGAGAAAACCTCATCATGCACTTTCTAGATAGTGTTAGACGTTGGGTCGGAGCGTTGGCTGAGTTGGGTATTTCAATCATCGCTTTAGGCGTTGTTCTGCAGGTTCTGTTTGGTGATGGCACTGGCGCAGTACCGTTCCTGCCAGTAGACGTACTTGGAAGTGTTATTGGGTTTGTTGATGCGCTTGGTAGCCAGGGCTTGGTCGGTCTGGTCGCGCTTGGTATCTTATGGTGGGCCTATAACAAGAGATCTGCATAGAGCTCTGACTAATCTGTTCTTAAAAAGGGGGGCGTTTCGCCCCCCTTTTTTTATAAGGCTCAAAAATGACTCTGAAGGTGAGAGGGAAATCCGGCCTTCAAAAGACCTTCTACAAAGCTATCGACATCCGCAGAGTGCTCGTAGGGTTGTGAATTGCGGGTGTCCTCGACCGTATAGCTTGGCACCTCAATCATGACCTGGTCGCGTTCTGACGTCGCTTTATCGGTTTCGCCCAGTTGGGCGTAACTTGCCGCCAGCAGGCGCCGATGGAAGCGATTGGGAGAGGCGATACGCAAAAGCGTCTCGACGGCATTGCGGTATTGCCCGCTGTTGTAGGAACTGATCGCAAGCGCCCAAAAATACCATGCGGGCGCAAAAGGGTTCGCGTCGAGCGCACTTTCCAGCGCCGTGAATGCGGCGATGGGTCGACCGCGAAAGATCAGGCCCAGGGCCCGGGCCGCAATCACGTCTGTATCGTTGGGGTTGAGCTCGACTGCCCGGTCGAGGTAAGTCATCGCGCGGTCGTGATCCCGTTGCCAGATTTGGGTGACACCGAATGCAGCGTGCGCACCGCTGTCACTGGGATCCAGTTCTAATGCAAGCTGCGCCGCGTGTGCCGCTTTGTTCAGTGTTTCCAGCGGATGAGAGGCCCATCCCATCAGAAACTCGGCAAGATGCGAAAGTGCAAGCCCTGAATGGGCCGATGCAAACCCAGGATGTCTGTTGCCTAGATTGCGAAACAGTGTTTTGGCTTGGTCGAGGTCCTCCGCACTTTGCATGCGGTACACCAGACGACGTGCACGAATATTCTCGTCGTAATCCAGAGAAAGGGTATGGCTGATGTGAGTGGTGCCCGCGCTGTGTTCGATGTTGCCAACGAGTGTGGTCACAATATGATCAGTTATCTCATCCTGGGTCACAGCAAGATCGTAAGCGGTTACGTCATAGCGTTCCGACCAGAGGTAGTGGCCGTGGGGCATCTCAACCAGATTAATGGTCAGGCGGAGTGCCTCAAGATGCCGCTTTAAGGAAGCCTCGATCAGAAAGCGGGCCTTGAGTTGATCATCGCCCCGACGCTGATCATGGGACTGGGCAGGAAGTGAGAGAACGGTGTGCGGCGCAAACACAAAGAGCTCGCGAAATCTCGATAACGCGCTAATCAGATTTACGGAGAGTGCTTCACCGAGTTCACCAAGATCGGAATCGTTCTTTGGCGCAGAAAAAGGCAGCACCAGAACTCTGGGTTGGACTTCTGGCGGGGCTTTGCTGTCGGGATGCGAGACTTCGTGTCCGGTTAAAAGCAGAAAAGCACTCACGGGCTGGGAAATATGGCGCAGCGTCTGAACCCCAATCGATTCGAACTGAAGTTCGTTAAAGTCACCGATGAGGTGTCGTACGCTCTCCGATAGACAGATGCCCCCGGGCGGCGCTATCTCCTGAAGCCGTGCCGCAATGTTGACGTCATTACCAAAAGCCTGGTCTCCTTGAACCACGACGGCACCTTGATGGATGCCGATCCGGGCGCGCAACTGTTCATTTTCCGGGAGATGACGGTTAGTGAGTGCAAAATACTGCTGTAGCCCGAGCGCTGCCTGAGCCGCAGCCTGCGCCGTCGGAAAAACCGCAAGCAGACTGTCTCCGGCTGTATTGACCAGGGCGCCATCATGATCTGAGACAAGCAATGCCGCCTGCTCGAATCCTTGTTTTAAAGCATAAAAAGTGGCGTCTTCATTTTGTGATGTCAAACGTGAAAATTCGACAAGATCACAATGCACGACAACCAGTTGCTCACGCGTTGGAAGCATTTCTTTCTCGACATTGGAAAAGCATCGGCCGGTCCGAACGGAATGAGGAATGAAGTCTGCCAGATCTTCAGAACACAGTAACGAGCCCTTGGCGAAAGAGAATATTTACCACGAGTTTGCGCTGTGCACCGTACCGGATCTGGTTTTATATCAATCCCCTCATAAAAGAGGACGCGTTTCTTCATGAAGGGGTGCTCCTGCGATCGAGAGTGACGTCAAGTCAGTACGCTAAAATTTGGGCAAACATCAAACGGTGCCTTAAGACCTGCAAGGAGTCAGTGTTGACGAAAGCGCCTGATCGGATCGAGGTTCCAGCGGCTTGGTATGGTGAGGCGCTCGCCCAAACGCCCGATGTCTGGACCTGCCGGCTGAGCGATGCCCAAATTTCTGAGTTGGTTGGGGCGGCTAAAGCCTTCATTGATTCGGGAGATGCCCTCAGTGAGATTACCCGCGAAGCCTTTTCTCTCCCGCGCCTGGGTCCGAGCCTGCAGCGACTGGCGTACGAGCTGAAATCCGGTTTGGGCTTTGCCCTGCTAACGGGCTTTCCCTCTGAGGAGCATAGTCGCGAATTGAATGCCACCGTGTTTTGTGGATTGGCGCCCACCTGGGCCACGCACGGTCGCAAAACGCGGCCGGTCACATCCTCGGCCATGTCAAGGATCTGGGCGCAGACGCACAGGACGTTAATGCCCAGATCTACCAGACTTCAGCCCGGCAGACTTTTCACACGGACAGTTCGGATGTGGTTGGATTGCTCTGTCTGCGCGAAGCCAAAGAGGGTGGCGAAAGCCTGCTGGTGTCGACGATTACCATCTATAACGAGATGATGGCGCGCCGCGGCTTAACGAGCACTATATCGAAGCCTTGGATCTTTTTGACGCCCTGGCAAATGACCCGGCCCTGCACCTGAAAATGCGGCTTGCCCCGGGCGACATGCAGTTTGTCTATAACCATACCAATCTGCATGACCGAACCGGATTTACCGATTGGCCTGATCCAGAGCAGCGTCGGCATCTGCTGCGGCTATGGCTGTCGCTCCCAGATGACCGGACCTTGCCCCCCGTTTTTGATGAGCGTTACGGCAGTGTCGAAGTCGGTAATCGTGGCGGGATCGTTGTTGAAGGAGCGTGTCTGGTCGCGCCGTTGTTACCCTGAAATACTGCTTCAATGTCTAGCTGGGGCGGGTGAAGGCAGGCCGGGCCAGTCGCCTGAAGTTCTCTGCGCTTAAGGGCATGGCTTCACCGGAAGAATTTCATCGGCACGAACAAGTTGAGAAACACCTTCAATTAAACAAGCATTTACCTATAGAATATCGCGTTCTTTGAGAGGTTCACGCTGGCGCTGAGGCGATATTGATGCGAGAGCATGTCTTGTTGATGGATACCACGCTCCGGGATGGAGAGCAGACCCAGGGGGTCTCGTTCGCGCCCGATGAGAAGGTGAGTATTGCCCGCGCACTCCTGCAAAGCCTCAATGTGGACCGCATCGAAGTGGCGTCAGCGGGTGTTTCGCACGGCGAAAAAGAGGCGGTCACCCGAATTCATGACTGGGCCGCTCGAAACGATGCGCTGGATCGCGTCGAGGTCTTGGGCTTTACCGATCATCATCGCAGCGTTGACTGGCTGGTCAGTACGGGAGGCCGGGTGCTTAACCTGTTGACCAAAGGCAGCGAGAAGCATTGCACAGAGCAGCTCAGAAAGACTCTCGATGCGCACCTTAAAGACATTGAGCAGACGGTCGACTATGCGTTGGAACAGGGTCTTCTGGTCAATGTCTATCTCGAGGACTGGTCCAACGGTTATCGGGACAGCCGCGATTATGTGTACCGCATGGTTGAGGCGCTCACGGCAATGGATCTTCGTCATATTATGCTGCCTGACACCCTCGGCGTAATGAGCCCGGCAGAAGTGTCGACGGCCGTCGGGGATATGTGCAGCCGATTTGAAAGTCAGGATTTTGATTTTCATCCGCATAACGATTATGGACTCGCCACCGCCAATGCCATGGCTGCGGTCGAATCTGGTGCAGCCGCGATTCACGCCACACTGAACTGCCTCGGCGAGCGAGCGGGAAATGTGTCGCTCGCTGAAGTGGCGGTGGTGCTCAAAGACAAGTTGGGCGTCAAAGTCTCGATTGATGAGACCAAGATGCACGACCTCAGCCAGATGGTTGAAAACTTTTCCGGAAAGCGGGTAGCAGCCAACGCGCCGGTCATCGGCACCGATGTCTTTACCCAGACCAGCGGCATTCATGCCGACGGAGATCAGAAAGGCCAGTTGTACCAGACGGAGCTCAGCCCGGACCGCTTCGATCGTCGGCACAGCTATGCCCTCGGCAAGATGAGCGGCAAAGCGTCGCTGACGAAGAATCTCGAAGATCTTGGGATCGATCTGTCAGAGGAGAATCAGGCTAAGGTGCTCCAGCGGATCGTTGAAATTGCCGACACCAAGGCCACGATCACGCCGGAAGATCTTCCTTTCATTATTGCCGACATTCTTGAAAGTGGCGATTACCAGCACGTGGAATTGTTGAACTGCTCAATCACGAGCGGTCTTGAGATCGAGTCTACCGCCAGCGTCCGGGTGCGGGTGGGGGAAGAGATCCACAAGTCCTCAGACTCAGGCAACGGCGGTTTTGATGCGTTTATCAAGGCGCTGCGCAAGGTGTTGGATCCGGGCGGATTCGAATTTCCCGAACTCATTGATTTCGAGATCCGGATTCCCAAAGGCGGTCACACCAGCGCACTGACCGAGTGCTTTATTACCTGGGAAGATGGTGGCCGCCGATTCAAAACACGCGGCGTGCATGCCAATCAGGTGTTTTCCGGTGTTAACGCCGCTATGCGCATGCTTAATATGAAAATGCGCCAGAAGGATTCACCCGAAGGCGAATCCCGTCCGTTAGAAAAACCCGAGTAGGCTTTCTTCCTGATCCCCTAGCCAGCTGCCGGCATCGCGGCGAGGGCGGCCACAACCCGGTCGCCGAATTCGCTGGTGCTGATCTGCTTTTCTGCATCGCCCCGTCTGGCAAGATCCGGCGTGGTGAAGCCGTCGCTAAACACACTCTGCATGGCCCTCCAGAGATTGGCCGCTTCGGCGTCCATGTTGAAACTCATCTCTAGCATCATCGCCACGGAGCCCAGCATGGAGTAGGGGTTGGCAATGCCCTTGCCCGCGATATCCGGGGCGGAGCCATGGGAGGGTTCGTAGTAGGACTGCTCGGGGCCGACACAGGCCGACGGCATGAGCCCCAGCGAGCCGAGAATCCCCCCACATTGATCACTCAGGATATCGCCAAACATGTTTTCCATGACCATGACATCAAAGCGCGTCGGATCAAGGCACAGGTAGGTGGCGGCCGCATCCACCAGAACATGGTCAACCGTGACCTCGGAATAATCGCGATGGACTTCATCGAGGACTTCGTTCCAGAGCACGCTGGATTTCAGCACGTTGCTTTTGTGAACGTTTGTAAGTGATTTTTTGCGTTTCATGGCGAGCTTGAACGCCACTTCCAGCACCTGCTGAATCTGGTCCTCGTCGTATTCCAACATCTCGTGGACGTAACGTCGTCCCTGATCGTTAACCCCGGTTTCCTTGGATCCGAAATAAAGGCCGCCGACCAGTTCCCGGATTATTACGAGGTCAATACCGCTGCCGATGATCTCAGGACGCAGCGGCGAAAAGTGTGCCAGTTCAGGCGGCAGGGTAACGGGGCGGAAGTTCGCGTACGTCTGGTAGCGCCGGCGCATGGGCAGAAGACCTCCGCGCTCGGGTTGCTCATCTACGGGAATCTTCTTCGACTCCTCATGGCTGAGTCCAATGGTGCCCTTGAGGATAGCATCGGCGTTGTCGCAGATCGCGATGGTTTCATCGGGAAAGGACTTTCCGGTCTCAAACCAGGCGCAGGCGCCAAACAGGGCGGGCTGCAAATCAAATGCAACGCTGTTTCTTTCTTCTACAAGTTTAAGAACTTTTTCTGCCTCGGCCATGATTTCCGGGCCGATGCCGTCGCCGGCGAGCAGGGCAATCTTGTGTGTTGTCATATCGTTAAAGAGTCTGTCTTAGTTGGGTAGCGGGGCCTCGCACTCATCACCGATGCCGTTTGCGTTGGTGTCGGTCTGAAGCGGATTAAACAGCCCAAAACAGTTGTCCAAAAGGTCGAGAACGCCGTCATCGTCGAGATCGTCACAAATCAGGACATCGTCATCTTGCTCGTCCAGCGGCAAAATCTGGGGAACGACATCTTGTGCCGAGATCGAGGAGCCCGTGGCAGCCAGTAACGTGACCGCCAGAAAGGTAAGCGCCGCAGTATAGCGGGCTTTGCCGTTCACCATGGAATAGCATCCCCGGTGTAGTTAAAAAAGCCCCCGTTTTGGGCTTCATAGATGCCAAGCATGACTTTCCTGAGACCAGAGGCGCTCTGGCTTGTGTCAACAGGCGCACTGGCGCCTCCCATATCGGTCCGCACCCAGCCCGGATGCAGTGCCACGACTCGGGTACCGTCACCGGCAAGATCCCGGGCCAAAGACACGGTGACTGCATTCAGAGCGGCTTTACTGGAACGGTAACTGTAGGCCCCGCCCGAAGTGTTATCAGACATGCTGCCCATCTTGCTTGAAATCATGGCAACCAGGGCGTCATCGGCTGCTGCAAGATTGGGTCGCAAGGCCCGCGTCACCATAAACGGTGCAATGGCGTTAACATGAAACTCCTGAAGCCAGGTTTCTGGTTTCAGACTCTCCATATCGTCTGATCTTGATTGGTACAGGCCGGCGTTATTGATGAGCAGGTTAACGGGCTGTCCCGCCAGGGACGAGACGGCTGTCTCAATCTCAGAGCGGTTGGTGACGTCCAGCGTAAGCAACTGCAGTGCGTCGTCGTGTGTCGCTTTGAGCGACTGCAGAGCATCCGTCTCGGGATGCCGCGCAGTGGCGAAAACTTTGCTGCCGGTTTCCAGAAACTGGCGCACCAGTTCCAGTCCGATACCTCGAGTAGTGCCGGTGATAAAAACGGTGTGGATCATAGTGAATAACCCCAAAAAGGTGGTGATGGCTTATAAGGTGTCAGGAGGCAAAACCGGAGATCATCATCTGCCGGGCCTTAACCGCATCATCGGAATTATCCAATGCCGTATCGGCCTCGCAAAGTACCTGTCCGGCGCTGACATCGCGCAAGAGGGTCACACCACCCGACAGGCCCAGAGGCAACGCGTCTTTCGCAATGGACAGGGATGCCGGCATTTGTTGGCCATAGACACAATGGCCGCCCTCACCATCGAGCCTCTCGCCGGCCCTGAGATCCCGTTTGGCGACCGCGACGACATCTGATGAAAAACAGTACGGCTCACCGGTGGGTTCGCCGCGCAGTGCCACCGACGCAACAGACAGGCCGAGTTCCAGCCCGATCATGTGCGTCGGTCGGTACAGCGCGCCGTAAAGACCGCTCTCATCGGGCAGCATGTGATACTCGCGAAAGCATTGCCGGGCGTAATCAGTGCCTGGTTTCACGATCACAAACGTCCCCATTGCAAGATGATGATCAATGGGCTCGCCGCTGCGTTTCAGTGAGGAGACCACTTCCGTGGTACCGCTACGGGTCAGTGCTCCGCCCTCTTGCTGAGGCTTGCAGACATCCGCCAGAGAAAAGCGTGATGAAGGCGGGAACGTCAGGCCTGACGCCTGGGGCACAAGACCGGTCGCGTTGCACACTGCGGTCATCTCTATTGCCGATTTGCTGCCGTCCAGAAAGGAATTGAACATCTGCAGGTTGATGCTGCTCGGGTCTTCGATATCAAGATACTCGCGCAATACATTCCAGACGGTATCGGGCGTCAGAGAGTGGTATTCGGGCAGATAGCGGGTTCCCTTGCCCACCGCGGTCACCTCAAAGCCGCAGCTTCTGGCCCAGTCAACGTGCTCGCAGATAAGAGCCGGCTGGTCACCCCAGGCCAGACTGTAAACGACCCCGGCGTCTTTGGCTTGCTGTGCGAGCAGTGGACCTGCTAGCACATCGGCTTCTACATTAACCATGACAACGTGATGACCCGACCGGATGGCGGCCTGGCAGTGACGAATGCCTGCATGGGGGATGCCGGTGGCTTCCACAACGACATCGATGCGTTCATCACCGATAAGAGTGACGGCATCTTCAGTGAGGAAGGTTCCCCCGCTTTCGACTGCCGCATCAATGCTAAAGGCGGCAGTTTGTGACTCTGGCCATCCGGCACTTTGGAGGTTTGTACGCGTTCGGGCAAGATCCAGGTCGGCGATCCCGACAATGTGGATACCAGGCGTGGTCCGTGCCTGAGTGAGATACATCGTGGCGAATTTCCCGCAGCCGATAACGGCAACGCGGACCGGTTGGTGCCCGGCCTGACGTTCTTGCAGCAGGTGGGAAAGATTCATCGGCTTATGCTGCGCAATCTTTTTGCCGCTTAGGCCTGCGCCTTGCGATGATCGCGGATGCGCTCCCAGGCCCTTCGAATCTCCTGGGTTTTTTCATTTGCCAATTTCACCATTTCTTCGGGCATACCCTTGGCCACGAGCTTATCGGGATGATGCTGGTTGGTCAGGCGGCGGTACGCCTTTTTTACCTCGGCATCGCTGGCACTTTGCTGCACGCCGAGCACCTTGTAGGCTTCAGCGATCGGCTGGACAGACTGGCCCGGTGCATGGCCACCTGCGGCACTGGTCACGAAGTGGATCAGCTGTTCAATCTGGCCCACATCAAAGCCAAGCACCTGGCCGACATGATGCAGTACGTGACTTTCTGCAGGATCCATGCGTCCATCCGCCATCGCTGCCTGAACCTGAATTTCGAAGAACATCCGCAACAGCGTGGTCCGCCGATGGCACTCACTGCGAAACTGCTGCAGTACTTCGTCCAAGGGAAAGTCTGCTTCCTTGCCTTTTTGGAAAAGGTCAATCGCGGCCTTTTTCTGGGCGTCATTGAGCCGCATCTGCTGCATCAGACTGCGAGCGGCCTGGATTTCATGCTCAGAGACCCGTCCATCTGCTTTGGCGATGTAGCCCATCACCGAGAAGGTCGCGGTGAAAAACGCCGCCTGGGTGCGCTCGTTGTCTCCGATGCCCATGCGGCTGGCACCGGCCATTCCGTTATCGAACTGATGGCCGATGGTCCCACCAAGCAGGGCGCCGAGAGGTCCTCCCATCATGAAGCCCAACGCGCCGCCGAGCAGTTTTCCCCACCAAGCCATTTCTTTATTGCCTCTGTATCGGTATCGGCAGATTGTAGCGGAGGGCTACCACAGCGAACTGCCCGGCAGATCTCACCAGGATCTGTGCCTAGCGCAAAGTAACGAGCTCTTCGGCGGCCGTCGGATGAATCGCCACGGTATTGTCGAAATCTGCCTTAGCCGCTCCCATTTTTACCGCGACTGCAAAGCCTTGGATCATCTCATCGGCGGCTCGTCCAACCACATGGCATCCGACGATTTTCTCCTCTGATCCAGTCACAACCAGCTTCACGATTGTCGGGACACGCTGGGGGGTCACGGCATAGTACATATCGGTAAAACGATTCTGGTAGACCTTGACGCCGTCCTCTCCATAGCGTGACTTGGCTTCGTCCTCGGTGAGGCCGACCGTACCGATTGGCGGGTGGGAGAACACCACAGTGGGAATGTTTTCATAGTCGAGCTTTGCCTGGTTCTGGCCTCCAAAAAGACGGTCTGACAGACGACGGGCGGCCGCGATCGCGACAGGGGTGAGCGCCTGGCGACCGGTAACATCGCCCACAGCGTAAAGACCTGAGACAACTGTGTTCTGCCATTCGTCGGTGGGGATAAAACCGGCTGGATCCGCCTCAATCCCGGTATGCTCAAGCCCGATGCCGTCGGTGACAGGATCTCGCCCGATAGCAAACAGCACGCAGTCAAAACCACTGATGACTTCTCCATCCTGTCGGTGGACCGCCAAACGGCCGTTGTCCTCACGTCCTATGCTTTCCATCTGGATGCAGGTCAGGATGTTGACACCGGCAGACTGCATTTCATCCATGACAGCCTCCCTCAGCGTGGTGTCAAATCCGCGCAGCAGAATGTCCTTGCGCAGAAGCATCGTGACGTCTGAGCCCAGCGAATGGAGAACACCGGCGAGTTCCGTTGCAATGTAACCTGCGCCGATCACGAGCGGGCGCTTGGGCTGCTCGGTCAATTCAAAAAAGCCGTCGCTGGTGATACCTAGTTCAGCACCCGGCAGATCGGGAATCGTGGGCCTGCCGCCAGTGGCAATGAGAATATGGTCTGCACTTAAAAGGGTATCCCCCACCCTTATCTGGTGGGAGGACTCAAAGCTTGCCCAGCCCTGAAAGAGATCAACTCCGGATCCGTCGAGGTTACGAAGATAGATGCCGTTCAGCCGTTCCACATAGGCATCCCGCGTCTTCTTGAAAGAGGCCCAGTTGAATTCCGCCTCGGGCAACTTGAAACCGTAGTCCTGGGAAATGGCGAGCGCGTCTGCGAAGTGAGCCGCGTTCCACATGATTTTTTTGGGAACACAACCCACATTGACGCACGTGCCGCCAAGCGGTCCCGCCTCGATCAACGCCACCCGGGCGCCATACTGGGCGGCTCGCCGTGCCCCGGCAATGCCGCCGCTGCCTCCACCAATGACCAGAAAATCATAATGTGTACTCATCCGACGCATTTTATCCGTTGTGGTCCTGCCTAAACCATTTATGTGGTGGGGCTGATACGGGCGTGTGTTTGATAAAGTCTTCGACGGCCCCATATAGGAATCATAGAGACTTTATCTTCGAGGTGGACTTTTGAGCCAGAACGATCAACCGACGACTGAAAACCCTCTTTTGGATCTTTCAGGAGTGCCGAGGTTTGCTGAGATTTCGGCAGGGCAGGTGGAGCAGGCTTTGGATGCCGCCCTTGTGACCAGTCGCGCCAAGATAGCGGCTATCGAGACGCAGTGCCCAACCGCGAGCTGGACCTCGGTCGCCAGCGAACTTCAGGACATAGAAGAGTACGTCGAAAGGGTCTGGGCGCCGGTTTCGCACCTCAATGCTGTGCGTGATACGGACAAATTTCGTTCCGCGGTCGAGGCCTGCTTGCCCAAACTGAGCGCCTTTCATAGCGAGGTGGGACAGAATCTCAGCCTGTTTGAGGGTTATCGCAAAATCGCGGATGGCGATGACTTCAATACACTGTCTGCAGCTCGCCAAAAGATTGTCAAAAATGCCTTAAGGGATTTTCGCTTGTCCGGCGCCGAGCTTGAGGGGCCGGACCGGGAAAGGTTTCGCGAGATCGTGAGCGAGTTGTCGACGTTGTGTAATCAGTTCGACCAGAACCTGATGGATGCCACAGATCATTGGGTGTTGGATATCAACGCTGAAAGCGATCTTCAAGGTCTGCCGCAAAGCGTGGTCGAACTCGCGCGACAGACTGCCAAGGACGCTTCTCTGGACGGTTGGCGGTTTTCATTACAGGCGCCGTCCTATATTCCCTTCATGATGTTTTGTGAAAACCGAGCGCTTCGTCAGAAGATGTACGAAGCGTATGTGACCCGGGCCAGCGACCAGGGCCCTGACGCCGGACAGTTCGACAACGGCCCCCTGATGGTACGGATACTGAGGCTCCGTGCTGAGATGGCATCACTTCTGGGATTTGCGCACTATGCGCAGTATGCCCTTGAGGGCCGGATGGCGGGTTCTGCCGAGGAGGTCAGCACCTTTCTCCGAACGCTGGCAGATTGCGCCAAAGCTGCCGGTGCTAAAGAGCTCGAATCACTGCGGCAGTTTGCCCTGGAAGAATATGGCGAAGAGCATCTTGAAGCCTGGGATATCGCTTTTTACTCGGAAAAACTGAAACAGTCGCTGTATTCCTTTAGCGATGAGGCTATCCGTCCTTATTTTCCGTTGCCGAAGGTGCTGGAGGGCCTCTTTTTTGTCGCCCGGAAACTTTTCGGCGTCACGGTGCGACAGGCGGTCTGTGCCAGCCCCTGGCACGAGGACGTTCAGTACTTTGAATTACTGAGCGAGGACGGTTCAGTTCGGGGATGTTTTTTCCTGGATCTTTTTGCACGTGCCCACAAACGCGGAGGCGCCTGGATGGCCGACTGTATCGGTCGACGCCGCTTGGCTGACGGCAGCATTCAGAGTCCGGCGGCTTTTTTGACCTGCAACTTCATCCCCCCTGTTGGTGATAAGCCCTCGCTTTTGACGCACGATGATGTCGTCACGCTTTTCCATGAGTTCGGCCATGGACTGCATCATTTATTGACGCAGGTGGATGAACCCGCGGTTGCAGGTATCAATGGTGTCCCCTGGGATGCGGTAGAACTGCCCAGTCAGTTTCTGGAGAACTGGTGCTGGGAAACCGAAGCGCTCAATAAAATCTCAGGACACTACGAAACCGGCGAGCCTCTGCCAGCGGAACTTCTTGAGCGCATGCGGGGCGCGCGCAACTTTCAAAGTGCGATGCAGATGCTGCGTCAGATTGAGTTTTCCGCGTTTGATATGGCATTGCACGAGGCAGGACCCACCACCTCAACCGGAGAGATCCAAGCACGGCTGGACGCCGTAAGAAAAGACGTCGCCGTGTTGATTCCGCCCGATTTCAATCGCTTCCAGAACAGTTTTTCGCACATCTTTGCCGGAGGCTATGCAGCGGGTTATTACAGTTACAAGTGGGCCGAGGTTTTGTCGGCTGATGCCTTCAGCCGCTTTGAAGATCAGGGCATTTTTGATGAGCAAAGCGGGCGTGACTTTGTTGAGAATGTGCTGGCCTCAGGAGGAGTCAACGAGCCTCTGGAGAACTTCACGGCTTTTCGGGGCAGAGCACCGAAGATCGATGCCCTGTTGCGTCATTCGGGCCTGGACTCGTGAAACTCATTGCCGGCCTGGTGCTGTGGTGTTGCCTGGTCGGGCAGGCGGTCGCACTCAACAACGAGCTTGCATCCCATCCATCACCCTACCTGGCTTTGCATGGCGATGATCCGGTGGCCTGGCAGGAATGGGGCCCCGAGGCCTTTGCTGCTGCGCAGCGCGAGAACAAGCTGGTGTATGTCTCGGTGGGGTATTTTTCCTGCCACTGGTGTCATGTGATGCAGGATGAGAGTTATAAACACCCCGACATCGCAAAGATTCTCAATCGTCACTTCATTCCCGTCAAAGTGGACCGCGAACTGCAGCCGGCGCTGGATGAGGCATTGATGGCGTTTGTCCAGTCCACCCAGGGACGAGGGGGCTGGCCCCTTAATGTCTTTCTGACGCCGGAAGGTTATCCGCTGTATGCGGTGCTTTACGTGCCACCCGAGTCATTTGCCGAGGTGATCGGCAAGATTCATGCATTGTGGCGCGAAGATCCCCAGCGTATCGCGGCGGTCGCACGCCAGCATGGACCCAATGGTTTTGCCGATAGATCTGCTGATCTTGATGCGGCCGCGGTTCTGGCTCTTGGCAACATCTTTGAAGAGATGACGCTGGGGGTGGCAGACACCTTTGAAGGAGGTTTCGGCAATCAGAGCCGGTTTCCGCATGTGCCCCAGTTGGACTATCTCCTGCATCGTTATGACCACACACCGAACGCGCAGATCCGCGAGGTTCTGGAAACCACACTTGATGCAATGGCCCAACGCGGACTCCACGATCATGTGGGGAGTGGGTTTTTTCGATACACGGTGGATCCGGGCTGGAGTGTCCCGCATTTTGAAAAGATGCTTTACGACAATGCTCAGCTGGCGAAGCTTTATCTGAATGCGGGCAGGGTGCTCGGCAGGGCAGATTATTCAGCGGTGGGTTTCGCTGCGCTCGACTTCATGCTGACGGCGATGCAGGGCAATAACGGGACCATGATCGCCTCGCTGTCGGCGATCGATAAGCTCGGCCGGGAAGGCGCCTACTATCTTTTTGACGACGACGCGTTGGCGCAGGCGCTGACCCCAGATGAAGAGCGGGTACTGAGAGCAGTGTGGTCCCTGCCCGATGCGGCTGCATTTGATTACGGGCATCTGCTGGTCAATCAGGCGCCTCCGGAATTGGCCGCGATGCAATTGGGTTGGGCGCCGGATGAGATTGAGCGCACACTTGCCTCGGCCATGGGCAAACTGCGAGGGTTGCGAAGTGATCGTTCGTTGCCGGTCGATGACAAAGTGTTGGCTGGCTGGAATGCGCTCGCGATGGAGGCCTTTATTGCTGGAGCGCGTCAATCCGGCGAGGCGATCTATGCGCAGACCGCCAGACGCATCAAACGCTATATCGAGACGGTCCTTTGGGACGGAGATCAGCTGTTTCGCGCAATATCTGGCGGCGCCGCGTTGGGAACAGTTGCCCTGTCGGATTACGCTTTGACCGCGCGGGCTATGCTGGCTTTCAGTCGCTGGGCCAACACACCCGGTGATGCGGAATTGGCCCATCAGATCGTGCTGGCCGCCTGGCGGGATTTTCACCGATCAAATGGCTGGCAACGGGAGCGGGATCCGCTGCTGAAAGGAAGCGAACTTCACGAAGTGCTGCGGGATGAGGCAATGCCGGCGGGCGATGCGGTATTGATTGAAGTGAGTCTTGAACTGGCCCGTGAGATGAATCTCCCCGGACTTACCGAGATGGCACGTTCCGCGCTCAACCGATTCTGGGATGAACTGCGTACCGAGGCCTTTTTCTTTCCCTCCCGAATCAGGGCGCTCGAAGTCGCAATCGGCGCCCAAAAAGGCTCTTAAAGTACGGGAAAAAGACGTCAATTTGCTATAATCGCTGCGTTTTTTAGGGAGCCGCTAGCCGGTACTCCCGATCCATTTGCTGATCTAAACAGAGGTTGTCATGACTGACAAAGTAAACAGCGGCAGGCGTCGCCTGCTCACAACTGTTACCAAGGGTGTTGGCCTTGCCGGAGCGGCGGCGCTTGCTGTACCACTGGTTGCAAGTATGAAACCCAGTGCGCGTGCACTCGCTGCAGGGGCGCCAGTCGAGGTCGAGATCGACGATCTGGCTCCGGGCCAGATGAAAGTAGTCGAGTGGCGCGGCAAGCCAGTCTGGATTCTCCGCCGCACCGACCAAATGCTCGAGGAGATGGCTGCGGTAACGGGCCAGTTATCCGATCCAGACTCGCAGGTCGTGGAGCAGCAGCCCGCGTATGCTCAGAATGCACATCGATCGATTCGACCGGATGTGCTTGTGGTGCTCGGCGTCTGTACTCATTTGGGCTGCGCCCCGAGCAAAGCATTCGATAAAGGGGGATCGTCCGGACTGGGAGATGATTGGGTCGGTGGTTTCTTCTGTCCCTGCCATGGATCCAAGTTTGATCTCTCGGGTCGCGTCTACAAGAACGTCCCGGCACCGACCAACCTGGTGGTGCCGCCACATTCCTATGTTTCTGAAAACCGCATCGTGATCGGTGCTGACGAAACGGAGGCGACGGCATGAGCCTGATCAACTGGATTGATGACCGCTTCCCCCTGTCGAAGGTCTGGAACGAACACATGGCGCAGTACTATGCGCCCAAGAATTTCAACTTCTGGTATTACTTCGGTGCTTTGTCATTGGTGGTGCTGGTGCTGCAGATTGTCACCGGGATTATCCTGACCATGCACTACAAACCTGATGCCGATCTCGCGTTCGCATCAGTCGAGTACATCATGCGGGATGTTCCCGCCGGCTGGTTTGTGCGCTACCTGCATGGGGTGGGCGCCTCGATGTTCTTTCTCGTGGTGTATCTGCATATGTTCCGGGCGATGCTGTATGGTTCACACCGCAAGCCTCGTGAACTGATTTGGCTGCTGGGCATGGTGATTTACGTTGCCCTGATGGCCGAGGCATTCTTCGGTTATCTGTTGCCCTGGGGGAACATGTCGTACTGGGGAGCGCAGGTGATCATCTCGCTGTTCGGCGCGATCCCGGTGATCGGAGAGCCTTTGGCCGAGTGGATTCGGGGTGACTTTGTGGTGTCCGATGCTACCCTGAACCGTTTCTTCGCCTTCCATGTGATCCTGCTGCCGCTGTTGTTGGCCCTGCTGGTGTATTTGCATATCGTGGCGCTGCACAAGGTGGGCTCAAACAACCCTGACGGCGTTGACATCAAAAAGAACAAGGATAAAGACGGCCATCCGGTAGATGGAGTGCCTTTCCATCCCTACTACACTGTAAAAGATACCTTCGGGATAGCGGTTTTCATGACGGTCTTCCTTGGGATTGTGTTCTTTGTGCCGGAGTTTGGTGGCTGGTTTTTAGAGAAAGATAACTTTGCCCCTGCGGACATCCTACAGACGCCCCCGGACATCGTTCCTTTGTGGTACCTGACGCCTTACTACTCTATTCTTCGGGCCGTCACCTTTGAGTGGCTGCCGGGCGGCGCCAAACTTTGGGGCGTTATCGCAATGGGCGCGGCGATCGTGATGTTTTTTTTCCTGCCGTGGCTCGATCGTGCAAAAGTACGATCCATCCGTTACCGCGGTTGGATGTATAAAACGGCGCTCACGATTTTTGCGGTGACCTTTGTCATGCTGGGATATCTTGGCACCAAGAATCCCGGTCACGTGGATCTCTTCGTGTTCGAGAACGTGATCTGGGCCCAGATTGGTCTGGTGCTGTATTTCGCTTTCTTCCTGCTGATGCCGATCTACACGCGTTTTGATCCGACAAAACCCGAACCGGACCGTGTGGGGTAGATGACGATGACGATGAAAACCTTCATCAACCGACTGCTCCTGCCGGTGCTGTGCATGCTCTGGGCACCGGCCGGCGTGACGGCCGGGGGCGGTAACGAGAACCTCGATTCCGCCTACATCAATCTTGCCGACAAGGTGTCATTGCGAAATGGTGCGCATACTTTCGTCAATTACTGCCTGTCCTGCCATGAAGCCTCGTATATGCGGTACGAGCGAATGGCTGATGATCTTGGTATCGACCGAGAAACCCTCAAGCGGGACATGATGTTCGCTGCCGACAAGCCCGGCGAATTGATGACGGTGAATATGTCGGACGAGGATGCCAAAGTCTGGTTCGGCGTGGTGCCGCCTGATCTCAGCCTGACAGCACGCTCGCGCGGCCCGGATTGGATTTATACCTATCTCAGGGGTTTTTACCGGGATGAAGGTACTTCGACCGGATGGAATAACACCCTTTACCCCAACGTTGCCATGCCGCACGTGTTGTATCAGTGGGAGGGAATGCGCAAGGCCAATTTCGAGACTTCACCGAATGGCGCTAAAGTCCTGGCAGGGTATGATCAGTTGAGCCCAGGCACCATGAGCGCCCGGGAATACGACAGTGCTATTCGTGATCTGACCAACTTCATGGTCTATCTTGCAGAGCCGGCAAAACTGGTGCGTTACCGTATTGGTTTCTGGGTGATGGTCTTTATGCTGGTATTCGTGGGTTTAAGTTATCTGCTCAAAAAGGAATATTGGCGCGACGTTCATTGATGTCTGCGGACGGATGTTTTTCCGGCCTCACGCATAAGAGATTCTTCAGCTGCACGAGATAGTCAACTATGAAGCTTTACTCCGGGACCCAGTGTCTTTTCAGTCATGCCTGCCGATTCGTCCTGACGGAGAAAGACATCGAATGTGATGTGGTCTTCGTCAACGACAAGCAGGTCGAAGAAACCGTCGCTGAGCTCAATCCCTACGTTGAAACCCCAACGCTTGCAGATCGGAATCTGGTGCTCTACGACGATGTAGTGGTCAACGAGTATCTGGACGAGCGCTTTCCGCATCCGCCACTGATGCCGAGTGACCCGACCAGCCGCGCCAAGGCCAGGGTCATGATGTCACGGCTGCGTCGGGACTGGCTCGATGACGTGCAAGGATGTATGTCCTCGGGGGCCAAACTCGATAAGCGCCTCAACCGCAGTCTGTCGGATGGTCTCGTCGCCATGTCCAATCATTTTTCCGAAAACAAGCATGCGCTGGGTGAGGAGTTCAGTCTGGTGGATGTCTACGTTGCCGTACTGCTGTGGCGTTTAGACTACCTCCAGGTGAATCTTCCCCGGCAGGGTGCCAAGATGCTTGACTACGGAAAAAGGCTGTTTGCTAAGCCTTCATTTCAAGAAAGCCTCAGTTCGATTGAACGGGAGATGCGCTCCGACTGACGCGGATATTCGGATGGCTGCTGAGGACACTGCTTTAAGTTCCCACCGCCCCTACCTGATTCGGGCAATTCGGGAGTGGGCGATAGACAACGACCTGACACCGCAATTGTTAGTCGATGCCGAATTGGATGGGGTGGAAGTCCCTGCAGATTTTGTCGAAGAAGGTCAGATTGTGCTCAATATCAGCCCCCAGGCTGTAGATCATCTCGAGATGGGCAACGAATACATTTCCTTTTCCACCCGCTTTCGTGGTGTGTCCAGGTCTGTACTGGTGCCGGTCGATGCGGTGCTCGCCGTTTTTGATCGGGAAAGTCGCCAGGGCATGTCTTTTCCATCTGTCCCGGAAACGGGAGATGACGCGTTGGAGACAAAGAGTGAGAAGCCGGCCGCGTTTCGTAAAAAGCCCAATCTCAAACTGGTCGAGTGACCCTTGAAAGGGCCTCTAAGAGCCCCAATATCGTGAAGGGTCTAGGGGAGTAGATTCATGAGTACAGCAAAAATACATGGCACCACTATTTTGTCGGTCCGCCGGGGAGACCGGGTGGTGATTGGCGGCGATGGTCAGGTCACGCTGGGCGACACCACGATGAAGGGTAATGCCCGGAAGGTGAGGCGGCTTCACGAGGGCAAAGTAATTGCCGGATTTGCGGGTGGCACCGCAGATGCCTTTACTTTGTTTGAGCGGTTCGAAGGAAAGCTTCAAAAGCACCAGGGCAATCTGACACGTGCCGCTGTCGAACTTTCCAAAGACTGGCGCACCGACCGGATGCTGCGTCGGCTGGAAGCGCTCCTGGCTGTGGCAGACGAATCTGCATCATTGATCCTCTCCGGCACGGGTGACGTCATTGAGCCTGAAGAGGGGATCATGGCGATCGGATCGGGCGGGTCATATGCGAAAGCTGCGGCCCAGGCGCTACTCCATGAGACAAATCTGGACGCTCGTGCCATTGTTGAGAAATCTCTTCGCATTGCAGCGGACATCTGTATTTACACCAACCAGGAGCTCACCATCGAAGAGCTTGAGATCCCGCCTCCTAGTGGACGCTGACCGTGTCCGCGGCCCCAGCGCCTGAACTGACTGAACAACCCGGATTCCCTTAAGACATGTCTGAAATGACCCCTCGCGAAATTGTTGAGGAACTCGACAAACATATCATCGGCCAGTCCATGGCAAAGCGCGCCGTGGCAATTGCACTGCGTAACCGATGGCGCCGCCAGCAAGTATCGGACGAGTTCCTCCGAAATGAGATTACGCCCAAGAATATTCTGATGATTGGGCCGACCGGGGTCGGCAAGACGGAAATTGCCCGCCGCCTGGCCCGTTTGGCGCGTGCCCCGTTCATTAAGGTTGAGGCAACCAAGTTCACCGAGGTGGGTTATGTTGGGCGCGAGGTAGATTCAATCATTCGGGATCTCGTGGATATGGCGGTAAAGATGACACGGGAGGAGGCGATGGATCGCGTCCGTCCGCGGGCAGAGGATGCCGCAGAGGAACGCCTGCTCGATCTTTTGCTGCCCCCCGCGCGCGGCGGCGATGTAACCGAAGAGGATCAGGACGAAGGTGCAGGACGCCAACGACTGCGCAAATTGCTCCGTGAGGGCAAGTTGGATGATAAGGAAGTCGAGATTGAAGTTGCCGCACCGTCTGTGGGCGTAGAGATCATGGGTCCGCCGGGCATGGAGCAGATGACTGACCAGTTGCAAGGCATGTTTCAGAATCTTGGTGGACAGCGCAAGGTCACCCGAAAGGTCAAGGTTCGGGAGGCGACACGACTGCTCACCGATGAGGAAGCGGCGGCGTTGGTCAATGATGACGACCTAAAGCATGAGGCTTTGGAGCGGGTAGAGCAGGACGGCATTGTCTTTCTGGATGAAATAGACAAAATCGTTGGGCATACCGAGCGTCAAGGGGCGGATGTTTCCCGCGAGGGCGTGCAGCGCGATTTGTTGCCGCTGATCGAAGGGTCAACGGTCAGCACCCGAAACGGTATGGTCAAAACAGATCACATTCTTTTCATTGCCTCGGGTGCATTCCAGTTGACCAAGCCCTCAGACCTTATTCCGGAACTGCAGGGCAGGCTGCCGATCCGGGTGGAATTGGATGCGCTGGGGCCCGATGATTTTGTCCGTATCCTCACTGAGCCCGATGCCTCTTTGACAGAGCAGTATGCCGGGCTTATGGCGACGGAAGAGGTGACACTGGAGTTCACTCGCGAAGGGATTAATCACATCGCTCAGGTGGCCTGGCAGGTGAATGAGCAGACCGAAAACATCGGCGCCCGCCGTCTGCATACCGTGATGGAGCGCCTGCTGGAGAGCATCTCTTTTGAAGCGGCAGATCGTTCTGGGCACACGGTGGTGATTGATCCGGAGTATGTTGACGCGAATCTCAGCAAACTTGCCGAAGACGAGGACCTTTCGCGCTACATTCTCTAGCCGTCGGTGCAGACCTTCACTGGCCGTCGTATACTGAGTTGTCCACCCTGTCCAAAGGGAGGATACCAATGCCCATTTTGCTGATTGACGGTCTCAACCTCATCCGCCGGGTGCACGCCGGCGTGCCAGAGGTATCAGAAGATCGGGATGATGCTGTCCTGAATGCCTGTGTTGCTTCGATGCGCCGGGCACTGCGCAGGCATCTGCCGAGCCATGTTCTGCTGGTGATGGAAGAGGCTGGTCCCAGTTGGCGGTCGCGTGAGTATCCGGACTATAAGAAAGATCGTCCCCCCATGCCGGACGATCTGTCAGCAGGATTACCCAAAATCAAAGACGCTCTGCGCGAGATTGGAGTCCATGAACTGGCGGCTCCAGGATTTGAGGCAGATGATGTGATTGCATCGATCGCAAAGCGCACAAGTGATTCCGGGTTACAGGTGGTGATTCTTTCGACCGATAAAAGTTTCTGTCAGTTGGTCAGCGACCGAATCATGCTAGTAGATCATTTCAACAATTCGATTCGAGATCGCGCGTGGATCCAGAACCGCTACGGGGTTGCCCCTGAGCAGATCGCGGACCTTATGAGTCTCGCCGGAGATCCATCTTTGGGTATTCCCGGCATCCGCTCGGTAGGGGTGCGCACAGCCGCACGCCTGATCGCTGAATTCGGCGACCTTGATGCTGTCATTGCTCATTCCGAAGACATCCCGGGCAAATTGGGTGAGAAGTTGCGCGTTGGCCTCGACACTTTGCCCTTGATGCATCGTCTGGTCAGTTTGCGCCAGGATGTCCAACTGGGTGCCAACCTGCACGATTTCCGCTGGTCGGAGAAAATGCAGCAGGGGTCGGTCGAGGAGGCAGGTTAGGCTCGGCACGTGGCCTTTTTTGAACCGCGACCCCAATACCCAAATACAGAAACTGATCAGTCCTTGTTCTCGAGGATCTCGATGCGATCGCTGTCTGCCAGGTCTACGGAGACTCCGTCGATGGTAGTGAAGCGCCTGCCCTCAACCGATTTCTTATAGGCCTGGTACTTTAGGGTATTGCCCTGACTGTTGGTCACCTGAATATCAATCACCTGGTGCTGATCCTGCCAGTGCAGTACAAAGACCAGTGCTGAGATGGCGATCACCAGTCCGAGCAGGGTGTAGGCAACCATGGCTGCTGTGACACCGCCCTTGCTGTTTGGGGCTTGGGCGGCCTGCGGCTTGACGGGTTTCGCCGGCGTGTTTTTGACGCGAAAAACCAATGCGACCACCAGGATTACCGCGAGCGTGAATAGGATTTTAGTCAGCAAGAATCGTTCTCTTCGCCCGGAGGCAGCTGCAGGAAAAATCCCTGTGATTCTATGCTGTCGATAACGGTTGCGGAACGGGTCGCCGCGAGAGTTTTCCTTTCGGCAAGATCAAGGGCCATCACCCACTCCAGCGGCCCCAGTCGGGCTTGCAGTTCATCCGGCAGGTTACCGACGCCATCGGCATTCGCAACGAATAGGTACGTTCCTGCCTTACGGTTACTTCTGTAGACCTCGCACTTCAAAGGGAATGCGCCAGCGCTTAACTAGCGTTTGCCGCCCCAAAGCCACGTCCACCCGGACCGCTTCTCCGTATGCGCGCGCTCGGTCACTCGGGTGAAGGGACGTTCCTCTTTGCCGAGATAAAGCTGCCGTGGCCGGCCGATGCGGCTTTCGGAAGACTCCATCATTTCTTTCCAGTGTGAGATCCATCCAACGGTCCGGCCAATGGCAAAGAGCACGGTGAACATGTTGGTCGGAAAGCCCAGCGCCCGAAGGATGATGCCCGAATAAAAGTCCACGTTCGGGTAAAGTTTCTTATCCACGAAATAGGGATCCTCAAGCGCAATCCGTTCGAGCTCCAGTGCAAGATCCAGCATTGGATCGTTGATACCGAGTTCTGCAAGGACCTCGTGACAGGTGTCGCGCATTACTGTGGCCCGGGGGTCATAGTTCTTGTAGACCCGATGGCCAAAGCCCATCAGCCGGAACGGATCATCTGAATCCTGAGCTTTCTTGACAAACTTCTGAATCCGGTCCCGAGTCCCGATTTCAGTCAGCATATTGAGGACAGCCTCGTTTGCGCCGCCGTGAGCCGGACCCCAGAGTGAAGCGATTCCGGCAGCGACGCAGGCGAAGGGATTGGCATCGGAGGATCCGGCCAGGCGGACCGTAGAGGTCGAGGCATTTTGCTCGTGATCAGCATGGAGGATCAGAATCCGGTCAATCGCCCGTGCCAGCACGGGATTGACGTTATAGTCCTGAGTCGGCACTGCAAACATCAGCCGCAGCAGGTTCTCCGAATAAGAGAGATTGTTAAGCGGCTGTATGAAGGGTTGACCCAGCGAGTACTTGAAGGCGTATGCGCCAATGGTCGGCATCTTCGAAATCAGTCGATGCGCAGCGCTCATGCGCTGAAGCGGATCGTTGATATCAGTGCTGTCGTGATAGAAGGCAGAGAGCGCTCCCACTACACCTACCATGATGGCCATGGGGTGGGCGCTGCGTACGAAGCCGCTATAAAAGCGGACCAACTGCTCGTGCAGCATGGAGTGTCTGGTAATATCGCCGTCGAATTGCTCTTTCTCTTCAGGGGAGGGTAGTTCGCCATGCAAAAGCAGGTAGCACACGTCCATGAAGTCAGTATTCTTGGCAAGTTCGGCTATCGCATAGCCGCGGTGCAGCAGGATGCCGGCCTCACCATCGATGTAGGTAATCTCTGAAGAGCACGATGCGGTCGAGGTGAAGCCCGGATCGTAAGTGAACGCCCCGGTCTGGGCGTATAACTTCCGGATATCGATTACTTTGGGCCCGACGGTACCGTGCAGCGTAGGTAGTTCCCACGATTCGCCGGTTTCGTTGTCCGTGAGCGTAAATGAATGCCGGACTGACTGGGCAAGGTCATTTGTTTTTTGTTGATTGGCTTGGGACATAACTCGTTCCTTTGGCTCCAATATTGAGTATTGGATTCTTTAATAATATTTGGAAATATCTTTAGGTAGTTTTATACCTTATTGGGTGAAAATGATAGTCTTGACAAGGGCAAAGGAGTGTAAAAGACCGGCGTGCTGGCGTCACCTTGGGAACGCAGTATGTGCGAAATACTCTTGTTTTCAGCATAAATTGACTCTTTCGAGCCTTTCTTATGAGCAAGGAGAAGCGATTTGACCGGTTTTTTATCAGGAGAAGCGTTTGCGGTTGATACAAAGAATTCAGGCACATTGACCGGGCTTCGCTGGGGTTCAGCGAGTGAGTTGCCTGTTCTTGCCCTGCACGGGTGGCTCGACAACGCTTCAAGTTTTGCGCCTCTCGCCTCACATCTTTCAGGGTTTCAGCTTCTCGCCCTGGATCTTCCCGGCCACGGGCATTCCCAGCATCGACCACCCGGGATGCGCTATCACCTGCTCGATTACGTGCCGGCCGTGCTCGAGGCCGCAGAAGGTCTCGGATGGGAGTCGGGTTTGATCATGGGTCACTCTCTTGGTGGAGCGATTGCAGGCCTCGTAGCCATTGCGGCACCAGAGCGAGTCAAGGCCATAATTTTGATAGAGGGGCTTGGTCCGCTTTCCGAGTCCGAAACCAAGCTGCCCGGCAGGCTGCGCAATTCGGTCGAGGGTTACGCCAGAGCGCAAACCCGATCATCACCGGTTTACCCAGATATCGAGCCATTAATTGCGACACGGACTCGCATCGGCGCAATGCATGAAGCCTCAGCCAGGCTTTTGATTGAGCGCAATGTACGCGAAGACGGCGACGGTTACCGCTGGCGCAGTGACCAAAGACTGCGACTCGATTCTCCCGCTTTTTTGACAGAGCCGCAGGTGCTGGCGTGTCTCGAGGCGATAAAGCAACCCACCCAGGTCCTGCTGGGTAACGACGGCTTGTTGGCCGAGCGGGATACCCTGGATCCGAGACTCGATGCGCTGGGTTCGACTGATGTGCGCTGGTTCGACGGTGCTCACCATCTGCATATGGATCAGCCCGAGGTAATCGCAAACGCGGCGAGGGAGTTTTTATCGCAGTTTGCCTAGCGCTGCAGCTACTCCCCACGCGGCAAAATCAAAAAAGCGTCTCTAGTATCCGATGCTGAATTTCGATTCCGATAGGCTGTGCCGCACGAGGGCCGTTATGCAGGATGACCACGACCCAGAGATCCCCGTTGCGATCAATGACATAGCCCGCCAGTGATCGGGCGTCCTTCAGAAGGCCGGTTTTGAGTCTCAGTCTTCCGGGCCGGGCAATATTATGAAACCGTTTCTTCAAGGAGCCATCAACCTCGGCGATGGGTAGGGATCCCAGAAATTCAGTCCACCACGGCCAGGTCGCGGCAGACTCGAGCAAAGCGGCAAGACCTTGAGCGCTGATTCTGGCGTCACGCGATAGCCCAGCGCCGTTATCGATGTTGAGCTTCGGCATCGTGACCCCGGATTGATCCAGCCACTTTTTTATAACGGTTGCGGCTTTAGCAGGGGTTGCGGGCGGCTGGTTGCTGCCGAGAGTCAACAGCAGGTTGCGCGCCATGACGTTGTTGCTGAACTTGTTGACGTATCGGATGACCTCTGCCAGTGATACCGACTCAAGTTCGGCCGCGGTCATTGCGCTGTCCGGTGTTTTGGCATACCGCCAACCGCCTGAAAGCGTTCCGCCAAGCTGTTGCCAAAGCGCCTTAAAGACCCCGTAGACGTGCGGCCCGTGGGACAAAAGTGTCCGCCGGTAGGTGCTAGCGCCGCAGTCCGCCGGGTAGCGTCCCCCGACCGAAAGCGTTGCACCCGAAGCGCCCTGCTTAAGATTCAACTGAATCCGCCTGCCTTTTTGAGCACAATCCGCATTACTGAGCTCCACGGCGTTCTGGATCTTGAGGGTGGTGGCTGTTGGCTTTGCACCGATGTTCACGGTGTTCTGGCGGGAGGAGATGGTGATGGCGGTAGCACCGAAGTTGACCAGCAGAGCACTCGGGGGCGTGTTGTAGGTTCGGGTTGATTTGCCATCGATGGGTTTGGTATCGATGGCCCGTTGGTCAAAGAGCGTGTCGTCAATAACGAGGTCGCCCCGGATGTGGGTAATGCCTCGATCACGCAACTGCCTTGCCAGAAGCCAGAATCTTTCGATCACGAGCCAGGGATCACCGCCGCCTTTGAGAATCAGATCACCATCGAGCGTATTGCCTTGTACCTGGCCGTGAACCAACGCTTTTGTATGCCAGCGATGCTGTGGTCCCAGCAGCTGCAGAGCAGCGGCGGTGGTCACGAGTTTCATGGCGGATGCCGGGTTGCGACTGGTGTCAGGATAGTGGTTTATCGTGTTTTGCTTTGAGCCAACTTTCTTGACAACGACACTGAGAGAGCTTTCAGGAATGCCTCGGGCCTGCATGAAGTTCGATACGACAGGCGGCAAGCCCGTCGGATTGGCTCTTGCCGGCATCGCGGATATGAAAAAGAGCAGGCAAAATCCCAGCAGGATGACTGTCTTTGTCTCAGGGAATCCGGTAGATTTGTGATTCATTGGCTCGTTGCTATAATCGCGCGCCCGATTTGTGGGCATACCGAAATCCTAAATACGATGGCATCTAAGAATATCTTCCGCATTATCTTCCATAATCAAGGAAGCATTTACGAGGTCTACGCCCATGAGGTATCGCAGGGCGGAATGTACGCGTTCGTTGAAGTAGGCGATATCACCTTCGGCGAGCGTTCAAAAGTCGTTGTGGATCCGTCCGATGAGAAACTCAAAAGCGAGTTCGCGGGGGTCAAGCGGACTTACATCCCGCTCCATGCCATCGTCCGTATCGACGAAGTTGAAAAAGAAGGCCAGGCAAAAATCCATCCGGGTGGCGATTCGAAAGGTGGAAAAATCTCTCCTTTCCCCATGCCGATGAAGCCGCCCGCGGCTGACTGACGCTCAGGCGGCGCTGACAGACTCCATCCCGGGGCAGGCGATGCCTGTCCCACCTAGCCCGCAGTAGCCACCGGGATTCTTCGCAAGATACTGCTGGTGATAATCCTCAGCGTAGAAAAATTCTCCGGCCGCGGCGATTTCTGTTGTGACAGCCCGGTACCCGGATCGTTTCAGCGCTGTCTCATAAAGTTCAGCAAAGGTTTTCGCCGCTTCTGATTGACTGTCATTAAAGGTGTAAATCGCGGAGCGATATTGCGTGCCGACATCGTTGCCCTGGCGCATCCCCTGCGTGGGATCGTGGGATTCAAAAAACACCTGCAGCAGTTTTTCATAACTGATACGCGCGGGATCAAACACGACCAGCACCGCTTCTGTGTGGCCGGTCCTGCCAGAGCAGACCTCGTGATAGGTCGGATTCGGGGTCGATCCGCCTGCGTACCCCACAGCGGTGGTGATAACGCCATCAAGTTGCCAGAAACAGCGCTCCGCACCCCAAAAGCAACCCAGTCCGAAGACCGCCTGATGAGTGCCTGCTTCAAAAGGTGGTTTGAGATTTTTGCCGTTGACATAGTGCCGGTCAGTAATAGCCATTGATTCATTGCGGCCGGGCAGAGAATCACCGACCTTGGCGACTTTGGGCTGAAAAGAGAACATGGTGGCTCCAGAAACGGTTTATTCTTAATTTTAGACTCGGTTTCAGTGCGGCATTCGCGCCGTCGTCACTCGGGGTCGCCCCGCGAGATCCTTATGCCCCACTATAGATTCGAGGTTCACTTCTGACAACAATGCCTTGACGGCATCCTGCTGATCATGACCGTGTTCCAGCGCGACGAAGCCGCCTGGATTCAAGTGGTCTTTAACGGAAGCACATAGGGTACGGAGACAGGTGAGACCGTCCTGGCCGCCAAAGAGGGCAAGCGGGGGCTCAAACAGTGCCGGTCCCGTCTGAAGCAACGGATCATTGTCTCGCACATAGGGGGGATTGCTGACAATGACATCAAAACTCCGACCCGCAAGGGGTCTAAACCAGTCGCCTTCCTCAAAGTGTATTGCCAGACCCAAGCGCGATGCATTGTCGCGCGCCTGCCAAAGGGCATCAGGGTTGAGGTCTGTTGCGGTGATCCTGGCAAGCGGACGTTCGGCCGCAAGCGCCAACGCGATCGCGCCACTGCCCGTACCGAGGTCAGCAATCTCAACAGTCGTGCCGGCAGGGATCGCCTCGAGCGCAGTCTCTACCAGCAGTTCAGTTTCGGGACGGGGCACCAGCGTCGATGCATTCAGTTCGAGTTCCAGCGACCAGAATTCCTTGCGGCCCAGAATGCAGGCAACGGGTTCGTGGTCGTACCGGCGTTTTAGAAAGTCGAAGTAGGCGTCAGCCGCGGCCGCATCGACAGGCTGCTCAGGATTTTTGGCCAGCGCCGTGCGGTCGATACTGCAAGCGGCCTGCAGCAGGACTTCGGCATCGCGCCGGGGTGAGTCGCTGCGGCCGCTCAGTTCGGTTATGCCGCGCTGGACCAGCGCAGCAGCGGCCAGTTCAGTCACTGCCGAGCGCCGCGAGTTCGTCTGCCTGATGTTCGGCGACGAGCGGTTCGATGATCTGTTCGAGATCACCCCCGAGCACCTCATCAAGTTTGTACAAGGTCAGGTTGATGCGGTGATCGGTCACCCGTCCCTGAGGGAAGTTGTAGGTGCGAATACGCTCAGAGCGGTCGCCGCTGCCCACGAGGTTACGCCGGTTTTGGGCTTCCTCGGTTTTTTGCTCGCTGATCTTGGCCTCCAGCAGACGGGATCGCAGGATCGACATTGCCCGGGCTTTGTTCTTATGCTGTGAGCGCTCATCCTGGCATTCGACCACCACGCCGGTAGGCAGGTGGGTCAGCCGTACGGCCGAATCTGTTTTGTTAACGTGCTGGCCCCCTGCGCCGCTGGCGCGATAGGTGTCGATTTTGAGATCAGCCGTATTGATCTCGACATCGTCGATCTCATCGGCTTCAGGCATGACTGCTACCGTACAGGCGGAAGTATGAATTCGCCCCTGGGCTTCAGTCTCGGGAACCCGCTGTACCCGATGGGCACCTGATTCAAACTTGAGCCGCGAGTAGGCACCGCGTCCCGCCACGCGGCTGATGACTTCCTTGAAGCCACCGTGTTCCCCGGCACTTTGGCTCATAACCTCAACCTGCCAACCGCGCTTTTCAGCGTACAGCGTATACATTCTGAAGAGATCGCCGGCAAAAAGCGCGGCTTCATCGCCGCCTGTGCCAGCCCGCACCTCAAGAAAGATGTTGCGTTGGTCGTTGGGGTCTTTGGGGATCAGCAGCTTGCGCAGGGTTTGGACGTTTTCCTCAAGTTCAGACTGCAGCCGTGGCATTTCATCATTGGCGAGTCGCCGAATCGCAGGATCGTCGTCTTCCGCCATCTCGCGGGTTTCTGCAAGCTCGGTGTCGAGCGCCTGATACTGCTCAAAGTGGTCCACCACGGGGCTGATGTCTGCAAGTTCGATAGACAGGTCCCGGAAGGTATTCTGATCTCCAATCACCCCCGGATCAGCCAGCAGCACATTGATCTCTTCCCGACGCTCAAGCAAGTGCTCAAGTTTGGTCCGCATCTGGGAATTCATGGTTATGATTTGAGTTTGAACAGCCGGCGGGTGCTGTTGATCAGGCTGGCGTTTCCTTCCTGACTGGCCTGCTTGAGCGCCTGGCTTGGGGCATGGGAAAACTTGCGTGACAGGTTGCGCGAGAAGTGTTCCAGCACCTGCTCGGGATCCTCGCCGTTGGCCAGCCGACGCTTGGCATCAGCCAGTTCTGCCTCACGCAGTGTCTCAACCTGATCGCGCAAAGACCGGATGGTGGGAACCGAGTCGAGCGAGCGCATCCAGTGCATAAAGCGCACTACCTGAAAGTCGATTATTTTCTCCGCCTCAACGGCTGCCTCTTGCCGGGACGCCTGATTTTCGGCGACGACTTTATGCAGATCGTCAACGGTGTACAGGAATACGTCTTCCAGTTCGTCGACCTGGGCCTCGATGTCGCGCGGTACCGCAAGGTCAATCAAAAACATGGGTCGGTGACGGCGTTGACGCAAGGCTGTCTCCACCGTACCTTTGCCCAGAATCGGCAGAGTGCTTGCTGTGGATGCCACAACAATGTCTGCCTGATGAAGGCGTTCGGGTATCTCGGCCAGAGAGATAGCCTCGCTGCCCAGTTGTTCCGTCAAGGCTTGAGCCCGCTCGATGGAGCGATTGGCCACAATTATGTGACGAACTTCATTCCGTTTCAGGTGGCGCGCAACGAGTTCGATGGTTTCTCCCGCGCCAATGAGAAGCACGGTTTGGTCATTGAGGCTCGAGAAGATGCGTTTGGCAAGATCGACAGCCGCAAAAGCGACCGAGACCGCACTGGCGCCAATGGCAGTGTCGGTCCGAATCTGTTTTGCTACCGAGAAGGTATGCTGAAACAGCCGGTTCAGAATCTTGCCGGTGGTTCCGGCCTGATGCGCAACAGAAAAGGCCGACTTCATCTGACCCAGAATCTGCGGTTCGCCGAGCACCATGGAATCCAGCCCAGAGGCTACCCTAAAAGCATGCTGAACGGCCTGTTCGCCGGGCAGCGCATAAGTCGAACTGTTGAGGACGTTGGAGGGAAGATCGCCGTAATCCCTGAGCCAGTCAAGCACTGGAGCGCTGGTCGGATTTTCCTGGCGACAGTAGATTTCGGTACGGTTACATGTTGAAAGGATCGTGGCCTCTGCAATATCGGAGGACGCCGTCAGCGAGCGCACGGCATCGGGCAGCTGCTCCGGCGAGAACGCAGTGCGTTCGCGCAGATCGACAGCCGCGGTGCGGTGGTTAAGGCCTAGAGTGAGAAGATGCATCCGACCAATATTTTATGCGTTTTTTAGGTGATTTTCAGTGAAAGGCGGAGTCTTTCGAGCGAAGGGAATGCCCTGCTGTCGTAACCCTGGCGGAGCGATCCGCCTCTCACCTTATTGACAGTGATTCTGCTATTCTGAACTTGGTTGATACTAAATCGTGGGAACTCACTCTTCGTGCAAAATCTTGCTGGTTTTTCTGCTTTTGGTCTTCTTGTCTGCCTGACGCTCGGTGGCTGTGTCACCTCGGTGAACAATCCAGCCGGTGTCGCTTATGCGGAGCAGGAGATGCTGGTCGTCGCCGGACTCTCTGAGGATCTCATCTACGAATACCTGCTTGGGGACATTGCTGCCAGGCGTGGTGACATCAGTACCGCTGCCGAGGCGATGGCTCAGGCCGCTGAGCTGTCCTCCAATCTCCAGATCACCTTGCGCGCATTCTCCATGTCGATGGAGTCGGGAGACTACGAACAGGCGCTTGAGTTGAGCGACTTGCTGGACTCCATTGAGCCGGATCAACAAGAGCACGCTTTGGCGTTGCGCCTTCAGGCGTTGATCGCGCTGGATCGCGAGGAGGATGCGTTCACGACGCTTATCACATTGATTGATGCCTTACCGGACCAGTCCGAGCTGCCCCAATACATTGCCCAGACTCTGGGGCGCACGGCCGACCCTGGCCGATGGTTGGTGGTCACCGAGCGTGTGGCTGACCACTTCAACGGTAATGCCTGGGCGCAGTTGTCTGCTGGCTGGTTGGCTTACCGCGCTGGCCAGACTGATCGCGCACAGGCGGCCCTGGATCGTGCGTTGATACTCAAGCCCGGCTGGGAAGAGGTTGCGCTACTGAAGTTTTCCCATCTCAGGGAGAGGAACGACAACGAGGCCGTTGCCGCTTTTGCTGAGAATTTTCTGGCGCGTTATCCGGACCGTATGCGTCTGCGGCTTGCCTACGGCAGGCTGCTGGCAGAGTGGAATGACAATGTCTCAGCGCTGGAGCAGTTTGAGAAACTGCTGGCGCATGATCCGAAAAATATCGACGCGCTTTATGCAGCCGGGGTATTGAGTCAGGGCCTTGTGCTTTGGGATGAGGCGAAATCCCATTTTGAAGTACTGCTTGAACATTACCCGCAGGAAGATCGCGCACGGCTTTATCTCGGCCAGATCCTGAGTGAACAAGGCAAGCACGACCAAGCGCTTCGCCTGTTGCGCGAGATCGCCGCAGCTGATTTTTACTTTGACGTTCAGATGCGAATCGGATTCGTCCTGTCGGATGCGGGTCGTCACACCGAAGCGCTCGAACATCTTGCCGATGTCACCCCAAAGTCCCAGGATGAGCAGATTCAAATCTATCTTGCCCGTGAGCAGGTGCTTCGAGACAGTGGTCAGCCGGAATCAGCACTGGAACTGCTGAGTGCGGCGCTGATCGATATTCCGGATCACCCGGACCTGCTTTACGCACGGGGGTTGGTGACCGCGATCATGGACCGTGTGGAAGAGCATGAACGGGACATGCGCCGGCTCATCGAGATCGATCCCGATAACGCGCATGCCTACAATGCGCTGGGCTATACCCTGGCGGATAAGACCGAGCGGCTGGGCGAAGCACTCGAACTGATCGAAAAGGCGCTGTCGCTCTTGCCGGGAGACCCTTTCATCCTGGACAGTCTGGGCTGGGTGCATTTCCGACGCGGGGATCTTGATCTTGCGCTGGAGTATCTTCAGCTCGCTATGGATCAGCGGCCGGATGCCGAGATCGCCGCACATCTTGGCGAGGTGCTTTGGCAGCTGGGGAACAAGGAACAGGCCATTGCGGCCTGGCAGGACGGCAGCCAGACGGATCCCGATAATCCGATTCTCAAGGACACGATGCGGAAATACGGTCAGTAACCGTGCGCCATTTTGTTGTTGCGCTGTGTGTTTTGTTACTCGCAGGTTGCGCAAGTACCCCGACTGCCCCCCCGGCACCTGAGAGCAGCTTTGAACTCAAATGGCGCGAACATCTTCAGCAGGTAAGCGGGATTCATCAGTGGCATCTTTCCGGCAGAATCGGCATACGCACCGACGATGCCGGGGGCAGCGCGAACCTGCGCTGGAAGCGCGGACAGGACTATGACCAGATTGATCTATTCGGGCCTTTGGGCGCGGGCCGGATTCGACTGGATATCGATGCAGCGGGGGCCCATCTGCGCGATAGTCAGGGGCAGGATTTCTTTGCCGATAGCGCCAGTGAGGTCATGTTTAAGGCGACCGGCTGGGTTGTGCCGCTTGAAGCGCTGGGCGACTGGATCCGCGGAATACCGGCTAGCGGGCCATACGAAAGTGAAATCGATGAAACGGGAAAATTGATTTCCCTGAATCAATACGGCTGGATCGTTACATTTAATGAATATGCTCCACATCAGCAGGTGCTGTTGCCGCGAAAAATCCGGTTAAGTGCGTCAGAGGGGGTAATTAATGAGTTGGCTTCGAGAAATCAGATCAGCGGCAAACAGTTAGTGGTGAAACTATATATAGATGAGTGGGCACCGACGGCGGATGCAACCGAGCCGGATCAATGAAGACCTGGCTGGCACCCGCCAAGCTGAATCTGTTCCTGCATGTCGTGGGTCAACGGACAGATGGCCTGCACGAGCTGCAGACGCTGTTCCAATTGCTCGATTTTGGTGATCTGCTTTCGTTTGAGATAACAGAAAACGGCAGCATCTCGCGCGATGGCGGTTCGGCATTGCCGGCGGAGGATCTGTGTATTCGTGCCGCGCACGCCCTGCAGCAGGCAGGCAATACCGGCCTCGGCGCCCGGATACAGTTGACCAAGCACATTCCCGTAGGTGCGGGGCTGGGTGGCGGCAGTTCTGACGCGGCCACCGTTCTCCTCGCGCTTAACCAACTTTGGGGCACCGGTTTAAATGAGGATGATCTTGCCGATATCGGACAAGCCCTCGGTGCGGATGTGCCGCTTTTTGTCCGGGGTTGTTCTGCGTGGGGTGAGGGAATCGGCGAACAATTGACCTCGACAAAGCTCCCTTTAAGACAGTTTTGCGTGGTCTGGCCAAATGTCCAGTTGTCTACAAAGACCATATTTTCCGACCCAGAATTGACACGAAACACCCCGCGAATCAGAATACCGGGCCCGTTCGAGGGTGATCGGCGAAATGATCTGGAGCCGGTGGCGAGAAGGCGGTTTCCCGAGGTGGGAAGGTGTCTGGATTGGTTGGGACAGTTCGGGGCGGCGCGGATGACGGGAAGTGGCAGCGCAGCCTTTTTGGCCGTGGCCAGTATCAGGGCCGGAGAAGAACTGCTTGAGCAGTTGCCGTCCGGGCTGAGAGGCTTTGTGGCCAACGGAATCAACCGGAATCCCGTGTTTGTCGATGAGCCTGATGGGGTGTAGCCAAGTGGTAAGGCACCGGATTTTGATTCCGGCATTCCCAGGTTCGAATCCTGGCACCCCAGCCATTTTTGAAATGCCCTGCCGAAATTTAATTCAGCGAGAGACCCGATGGCAATAGATGACCTGGCGCTGTTCACCGGCAACGCCAACCCGGATTTGGCCGGTGAAGTCTCGGCCAAACTGGGTGTGGGCATGGGCCGGGCACTTGTCAGCACGTTCAGTGACGGCGAAGTTAATGTCGAGATCATGGAGAACGTGCGGGGCGCAGACGTCTATGTCCTGCAACCCACTTGCGCGCCCGCCAGCAAGCATCTTATGGAATTGTTGGTCATGATTGATGCCTTGCGGCGTTCTTCTGCGGAGCGGATTACCGCAGTGATGCCTTACTTCGGTTATGCCCGGCAGGATCGTCGACCCCGAACTGCCCGAGTGGCCATCACAGCCAAGCTCGTCGCAGAGATGATCGGCATCGCGGGTGCCGACCGGGTCGTCACGATGGACCTGCACGCAGATCAGATTCAGGGGTTTTTCGATATTCCGCTGGACAATATTTATGCCGCTCCCGTGCTCAATGGAGAGTTGTGGCGGCACGAGCCCGATAATCTCATGGTGGTGTCACCGGATGTTGGCGGTGTGGTCAGAGCCCGAGCCATGGCCAAGCAATTGGGAGTAGAGCTTGCGATCATCGACAAGCGCCGGCCCCGGGCCAACGAAGCGAAGGTAATGCATATCATCGGATCGGTCGATCAGCGAAGCTGCGTATTGATGGATGACATGGTGGATACCGCTAATACCCTCTGTCAGGCGGCGTCCGCCCTGAAGGACGCTGGTGCGGTTCAGGTCAAGGCCTGCTGTACCCATCCGGTGCTCTCGGGCCAGGCGATTGAACGGATCGAGGCCTCTGAACTGGACGAGGTCGTTGTGACCAACTCGATTCCGCTCAGCGATGAGGCGCGCAAGCACAGCACGAAGATCCGACAAATCAGTGTCGCCAGCCTTTTGGCCGAATCAATTCGACGTATCGCTACAGGCGATTCGGTCAGTTCACTATTTATGGAATAAGCGGCGTCAAGGGCCGCACGGTTAAGGAGAATCGGTAATGAGCAGCAACTATGTACTCAACGCCCAGTCGCGTGATGTTTTCGGCACGGGTGCGAGCAGACGACAACGTCGTGAGAGCCATATCCCTGCGGTCGTCTATGGCGCAGGCAAGGATAATGAGGCTGTCACTCTGGATCACGATCAGGTGATGCACAGTCTTGAGAAAGAGGCGTTCCACTCGGCGATTATTGACCTCCAGACCGATGCGGGATCCCAGCAGGTGATTCTCCGTGAGGTGCAAATGCACCCGCACCGGCCTCTGGTGCTGCACATGGATTTTCAGCGCATCAAGGCAACGGAAACACTTCATATGAAGATCCCGCTGCACTTCGATGGCGCTGACGAGGCGCCGGGGGTTAAGGTGGATGGCGGTATTCTTGCTCACGCCATCACAGAACTCGATATCACCTGTTTGCCGAAGGACCTGCCCGAATACATCGCTGTGGATGTGTCGGAACTGGGCATGAACGAATCCATCCATCTTTCAGACATCACGCTGCCTGAAGGTGTTGAGCTCACCGTAACTGCCTTTCACGAGGGAGAAGACCCAGCCGTTGCGACCATTGCCGCCTCGAAAGTGGCTGAGGAAGAGCCGGCCTCTGAAGAGGGTGAGGGCGGCGAGCAATCGTCGGCCGCTGACGCCGAAGCGGATAAGAGCGAGTAGCGCAGGCTTATTTCTGGACCGACTGCCGCGTCGTTTGACGAGGCAGCATCGTCTCCGGTGCGCTGATCGACAGTACGATGGCGGCAATCTCTCTTGTCTGTGGCCTGGGTAATCCGGGCGCGCAATATGAGCCGACGCGCCATAACGCCGGCTTTTGGTTTCTGGATGCCCTGCAGCGTGTTGTTTCCTTACCCTGGCGCCCCGAGACGCGGTTTTTTGGTGACCTGGCCGATACCCGCGTGGGTCAGCAAAGAGTAAGGTTTCTGAGACCCGCCAGCTTCATGAATGAATGCGGCGGAGCGGTCGCATCTGTCTGTGGCTATTTTGATATCCCTGCCGAAGCCCTGCTGGTCGTGCACGATGATCTCGATTTGCCTCCCGGCACCGTCAGGGTCAAACAGGGTGGAGGACATGGCGGACATAATGGCCTTCGAGACATCTTTTCGAAGTTGGGTTCACGCGAATTCATACGCCTGCGAATCGGTATCGGTCATCCGGGTAACAGCGACGACGTAAGCGACTGGGTGTTAAGAAAACCGGCTTCGGAGGACAAGACGGCCATCCTTGATGCGATCGATCGTGCGGTGGACCAGATTGATCCGATGATGGATGGAAATCTCGAGCCGGTAATGAAGGCGCTGCACACCCAGCATAAAGGACATTCCTGAGTGGGCTTCCGTTGCGGCATTGTCGGATTGCCCAATGTGGGCAAGTCAACTCTCTTCAATGCGCTGACCCATGCGGGGGCGCAGGCCGAGAATTATCCGTTTTGCACCATCGATCCCAACGTGGGTATCGTGGAGGTGCCTGATCTCCGTCTCGAGACCATTGCCGGACTGGTCAACCCGGCAAAGGTTATCCCTACAGCCATCGAGTTTGTGGATATCGCCGGCCTGGTGGCGGGCGCCTCAAAAGGCGAGGGGCTTGGCAACCGGTTTCTTGCTCATATCCGTGAGGTCGATGCGATCATCCACGTGGTCCGGGCGTTTAGTGATGATGACATTACCCATGTATCCGGTAAGGTCGATCCCCTTGCCGATGTAGCGACTATTGAGACCGAACTTGCTCTGGCTGACCTTGAAACCACAGAGCGCGCTGTTGACCGAACCGCCAAAGCTGCCAAGACAGGCGACAAGAAAATCCTGCGGGAACTGGATTACCTAAAACAGGCGTATGAAGCGCTTTCTCAGGATCATGGATTGCAGGCACTGCTTCAGGATTCGGAAGCCTCTGCTGTGCTTAAGCCGCTATGCCTCTTGTCGGCTAAGCCTATGCTCTACGTCGCCAATGTCTCAGAAGAGGATCTCAATGGTAATGATCAGGTAAGCCAACTGACGGCCCACGCGCAAACCCGCCAGGCGCAAGTCGTGGTGGTGAGTGCCGCGATTGAACAGGAGATCTCGGAAATTGATGCGCAAGAGCGCGCTGGTTTTCTAGAGGATCTGGGCCTTGAGAGTTCTGGGCTTGATCGTGTTATTCGTGCTGGCTACGCCCTTCTGGGTCTGCAGACATTTTTTACTGCTGGACCCAAGGAGGTGCGTGCGTGGACCGTGGCCTGTGGCGCGACTGCGCCTCAGGCGGCAGGCGAGATTCATACGGATTTTGAACGGGGTTTTATCCGGGCCGAGACGATTGCCTATGATGAGTTCGTTCAGTATCAGGGAGAGCAGGGTGCCCGTGAGGCCGGGCGGTTGCGGCTTGAAGGGAAAGAATACATTCTGAGCGACGGTGACATCATGCACTTTAGGTTCAACGTTTGAGCAAAAAACTGCCCGCTGATACCCGCGTTCGGCGCCAGACTGGATTGAGCACCTCATTTGAAAACAACTAAAAACCGTCAGGAAAACTGGAATTTCTTGAAACGGCGAGGTTTTCGCGTTAGATTCGCGCCCCCCGTGGCTATGTAGCTCAGCTGGTTAGAGCACGGCACTCATAATGCCGGGGTCGGTGGTTCAAGTCCACCCATAGCCACCATTTCTCTTTTTATCTCCCTGATACGCTCCACTTAAGAGCAACCACTGCTCTTTCGGGTTTATTCCAAGTCTCTATAATCGACACGACCCTGCGCAGGGTTCAGAGTGGAGGAAGTGTTTTCGTATCTAACGAGAAAGGAGATAAAAATAATGAGAAGTCTATTGAGTAAAGTGGCCGTTGGGCTGGTGTTTGTCTTTGGGGGAGGACTGTGGGCGGCGAGCGCTGTGGCTGATGATGTCGCCCATAAAGTCGTAATCCAAGTCAGTACTGACGATGAGCGTACGCAGAAAATCGCACTCAATAATGCTGTTAATATCCAGAAGTCCCTGGGAGTGGATGAGGTCAAGATTGAAATCGTTGCGTATGGTCCAGGCCTTGGCCTCATGACGACGGCCGGTAAGCAGTCACAGCGGGTGGCAGACCTTGTCCTTCAAGACATTACCTTCAGCGCTTGCAATAACACGATTAAGAAAATCACCAAGAAAAAGGGGGCCGCGCCGAAATTGGTTGAAGGAGTCGGTATTGTAGATTCGGGCGCAGTGCGCATCATCGAACTGCAGCAACAGGGGTATGCGTACATCAGACCCTGATGCAGACAAGGCCCTTAATGCCGAATTTCGGTCTGGAAGTATCGGGTGTCGAGCTTTCCAGTCCGATTGACGATGACAGCTTTTCCGAGATTCGAGATTTGTATTTCTCGCACTCGGCTCTGCTGTTTCGGGATCAGGATCTCTCGCCACAGAGCCAAGCCCGTCTTGTGCACCGGTTTGGGTGTCCAAAAATTGAGACGCGCAAACAGTTCAACCTGAAGGATTATCCCGAAGTTTCCACTATCGGTAACGTCAAGCATCCCGATGGAGAAGACGCTGCCTTTTTTGTTCGGGGGGGATTTGGTTGGCATACCGATGGCACTTCGGCCTGTCATGTGGATGCGGCAACCTTTCTCTATGCGGTTGAGGTACCTAAAGTCGGTGGGGATACCCTGCTATGCAGCACCGCCACCGCTTATGAGAATATTCCCGAGACACTGAAGGATCAGCTAAGTGATCTAGAGATGCTGTGCAGTTTTCACGCGCATAACGATCCTCTGCTGGAAGCGGACCCCGACTCGCACATTCCCTTGACGAAAGAGGAGCGGCGAGCGCTGCCGCCTGTGTGGCACAAAATTGTGCAGGTGCATCCCGTCACCGGCCGCACAGTGCTTTACATGAATTTCAATCCCATTGAGTTCAACTCGGTGAGCCTGTCGATGGGTGAGGAGTGGCTTCAGGCGGCGTTGGCCGTTGCAACGCAGGAGCAATATGTTTATCGGCATGAATGGAAGCCGGGCGATCTTTTGATCTGGGATAACCATGCGGTCTTGCACAGCGGTACGCCGACCGCCTGCTATGAGTCAGATCGGAGACTGATGCACCGCTCTTTTGTTTACACTCAGCCGACGGAAAGAACCCTTGAAAACCTGGAAGAGGTCAACGCAATCTTTCTAAAAACCTAAAAAGAAGCCTTGATCGTTAGTCAAAGCCGGAGCCGTATTGGCCGTGAAAATCACACAGATTGATGTCTTTGCGAAAAATCTGCCGATGGTGTCGGGTTACAACATGTCGAGTTCGACAGTCGGTGATCCGGACACCACAGTCGTGGCTCTGCGCACAGATGCAAAACTGACTGGCTGGGGAGAGATTTGTCCAACCGGTCCTTTGCCGCAGGTAGAACATGCAGGAAGTATCCGGGCCGATCTTGACCTGCTCGGTCCGGCATTGATCGGCGCTGATCCGTTGCGGATCGGTCTGATATATGACGTAATGGCTGCCACCATGGACGGCGGACAGGGGGCCCGGTCAGCAGTCGATATCGCGTGTTGGGATCTGCTTGGCAAGTACCATAACGAACGGGTCTGTGACCTGCTGGGCGGGGCACGTATGGATCCGGTGTCAACCTATCACGTTATCCCCATCGGTACCCCTGATGGATCCGCCCAGCTGGCCGAGCAGCTGCAGGAAGAAGGCCACACCAAACTGCAGTTGAAGGCGGGCGGGCGCCATATCGATGAAGATATCGACGCAGTCCACGCGGTTGCGAAAGTGATCCGCCCAGGAGTTGATCTTTTTGTGGATTGCAACCGAGGTTGGACGGTCGGTGAAGCGATCCAGGTTTCACGCGCCTGTCGTAGTCTTAAGTTTGACATGGAGCAGCCCTGTGCGACCTATGCTGAATGCGCCACTGCGCGGACGCACTTAAATCACCCGTTGGTCCTGGATGAGGCTGCGACCGATTTGGCCACCATTGCCCGCGCTATCTCGACCGGCGTTGCTGATGGATTCGGAATGAAGCTGACTCGGATCGGCGGCATTAGTGGAATGCGTGCGGTGCGCGACCTGTGTGAGGCTTCGAATACACCGACCAGTTGTGACGACTCCTGGGGGGGAGACATTATCGCGTCAGCCTGTGTCCACGTTGGGGCCACTTTGACGCCTCGTCTCAGTCGCGGCGCGTGGATTTCAGCGCCTTATCAGGCGGGGCACTATGACGAGGAGTATGGACCAAGAATTGTCTACGGCATGATCGCAGTGCCCCCAGGGCCTGGTCTGGGCATTACTATTCCTGAAGGACTTTTCGGCCCGCCGATTGCGAATTTTTCTTGAACTCAGACTATGGGGCGGGGCAGTAGGCCGGCGCGTTCGACAATCTGCCGGATGGCGGCTTCCCATTCAATCGCCATGATATGCACGCCAGAGACGCCTTCCATTTGCTGTAGCTCTTTTATCTGTTCGATGCAGATATCCTGACCTTCAGCCCGCCAGGCATCACGACGGGCTTCCTTGTTGTCTTCGCTGATACCCTGAACCGCACCATCCATGCGTTTGAGCAAATCTTCAGGGATGACGATGCCGGGAATGTTCTCGTTGAGAAAGCGCGCCATGGGGCTGCTTTTTAAGGGGCCGATACCTGCCAGGATGTGAACTTTCTCCGTCACCCCAAGATCCACCAGACGACGCATGAACTGGCGGAAGATGTCCATATCGAAAATCATCTGGGTCTGGATGAAGTCGACCCCGGCTGCCATCTTTTTGGCGATTCGGAGCGGCCGAAACGAAATGGGCTCCGAGAATGGGCTGCCCGCGCCGCCGATAAAGAGTTTGGGACCGCCACCCTTGATCTCGTCACCGCACTGGAACTGGTTCTTGTCACGCATCTCCTGGAGCATACGAATCAGCTGCATTGAGTCGATGTCCTGTACGTTCTTGGCTCCCGGATGGTTACCAAAAGATTGGTGGTCACCAGACAGGCATAGGACGTTACGGATGCCGTGGATATAGGCGCCCATCAAGTCGCTCTGCATGGCCAACCGGTTGCGGTCCCGACAGGTCATCTGAATAACGGGCTCAAGCCCATGCTGGGCCATATAAATGCCGGTCGCAATGCTGCTGAGACGCACTATACCGGTCTGATTATCGGTCACATTAGCGGCATCAACCACGCCCTTTAAGAGACCGATCTTGCGGTCGACGACGCTGGTATCCATGTGTTTGGGTGGACCCAGTTCGCCGGTGACGGCAAAGTGCCCTGCAGCCAGGACCTTTTCAAGATTACTCCCGGACTTGAGATCGGGCAGGGTGTCAGCAGCAGTGTCAGTAGCCATCATCAGTGAATCCGTTTCAGTCTGCACCGAAGAAGTCGTCTTCGTCGAAGTCGTCCTCTTCGTCATAATCGTAGGTGATTTCCTGCTCGACTTTGACCATTACGTCGTCCCCATTCACCGTCGCTTCATACATGGCAACGGGCCGCTCGGCAGCACCTTTCATCTCGCCGCTTCTTAGATCCCATTGCCACAGATGCTTGGTGCAGGTCAGCAGGCCGTCTTTTAGCAGACCAGAATCGACTAAGGGTTCTGCAAGGTGGGGGCAGGTTGGAGGAAATGCGCGGATACAGTCGCCCAGATTGGTAACGATGACATCGATACCCGCCACACTGACCCGGTGCAGCTTGCCTTCAGGCAAGTCAGCGAGGCTGCAGGCTCGGTGCCAGGTGTCGTCGAGTTCGACGGCTTCAGAGGACGCCTGCGATGTGGTGGCCGTTTTCATGGGAGACTGCGGCGGCGCAACCTTAACGGTCGTCGCCCGCTCTCCCGCCTCGCGCGCGGCTTGCTGGCGAAGATCATCTCCCACCACTACGCGGCGCATGCTGCCCCCTCGACTGGTTGACCAGTCCTTGGGAGGCTGGATATCCATTAGCGAGTCAGCAATCCCTTGACGGTCGAGAACCGTCCAGATCTTGGACCAGATACAGGGGATGCTGGTATCTACTTCGCACATCCCCCCCTCGGAGCCGCCGCAGGGACCGTTCTGCAGTTGCTTTGGGCATCGGGTAATGGGGCACAAACCGCCCGTGTATTCCAGAACACAGTTACCGCAGCCTACGCAGCGCTCCTCCCAGATGCCCGGCTCCGTCGGCTGGCCCATAAAGTTGGTATCAAGACCCGGCAGGATCGGCGTGTCCATGTATTTTTCCGCCAGTGTCTGCACACCCACACCGCATGCCATCGACAGGACCGCATCATACTCTTCAATATTTTCCTCAAGCGGTGCCACAAACTCCTGGACACATTGCCGCTGCACCGTGACTTCTTCAACTTCAAGCTCTTGGCCTTCAGCGGCAGCCGCGGTTCGCAAAGTCGCTGCCATGGCGCTGGACTCTTTCTTACCGCCAGCAAAACAGACAGAAACGCAGGTGCCGCATCCCACGGTGAGCACTTTCTTTTTGCCCTTGAGCATTCGCTGGATATCTTTCAGCGGTTTTTGTTCTGCAACGATCATGCTGAGCCTCTCGCAAATTGGCAGTGGTGTGATTGACGTTTCGTCATAATTCTCTCTTTTTTGTGTTAACGGGATGTTGACGCTTGGGTGGGTGAGGAGGCCGTGCGCCGTAGGGGGCTAGGGCCGCAAATCCCGGTTTTTTTGGTCAGCTCATCGAGTGCATTGGTGAGGCTGTCGTGGTCGCCGGGCGTGAGGTGCATCATATGGACTCGGTCACGCTCCAGACCACATCCGTCGAGCCAATCGGCAATTCGCTTGACCCGCTGGGTCACGTGCAAGTTGCCAGTATTGAAAAAGCACTCGCCCGGCTGACAGCCTGCCACCATGACGGCGTCTGCTCCGCTTTCAAATGCGTGCATCAACTGAAGCGTATCAACACGACCCGAGCACGGGACGTCGACCACTCGGGTTTGGACATGCGTTGAGACCTGCTCGCTTTTGGCGTCGCAAACTTCATGCGTGGTGTCCCGGCATTGGGGACAGGCGAATATCATGACCGACAGAGGCGCTTCTGCCACATCGGCCTCGGCGACTTCTGTGTTGAGTTCAGGAACAGATTCGGTATTCAACGTATGAATGGTGCCAATCACAGAATCGTGAGTACTGATATTCATTTCAATAGCGCCTGTCGGGCACGCTGCTGCGCAGAGTCCACAGCCGGTACACGTATCCGCGTCAATCACCGCGGCACCTTGAATCCCACCAACGCCGATCAGTGCGTTATCAATTCGGGCGGCGCCGAAGGTGCAAAACCGGACACAGTTAAGGCAGGCGACACAGACCGGTGCCTCGACGACAGCGATAGGTCTTTCGACAGGCTGAGTGGATTGCGGGGGCGGCAGATCAAGAACGACCTCTCCCGCATGAGCGCGAGAGACGCAGACCGTGAGGAATTCCGATCGCTCGCTTTCACTAAGCGCAGTATCCCGATGGTCGACCTCACCGGAGAGATAGCGCGTACGGCAGGTGCCGCAGCGGCCATTAGAGCAGTCAAGAGGTACTTCATAGCCATTTTCATAAAGCACATGCAAAATGGTTCGGTTCGCCGGTACCTCGAAGGTGTCTCCGGTGGAAGACACTCGGATGCTGAAAGTTGTGTTCTCGGAGGTGCTCATCAATACTTACTCGGGGTAGGGCGCTATTGTGAACGATACGATCCCTTCGGTAGAAGACCCAGTGTCGTTTTTTCGCAGGTTGGCGCAACAGTCAGGATACACGAGATCATCAGGGTTACTGTGGGACAAGGCCCAAGTAAGGCGTTCTCGTTATCACTGAACGGTGCTTTGCTAGATAGGTTACTGCGACTCTGGGTAGCTGATTCCGATGAATAAAGTGATGACTCAGGACTGGTACGAAATCAAGAAGGTGTCGAACGATCTATTTCTTATCCGCGAGAAGTATGTAGCCAAATGGCTGCGCTGCAATGTCTGGCTCATCAAAGGGCGCGACCGGAATCTCGTCATCGATTCCGGAATGGGACTGTCGCCGCTAAAGCCGCAGTTGCTGGCGCTCGGCGGATCGCCTTTGACCGCAGTAATGACACATTGCCACTTCGATCACATCGGCGGCCTGTGTGAATTTGATGACCGCTTGGGTCATCGAGCCTGCAGTGACAATTATCTTGATCCGATGACCTGCTTCAAGAAGACGGGCGGCGAAGTGTTTGTGCGTGCTGAGACGTTCAGCGCGCTGCCTTTTGAAGGCTTCTCGTTCGAGTCCTATGAGGTGCGGCCGGCGCCTCTCACGGGATATCTCGATGAGGGCGATGTATTGGATCTAGGAGACCGTTCTTTCCAAGTCTTCTCCCTGCCTGGGCACTCACCTGATTCGATCGCACTGTGGGAAGAGGGCACGGGTACGCTTTTTAGCGGGGATACCCTTTACGATGGTGATCTTTACGACACGCTGTATCACTCTGATCCCGACGCATACCGCGAGAGCCTGGAAAGATTAAGGGAGTTACCTATTCAGACGGTGCACGGTGGGCACTTCGGGTCTTTCGGGAAAGAGCGGATGAATGAGTTGATTGACGGTTACCTCAAAGGAGAGGGTCGACTGGTGGATCCTGAGGACTGGGTCAGTCAGCAGCTCCCATAACTGCCCAAATCAGCGGCTCGCTTTCAGAGCGTACCAGACGCCAAAGAGGATAACCCCCGAGGCGGTGATAAAAATCGCTCCAAACTCCTCCCCAAGCAATATGGCGGCGAGGATCACGCCAGATACTGGTTGCAGGAACTGCAACAGCGCAATGCGCGCAATGCCGCCTTGTCCCAGCGCCCAGTACCAGAGCACATAGCCGACAATCGTGACGCCGACGGCGAGATAAACAATCGAAAGCCAGATGCCGGTGGGAACGGTCAGCGGTGCCGTTCCCGGCTCAACGATAAACAGCAGCGGCCACAGCACCAGCGCATAAAGACCGACGCCGTAAAATGTGGTGCCCATTGCCGAATAGCCCTCGCGTTCGAGACGGCCGCCCGCGACGTAGCCTAAAGAGGCAAACACGTTAGAGGCCAGCACCAGTAAATCTCCGCGAATGCTCGCTCTGGTTGCCCCGTCGAGGCCATGACCAAAGATCAACAGCGCCTCGCCCGCGATCGCGATGGTGCAGCCGATCCACCACGCAACCGCGGGACGTTTTCGGTCCCAGGTCATGGCGATAAGTCCTGTGAAGACGGGGAGCCCCGCCAGAATCATGGATGCGTGATTGGCCGAAGTGTGCAGAATGCCGAGCGTGAAAAGCAAAGGAAAGGCCACGAAGCCACAGAATCCGGATAAAACGAGCAGACGCCGCTGTGCCTTGTCGGCGGGCAGCGGAATCCGGAGCAGCATTGCCAGCGGCAGTGCGACCAGTCCGCCGATGACGGTTCGCAGGATAGCGACCATCATGGGCGAGAGACTGGATACTGCGATTTTGGCGGCAACCGGTGAGGCGCCCCATAGCACCACGGCAATGAGGGCTGCCGCGAGAATCCTCATCGAAGACTAGTCAGTGTTTGCGCCAGCGAATCTTGTTCTGCCGTTCACGTTGAGTTTTACCCGCCCGCAAACGACCAAAGAAGAAAAAGGCCCCTAGACCAATCACGATCAGGGCGCCGAAGAATAACTCGTTCCAGCCCATCAGTTACGGCTGCGCAGTTTTGCCAGCAGGCGCAGGATTTCAAGATAGAGCCAGATCAGCGTCATCATCAGACTGAACGCGCCGTACCACTCCAGATATTTCGGCGCCCCCTGTTCGGCGGCTTCCTCGATGAAGTCAAAGTCAAGCACCAGATTGAGAGCGGCAATAGCCACAACAAAAAGACTGAAACCGATACCAAACAATCCGTTACTGTGAATGAAGCCGATACTGGAACCAAAAAACCCCATTACAAAACTGACGAGATATAACAGCGCGATGCCCCCCGTGGCCGCCACGATCATCAGTCGAAAGTTCTCGGTCGGTTTGATCAGACCGCTTTTGTAGGCGAGCAGCAATACGCCAAGTGTGCCGAAAGTGAGGCCCATGGCTTGAATCACGATGCCCGGATACTGCGCTTCAAACTTGGCCGAGATACCACCCAGTGCAAGACCCTGCGCCAGTGCATAAAGAGGCGCGGTCACGCCTGCCCACTGTCGCTTGAAGATCGTGATGATTGCGAGGATCAGGCCGCCAATGAGTCCGATCCAGAGAAGTCCGCTGACGGCAGCCGGATCCCCTGTACCGAAAAATATGTTCCAGGTAAAAGACGCCGTGACCAGGCACAGAACAAGCAGGATACCGGTTTTATTGACGGTGCCTGCAAGTGTCATGCGGCCAGATGCCTCCGTTTCGGCAAACGTGGCATCAGGCTTGAACGCCTCTCCTCGGAACATGGGATTTCCTGAGCGGCCAAAGGTAGTCAGGGCGTTGTGCTTGGACATGGAAGACTCCTTGATTGATATAGTGATATTGTAGTCGCGAAGGCATGTTGCGAGGTGATGCCGCCCGGCAACAAACTTACTGTAGTACGTGCACTGACGTATGGAGAGCCGCTTTTGCAAGAAGTCCTGAGAACACCGGAAGAGCGCTTCGAGGTGCTACCCGATTTTGCGTATCCCCCCTGCTACCTTGATGACCTTAGGGGGTATGAAGGGCTGCGCTGTCACTATCTTGATGTCGGCCCGCCTGATGCCGAGGAAACATTTCTGTGTCTGCATGGCGAACCCACTTGGGCTTTTCTTTTCCGCCGAATGATTCCGGTATTCCTGGCGTCAGGAGCCCGAGTCATTGTGCCGGACTTCTTCGGCTTCGGTCGTTCGGATAAGCCCGGGGAACAGGACGTTTACACGTTTGATTTTCATCGCAACATGCTGCTGGCGTTTCTGGATCGGTTGAAACTTGCCGGGCTGACTCTGGTGGTGCAGGACTGGGGCGGCGTGCTGGGTTTGACGCTGCCAATGGAATCGCCGCACCGCGTTTCCCGCCTCCTTGTGATGAATACCCTGCTAGGGACCGGCGATCAGCCGCTTGGTGCAGGCTTTCTGGCCTGGCGCGAGTGGTGCCGGAACAATCCTGATATGTCGGCGGGCAAGCTTCTGGGCCGGGCTTGTCCACATCTTCATCAGGCCGAAATAGCCGCTTATGATGCCCCGTTTCCGGATGCCCAGTACAAGGCAGGTGCCCGGGCTTTTCCGGAACTGGTGCCCGATCATCCGGACGCGGCTGGCGCTGCGCTGTCGCGCGATGCCCGCGCCTGGCTCTCCAAGGAATGGAGTGGTGACAGCTTTATGGCAATCGGCATGACAGATCCCGTCATTACGCCAAGCGATATGCGGGCATTGCATACAGTGATCCTTGATTGCCCTGAACCTTACGAGGTGAATCAAGGCGGGCATTTTCTTCAGGAGTGGGGCGAAGAGGTGGCCCGCGCCGCATTGGCGCACTGGACGTAACCCAATACAGCTGACCCGGTCTCCAGTGTCTGATTCAAGAAGAATATTTCAGGTTTATGCCGGCAGCACGGAGCTGTCACCTTTTCATGAGTGCTACGCCAATAGCGCAACAGTGCTCCGCTCCGCCGCAGGCCGGTTGTTTGTACACGACAACGGTGAGGATCCGGGTAAAGCGTATTGGGCCCTTCGTCGTGAAGTTGCGCTCTTTGATGTTCCCGAACGACCAATTGAAGTCGATGGCCCTGATGCCGTGCTGTTTCTGGAGTTAATCTTTGCGCGTTCAGTGAAGGATCTTAAGATCGGTCGGGCGCGCTATGTGGTCGCGTGCACACATGATGGCGGGCTGTTTGCTGATGGGATCCTGCTGCGGCTCGGGGCGACACGTTTTTGGTTTGTTCATCCGGATGGCGAGCTGGATACCTGGTTTCTGGCGCATCGTTTCGGGTTTGATGTGACCCTCACCGACCCGCAGTCGCGTGTCCTGCAACTGCAGGGACCGCGCTCGTTCGAGGTGATGCGCTTGGTCTCATCGGGAGCAATCACTGCCGACTTTGGCTACTTTCACTGCGGCGTTTTTGATCTTGATGGGCAGGAGTTGTTGATTTCCCGAACTGGCTGGACGGGTGAACTGGGGTATGAGATCTACACGCAGGGTGACGATACTGACTGTCTGCGCCTATGGAGTTCTCTGATGAAAGCGGGCGCGTCCAGCGGAATGATCTTCGGCAGCATGCAATCGATGAACATCCGCAGGATTGAGGCAGGTATCTTGGACAGCGGTAGCGATTTTGATTCCTCCATGACGCCATCTGAGGCCGGGTTGGAAAAATTCGTGGACTTCAATAATAATGGATTCATTGGCCGGGAGGCGTTGTTGGCGCCGCCGCCTGGCAAGCGGCTTTTCGGGCTGCTCTGCCGAGAGCTGATACCGAGTGCGGGGTGTGAGTTATTTGATGGCGATAAGCCGGTTGGCGTTGTGACGACAGGTGCCTATTCCCCTTACCTCAAAACGGCGCTGGGCTACGTCAGATTTTCAGCGGCCGGAGATTGGCCAACAAGAACACTTTCGCTGCATTGCGCCGACAAAGGTGAAGCACAGTGCGAGATTGTCGACCCGCCCTTCTATGATCGGGAAAAGAAGATACCGCGCACTATCGCATTGCCGTGATGATCGGATCTTTCGTCATCAGGCATCAATCGGTCGACATCAGAATAGGAGCGGTGAGATCCGAAAGAGATGCCCTCTGTTCGCCGGATGCATCGAAGTTTGCGGGATCAAGCCATGCTTCAAAAGCCGTTTGCAGCTTTGACCATTCGAGATCGATCGTCGCATACCAGGCGGTATCCCGGTTCCGTCCTTTGGCAACCGTTGCCTGGCGGAATATTCCCTCATAGGATAGACCCAGTCTTAAGGCGGCGCGGCGCACAATGTGTAGGCCTGTGCGGCGCTGATAAGGCGGATGACGTTAAGGCCGTTGGCCCTTTGGCCGTGATTGATCGAAATTGCAGTGACCTGGGCTCTGCTCTTCGTGATGCGATCGGTAAAGAGTCGGTCGATGTGGTGGCCGATGTCGTTGGCGGCTCACTTTGGCCGCAACTTATTACCGCACTTGTGCGTGGTGGCCGTTATACCTGTGCGGGTGCGATTGCCGGTCCAATGGCCGAGTTTGATCTTCGTACGTTTTATCTTCGCGATCCGACCTTTACCGGGGCGACTGTTCCGCTGCCGGGGGTGTTCGAGGATCTGGTGGGGTACATCGAGCGAGATGAAATCCGGCCTCTGCTTGCGGCGACCTATCCCCTGGAAAACTTCCACGCGGCACAGCAGGCCTTTATCGATAAGCGTCATGTCGGCAACATCGTGACCGAACCTTTTCCACCTCGCCCTTAGCCGGCTGGATATAGGATCACCAGAACAGGTCGCCAGTCACAATGCAGAAAACCCAGTGGCCGGACAGTTTGTGGCGATCGACCGCCGAACCACTGTGCGATTTTCCTGAACTTCACGAGGATATTGAGACTGATCTCCTGATCATCGGTGCCGGCTATACCGGCCTGTCGACCGCACTTCATGCGGCCGATGCCATCGAGCAGATCGTGATTTTGGATCAGGCGCAACCAGGCTGGGGTTGCTCAGGCCGAAACGGTGGCCAGGTCCACTGTCAATGGAAACCCGATCTTGCGGCTTTGAAACGGCTGTATCCGGGCAGCCAGTTTGACGCATTCATCAAGACCTTGGGCGATGCCGTCGAGTTGGTGTTTGATCTTGTAGACCAGCATCATATTGATTGTCAGGCGCAAAGGGCAGGGTCGATCATTGCGGGCAAAGGCGGCAAGGCCGTTCGTTACCTGACCGAGTGGTCTAAATTTTGGGCAGAAACCGGCGCGGACGTACGCTTGTTGGACAAACACGCTTCGACCGAACTGATCGGCACCGCCCATTATGATCGGAGCATGTTCGATCGCCGAGGAGGGAGTGTGCAGCCGCTGGCCTATTGCCGGGGTTTGGCCCGTGCTTGTCACGAGCAGGGCGTCACTATCCATGGCAACTCCCGGGCGGTCAAGGTAAGCCAGAATGGAAACAGCTGGCAGGTTTTCACGGATCACGGAAGTGTCAAATGCAAACGCCTGGTGCTCGCAACCAACGGGTATACGGATGATCTTTGGCCGGGCTTGGCTCAAACGATTGTTCCGGTGGCCAGCATGCTCACCGCGACGTCTCCTCTGCCGGAGTCTGTCGCGTCGACCCTGCTGCCGCATCGGCAGCCAGTAGGGGAGTATGCAGGTGTCCCAGCGTACTATCGAGTGGATGAAGCGAATCGTCTTGTTTTTGGTTGGCGTGGAACGGTGTCTGGTGAGATCGGCTCCTTGAATACTGCGCATCTCAGATCCAGGGCAGTTCGTCTCTTTCCACAGATCGTGGGTACAGAGTGGGAATATGACTGGGCGGGGTATGTCGGAATTACTTCGCATCAGCGCCCGATGTTGCTCAGACTTGCTGATAATGTTTATGCGGGTTTGGGGTATAACGGTCGGGGAGTGCCAATGGCAACAATGATGGGAAAGCAGTTGGCACTCTCGCTAGCAGGTCGGGTACCCACTATTTCCGCTGAATCACTGCGGGCGATCCCTTTGCATTCTTTCCGTCACATCGGAGTGTCGGCCCGGATCATGTCTGGGCATCTGCGCGATTGCCTGAATTGAGTTTCTTGTGACGACAAACCCAGACTCACTGATCTGCGGCGACGGCTGGAGCGATCTCACGCAGCATCGCCAGCCGGAGCCGGTTGATGATGAGCGCCTGCACCGTTGGCGCCTGTCGCGCCTGCGCGGGCAGTTGGAACAGACCGGGGCAGCGATGTGCCTGTTGGTGAGCCCGGTGAGCCTGCGTTACGCTGTGAACTATCGCGACTACCCGCTTTTCCAGTCGCATATGCCCCAGACGTATCTTTTTTTATCAATGGAAGGGCCAACCGTCATTCATGGCGCCATGGGGGGATCCTCATGGGCTGATGACACCCGTGCGGGCAGGCCCATTTCATTTTTTGATGGGGCCGAGCGCCTTGGCGAATATGCTGAGCGACTGGCCGATGATGTCGTGAATTATCTTAACGAGATCGGCACCGATAACCGCCGGATCGCAGTGGTGTACATAAATCCCAGCATCACCCGGGCGTTCTTAAGCCGAGGACTTGAGGTCATTGATGGCGTGTTGATCAGTGAGCCAGCTCGGGTAATCAAGTCACCCGACGAGATCAACTGTATTCGTTGGGCTGTGGCGGTCGCTGAACATGGCATCGACCGGCTCAAGCAGGCGCTGCGACCGGGCGTCAGCGAGGTCCAGCTCTGGGGATTGCTGAACTACACAAATCTCGCCAATAACGGAGACTGGCATGAGGGTCGAATGTTGGCATCAGGACCCCGGATTAACCCCTGGCTTCAGGAAGCATCGCCCAGAGAGGTGCAGTCAGGGGATCTTGTGGGCTTGGATACGGATATGGTGGGTCCACGCGGTTATTTCGCAGATGTCTCCCGTACCTTCCTCTGTGGTCCCGCGCGCGCCACGGTGAGACAGCGCGAACTTTACCAACTTGCCTGGGAGGAGATCAGTCATAATCTTGCCCTGATTCGGCCCGGCCTCAGCCTGAGTGAATTTCAAAAACGCGCCTATGTCCCGGCCGAAGAATTTCACCAAAACGCCTATCCCTGTCTCATTCACGGCGTAGGGATGTCTGATGAGCATCTCCAGGTGAAACCCGCATTCCGGGGAGAGAACCCCTATGATGGCGTGATTGAGAAGGATATGGTCATTTGTGTCGAAAGTTATATGGGTGCGGTCGGCGAGCCCGACGGCGTTAAACTTGAGCAGCAGGTTCTGGTCACCAAAAGCGGTTATGAGTTGCTGTCGTTGTTCCCGCTTGAAGCGGAACTCATGGACGCTTGAGTCTTGAGTGTAGGAAAGGCACCCATTTTTGAACACTGATACATCAAAAACTACCCAAGGGGAGTTGCTTCAGGCGCTATTTGATCTGGCCAACGCTCCCGAGAGTGAGCTCAGGCAACAGGCGTCGCAACGATCCACGCAGGATGCCGTTTCGGCAGATCAATTTGCCAGTCATGTCCTCTGGCTGGGTGACGAGCCGATGTTGCCTGAGCGGAGTTACCGAGGCTTGGCAGCTGGCCAGGACTTCGGCGTGCAGGTCACGGACCTGACCCACGAGATCGATCAGCAAAGCAAAGAGCATCTGGCAGCAAAAGTCCTGGAGAAGGGGCGGGTGGCTTACTGCAAGATCGCGCTCGACGCGGCCGTGCCGGTTGATCCTCAAAAGGCAGACGGAACATCTCCCGTGGTGTTGTTTCTGGATAGTGCCGGGGGCGGGATTGTTGGGATCGGTATTATCGATTTCGCACTTCGCCGCTCGACCAACATTTCCTGGCACCAGACCACGGTCGATCAGGCTGCCAGAGCACGTGTTCATAACCACCAGTCTTGCGTAGTCTGGTTTACCGGTTTGTCAGGATCCGGCAAGTCGACGGTTGCCAATGTCCTTGAGCAGAAGCTCCACAGCGAGGGGCGGCATACCTACCTGCTTGACGGCGATAACGTGCGCCACGGACTTTGTCGGGATCTTGGATTTACCGACGCCGATCGGGTGGAGAATATCCGCCGGGTCGCGGAAGTGGCAAGACTGATGGCTGATGCAGGGCTCATCGTCATCGCTTCATTCATCTCACCCTTTGCCAATGAACGTGAGATGGCCCGCCTCGTGGCTGGGGATATCCTTTTCGTCGAGGTATTCCTTGATACGCCGCTTGCGGTGTGTGAATCCCGTGATTCCAAGGGTCTTTATAAAAAAGCACGGACTGGTGAGCTGAAAAACTTTACCGGTATCGACTCAACCTATGAGGCACCAAGCCGGCCTGAGATCACACTGCATGGCGCAGAGCACACGCCAGAAGTGCTGGCCGATCAGGTCGCAGAATATCTTTCTTCCAAGAATGTTTTTTCTGTTTAGGGAACAATAGAAATCAGGGAACAACAGAAACCATGACAGATCAATCAAAAGTAGCCCTTGTGACCGGTGCAGGTACTGGTGTCGGCAAAGCGGTTGCGCAGATGCTGCTACAAAATGGGTATTGTGTGACGCTGACGGGCCGGCGCGGTGAACTGTTGGAGGCAGCCGCCTCAGAATCTGATGCAGGGTCCGACGCCGTCTTATGCCATGCGGCAGATCTTCGTCATTCCGAAGAGGTGGACCGACTCTTTGATGCTGCTATCGCGCGCTTTGGTCGGATTGATCTTCTTTTCAATAATGCAGGTATTGGCGCGCGTGCTGTTGATGTTGATGAGCTCGAGATTTCTGAATGGCAGGCCGTGCTTGATACCAATGTGCATGGCGCTTTCTTATGCGCCCGGCGGGCATTCGGTCAGATGAAAGCCCAGGATCCGAAAGGAGGCCGGATTATCAATAACGGCTCGATTTCGGCGTATGTGCCGCGGGTCAATAGCGCTCCTTATACGGTCAGCAAGCATGCCATGTCAGGTCTGACCCGAAGCCTGGCACTCGACGGACGCCAGCACAATATCGCCTGCGGCCAGATTGATATTGGTAACGCGCTGACAGACATGGCGAGACCATTGGGAGAGGGAACCCGCCAGCCTAATGGCACCATACTGGCAGAACCGCTTATGGATGTGCATCATGTCGCAACGAGTGTGCTGCACATGGCTGAGTTGCCACTTGATACCAACGTGCTTTTCATGAACGTGATGGCCCGGGATATGCCTTTCGTCGGACGAGGCTAATCGGGCCTTCTGTTTCGGCCTAAATCGCGCCTGAAGTGGCACGGTACATTCAATAATCAAAGGACATAGCTATGCACTCGAACCCTTTCTCGGATGATGAGCTGAGCCTTCGGTTGGTGGCCACTCGTCAGGAAATGGCGGTCCGCGGTCTTGATCTGGTCTTGTTGAGTGCGCCGGAGCATGTGTTCTATCTCACGGGGTTGGATCATTGGGGTTATTTTGCACCGCACGTGCTTATCGTGGCGGCTGAAGGTGAACTGGTGCTCGTGACCCGGGCCATGGAACACGTGGCGATTCGTAACCAGGTGCGAAACGCGACGTTCATCGGGCACTCGGATTCCGAGAGCGCAGCTGATGTTGTGGTTAAACACCTGAACGGCGCAAGTTCCGGCAAAACGATCGGTCTGGAATCAGCTTCTGCAGGACTGTCTTACGCGATGGGGCAGGCCCTCAAGCAGGGCATTGATGGCGCATCCTGGGTGGATATCACGGGGATGCTGGATGAGATGCGGCTGGTGAAGTCCATCGAAGAGCAGCGTTTTATGAGAAGCGCTGCCGTCGCCTCCGACGCCGGCACGCAAGCTGCAATCAATGCCATTCATGATGGCGCCAAAGAAGCGGATGTCGCAGCCGAGTGTCTTGCAGCGATGACCCGTGCGGGAGGAACACCACCTGGCTTTGGCCCCTTCTTGCGCCCGTCTCATCGCATGGCGGAGGAGCACACCACCTGGGGAGATGGTGAACATCATGAGGCGGTATTCCTTGAGATCGCGGGCTGTGTGGCCCGCTATAACGCTCCCATGGGACGGCTGGTGAATATCGGCAGGATCTCCGATGAGGATGCCGAGATGGCGCGCATATGTGGCGAGGCGTTTGATGCGACGTTAAGGGCGCTCAAAGTCGGTGCCAGAGCGAAGGACGTTTACAGCGGTTGGCAGTCGGTCGTGGATGCAGCGGGTATGCCCGAGTACCGTCGCCATCATTGCGGGTACCTGGTCGGTATCGGCTTTCCGCCCGCCTGGACGGGCGGACCACGGGTCACGGGTCTGCGCCATGATTCTGACCGCGAGATGCGAGAGGGCATGACCTTTCATCTGATGTCGTGGTTCACTGAAACAGGCCGTGGAAACTACTTCATCTCCAATACCGTTCTGCTGGGCGCGGACGGTGCAGAGGTACTGACGACAACACCCTACGGGCCACATATCGCACCTTAAGTCTTTGATCGATCGTTAAAGAGAAAGGGATCATGCGTCGCTATCGAAAAGACGAGCCGCTCGATGATCTTGAGCACTGGCCCTTCGACAACAAGGCGTCGGACTACGTGATTGTGCAGGGCGACCCGGTTGCCTCAGGGCGCATCGATTATGTGAGTCCTGACGGTACTGCCCGACTGGGAGTTTGGCGCTGCACGGAAGGTGTCTTCGATTGCAATGAGCTGGGAGACGAGCTGCAAACGATTTTGCAGGGTCGGTTGATTCTGACTTTAGAAGGGCAAGCGCCCATCGAGTGCATTCCGGGCGAAAGTATTTTTACGCGTAAAGGCCAGCGGGTGAGGTGGGATATCCGGGAAACCGTCGTCAAGCTGTTCCACACCTCCAATTTGGACGTCAGAGGTTGAAGCTATTTTTCTCGTCAGAGAAGATCAGGAAGTTGATGTTGATCTCATCACACCGTGTTTTTCACGGTGCGCGATCAATTCATTGAGCCAGTCTGGATCCATCTCCGGCACTGATGACAGCAGAAGCTCCGTGTATTCATGATGAGGCGGTGAAAACACATCGGTTTTCGGCCCCTGCTCCACAATCTCGCCCTGGAGCATCACCACGACGTTATCTGCGATCGCTTTGACTGTGGCGAGGTCGTGGGTGATAAACATATACGCGAGATTGAATTCTCTTTGTAGTCGATCAAGCAGTCTCAGGATTCCTTCAGCAACAAGCTGATCGAGGGCAGAAGTCACTTCGTCACAGATAATGAATTCGGGCTCGGCTGCCAATGCTCGCGCGATGCTGACGCGCTGTTTCTGGCCGCCCGAGAGTTCATCGGGATACCGGTCTATATATAAATCCGGTTCCAGTTCAATCAGGGATAACAGTTCGCGTATCCGCTCTTCTTTTTGTTTCCCCCTCAGGTTGAGATAGAAGCTGAGCGGTCTGCCGATGATATTGCGGATGCGTTGCCGGGGATTCAGCGCGGTGTCCGCCATCTGGTAGATCATCTGCACGTGACGCAACTGATCTTTGTTTCTGGATTTGAAACTCTTCGGTAGTGTCTCACCGTTAAATTGAACTTCACCAAGCCGCGGCGGCAACAGTCCGGTGATGACCCGCGCCGCCGTACTCTTGCCGCTGCCGGATTCGCCAACGATGGCGACAGTCTGTCCACGGTGAATTTCAAAAGTGACGTTCTTGAGAATGTCCTCTTTGCCGTACCCTGCGGTAACGTTGTCGACCTTGACTACCGGATTAATCTCAGTCGCGGCGGTCTCGGCCTCTTTCTTGAATGAGCGAACCGCCCACAATGACTTGGTGTAGTCCATCTTGGGATCCGACATCATTTGACGCGTAGTCGATTCCTCCACGAGTTCTCCGTAGCGTAAAACCATGATGCGGTCAGCCATCTGTGCTACCACGGCAAGATCGTGGGAGATATAAATGGCAGCGGTGTTGAACTCGCGGACAATGTCGCGGATGGTGGCGAGTACCTCGATCTGGGTCGTCACGTCGAGCGCAGTAGTCGGCTCGTCAAAAATGATGAGATCAGGTCGGCAGGATAGCGCCATCGCAGTCATGGCCCGCTGCAACTGTCCGCCCGAGACCTGATGGGGATAGCGATACCCGATACCGTTGGGGTCGGGAAGCAGTACCCGCCGGTAGAGATCCTTGGCATCGGCCTCGGCGTCCTGGCGGTTTTTGACCTTATGGACGACCGGGATCTCGGAGAACTGGTCAATCAGTTGATGTGCGGGGTTAAAGGATGCTGCGGCGCTTTGTGCGACATAGGCGATCCGGACGCCACGCAGTTTGCGCAGTGTGGTCTCCGACTGCTCAGTAAGTTCCTGACCGTCAAAGCAGATCGTGCCGCCACGGATGCGGCATCCTGGCCGAACAAAGTTCATCGCGGCAAGACCCAGCGTGGATTTCCCCGCGCCCGATTCCCCGATCAGACCAAGAACCTCTCCCCGGTCGAGATCGAGATCCAGGCCTTTAATAATTTCATGCCAGACCTCATCGCTTTCGCCATCGATCTCAAGGTTACGGATTTCTAGCAGTCGGTCTGTCATTAGCTTATACGCAACGAGTTGCTATTAATGCCCATCCTTGAGGCCGCTGGACTTGTGCAGGAACCAGTCCACCAGGAAGTTGACGCCGAGCGTCAGGATCGCAATTGCGATTGCGGGTAGGACGGGAGTGATATCTCCAAAAGTAATGAGCACGGCGTTTTCCCGAACCATCGATCCCCAGTCTGCCGTGGGCGGCTGAATCCCCAGTCCAAGAAAACTCAGTGCGGCAATCATCAGGAAGACAAAACAAAAACGCAGACCAAACTCTGCCATCAGCGGCGCCGTAATATTCGGTAGGATTTCCCGAACGCACAGCCAGAAAATCCGTTCTCCCCGAAGCCTTGCCGCTTCGAAGTAATCCAGCACGACGACGTTCAGGCTGACTGCGCGAGTCACGCGAAAAATTCGAGTGGCATCCAGGGTGGCAATCACAATCACCAGTGTCGGAATCGAGGTGCCGAAAATGGCCAGCAGCATCAGCGCAAATATAAGCTGGGGGATAGCCATCAGCACATCTACGATCCGGCTTGAAATCTGGTCAAGCCAGCCGCCATAAATTGCGGCGAGCAGGCCGGTTAGGCCGCCGATCAGAAAAGCCAGGCAGGTGGTAATAAAGGCAACGCCAACTGTATTGCGGGCGCCGAAGAGGAGTCGAGTCAGCATGTCACGGCCGAGACCGTCTGTGCCGAGAATGAATTGCTCACCCCAGACGTCAAACTCGGGACCCACGATCTCGGTTTCGCCGTATGGGGTCAGAACTGGGGCAAATATAGCCACGAAGCCATAAACCAGAATCACTAAGATTCCAAATTTGGCCGTCATCGGCGCTTTAAGAACCTCTCGTAACGCGCCCTGCAAACGCGTGCGCCGTGGCCGATTGATTTTCGGGTCCCGCGAAGTGGTCTCTGCACCAGTCATTTTGGATGCAGGAGCCGAGGGTTGGTACAGATCGAGACGATGTCGGCCGTCAGGTTCAGCAGGATGTAGGTGCCGGCAAAGATCATGGCGCAGGCCTGGACAACAGGAATGTCACGGTTCGAAACAGAATCAACCATTAACTGGCCGAGCCCCGGATAGATGAATACAACCTCTACAACAACCACGCCCACAACCAGATAAGCAAGACTGATTGCAATAATATTTGCGATGGGCGCCCATGCGTTGGGTAGGGCGTGTTTAACAATGACCCGCAATTTTGGCATTCCCTTGAGATGTGCCATTTCGATGTACGCGCTTGCCAGCAAATTGATGATGGAAGCACGAACCATGCGCATCATGTAGGCAAGAATAACGGCCATCAACGTGACGGCTGGGAGAGTAGCCTGGTGCAATTTCTCAATAAACGGTGTGTTGGCATCAATATTCGAAAGACTTGGGAACCAGCCAAGCTTCACCGAGAAGTAGAGTATCAGCACATAAGCCGTCAGGAATTCAGGCGCCGACACAGCGCCCAAGGTGACCACATTCACGGATCGATCGTAGATACCGTTTCGGTAAAGTGCTGCCAGGACTCCCAGAATTAATGCAAGAGGAACTGAGATAGCAGCCGCTGTCAGTGCGAGAAAGAGGGTATTTGAGAGACGGAACGTAATTAACTCTGCAATGTCCCGTCGGTTGGCAAGTGAAGTGCCAAGGTCGCCTTGCATAACGCCTGCCCACCAGTCGATGTAGCGAATGTGGGCGGGTCGGTCCAGACCCAATTCATGGCGTAATGCTGCAACATTTTCAGGACTGGCGCCCTGACCCAGTAAAGCTTCTGCAATGTCTCCCGGCAGGAACTCAACTCCTACGAAAATAATGATAGACACTACGAATAGTGTCAGCAGCCCAAGGCCAAAGCGCTGCAACACCATTAAGAGAATTCTGTTCATTGTTTTTCAGTGAAGTTAGTGGCTATACCGCTAACCTCGGTATGACGAAAAGTCCAACTTGCACATGGAGATTACTCCACCCGCCAGTAACACGCCAGCAACCCTGTCGGAATGGGAATATATTGCGCTAAGACGTAAGTGCAAAAAATAAGCGGCCCGAAGGCCGCTTATTTGGTTGCTCAAGGAAAAGTTTTTAAGCTTTCCACCATCTTTTTAGGAAGTGACCTCCATCCATTTCCCAACCTCCACCGATCTGCTCACCGACGCCGATGGTATCCCGAGTCGCGGCAACATCCGTGCCAAACGCGGGAATAATGGTTCCACCTTCTTTGGAGATAATTTGCTGGACTTCCTGATACATGGCCGTACGTTTGGCCTGATCCAACTCACCCCGAGCAGCCACCACGAGTTCGTCGACCCGCGCGTTCTTGATGAGGGTATCGTTCCACGGCGAAGAGGAGAGGTACGCGATTGATAGGATCATGTCTTCGACCGGTCTTGCGCCCCAGTAGCAGGTACAGAACGGTTTTACGTTCCAGACGTTGTTCCAATATCCGTCTTGGGGTTCCTGAACAATGTTCAGATTGACTCCGATCTTGGCCCAATGTTGCTGGAACAATTGAGCGGCATCCATCGCGCCACCATAGGATGTGTTTGATGCGCTGAGATCAATCGTGACACCTTCATGACCCGACTTTTTCAGATGATGCTTGGCCTTGTCCAGATCATATTCGACGCTCAGGTTGGTGTCATAACTGGCAAATCCTGGACCAAGCGGTTGATCGTTCCCGATCGCGCCGTATCCAAAGAGTACTTTGTCGATGAACTCTTGACGCGGTGTTGAAAGTTTCAGTGCGGTCCGAAAATCCATGTTGTCGAAAGGCGTTACGTCCATTCTCATGGGGTGCGTGAATGCCAGGTTACTCGCAACATCGACAATGTTGACCCCCTTCACTTTCTTAAGACGTGCAATACCTTTCAGGGCGGGTCGGTTAATGACATCTACTGATCCACTAATCAGCGCACTTTGACGAGCCGTATCATCCAGAATCGCGAGGACCTCATGAGAGTCTGCTAGAGCGCCACCGTCCGGATGCCACGCATTGGGGTTACGCTCTAAAACAGTCTTTACGCCCGGGTTGTATTCCTTCAGGAGGTAAGGCCCCGTCCCTGCATCGGACAACGATTCAGCGACACCATCTTTTGATGGCATGATATTGAAATGATAATCGGTAAAGAGCGCGGGGCAGTCGGCGTTGCCGTCGGCAAGCTCGACCACTACTGCATTGCCATCCACGCGCACGTCGGAGATCCCGGAAAAAACTCCTTTCGCATATGAGGTGGTATCTTCCCCGCGATGCTTATTGATTGATGCGACGACGTCACCGGTTGTCAGTGACTTGCCATTGTGGAACTCAACCCCTTGGCGGATGTTGAAGCGCCACACTTTCGCATCAGCGCTTGCTTCCCAGCTTTCAGCCAGCGCTGGCTCCATGCTGTTGTCCTGACCAACATTAACGAGACTGTCACGGAAAGCGCGGCTTACGCAGATCATGTACGTTGCGTTAAATAGGCCGCAATCAAGTGAATCGCCGGTGTTCGCGTCGTTAAGTCCAGAAACCATATGCCCGCCTCTCTTTGGCATGGAGGCCAGTGCACGGCCGGACCAAAGGGCGCTGCCCATGGCAGTTGACAGACCCATCGCACCTGCGAAAGCAAGAAAATCACGACGCGTAACGCGTGGATCGCCAAGCGCCTGCTTCAGGGCGGTGTCCTGGTGAATAAGTTGTTCTATCTTTGAGTTTTTCATCGTGTGCTCCATATGATTTTTGTAAGCAGTCACGTTCAGCGGGATTTGCTATCCTCAGAACGATAACAAGATCCTAACCGCCTTCTCACATAGACCGCAAGGCCGCAGGTTCCCCGATCCTTAGAGAAGATAAACTATTGCGGCTGAGTTGGCAGAATATGGATAGATTCAGGACCTAATGACCCCATTGAAGGTCCATAAAGATATGAACATTAGGGAAATCAAGTTCACGCCGCTATTGGTCCCCTATGCCCAGCCCTATTACTGGTCTCAGGGGGTCACGCAAGGTGCAGACGTCTTATTGATTGAGATCTGCGGCGAAAACGGATTCGTGGGGTTTGGGGAGTGTCTGGCGACACCTACCGCAAAAGGGGTGCAGGCTTTTGTCGAAGAGGCGGCAAAATGCCTGATCGGCCAGTCTGTCTTTGATCGAGACCGCCTGATGACTGTCTGTTATCAGTCACTTTTTCAGTTTCGGGGAACCGGTAGTGCGCCGCGTTTTGGTGGGCAAGTGTTGGCAGGTTTGGAGATGGCCCTTTGGGATTTACAGGGGAAAGCGCTTGATCGGCAGGTTTATGAACTGCTGGGCGGTGCACAGCGGCAGTACGTTGAGTACTTTGGTTTCATTCAGGGTTCGGAGCCCAAAGACCTTGCCCGAGATGCCGTAGCTTTGGTTCAGCAGGGGCACCGCACGATCTATTGTAAGGTGGGGCGGGGTGACGAGCTCGATATGGAGATCGTACGGCACGTCCGTGAGGCGGTGGGCCCTGATATCCGTTTGCGGCTAGACCCGAACGAAGCCTGGGATCCGCTTGACGCAATACGCATGATCGAGTCCCTGAAAGCGTTTAACCCTGAGATGATCGAACAGCCTTGCGATCACCGCAGTCTCAGCGCTCTTAAGGAGATCAAGGATGCAAGTCCCGTTGCAATCTCGGCGGATCAATCTGTCTTCAATGCGGTTGATGTCGCGGCGGTGACTCAAATGGGGGCGGCTGATCTCATCGTGCTTGGCCTGCACGAAACTGGCGGCATCGGTCCTCTTCTGGAAGCGGCGGCTGCCGCGAGGAAAGGCGGACTTAATATTTGCCTTCATGGCTTGTACGAGACCGGCATCACGACGTGTGCCGCGCATCAGGCAGGGCTTGTGATTCCCAACCTAGATGATGCCAATCAGTACATGAATCACTTGCTGACTTCAGATGTGATCGCCAGCCCAGATTTATCGCTTAAGGACGCTAAACTTGGTGTCTTCGATGCGCCGGGTTTGGGCTTTGTAATTGATGATGACGCGGTGGCTCAGGCTGCGGCTCGACATATCGAACAGGCAGCGGCAGTTCGATAAAACCCAAAGCGGCTTTCGCTAATTTGCGCCCATCCAGGAGAGGACCCCGGTGAAAATATCTCGAATTCGCATATTCCAGGTCGACCTGCCGGTGAAGGAGGGTGCGTACAGTTGGTCCACCCAGTCCTTTTCGGCTTTTGACAGTACGGTTGTCCTCATTGATACCGATGAGGGTTTAACGGGCGTAGGAGAAAGTTGTCCGTTGGGGCCCTCTTATCTTGCCGCATACGCAGAAGGGGTGCGCACGGGTGTGTCGGTGCTGGCTCCTGGCCTTATGGGCGAGGACCCGACCCAGTTGGACAAGGTCAATCTCAGAATGGATGAACTCCTAAAGGGCCACCCCTACGTCAAGTCCGCAATCGATATGGCCTGCTGGGATATCCTGGGCAAGGCAACGGGCATGCCGGTGTATCAGTTACTGGGCGGCAGACTCCAGGAACGGGTACAACTATTTAAAGTTGTGGCGCGCGCTGATCCAGGACTGATGGCAGAGCGTTTTGTTGAGTACCGTCAGTCGGGTTTTGATCATTTCCAGATCAAAGTAGGAGAACATCCCGAGACCGATATAGAACGCTTCAGAAGGGTACTTGCCGAGATGCAGCCGGGCGATGTTGTGGATGCAGATGCCAATACCGGTTGGAAGCAGCACGATGCTCTACGTGTGGTGGGTGCGGTAGAGCAAATGTTCCAGGAGCGTCAGTTGTCGTGCTTTATTGAGCAGCCCTGCCTTAGTTACGAAGAGTGCTTCGCGGTACGCCAGCACACCAACCTGCCATTCATTCTGGATGAATGTATGGACGGATTACCGATCCTGTTGCGCGGACATCGTGATAATGCGATGGATCTGATCAATCTGAAGATCAACCGGATGGGAGGGCTCACCCGCGCTCGTCAGGTGCGGGATCTTTGTGTTCAACTGGGTATTGTGATGACCATCGAAGACAGTTGGGGAGGAGAGATCGCGACATCTGCGATTGCGCATCTGGCGCAGTCGACACCGCCGGCATTTCATTTTCAGTCTTCCGCATTTCACGACTACGCGAGCATCGCTATTGCCAGTGGCGGCCCGCAGGTCGCAGACGGCTATATGACCGCGCCGTCAGAACCCGGGTTGGGGGTCGATCCGCTGATGGATGTGCTCGGAAAGCCCGTATGCGAGTTTCACTAGCGTAAATGCGACATCAGGCCTTTTGACACGCTCATCTTGTCGCTCACAATATCGACCTGCAAAGGACTGACAATTCATTAAAGGAATCACAATGGCGCGACAGCACGACCAGAAAAACAGAAAAACCCGCACGCTGGCGGTACATGCGGGTGAGGCACCCGATCCGGTTACCCGGGCATCGGCTCCCAACATCGTGATGTCGAGCACATTCGTGCTGGACGAGCCAGTAGGTTTTTCTGCTTATGATATTCCTGAGGACGCGCCGTTTATTTACAGTCGTTGGCGTAACCCAACGGTGCAGCAGCTCGAAGACAAAATGGCAGTGCTGGAAGAGGCCCCGGCATGTCGGTGTTTCGCCTCAGGCATGGCGGCCACCTCGGCGGTGCTGTTCAGTGTCCTGAAATCAGGCGATCGTCTCGTCATGAGTGACGCTAACTATCCAGGCACAGCAGAGCTCGCCCGCAATGACCTCAAGCGTATGGGCATCGAGATCGTAACGGCGAATTTCTCCGACCTGAATGCACTGGAGCAGGCTGTAACGCCTCAGACCGTATTGGTCTGGGGAGAGACGCCGGCCAACCCGACCATGCGCATTACCGATATCGCGGCGGTGGCCGAGATTGCGCATCAGCATGGCGCCCGGCTGGCGATCGATTCAACATTTGCCTCGCCCATGGCTACCCAGCCAATGACCCTGGGGGCAGATTACGTGATTCATTCGCTGACCAAATACTGCTGTGGCCATGGCGATGCCATGGGGGGTGCGGTGCTCGCTTCAGAAGAGCATATGCGCGCTATTGAGACGGATGGCCAGATTCATGTGGGTGGCGTGATCAGCCCCTTCAACGCATGGCTGATCAACCGGGGGTTGGCAACGCTGCCGATACGTATGCAGTCCCATGAGACCAACGCGATGGCGGTGGCGCAGTTTCTCGAGAGTCACCCAAAGGTCAATAAAGTCCTGTATCCGGGTCTTGCGAGTCATCCACACCACGATCTTGCAAAAAAACAGATGGACAACTTTTCCGGGATGCTGTCATTTCAGATCGATAAAGGCGCAGAGCTCGCACAGAAGATGATGTCAGAGCTTGAGATCATTCACTATGCGGTGTCGCTTGGTCATCATCGCAGTCTGATCTGCTGGATGGGAACGGATGACCTGATGGCATCGAGTTACGGCCTGTCTGGTGAGCAACTCGCTGCCTATCGGGAATTCGCCGGAGACGGGGTATACCGCCTTTCAGTCGGACTGGAAGATCCCGATGACCTGTGCGAGGATCTTGCCCGGTTCCTTGGTTAGGCCATATCGGGTGCAACTATGAGCTCAGTGTCATCAACACAGTCGGCCTCGGCATTTTCTGCCGCCGAGCTGAAAGCGCAGACCACGCTTGACAACGGACCCGGAGCTCACCGGATTGGGCTGATCGCTCTGGCGAGTGATTACGTGGTGGAGCGTGACTTCATGAACATGCGCCCAGGCGATGAAGTCGCCGTTTTCGTTTCACGGGTGCTTAACGTCAATCCATGCACGGTTGAAAACCTCAAGACCATGGGCCCGCGGCTTGCCGATGCCGCATCGCTCATTATTCCGGACGGCCGGTTGGATGCGATGGTGTATTGCTGCACCTCAGGCACGGCCGCGATGGGGTATGACACGGTAGCGGAGAATATCCGCAGCGTCCGACCAGGTATACCGGTTATTACGCCGATTACGGCCGGACTGCGAGCCCTCAACCAGTTCAACGCTGAACAGATTGCGGTACTGACGCCCTATACCGATGACGTCAATGCGTCTCTGGTGGATTACATTCAAGAACACGGACCGCAGGTCACTGCGATAACAAGTTTTCATTTCGCGAACGATAACGATATGGCGCGTATTCCTCCGGAAGCGATCGTCAGCGCGGCTAAAGAGGCAGACCGGGATGATGCTGATGCGCTGTTTATCTCCTGTACGGCTATCCGCGCTGTGGACGTGGTCGATGAGATAGAGCAGGCGCTGAATAAACCCGTGGTGTGTGCCAATCAGGCGCTGTTCTGGGAGTCTGTCCGTACGACTGGCTACGATACCCCGATCAACGGTTACGGCAAGTTGCTAAAAATGGAGTTGTCATAACTCCTATCCAGTCTCACTTTAAGGGCAGCCCGTAATAAGCCGATTAATACTAGACACCATGTGAGCCCCGGGGCAGTACAAACATGCTAACGGATGAAGAATTAGCCCGCTACTATAAATTAGGCTTCGTTGTTCCTGATTATCGGTTGAGCGAGACCACCCTGACCAGAATTCGCGCGGCGCATTGCCAGTTTATCGAGCGCTACCCGGCGTTTTCGGATTACTGCCCAGCACTGATTCCGTTAGATCCGTGTTTTCTGGAATTTGCTCGCGACGAAACCATTCTGAATATGGTGGGACAGGTGCTTGGGAATAATTTTGCTCTATGGAACTCGAGTTTTTTCGCCAAACCTGCTCAGGTGGGAACTCGCACTCCCTGGCATCAGGATGGCGAGTACTGGGCGATGCGGCCTCTGGCAACCTGTACGGTCTGGATGGCGATCGATGATGCCACCCCCGAAAACGGGTGTTTGCGGTTTATTCCCGGGTCGCATTTAGGCAAACAGGTTCGGAAACATCGGATCAACAATGCACCGGGTCTCGCACTGAATCAGGAACTCACTCAGGATCAGTTCCAGGAATCAGAAGCCGTGGACCTGGTGCTGGAGGCAGGACAGATGTCTTTGCATGATGTGTATCTTGTCCATGGATCAGAGCCGAATCGGTCGGATCATTCGCGCCGCGGTATGACCTTGAGATTTATGCCGACGAGCTCCTACTATGACAGAGAGATAGAGCAAAAGCAGAACGCGTCGAGCCCATACCCATCGCTTAATGAGCAAGAGTTGAGAAATCTCCAAAGGGTGCCGCTCTATCTGATGCGCGGTACCGACCTTTGCGCGCGTAACCGTTATGCGGGCAGTTTTTCAGGGGAAAACGATTTTAGGAGGGACGATGAAACTTGAAGAGATTTTTGCCAACGCTCCGACGGTCATCGATCAGGCGCAGCGCCAGCAATACTACGAGCAAGGGTATCTTGTTTTTCCTTCGTTGATCAGTACTGAAGCGTTAGTTCCCCTGCGGGTTGCGGCGGACCGCATCGTAGAAAAGACGCGCGAACTCACAGAGTCTTCCAAAGAGATTGATCTGGAGAATAATCACACTGCAAAGAACCCCCGATTAAGGCGTGCAGCCTACCTTGACGACCTGGATTTTGAATTTTGGGGAATCTGCGCCGATTCCGTTATTCCCGATATTGCGGCTGATCTTTTGGGGCCCAATGTCCGGTTCCGAGAGATCATGTTGAACTTTAAATGGGCAGGTGGCGGTGCCGAGGTGAAATGGCATCAGGATCTTGTCTTTTATCCCCATACGCATTCGGGAACCATGCAGTTTCTGTTGTTTCTGGAAGATGTTGCTGCAGAGCAGGGGCCGCTTGAACTTTATCCAGGAAGCCATCTGGGTCCGATATTCGAGCACTACGACGAGCGGGGTGAATGGACCGCAGCTGTTCGGGAGAATGATTTGGCGAGCGTTGGATCAGATGGCCCGGTTGCCGTCACGGGTCCTGCGGGTACCGTCAGCGTGCATCACAGCCGGACCATTCACGGTTCGCGACAGAACAAGAGCAGTCAGGGCCGACCCGTCCTGGTGCTCACATACAGCGCCGCAGATGCCATTCCGTATACTGCCCCTGCGTATCCCAGTTCACGCTATGGAGTGCTGGTTCGGGGCGAAGAACCGGGATACGCTCATCACGAGGAATTGCATGTGCCGATGCCGCCCGACTGGTCCGATGGCTATACCTCTATCTTCGCGCATCAGGAAAAGGAGACGCAGGCCTAGAGGTTCTGCCAGCCGGAAGTCATCTGACAATAAGGAAACTGCAATGAGAGACAATCCGATTAATTCAACGGTGGATTTCGAAAAGGATGGGGTACAGCATGGATTTTTGAAAGTACCGTATTCGGGAGATGACTCTGCCTGGGGTGCTGTCATGGTGCCGGTGACCGTGATCAAGAACGGCAGTGGTCCTACGGCAATTCTCACTGGGGCCAATCACGGTGATGAGTACGAAGGTCCGATAGCGCTCTGGGGTATGACGCACACGATGAAGGCCGATGACGTGAGCGGCCGGGTGGTCATGGTGCCGGCGATGAACTATCCCGCTTTCAATGCAGGAAAGCGTACTTCCTGGATCGATGGCGGCAACATGAACCGTGTGTTTCCCGGCAATCCTGAGGGCACCATTACCGAGATCATCGCCGACTATTTCTCCCGGACCTTGCTGCCCATGGCCGACTATGTGATCGATATTCACTCCGGCGGCAAGACCATGGAGTTTTTGCCGTTTGGGGCTGCCCATATTCTTGATGACAAAGATCAGCAGTCGCGATGTGTGGCTGCGGTTCAGGCCTTTAATGCGCCGTATACCCTGATGCTGCTGGAGCCTGATGCCGCCCACCTGTACGACACCGCTGCAGAGAATCAGGGCAAGGTGTTTGTGAGTACAGAACTTGGCGGCGGGGGATCGGCAAGTGCGACCACGGTAAATATCGCAAGACGTGGAATCACCAACGTCTTGAAGCACGCCGGGATTCTTGCGGGAGAGCCTGAAACCGGCCCTTCGGTGAATCTCGATACCATGAACCCCGATTGCTTCATTACTTCTGAGCATCGGGGCCTTATTGAGATGCGCCATGACCTGGGGGCAGAGATCAAAAAAGGCGATCTTCTCGCCGTGGTGTATGACACCGATCGGACGGGAGCTGCGCCCGTGGAATACCATTCAAAAGTGGACGGGCTTTTCATGGGAAGACATTTTCCCTGCCTGATTCGGCCTGGGGATTTTCTCGCGGTTATCGCATCTCAGGTCGACTGATTACAGGCTTTCAACACCGCAAAATTTATCCCAGGCCATAATTATGCAATACACCAAACCTTTTCAAAATGCGGAATACGACCGCCGGATTGCGAAGACCAAACAGAGCATGGCGGATAAGGGGTTTGACCTCATTATTTGTCAGGATCCGGCAAACATGAACTGGCTGACCGGGTTTGATGGCTGGTCGTTCTACACGCCTCAGGTGGTCTTGCTGCATCTCGAAGAGGATGCGCCGATCTGGTTCGGCCGGCCCCAGGATGCCAAGGCGGCCCACATCACGACCGATATCCCCCCTGAGAATGTCACCACTTTCTCGGAAACGCTAATTCATCATCCCACCGAGCATCCTTACGACGACCTCGCGGCACTGATTGAGCAGCGGGGTTGGGGGAGGCAGCGGATCGGTGTCGAGTTGGATGCCCATTACTACACCGCCCGCGCCCATGCCCATTTGGTAAAAGGGCTGCCCAACGCGACGCTGTCGGATACTGAGCAGTTGGTGAACTGGGAGCGCCTCGTGAAGTCGGAGGCAGAACTGGTTTATATGCGGGAGGCCGGCGAGACGGTCAGTGCGGTGATGAACCGGGCCATTGCCAAAGTGGCACCCGGTGTGCCCGAGTACGAGATCATTGCGGAGGTGTATCACGCGCAGGTGATGGGGGTTGAAGGTCGTTACGGAAACTATACAGGTCTGTGCCCACTGATTCAGGTGGGAGAAGGCACCAGCACCCCACACCTCACCTGGTCGGAGCACCCGTTGCCCGATGAGGGCCTCGTCATGATGGAGCTCGGCGGCGCCCGCCAACATTACCAGGCGCCCCTGACCCGTACGCTGTATCTCGGCCGCCCGCCTTCAGAGGTCACCAATCTGACCGAGACGATAGTGGAGGGTGTCGATGTCGCGCTGGACACCGCGCGACCCGGAACCACCTGCGAGGAAGTGGAGGCCGTGTGGCAAAAAGTGCTGAACCGCAACGGTTATCACAAGGAAAGCCGCGTCGGTTATTCGATCGGGGTGAATTATCCGCCGGATTGGGGAGAGCGTACGGCCAGTCTGCGTCCGGGAGATACCACGGTATTGCAAAGCGGGATGTGCTTTCATTTTCAGTCCGGCGTTTGGCTCGACACTATCGGCGCAGCCGTGTCAGAGCCTTTTGTGGTGACGGACAATGGGGGAGAGCGTTTGTGCAGTGCGCCCCGCGAACTGATTGTCATCAACTGATTCCGTTTTTAGTTCTCCAGAGTTAAACCGATGTCCTCGATCAATACTTTTGCGTCCGATAACATTTCCAGTGCCTGCCCTGAGGTCATGGAGGCATTGGCAAAGGCCAATGAAGCAAATAGCCCCTCATATGGTGAAGATCCATGGACACGGGATCTTGCTTTGAGGCTCGGGGAGATTTTTGAAACACCTGTCACGGTGTTTCCAGTCACGACCGGCACGGCAGCTAACGCACTGGCTCTGTCTACCCTGACACCGGCGTTTGGGAAAATCTTCTGCCACGAGTTGGCGCACATCAATACCGATGAGTGTGGGGCTCCTGAGTTGTTTACGGGTGGGGCCAAGCTCATCGATATGGCCGGCGCGAACGGCCGCATCACCGCGAAGGTGCTCGAAGAGACCATCTATGGGTCAGGAAACGTGCATCATGCCCAGCCGGCAAGTGTCAGCATTACCCAGGCCTGCGAGTCGGGCACGGTTTATTCGATCGAAGAGATTGAGGCGATTGCTTCGGTGGCGCACAGTCATAAGCTCAGTGTGCATATGGACGGCGCCCGTTTTGCCAATGCCCTGGTAACGCTGGGAGTGACGCCAGCCGAGATGACCTGGCAGGCAGGCATCGATGTGCTGTCTTTTGGGGGCACCAAAAACGGTTGTCTTACTGCCGAGGCGGTCGTTTTCTTTAAGCCCGAGTTGGTCGGAGATTTTCCTTTCCTGCAAAAGCGTGCCGGTCAGCTGCTCTCCAAAAGCCGCTTTATCTCATCGCAGTTCATGGGGTACCTGGCTGATGACGTCTGGATGCGTAATGCCCGGCAGGCTAACGCGATGGCCCAGCGACTCAGCAAGGGACTGGCAGACTTGCCTGGTCTTGAGCTCGCCTATCCGACACAGTCCAACGAAGTCTTTGTGGTTATGCCGGCGGCGCTCATCGACCGGCTTTCCGCAAATGGCTTGGCCATCAATGACGAAGAACTCGACGGCAAAGCAGTGCGCTTTGTGGCCGCGTGGAATACGACGGAATCAGAAGTGGACGCGCTTTTGGCGGTACTTTCGGATCATTGCGCCTCCATCTGAAAGCCGCTTCCTTTTAATCCCTCTCGACTCTCGATTATCGACTTTCTTTCAGTCGTAATAGCCTGCACGCACGCAGGCGCCGATGAAGTTACAGATCAACCGCTCCGCGTGGGAAAGGGTGATGTGACCATGATCGTAAGAGGGAGCAATCTCAACAAGATCCATGCCCAGCACCCGGCCTTTTTTGGTAAGCCCGTGTATCAGCTGGCGGGTTTGCACCCAGTCGAGCCCGCCCGGTGCCTGACCCATCACTGCCGGCATGATGGTTGGATCAAGACCATCGGCATCAATGGTCAGATAGTAGGGCCCACCATCGGGAATTCTATCCAGCACAGATCGCATGCCGATGTCATGCATCTCATAGGCGGTAATGATGTCGGCCCCGTAATCGCGGGCATCTTTTACTTCTTGTTCTCGGGCACTGCCGTTCGCGCGAATGCCGATCTGGACAATGTGTCCGAACCAGTCCATTTCTGAAGCCCGTCGTATTGGGCTCGAATAGCCTTCGTGGACCCCGTTGATTTCGTCTCGCCAGTCGAGGTGGGCATCGATGTGGACCAGGGTAATAGGCTTGTCACGCTCAAGCGCGCGCATAATGGGGATGGGGATGCCGTGATCGCCGCCAAGGGTGATCAGGGTGGCGCCACTCGCCAAAATTTTTTGGGCAGCTGCTTCCGCCCGGCGGTAATGCTCCTGATGATCATTGAGGTCAGCGGTAACATTGCCGCAGTCCACGACCTTGATATCTCGGCCGTCAAATAGCGTGCCGTCAAGATCCCAGTCATAACTCGTCAGGGTATAGGGTACGTACGCGGCATTCTGGCGGATCGCATCCGGCGCCAGGCTCTGATCGTTGGCCATGCCGTGGGGGTAGTAAGGCAGTCCATACGGGACACCGAGTATTGCGATATCCGTATCCAACTGATCAAGATCCAACGCCAAGGGAAAATTGAGCAGTGTTTTTGAGGGCGTTCGAGGCGCCTGGGTCAGGGCTGTTGTCATGTTTTTAGAGACATTTTTTGATAAACGGGAGTTTCAGGGTGCCGGCACCAGATACTGACTATGCAATGCCTCAAGGCGCGACTGCAACTCAGCATCGATTTCAAAGTCCAGGGCCTCTAGGGCACGATCCAGATGCCAGATCTGTGTCGCACCCACGATGGATGCGGTCAGAAAAGAGCGCGTCAGCACAAAAGCATGAGCCAGTACCTCTGGGCTGATACCGCATTCGCCGGCAAGAGTCACGTACGCCTGGGTTGCAGCCTTGGCTTCGTCACCAAAATATCGGGTATTGGAGGGCCAGAGCGTATTGCGCGCACCGGCTGGCCTCGCATCATCAAGGTATTTTCCGGTCAGTACGCCGGCTGCCACCGGTGCATAGGCCAGCAGACCCACACGCTCACGCAATGCGACTTCAGCCAGCGCGAGTTCAAATTTTCGGTTGAGCAGGCTATAGGCGTTCTGAATACTGGCGGGCCGGGCGACGCCGCTGGCATCAGCCCGCGCGACAAAATCCATTGTGCCCCAGGCGCTTTCGTTTGATATGCCCCAGGAACGGATTTTTCCAGCCTGCATGAGTTCATCGAGCGCGGCGAGTGTCTCTGCCCGATCTGCTCCCGTGTCGTCAATTGCTTCGGTTTGACCCAGGTCTTTGAAGTCGGTCCAGCCGCGATCCGGCCAGTGCAGTTGGTATAGATCAAGGTAATCCGTACGCAGCCGTTTGAGGCTATCCTCGCAGGCCGCGTGAATCGTCTTGCGAGTAAAGCGACAGTCACCGTCCCGAATGTGATGTCGACCTGGGCCACAGACCTTGCTGGCAAGGATCACGTCGCTGCGACACTGGCGCTCACTTAGCCATTCTCCAATGATGATCTCGGTGTGTCCGTAGGTTTCCGGACGGACATCGACGGGGTACATCTCAGCGGTATCAAAGAAATTGATCCCGTGGGCGAGCGCATGGTCCATCTGTGCAAATCCCTCTTCACGGGTGTTCTGTTCGCCCCAGGTCATGGTGCCAAGGCAGATGACTGAGACGTCTATTCCTGTATCACCCAATGGTCGGTAGCGCATTACGAAAAAGTCCTGTATTCAAGGTTGGATTGAATCTCTCACAAGTATGTAACATAAGCAGGCCAAAACCAACGTTCAGCCTGAGCGGGTGTTTTAGCGCGCATTTGCCTATCCGATTTGCTTTGCCAAAATGCAATCGCTGGCTATCAGGGTTCAAGCGCGACAGTGGTGTGCGAATCCTTAGGATCCGATTTAACCCGAGCTCACTGTGATCAAGTCGGGATAAGACTTTTTCGATAAGTATGCCCGGAACTCAGACTCACCTAGCAATGTTTAGATGACCTTCTATTCACCAGGTTATCTCGGAACCGATTTACTACGAACATGTGAGGAACGGTAAGACAGAAAAGACCGATAAAAATTGCCTGGGTCAGGACTGCGCTGCTCTGGATGGCAGTCCGACTTTCTACCGCTGCGAAGATGATGACGAGGCTGAGGAGGGTAAAAGTAATCCCATAGATCAAGAGGCTCCGAATATTGGGTTTTAACACCTCAATAACATTCAGGATATGGCGGGGACTATGAAGTAGACAAAAGTAAACGCTGAAGAAGATTAACGGCGGGGTAAGAAAAGCTAGAGCACCTAAAGAGAAGATTTCAAGACTCGCCCAGGATTTTCGGTATAGCGAGGTCAAGACCGCTAAGATCATTACTGCGCAGGCCAAAACTCCTGGGATAAAAATCACGTTGGCAACCGCAGTTTGCGACCAATTTACACCCAGATATCTAAAGAGTGTGATGACTTCAACAGGCTGAAAAAAAATCGGCAAAATAATGACTGATGCTCCAACGCCGAGTTGATAGGAACGCGGCAGCACGGCGCACCAATCATCAGCGAAGTGCCAAGCTGAAATAACAAGAAAAAGCATCAGGGAAATTTCCGGCTGCCACAGCCAGAACAGAAACGTCACCGTGGCGCCCAATACGTAACTGAGATAAAACCTGATACTCTTTTTTCGATTTATTTCGCCGTTTGTTTGGATAAATAGTAGCGGGTCGAGCGCGCCATGGGGCAATCCCGCCAGGATGACCGCGCCCGCTAGAACAACAAGTTGCGTCAAAGTTGACATGGTGAAGTAATGAAAAAGCAAAATCACCAACGCAGACAAAAAGCAAAAAACAATTGAATGACGCTGAACTATCATCTCGCGACCGGTTTGAGTCGAGGTATGCCGGTTAACCCAGCAATAAAGGGTCTTTTCGGGAGAGCGTATATTGCTCGCAGGAGATCTGTCGGTTGGGCGCTGTCTGAAAGAAAACGCACAAAATGATCGGGACG
>CENZ01025537.1_pt1 | contig 103504 bp, 102 predicted proteins | sample 361341 | NCBI WGS metagenome assembly CENZ01 (sample SAMEA2619782, study PRJEB7988) | marine metagenome | biome: marine biome (ENVO:00000447); feature: deep chlorophyll maximum layer (ENVO:xxxxxxxx); material: "saline water (ENVO:00002010), including plankton (ENVO:xxxxxxxx)" | depth 50 m
GGGATCATCCGTTGACCAAGGGAAATTAATCCAATTATCTGTTCTTTTCCATACATACTCGCATTTAATGATTGATGGAGTCTTCTCGTATAAAACAGCACTCCTAACATCAGCGACTTCACTTTTACAGAATTCATGAACATAAGCCAAAGTCGCACCAGTGTCAGCAACGTCATCAGCAATGAGAACTCTTGCATTTCTGAGGTCTATGGAATCAAGATAGGGTGGCAGAGCCACAGGAACATCTAATCTTTCTTCTACACCTGTGTAATATTCAACGTTCATGACATAAAGGTTTTTAACAGATAGTGCGTAACCGAGAGAACCAGCAACAAATAAGCCGCCACGAGCTATAGCCAATATAATGTCCGGTTGGTACTTATCATCTGCAACAATCTTCGCTAACTCTCGAGCAGCATTTCCGTAAAGGCCCCAATCTAATGTCTCCCGTTCTTCGCTCATTTCTCTCCAATCGTTCCGTTTGTACATTATCTCTGCAAATTCTTGCGAGAGCCAATCATAGTTTTTTGTAGCAAAGAAAGGCAGAAAGCTTTTAGAATGGAATCACAACTTAGGGGACCTTCCTACCCGCATTCGCCGGTAGAAAGCTCAGAACTAGGAGAGAAAATGAAAATCCTAATCGCAGATGAACTTCACGAGTCTGCACAAAAGACATTAGAACTTATCGGTCACGAGGTCATTGTTAAACCAAAATGTACTTCTGCTGACCTCCATGAGCATCTACAAGGAGTTGAAGCTCTTGTAGTCAGAAGCACTAGAGTTCTTGAAAAGAATCTCCAAGCAGCAGATACTCTTGAGGTCATTATTCGGGCGGGTGCAGGGGTAGATACAATTGATGTTGAGGCTGCTTCAAATCAAGGTATCTATGTTTGTAACGTCCCCGGTAAGAATGCAGTAGCAGTGGCTGAGTTGACATTTGCACTGCTTCTAGGAATTGATCGCCGCATTGCAGATGGAGCACAAGACCTAAAAGATGGAATCTGGAATAAGCGGCTCTACTCGAAAGCTGATGGGCTTCATGGGAAAATTATCGGGATCGTAGGATTGGGCGAAATCGGTTTATGCGTTGCTGAGCGAGCGAAGGCATTTGGATTGACTGTTTTAGGAGAACGTAAGCAAGGGAGGACGCAAAGAGTCGAACAACGAATACGCCAAATCGGGATACGTCTTGTTGATACACTCCCAGACCTCGTTTCTCAAAGTGACATTGTCTCTATTCATGTTCCATTCAATGAAGCAACTGAATCAATGGTGAATAAGGATTTCCTCTCTAATTTTCAGAAAGGTGCAATTCTTATCAACACCAGCCGTGGTGAGGTAATTGATGAACAAGACCTTCTCGACGCAATAGAAAATCAATCACTGCGAGTCGGACTAGATGTTTTCCAAGACGAGCCGGCAAGTTCCGGAACAAACTTTGATTCGAAGCTCGCAAATCACCCGTCAATTGTCGGTAGTCACCACATCGGGGCGTCAACAAAGCAAGCAAGCATTGCTGTAGCAAAAGGCGTAATCGAAGCGATAACAAGTTTTGAACTAGGAAACCCTAAGAACTGTGTAAATGAATCTCCGGAAGGAGACGGCACATCGCAGGTTAGGGTAAGACATCTTGACAAAGTCGGAGTCTTAGCATCTGTTCTATCTACGTTGCGATCAGTTGACTTAAATGTGCAATACATGAACAATAAAGTTTTTGCCGGGAAGAAAGCAGCTGTTTCTACCATCGAAGTTGCTGGAGAAATCCCCGCCGATCTCTACGACCAGCTTATTTCGCTAGAGAATGTTCTCGGTGTTTCCCTATTAGACAAAAGAAGTGTTGGATGAGCATAGAGAATTCACTACTGCAGAGAATAGAAACTAGGATCGTTTTGCCAGAATGGGCTGAGCGTGTTGTTTCTCCAGCGTATGATGTTTTAAGGCCACTTGAACGTGACAGATTAATGGATCAAGACCCTTACGTTTTCCTTCATGTAACTAGTTCAAAAAGTGACGAAACAGAAGTGGCGAAGACTAATGCAAACTTCGATGCGTTGAAAAGACTATACGAAGTAGGAGCGTATTCAGCTAAGGCAGAACCTTCTTTGTACCTATATAAACTGAAACAAAATCAACATGAACAGATAGCTATCGTAGGAGATGTCTCTCTAGAAATTTTTGAATCTGGGGGGATAGTTCCACACGAGCGAACAAGGCAAAACCGTACGGATGATTTGGCTAACCATCTTAAAGAAATAGGAATCCATTCATCACCCGTTGCACTTGCATATGATGACGATGAGGCAGTCAAATCTTTAATCTCTGTTGTCACAGAATCTCCACCGATACTGGACTTTTGTAGAGAAGATAACTTAGAGCAAACCATATGGCGTATACCTGATGTGACTAGCGAACGTCTCATATCTTTATTTGAGAATAAAGATACCTTTATTATCGATGGCCACCACCGTATGAGTGCGAGTAGAGAAATCTGGGAACGTTCAGGAAAGGCCAATCGTTATAGTCGAGTCTTAGCAGCTTTTTTTGCTGTTGGTGACTTAAAGATTGAAGCTTTTCATAGGCACGTCATTGACTTGAACGGATTGACTCCTGAAATGCTAACGAGTCAGATTGCTGCAAACGACTTTCTAATAACACCTCTGGATAGTAGTCAAAGTCCGGAACCGCTTACAAGTGGCTATTTTAGTATGTGCCTTGATGGCCATTGGGCCAGGTTGCAGCCACTTCGAGTCCACCCCTCTGAGTTCGATACAGCAATTCTTCAAAATCGTATTTTGGGGCCCATCCTAAATGTTGACGAACAGGGTTCAGACAGAAGGCTCCAGTACCTTCCCGGGACAGTCGGTCTCTCTCACCTCGAGTCATTAACTCTTGGAGAAGAAGGAGTTGCTTTTGCATTGCATCCAGTAAATATGAAGCAATTATTATCCGTAGTAAAGAAAAACAAAACCTTGCCTCCCAAGTCCACGTATTTTGAACCTAAGGTCCGGTCTGGTATTTTTATCACTGAGAGATAAAGAGGATACTAGAGTTCTGTAATCCGTTTGAAACCTTCAGCCGTAGGAAAATCCGAATGAGAAAGTCCCTCAAGAACTAGTTCCTTGAATTCTTCTATTCCTGGTTTAGTGTCATTTGGGTCTATGTTCATAGTTGACTTAAATTGACTTTCATGACAAAGAAGCGCATTAATCTTGTTAATCTCGAATCCTTTACATTCTTCGAAATGATCTATTTCGTTTGCCTCAAATAATAAAAGCTCTTTAGGGCGGTGAGCATCTAGGGCTTGCTCTGGAAAGAAATGAGGGTCGCGGGCAGCAACTAGAGCTTCGATGGTTAAAAAACCAGCAGCTCGATGATCCGGATGCAGCCGATACTGCTTCCAAGGGTCGTGGCCTAAGAGAACATCTGGTTTTAGCTCCCGAATGATTCTGGTTATTCTGCTGCGAAGTGAGGTATTTACCTCTAGCTCGCCATCAGTACAGCCAAGAAAAAAAACTTTTCCTTCAACGGGTAGTTGTTTAGCCGCTTCTAGCTGCTCTAATTTTCGTGTTTCTATAAGTTCCCTGATATCAGTTAATGGATCCCATGTTCCCTTTGAACCATCAGTGCAGATAAGTAAATTAACTATGCAACCGTCTGCCGACCATTTAGCTAATGTTGACCCGGCACCAAATTCTATATCGTCAGGGTGTGCCCCAATAGCTAAAACTTGTCTAGGTGTAGGAATATTCTTCGTACTCACAACATCACCTTAGGCGTCGAATTCGTCTTCAAGGCTTAATCTCCGTAGGTCATCTGGATCGTCTATATCAAATGCGAAGTTTGAGTCTTCGACTACCGAAAGAGAAAGACCTGTTTCCTTTGCACAATGGAGATGGTGACTGTATGAATCAGGGCCGTAACTAAAGGTGAATTCAATCGAAGTTGGAAGGACTAAGACATTTGTTCCATCTAGTTTTGCATCAGGAACTATTACTATCTCGGCTAGATCAATTAGCGACGGTAATCCTTCAGGCCGCATTAAGTCCCCATGAGCAATTAAAACTCTGTTAAATCCTTTTTCTCTTAAAACGTGAAAGCCAAAATACGCAGCTTCATTTAATCCTCTCTTGGGATTACGTATAACATTGACTCCTAAGTCGTTAGCCCAAAATTCCACGGTGTCATCTTCACAGACGACCCAAACTGACAATTCTGAACAAGATTTAATTACCTCAGTAGCTAGCTGCTTGGCGAGGCTTGCGCGCTTTGTCGCTTTAAGGACGGTGGATAGTCGTTCCTTAGCGGATTCAAAGCCTTTTATTGGAATTAGAGCAGCGTAGTTATTCATTGATAAGAAGTTAATGATAGATGTTTCAGGATAGGGATAAGCAATATCCAAGAGATTCTAACGCTAACATTCAAGCGTGGCATTGCAAATAGCTGTTATCGGTGGAGGATCTTGGGGAACAACGGTCGCGCATTTGGTCGCTCATAATGCAGCCACCAAACTTTGGTGTAGAGACGAAAGAGTCGCTAAATCTATTTCTCAAAAACATAGGAATACTCAGTATCTCGGCAAGTATAAGTTGCATCCTAATTTAACCGCTTCTAATGACCTCGAAGAGGTCGTTTCAAATGCACAGATAGTTTTGATGGCTATCCCATCACAAAGTTTTCGGAGTGTTTTCCGAAATTTGAAAGAGTTTTTAAAGCCAGACGTCCCTGTGATTAGCCTTACCAAAGGTTTGGAGCAGTCAACTCAATTAACGATGACTCAAATTATTGAAACTGAATCACCGAACAGGCCTACGGGTGTTTTGACAGGTCCTAACTTGGCAGCAGAGGTTCTTGCCGGCTTCGCTACTGCTTCTGTTGTGGCCACCGAAAATAAACCTCTTCAGGTCGAAATGGCTAAAATATTTTCTACTGATACATTTCGGGTCTATACCAGTAGTGATGTTCTTGGATGTGAATTAGGAGGAGCCTTCAAAAATGTTCTCGCTCTCGCAGTGGGAATGACGACCGGTTTAGGAACTGGAGATAACACTAGGGCAGCAGTTGTGACTAGAGGGTTGGCTGAATTAGCAAGACTTGGTAGTGCAATGGGTGGTAAGCCGGAAACATTTTCGGGCTTGGCTGGGTTAGGTGATCTAGTAGCAACTTGTTTTTCTTCTCAAAGCAGGAACCGTTATGTAGGGGAGCAGTTAGGTCAAGGAAGACAAATTCAGGAAGTTCTTTCAGAGATGAGTAATGTAGCTGAAGGAGTTAATACTGCTCCAGTTGTTGCTTCTCTCGCAAAAGAACATAATGTTGAGACACCGATATGTGATCAGGTAGCTGCAGTAGTCAAAGGAAAGACAACTGCAATGGATGCATATGATGTTCTTTTACTTAGAGAGCAAAAGTCAGAAAATTAAATCGAACTTAAAGCTAAAGGCAAAACAGTTATGCCAGAGTTGGGAATTCTAGGATCAGGGGCAATAGTAAGTAATGACCCTTATGGAAACTTATCTTGGTTAAACGAAAAGGGGAAAAGCATTAATTGGGCTGTTGGTGCTGACGATCGATGGCATTTTGCTGAAAACGAAACATCAGTTAGGCGAGCTCAAGGAGATGAAAATACATCAGTAGAAATCAGAATGCGTGTTCCCGGCGGAGATATCGTTCAAAGAACGGATGTTATTCCTGTTGGCATTGATAGTGCCGTGCTGCTTGAGTTTGAAAATGAAACACCAGTACCTGTAGCGATAGCTATTAAAGCTATTAATTTTAAAACTCTTGAGATAAATGGCTCTAAAGTCTCAGGAGAGTTTGGTCAAGTGATTTCTGCAAGTAAACCTATCGCTTTATTCTGCGTGTCTGATGATCCTAAAAAGCTAAATGAAACTATTCGAAATGGTCTCGCAGAACCGCCTGCAAAACGCCAAAAATTAGAATCAGGAGATAGCGCAGCGATAATCTTTCCACTTCCGCACGCTACTTCTTTACGGTTACTCATTTCCCAAGATGGCGTTCCGGAACTTCCAGACCCCAAAGTATCACCATCGTTTTCTGAGATATCTAATGGTTGGCGGAACCACCTTGACGCAGGAATGCAAATTGCACTTCCTGATAAGCAAATACTTAACGCAGTTGACTCATCCAAAAAACACCTTTTGATTGGAAGTGGGCAACCTATTGATTCAGAATTCTGGGGGAAAGAAAAACCAGGCGAGGTTGCTTCGCTTAGTGCATTAGCACTTCTGCAATGGGGGCATTTAAAAGAAGGCAAAGACCTGCTTCTAAAATGCATGGAATTATCAAACCCTGGTTTGTTCAGAAAAACTGTCTTGCATTCAACATTAATAACTTTATGGGCTTGGGGGAACTACATTGGGCACGGTCCTTCAGATGGGATAGCTAACATTATTTTACCTTGGGTTAAAGAGAACCTTCAGTTCTTACTTGCGTCACTGCCTTCTAAACGCAGGCTAAAAGGAAAAGACCTAAGCCTAGAAATAGCTGCTTTGCAAGCGTCAGTTGAAATCTTAAGAGATGCTGGACAGCAGAATCTAGCTTCTGAGGTAGCTACTCAGTTAGATGAAATTCTAAAACTTATTAATCCGGTTTCTTTAGCAAATGCAGACGATGAATATCGGTTAGTAGGAAAAAAAATAACAGAAAAATTCGAGAACTACTTTCGTGATCAAGAAACTCAAATCCATAGCCATTTGACTGTCACTGATTTAGTCAACAAAGCCGATAGAACGGGTGCTTTTTCGTCGGAAGACCGATCTCAGGATCCGATGTCTTCAGCACTTTTTCTTATATTGGCCCGTAAGGCTTTCATTATCGATGAGGCAGCAGCTAACGGAAACCGATTCATTCAAATTGCTGAAGGATTTCATGATAATTGGATAGGCGCATCCTTAGAAGTGTCAAATGCACCAATAAGAGGTGGAAAGCTTGGTTTTGCAATTAGATGGCATGGAGCTGCACCTGCCGTTCTTTGGGAAGCGACAACGGACAGCAGAATCACCATCAGTGCCCCGAAATTAGACATTAGTTGGTCGACACATGATCTTAAAGGCGAAACTTTGTTAGCCAAACAGGAGTTACCCGAAACAGCTGTCACGATATTCGAATCAAAAAAGATTTCCCTGCATGTCGATGAAAACAATTTAAGTGAAGGTCCCGAAGGTAAACCATTCCGTTAATCAACTGTAGGAGGGTTAGCACATGATGTAGCCTTCATTTGTGGGTCAGAAATTACGAAAAGCTATTCAAAAGAACGCGCCAACACTTGATCATGAAAAGTCATTGTGGGCAGAAGGAAAGGAAGTTATTCTCGGAATTGATGAAGTCGGAAAGGGTGCTTGGGCAGGGCCATTGACAATTGGAGTGGCTGTTCTGCCAAAAGATAAGAGACTCTACCGAATCAGAGATTCAAAACTTCTTAAGGAACATGAGAGAGAGCTTCTATATGAAAGAATCACTGAGTGGTGCTTTGCTTGGGGGATAGGACAAGCTAGCAGCAAAGAATGTGACAAGTACGGTATGTCAGAAGCGCAAAAGATTGCTACTAGGAGAGCAATTGACAGACTTCCAATTAAGCCTGACCATGCTCTGATCGATGGAAAATGGGATTTTGTTGGAGACGTTATCGGAAGAAATAATGTTACGACCGTAGTAAAAGGAGATTCTAAATGTCTGTCTATTGCTGCTGCTTCTATTCTCGCAAAAGTAACTAGGGACCGGATAATGAGGGCAAAAGATAGCGAATTCCCTGATTACGGATTCTCAGGCAATAAAGGTTATCCATGCCCAAAGCATAAAAATGCGCTTAAAAAGATCGGGCCATGCAGTCTTCATCGAACGTCATGGGCATTTATGGATGACACCCCTTTCCCAAGATCACCGAAACCCCGAAAAGACCCGATGCAGGGCATGTTATTCACAGATCAAAACCAATAAAGCGAAAGTTGTCAAACGATTCCTTTATATCTCGGCATAAATGCTTCCAAGCATGTACGATCACTCCATGGGGCAGCCAGTAACAGTTATTCAAAAGTCAGCTACAAAACCAGGTGTTCTTAGGTTTGAAATTAATAGGAGCATCACTGGGATGGATCACGAACGATATTCCGATGGAGTCGAGATCCTCGGAGACCGGCCGCCCGATCAACTTGCAAAATCCTTATTTAGCTTAGGTGGCATTGAAAGAGTCCATATTAACAGTAACGTTATAACCCTCGATCTCGGAAAAGGTGGGGTAAACCCTTCAGAAATTATCAACACGATAACGAAGATGTTTACCTTCTATTTACCGGGAGTAGAAGTACCAAGTTTCGAATAGTCTATATAGGCTAAGCTAATCTTAGAATTCCGTTGTCAATCTTAGGGGTCTTATGTCAATAGCAAGAATCACAGAGGTTATTTCATCTTCGACAATTAGTTTTGATGATGCAATGAAAAAAGGTGTTGAACGTGCAGCAAGAACCTTAGACAACGTAAACGGAGCTTGGATTCTTGATCAAAAAGTAATTGTTGAAAATGGAGTCATTGCAGAGTTTCAAGTCACTCTAAAAATTACTTTTGTATTAAACGACTAGCTGTGCACAGTTCAATAAAACTTTCTGTTAGGTTTTTTGAGCTAGATCCATATTCCCATGTTAACCATTCGGTTTATATCCAGTACTTTGAAGAAGCGCGTATCGTGGCACTTTCTCAAATCGGCCAGGATGTCAACACATTAATAGCTGATAATATTGCGCTTGTAATTGTTGAAATCCATACAAAATATTTAGCTCCTGCTTTACTAGGTGATCAATTAACAGTTGAAAGTGGAATTTCCGAAATTCAAGGCGCGTCGGCCACCTGGTTGCAACGTATAAAACGGGACTCCGAAGTGATCGCCACGCAAAAAACTAGAATTGGCTGCACTGCGTTAATGGGAAAACCTAAAAGGTTCCCTCAAGAACTTATACATTCAGCTCAAAAGTTAATTGTTCCAGAAGAATGGCTAGCCTAGACCCCTGACCGATCTGCCTCTTGCACAGTTTGAGACCCCATCTGTACGAATCGGTTATTGCGATCGCCGATACTTTCGCCAGCTGCATCTACTACCAAAACTGCACCGTTGGTGAAACTCGCTTCATCGGAAGCAAGGTACAGAACCGCATTTGCTATGTCTTCTGGACGTCCTGCTCTTTGAAGTGGATTGTTTGCACCAATAATCGTTGAAGCTTTATCAAGGTTTTGGTGATCGCCGGTAACTAGACGAGCTGTGAGGCCTGAGATAGTTCCCCCCGGGGCAATTACGTTCACTCGAATACCGTACCTTCCAAGTTCAGTAGCAACAGATTGTGATAGCCCAACTACTGCGTGTTTAGCTGCAGTGTAGACATGTGGGCCTAAACCAGCTCTAACACCTGCAGTTGAAGCAGTGTTAATAATCGAACCTGAACCTTGTTTTTGCATTACTCGTGTCGCATGTTTTATTCCATAGAAGACACTGTTTAGGAGTACGTCAATTGTTCTTCGCCAACCCTCGTCTTCGATTTCTGCGATCGGGCCTACCGAACCTAGAATTCCAGCGTTATTAAACATAATGTCAAGTTTCCCGTAAGTGTCAACTGCGAAGTTTACACAGGCTTCAACCTGACTTTCATCTGCTACATCTAGTTGAAATGCTATAGCATTTTCTCCCAGCTCTTGAGCCAACGAGACTGCCAAGTCATGTTGAATATCAGCAATTACACATTTTGCGCCTTCGGCAATAAACCGTCGAACAGTTCCTTCACCGATCCCACTAGCACCTCCTGTGATTACTGCTACTTTCCCTTCTAATCTTCCGGACATACGAACTCCCCCTCATTATGCAAAATTGACTTATTCAAGGACTTTACCTTCCTTAGAAAAGAAGTGCATCTTATACAGGTAGGTGGTTGTGAAGAAAAACGGCTAAATTGTACAAGTGCCCAATCAAATGCGAATGATGACCATCCACGCTCACCCAGATGATGAATCATCAAAGGGAGCCGGATCAGTAGCTTTATATTCTGACGCTGGCGTGAAAGCTACCCTTGTTTGCTGCACAGGGGGTGAAGAAGGGGATATTTTGAATCCTGCTATGGATTTGCCCGAAGTGCGCGAAAATATCGGATCTGTTCGACGGGATGAACTTTCAAAAGCGGCTGAAATAATTGGCTATGAGAAAGTCCATTATCTTGAATACCGAGATTCAGGGATGCCTGACTCGCAAGCAAATAATAATCCTGATTGTTTCGCAAATGCGCCACTTGAAGAAGCTGTGGAACGTTTGGTACGCATTATTAGAAAAGATAAACCTCACGTCATCGTCACGTACCCAGATGATCAACAGGGGTATCAGCACCCAGATCATTTGAAAGTCTATGACATAAGCATCCCTGCCTGGGAGGCAGCTGGAGATGCAACGAAATTTCCTGATAGTGGGGAGCCTTGGACGCCGCTAAAGCTCTACTACACAACCTGGAGCAGGGCTAGAATTGAAGCCCTACATGCGATGTTCCAAAGACTCGAATTAGAATCACCGTTCAACGATGCTTGGTTTGAGCGTCCTTCACAAGATCATCGGATAACTACGAAGATAGACGTTTCAGATCACTCTCAAAGGAGAACTGATGCTCTCTTAGCCCATGCAACACAGGTAGACCCAGATTCACCATTTTGGTTCGGGCTTCCATCAGATAAATCTGCCGAGGCCTACCCATGGGATGATTATATTTTGGCGTTTAACAGAGTAGGTCCAGTCGTCGAAGAAACAGACCTTTTTGAGGGTCTCTCATGAGTGTATTTCTTTCAGATGAATGGTTTAAAAAATTAGAAAACTCAGCACCGGAACTGGTTTCTAATGAATTCTCAATTATCTCGCAATATGAAATTTCTGGAACAGAACAAGGAAAAATAAGGTTCTTTATTGTTATTGAGAGTGGTCAAATTAAAGAAGTTTCGAAAGGCAAACATCAAAATGCAGATTGTGTTGTAACAGTGAAATCTTCGGAAGGATTGAAAATTCTATCGGGAGAAAAAAGCATTCTTGGGGCGTTTATGCAGGGTGACCTAAAGGTAGAAGGGAACTACCGGAAATACCTTCTCGAGATGCAGAAACTCAGAATTTCTGAACCTTGGAAAGAAATGTGTAAATCGTTATCCTCCTCGCAAGATTAGAAGAGCGCTAAATGTTTCAGTTAACTAAATGAAACATTTAGCGATGGAATCACGCTGCGTCTAGGGCAGATGCTAATCGGCGTCGACCTTCTTCGAGAGCTTTACGTGAAGCAGCTATACCGCGCCGAGCGGCTTCTCGCTCTACATCAGTTATTTCCCATTCGTATTGTTTTAGTTGGAGAAGTTTTAGTTGTTTTGCCATATCTCTAATATCGCGCATAGGTGTGACATTTCTTAGGGCTTGTTCTTTGTCATAACTGTAATGACCCTAGTAACCTCACCAAGAGAAAGAGAGGGCAAGTATGTCTATTAAAAATGTTGCTGTCATAGGGGGCGGCACGATGGGATCTGGAATTGCAGAGGTAGCTGCAAAAGCTGGTTGTAACACTATTGTGTTAGAAATAGATGCCGGTTTAGCAGAGATAGCGCAAAATAAACTAGAAACAAGTACCCAAAAAGCCGTTGCTAGGGACAAGATGACTGAAGAAGAACGAGATGGGCTATTAAGTCGACTTTCGTTTACTACTAGTTTCTCAGATCTAGAAGATAGAGATTTAATAATCGAAGCAGTTGTAGAGTCGCCATCGGTCAAAGCTAATGTATTCAAGACTCTTGACGAAGTGGCTCAACAAAGTGCGATTCTGGCATCTAACACGTCGTCAATTTCAATAGGGGAGATAGCTGATTCCACTAGTCGGGGGTCCCAAGTCTTGGGAATGCATTTCTTTAATCCGGCGACAATACAACCGCTAGTAGAACTAATTTCTTCCGAGGTCACATCTAAAGAAACTCTTGACCAAGTAGAAAAATTTACTAGCGAAGTGCTGGGTAAACATCCTATAAGAACGATTGACCGTGCAGGGTTTGTCGTCAATCGCTTACTCGTACCGTATTTATTGCAAGCAATGCACATGTTCGACAGAGGGCAAGCTACTAAAGAAGATATTGATGCAGGGATGAAATTTGGTTGTGCGCATCCTCAAGGGCCTTTAGAGCTATCAGATCTAATTGGCCTAGACACTCTCCAACTAGTAGCTGAAGTTCTCTATGAGGAATTCAAAGAGCCTACTTATTCTCCTCCCCCAATTCTTAAACGGATGGTAACTGCAGGCCACTTGGGCAGGAAAACTGGTAAAGGTTTCTATACATATGAATAGGTTTTAAGAATGGGTAACTATGCAATGACCGTCCCCCTGCCTCGGGGACTTAATGACCAGCAAAAGGGATTTAGAGACTTAGTTGATCTCGGCTACAAAGAGGCGTGGTCATCAGAAGCTAATGGAGCAGATGCTTTTTCACCATTAGTTCTAGGAGCTGTTCATGCTCCGGAGCTTCGATTAGGAACAGCTATTGTTCCTGCATATACAAGAGGGCCGGCACTCTTGGCTCAATCTGTCGCTACTATGGCAGCGATAGCGCCGGGACGCTTTGCGTTAGGTATCGGATCATCGTCGAATGTTATTGTCGAATCTTGGAATGGGATCCCATTCGTTGAACCATACAAAAAAACCCGTGACGTTGTCCGCTTTCTTAAGTTGGCCTTAGATGGGCAAAAGGTAAACGCTGATTTCGAAACTTTACAGGTGAAAGGATTCCGGCTTGGTATGGAAACCCCCACATCTCCAGTTCCAATTTTAGTAGCTGCCTTACGTGAGGGGATGCTTCGTCTTGCTGGGCGTGAAGGCGATGGGGCAATTATCAATTGGCTTTCAGCAGAGGACGTTAAAACCGTTTCAGAAATAGTTCACGGTCAAGGACCTGGTAAAGAGATAGTCGCAAGAATATTTGTGTGTCCTAACCCTGACACAGAAACTGTTCGTAAAGAAGCTAAACGCGCTATTGCTTCTTACTTGAATGTTCCCGTCTATCGGGCTTTTCATGAGTGGTTAGGCCGAACTGAAATATTAAATGACCACTGGAGGAAATGGGATGAAGGCGATAGAGCTGGATCTCTAGAAGCCATGCCCGATAGCGTTGTAGATGATTTAATAGTGCACGGAACACCTGAAGAATGTCGAAACCATATCGACCGTTATCTTGATAATGGTGTTACAACTGCAGCTCTCATGGTCATGCCCTTTGGCGGTATTGACCCTAATCAAGCTATCAGGGACCTAGCGCCCAGGTAATAGTTTCTCAAGCATGGTTTGCCAAAGTGCTCCTAAATAAGAAAAGCTATACATAGGTTAATACTTCAAGCTATGTTGAAAGACGAGGCTGATATGGAAAATTCTGAATATGTAGAACAAGCGTTAGTTTTAATTGATACTCATCTTGGCAGTGTGCAGAGTCGCGAAATTCTTTCATCTACCGAAGTGAGTGACCTGCTGTTAGATATTCGCTTATTATTGATGCAATTCGAATCCATTGAAGCGCCTGCAGCTGCCAACAGCTAGCGAATAGATCTTATTAATTTAGTAAAAAGCATGCCAACAAGGGCTCCTGCAATAACGTCAGAAGCATGGTGGGCACGAACATGAATTCTGCTCGTAGCTACAACAGCAGCAATCGACTTGTAGAGGGGTGCAGCACTGCTTCCTTCAGAAAGTATAGAAGCAGCAAGGACTGCTGAACTTGCATGACCGCTAGGGAAGCTGGAAGTAAGTGGCCTACGAATTCTATGTGGATGACTGCTTGAGCCGATTTCTGGACGGTTACGCCTGAATAGTCTTTTGATTCCTTGATTTACAATAAGCGACTCGGCACCGAGAACAAGTGCTAGTTGTAACACTGAACCTCTACGAGAAGCATTATTAACTCTTCTAGCTAAGTTTAAAGCATGCCAGATTAAACTAAAATCTCCCGCAGTTGAAGCAGCGTAAAACACTTTGTTGATCGATTCGGAAGAACGAAGAAATTCCCAACCAGTGTCAATCGCTTGATCAAAATCGTCAATTTGGCTTGGTAAAGAAATGCTTATTGGTTCACCCATGTTATTCCTTTGCAAAAATCATGCGGTTATCAATGTCTGATTTCTTTAGCTTATCTTCTTGGTATGCGCCTTCCTGACTGAACATGCCTTTCTTCCATCGACTTGGTGTTAGGACCAGCGCTCTTGGGTAGTCTTCAAACATCCACCTGGCAAAGTTCCTGCGAGTCCAGTTGTTCGTATCAGCAATTTTGAGGGCTATTTCAGTCGTCTCTGGTCTAACAAGTAAGGATTGGAGTCTCTCGGCAAAGTGATGATCATGCCCTAAATTTAATCGTAATGATTTTTTATAGGTTTCTTGTGCTTTTTCATTTTCCAAAGGTCCGGCTTTAATAATGGCCTTTGCGGCTAATCTTCCGGTATGTAGGGCTTGGGCGATACCTTCCCCTGTCATCGGGTCAGCCACACCGATAGCGTCACCCACAAAAAGAACCCGTTGCTTTCCTGGCTCTAGACTTTTCATTCGCGTTGGAATCGGCCACGCTTTATGGGTTCCTTCTGGCACGGCACTTTCGCCAAGAATATTCCGAATTCTCGGGCGTTCTAGAATCTCTTGCCATAGTTTTCCCATTTCTTGGATTCTGTGAGAGTGATCGCGGAGAATGCCAAATCCAAAATTTGCTCTTTGTCCCGGAAGTGGGAAAAGCCAGACGTAACCTGGCAGAAGATCTGGTTCAAACCAAACAGTTAAATGCTGGGCTTCAGCACCGGTGTTAGAGAAGTATTGTCGAAAGGCATGCCAGTCACCTCTGTATTTTTCTACTCCGCCTCCTACCGCCTTTCGAACACTCGACCACATTCCATCTGCAGCTACAACATATCTACTGTGAAGAGTTCGTCCATCAGATGATGTAATAGAGACATATTCCTGATGTTGAACAATCTTGGAGAAACTCATAGAAGTTTCTATATGGACACCGGCCAAACGAGCTAGCTGCAGCAGCTCTGCATCCAGTTCAAGTCGCGGCACCACAGCTGCAAATTGTCCTTGTTTGTTTGGAAGCGGGAGTTGCGATCTGTGACCGTTTGGTGAGAAAATCACCGCATCAGTAACAGTATTCCAGTTGGTAATCGCATTAGTTTTTAATCCGAGATCTTCTAGAATTCGTAAGGCGTCGGTAGTTAAGCCATCTCCACAACATTTATCTCTTGGGAATTTAGCTTTGTCAAGCATAATTACCTGTAGGCCTTGATTCGCAAGTTCTATAGCTGAAGCGCATCCTGCAGGACCTGCACCGATAATAATTACGTCAGTAATCAGTTCATTTTGCGTCACGAATTTATCGTACCTGCTGCTAGTGAAAGGCACTCAAAATAATTATTAATCTGATGGTTCTGGTTCTGGTTCTGGTTCTGGTTCTGGTTCTGGTTCTGGTGTTGGCTCAGGAGAAGCCTCAGGGACTACAGGGTCTGATGGTTCAGATTCCTCACTATCACCTTCGGAGTTGACAGCAATTACGGTAAATATATAGCTCGTCTCATTTGTAAGGCCCTCTACAATGCAAGTCAATTCTGGCGGAATAGCTGAGCAACTTTCTCCGCCTGGTTCAGATGTTACGATGTATTCTTCTATCGGGAAATAGTCTGTAATATCAAAATCGCCTTCAGGTTCTGGTACTCCCCATGAGACAAGCACTTGCGCATCTCCAGCAGTTGCAACAACATCTGATGGGGGATCCGGTGGTCTTGGATAAGTTGGTTCCCCATCGCAATCAATGCCATTTTCGGGTTGGTATCTAGCTGTAAATGTGTCTAGCTCTTCAGAAGAGTCGGGGTACTTTCGAATACGAATAGTTTCGATCACTTCGCATTCCTCTAATTTTCGAAAATTTTGTCTGTCTACATTAACTTCTGCGTAGCGGGTTGAGTATAGGCTGACGCTCACAGATGTATGGGTCCACGTAGGCCAAATTAGAATCGGATAAGGCGATGTATTTCTCACACGGACGTCGGGCGAAGGCCAAGAAATTGTTGACTCAATACCTTTACGTCCAGCAAAATCTGTGTATCTCGAGAACCAGATAGTATGGGGGAAATAAGCATCAATCTCCAGTCCTCCATAAAAGGAGGCTTGAAAGAATGTAGTTGCGAACTGTGAGATTCCGCCACCAACATCTTTTGTCAATTCTCCGTTCACAATTACGCCCGCTTCTACGAAACCTTTAGCTTCGGTTCTTTCACCTACTGCTTCGTTCAAAGATATAGATTCACCTGGTTTGATGACTTTCCCCTGCATTAATTCTGCAAAACGCTGGATATTAGCAACTCTGCTCGCACAGCACGGATGGTGAGTAGTCGCTTTTGCTATTAACTCAGTCACCCCATAAGCAGCAAGGAGTTCATCAGTGCCATCTGATATGTCAATCAACTCAAGGTTTATTTTCTCTTGGCTACTCTCTATTGCTTGGATGATCAAACTAGGGGAGTCACTTGAGCAACAAGCCTTTGCCGCTAGGTTGAGAATTTTTAATTCACCATCCTCCACCGCAAGTTGAGGTTCATCAGTGCTATCTGCAACGATTCCACCTAATGCTTGAGATATAGCCTGAAGAATTAAAGATTCGTCAAAGGAATATGAAGGTTGGCCATCTACCATCTGAAAAGACATCCAACTTCTTAACTCTTGAGGAGAGAAAATGTGATTTCTATCTCCAACAAATACTTCTAGCCCAGATGAGGTCAGTTCATTAATAGTTTTGGCGAAATTCTCTGCCTGTGTATCAGAGATTAAAGGAGGAATATCAATTGCTGTAGCATTTACTTCAATAGGGTTTCTGCCAGCACGTGCAGCTTCTAAAACATCGTATTGAATCGTTTCGAGATCAAATGCTTTTGCTGAAATTCCAGATATCGCAACGACAGTGCCATTAGATACTGACCACTTTGGTTCTATAGGCTCTGGCTGCTGCGAAATAATTAGTGACTTGAATTCCTCTGACATTCCTGAACGTAAATAAACTACGACATCTGAAGGTCTAGAGGAGAAAAGACTTTTCACCCATCGAAATGGTTCTGCTAGAAAACTCCCATCACCAAGGCTAAGTACTTCCTTAGCGGTTGCTAAAGCGTCAAGTTCTATGCCCACCACTCCAGCTTGCGTTTCTATTAGTCCATCCATAGTGCTTATAATGACTGGTGTGGATGCATAGCTAGATGAAATATTCTCCAAGACAACAGCTAAACCTGTCGGCTCCAGTCCTCCAACATCAAAACCAGAAACAGTTACGTTTCTTGCTACTTTGCCTTCGTGTCTCGCATCATCTACTGCCCAGGCAGCAATAGCAAGAGAAATAATAACAAGAAAAAATCCCAAGCTGAAGTTTAAGAAAGGCCTAGATTTAAAGGATGGAAGATATGGCCTAAGTCCTGATTTAGCTCGTTTAGGTCTATTATTCCGGCTTGATTTTAGGGAGTTCACGATTCTCGTAGGGTACAGGATGCTTGTGACCTAAAGGGGTCATGAAAAATTTCCTCTCTAGTTTTTTAAAATAAACGAAGAATATCTGATTCAAGACCTCTAAGTTGTTCATAATCAACTTCAATAGTGGCTATTCCCCGATCTTTGGCAAGCACTTTTGCTTGGGGGGTAATTTGTTGAGCTGCGAAGATACCTCGAACGGGCCGCAATTTTGGATCCCGATTTAAAAAATCTAGATATCGACTTAGCTGTTCAACGCCGTCAATTCCTCCTCTTCTTTTAATTTCAACCGCTACGGCCTGGTCTTTGCTGTCTCTGCATAGTAAATCAACGGGTCCGATTTCAGTGAAATATTCTCGCCGAGTAAGCGTAAGCCCCTCCTCTAGACTTTGAGGATTCTCAGCAAGGAGTTCTTGTAAATGAGATTCGACTCCATCCTTATGTAAGCCGGGATCTGAACCAAGTTCATAGGAAATATCTGAAAATATCTCTTCAATTTTTATTATCAGCTTTTCACCCTTTGGATTCGAAATAATCCAATTATTTGCTTCCTCCGATACGCGGTTAGGGGCGTTCATCCACATCAAAGGTTTATATGCACCTCCATCAGCATGGATAGCAATGCAACCATCTGCTTTACTCATAATTAATCTTTTAGCCGAAGGCAGGTATGCATTGAGTCTTCCTTCGTAGCTAACAGAACATTGAACTAAGATAAGGCGCATGCTGGGACTTTAGTTGAAATTAACTATGAAAGTACTAGTTCAAAATAGTAAGTATTGATTCAGTGAGCTCTTTTCTGCATATAAGTAGGTCTGGAAGGTAAGTGTCCTGCTGATTGTATTTGAGCGGGGAGCCATCTAGTCGAGAGGCATGCAGTCCGTGTGCTAAAGCTACAGCAACGGGAGCGCAACTATCCCATTCATATTGACCGCCGGTATGAACGTAAATTTCAGAACTACCTTGGACTACTGACATAGCTTTCGCTCCAGCAGAACCCATATAAATCAGATTTCCTGATAGTTCAGTAGCGAGCAACTCAGCGGCTGGGCCTGGTCGAGTTCTGCTACAAACAATGCGGATTTTCTCAATTCCTTTTGAAAGACTACTTTTATCGTTGCTGCAATATGTCCTATTAAAGCTTGGTAAAGCAACTGCGCCGGCAGTAGGAAGATTCTGTTCAACTAAAGCAACATGAACAGCCCAGTCGTCTCTTCCATATTCAGAAAATTCACGAGTTCCGTCAAGAGGGTCAATAATCCAAACGCGATCAGCGCTAAGACGCGAAAAGTCATCCATCTGTTCTTCAGAAAGTATTGCATCACCTGGGCAGGCATCATTAATGTAAGAACATAAAAGGTTATGAGATTGTTCATCCCCTGATTTTCCTATTAGTTCTGGTGAAGTGCTTGCTAGTTCCGCTTCATTTCGTAAAGTCAGTAAAAGTCGGCCAGCTAAAGTTGCAGCTTTTTTTGCCGTATTATGGTCGGTTGCAGAAGCCATCGTTGTCATTACATTCAAACATAAATCAAGACTATCAATTACCAAGGACATGTCTCTGCTTTCTAGGTTCTTCTTTGCTTTGCTATTGGTATTCTGGTATCCATGGCTTACGAAGTGGACTACCTTGACATTTTAGAGTCAGAGGCCATTCACGTCATCAGAGAGGTTGCTGCCGAATTTGAACGGCCCGTTCTGCTGTGCTCAGGCGGGAAAGATTCGTTGGTTATGGCTCATTTAGCAAGCAAAGCATTTAGTCCCTGTAGATTGCCATTCCCAATAATGCATATTGATACGGGGCTTAACTTTTCAGAAGTAATCGATTTTAGAGATCAGTTAGAAGAGGCATATGACTGTCAGCTTCTTATAGCCAGCGTCCAAGAGTCAATAGACCAGGGGAGAGTCGCAGAAGAAAGTGGTTCTTCAGCATCGAGGAACAGACTCCAGATTATTACGTTGCTTGATGCTATTGAGACTCATCGATTTGATGCTGTTTTTGGTGGAGCGAGAAGAGACGAAGAGAAATCTAGAGCGAAAGAGAGATTTTTTTCATTTCGTGATGAATTCGGGCAATGGAATCCTAAAGCTCAGAGGCCTGAATTGTGGAATCTTTATAATGGGAAATATAAAAAGGGCGAGCATTTTAGAATTTTCCCTATTTCAAATTGGACTGAGCTTGATGTTTGGCGGTACGTAGAGAGAGAGAATATTGAACTTCCATCCATTTATTTTGCTCATTTTCGGAAAGTCTTTGAGAGAGACGGGATGCTATTATCTGCAGACCACGTCGAGTCTGCAAAAGACGAAGAAGTTTTTTCTACGATGGTTCGCTACAGGACGTTAGGCGATGCAAATATCACTGGAGCTGTTTTAAGCGATGCTACAGATGTCAGAAAAATTATCGAGGAGATTGCAGGTACAAGAATCACAGAACGGGGAGCTACCCGAGCCGATGACCGTGTTTCTGAAGCGGCCATGGAGGATAGAAAAGTTGAGGGCTATTTCTAATGGAACTACTTAGGTTTGCAACAGCCGGGTCAGTAGATGATGGTAAGTCAACTTTGATCGGAAGGCTTCTTTTTGACTCAAAATCTGTTTTCGAAGACCAAATAGAAGCAGTAGAGAAGACTTCGCAGCAGATGGGGTCTGACTACACTAACCTAGCTCTTCTTACTGATGGATTACGGGCTGAACGCGAACAAGGAATCACAATAGATGTTGCATACCGCTACTTTTCAACACCGAAAAGGAATTTCATTGTTGCGGACACTCCAGGCCATATTCAGTACACAAGAAATATGGTCACTGGAGCATCAACAGCGGACCTAGCTTTGATATTGGTCGATGTGCGTAAAGGGGTGACTGAACAGACCAAACGTCATGCTTTTATTTCAACCTTGTTAGGAATTCCGCATTTAGTCCTCTGCATAAATAAAATGGATCTTGTTAACTACGACAAAGAGTCCTTTGAAAGAATAAAATCAGAGTTTGTAGATTTTGCAACAAAGCTGCAAATTCATGATTTGTCAGTCATTCCAATTTCTGCTCTTCATGGGGATAATGTCGTAGATCGTTCAATGAATATGCAATGGTATGGAGGATCTTCTCTTCTGCACCATTTAGAGGAGTTACATATTGCGTCTGATCGAAATTTGATTGACCCAAGATTTCCTATTCAATATGTTATTCGGCCGCAGCGTGATGAATACCACGATTATCGAGGATACGCAGGAACTGTTGCTAGTGGAAGTTTTCGGGTAGGGGATGAAGTGGTCATACTGCCATCAGGGTTTATAACGAAGATTGCCCAGATTGACGGGTTGCAGGGCGAATTAAATGAAGCATTCCCGCCTCATTCCGTCGTGATGCGGTTTTTAGATGAATATGACATATCGCGAGGCGACATGATTTGCAGGACCGGAAACCAGCCCAAAGTCGCTCAGGGTATCGATGCCATGGTCTGTTGGTTCTCAGCAGAGTCAAGCCTTAAGCCAAAGCAAAAATTAATTATCAAACAAACAACTAATTCCTCAAGATGTCTTGTTACTGAACTGACTTATCGGTTAAATATCAACACACTTCATCGGGAAGAGCCAGTTGACCATTTGACCATGAATGAGATAGGGCGAGCAAAGATTCGAACGATGAAGCCTTTAATCTTTGACTCCTATAAAGAGAACAGATCTACTGGTTCATTTATTCTTATAGATGAAGAAACGAATGATACTGTTGGTGCTGGAATGATTTTAGGTCCAATTGAGTAGCGAATATGCCAGATGAAAAAGCTAAGGAAAATAGCAAAAACATTACAAGACAATATTCAGGAGTTACCCGACAAGAGAGATCTGAAATATTAGGATTTTCTGGTTTAACAGTGTGGATGACAGGGCTTTCGGGGTCAGGAAAATCAACTATCGCATTCGCAATAGAAACTGCACTTCTTGCAGAGGGCACACCGGTATTCGTTCTTGACGGAGACAACCTTCGGTATGGAATCAATGGCGATTTAGGTTTTTCAGCAGCGGACCGTAAAGAGAATGTTAGAAGGGCAAGTGAGATCTCATTGCTAATGGCAGAAGCTGGTCTTGTATCGATTGTTCCAATTATTAGTCCTTATAGTTCAGGTCGAGAATATGCAAGAAATATTCACTCAAAGTCTGAAACTCCCTTTTTTGAAATATTTATAGATACACCCCTAGATATTTGTGAATCTCGTGACCCTAAAGGTCTTTACAAAAAAGCGCGAAAAGGTTTAATTAAAGATTTCACCGGGATAGATGATCCATATGAAGTTCCTGACAGCCCAGATCTTCTAGTCAGGACTGAGGAAGGAAAGCTTGAAAAGCACGTAAATGAAATTATGCGGTTGATAAAAGGAACTGCTAGCTAAGTATCCTTTTTCTTTCTTAAGTCCTTTGAATGCTCCTCAAGTTTTTTTCGTTGATTTTTGCTTAAACTGTTGATACCAGACTCAGCTACTTGGTCAAGAATTGAGTCAATTTCTCTTTCGGTATGTGCACTTCTGATCTCGCTAACGGATTTAAGGTGACGTTTTCGGGCGCCTCTTTTTGGTGCTCTCTTCGTTCTTTGAGTTGACATGCCCGTAACCATAGATGGCAAGCGTACTTTCGGAACCCAGTGAAGTTCGTTAGCGTAACCAAAAGACTTGAATCCGACGAGAGCAGTTGCAGCTATACAGAGCAACATAATTGCATGAGCCCCAGATCGGTTAGAAATCGCTGCCAGCATGTCTAACCCAAAAATTACGCTAACTATTCCCCAAGCTGGTACGCCTGGCCAGAATCTGGCAGTTGGATATTGAGCAGCAAAAGCAACTAGGATCCCAAGCTCTACTTCTCTCATTGATCCGAGATAGAAACCTGCTGGGTTACTGAGATTGTAGAGGAAAAGACCAATTCCGGGGATCACAGTTAACATGAGAAGGAAAAACATAAATGGGCGTCTACCCATGAGGTTTTCCAACTGATTGCCAAGAAGGTAGAGAATAAAGAAAAGAAATATTGTCCAGATATCTGGACGGTTAACTAACGGCCATGTTATCAAGCGCCAGATTTCCCCTTGTTTAACTTTGTCGGGATTTAGAAAAATCTGATTACTGAATTCATGATTCCTTCCTTCAAAAGCCCAGACCAACATTGACAATATGCCTAGTGAGATAAGCGCAACAGTCGTGGTGACATCTATCCGTCCTACCCGAAACCAAGGTTCGTTTCCTCCCCCCCACGGATTCGAATAAGAATAACGATCTGACATGTTATTTAAACTAGCCTTTCAAACTAATAAGTTGGCAATCCAAGTTAACGTTTCGCATTTGACCGTCTAAGAGTAACTGCTCGGGCGGCTTCAGTATAAGGATCAGTTAACGGCTCAAGGGATATTTTCTTTCCTTCTCGGTGTTCTAAGGACCAAGTGAGAAGCACATCTGCAAGGTCAGGATTTTTTGGAAGGAGTGGACCGTGTAGATACGTTCCTATTACGCGTTGCTGTATCGCTCCTTCTTCAGCGCTCGATCCATTATTTCCATACCCTTCGACGATTTTTGCGAGTGGGCGAACATCCGATCCAAGCATTGTTCTCCCAATATGATTTTCATAACCCACTATAGGGAAGCGGTATTTATCGAAATCTGCCTCTGCTACAACGTTGCCGATTAGTCTTTTGTCGCCTGCATAAGTTTCTAAGTCTAGAATACCAACTCCAGGTAGATGGTTGCCATCAGAATCTATATACGCATGGCCCGCTAGTTGTATTCCCCCACAAACCCACAGAAAGGCAACACCGTTATTTGCTGCAGAGCGTATCGCTGCTCCTTTCTTAATGAGGTCTTCTGCGATGGTATTTTGATCTTTATCCTGTCCTCCACCCAAATAACATAAATCGTAATCTTCGGCTACGAAATCATCACCAAGACCTACCGGGGTAACTATTGCAGAGTGTCCTCGCCACTCAAGGCGTTTAATGAGCACGGATATGTTTCCTCGATCACCATAAATATTCATAAGATTCGGATAAAGGTGACAGATCCTAACAGAAGTCATAATTCTTCTTCCCAGAATTTATGTGTTAGCCCGCGATTTACCAACTCATTACGAAATTCTAGCATCGCTGTATACGAGGGAAGAATGAATATTTCGCTATTCGAAGGTGTGTCAGCTAATAGGGAGTCTACGAGATGAGATGTTGAGGTATTCACGTTAATTTGCCCTTGATCATAACCCCCATACATAAAACGAAGAGCTAAATCGTATGCTCGGTTACCGCCTAAATGAAGTGACTCAATTTTATGAAAAATTTTCTCGTAATCTACGTCCCAAATCCAACTAACATCTCGTCCGTCAGCTATTTGATCGTTTAGTAATATAGATAGGTGTATTTTTTCGTTATGGAGTAATAAAGTTTCAAGATTAGAATTAGCTCCAGTTGGGTTCTTGGCTAATAAGATTCTGAGTTTCTTATCTTGCACTTTGATGCTTTCTGTTCTGCCAAATGCAGCATTGACCGAATAGATAGAAGCGCTTGCGTCTTTAGGTTTGATATCTAATTGTTGTGCAGTAGCGAAAGCAGCTAAAGCGTTGTACACATTATGCAGGCCCGGTAGTTTAGCTTCTACAAAAGTTTCCTGATTTCCGAACACTGCTTTAAAATTGATGCTTTCTACTCCGTTTAGTTCAATTTCGGTCGCTGCATAGTCAAGGTCAGGTCGAGAAAGACCACAGTCTCTGCATTCCCATTTTCCCATATGGCTGATAGTAATTTGTTCATAATGGAGTGGGTTACTGCAAATAGGGCATAAAGAAGAGTCAGCAGCATGCGGGATTGTTTCAAGCCCGTACTCTGTCTCGCCTAAGCCAAAGTAGATACAGTTTTGGTGTCCTAAAGAGGCAAATGCAAGAGAAGGGTCGTCAGCGTTTACAACTAAAGTGGTAGATGCAGGTAATTTCTGAATCATTGCTTTCCAATTTTTAATTATTGTTTCAAGCTCTCCGTATCTGTCTAGTTGATCTCGGAATAGGTTCAGAAGGACAATTGTGGTTGCTTCAAGTTCCTGAACTACCTCAGGCAACACTGCTTCGTCAACTTCAAAGATTCCTAAATTCTGCTGAGGGCCCTTTGCTAGCAAGGTACTTGCTATGCCACTTTTAAGGTTTGCCCCTGAAGCATTTGATAGCCATGGTAGTTGGCTTTCATCTGCTATTTTGCTAAGAATTCTGGTCGTAGTTGTTTTCCCATTCGTTGCAGAAATAACAACTCGTCCATCTTGCAGGTCGGCCGCCATTCTGTGGATTGCTTTGGGGTCAAGTTTCAGGAGAACGAGCCCCGGGGCAGAAGTTCCCCCACCTTGCTGCAGCATAGGGGAGAGAAAAGCGATAGCTTTCGCGATTAATCGAGCAACGTAGCGCATAGAGCGATATTACCTGTCTTGGAGCTTCAAATTAAGGTCACTCACGAGTTAGTTCGAATTGATTCGCGAGCTATTTGAATTTCTAACAGAACCATCACCTTATCTGATAAGTGGTTTGTACTTTATTCGTGTTGGCTGGTTTGTCCCACCGCGCTCTTTCCGAAGGTATGTTTCATATTCGCTAAAATTACCTTCGAACCATCGAACCTGAGATTCGCCCTCAAATGCGAGTACGTGAGTAGCAACTCTGTCAAGGAACCATCGGTCATGGCTGATGATTACTGCGCATCCAGCAAAATCTTCAAGTCCTCCTTCTAAAGCTCGGAGAGTGTCAACATCTAAATCGTTTGTGGGCTCATCTAAGAGAAGAACATTCGCTCCGCTTTTTAAGACCTTGGCTAGGTGCACTCGGTTTCTTTCTCCTCCTGATAGATCTCCAACTAGTTTCTGTTGATCCGATCCGCGGAAATTAAATGATGCAGTATAAGCCCTACCATGGACCTCCCTGCCTCCGATGATGAGGTTGTCGGTCCCTCCTGTTATCTCTTCGTAGACCGTCTTTTCTGGGTCAAGCGTCGCTCTAGACTGGTCGACGTAACCCAGATCAACGGATGGGCCGACCGTAATTGTGCCATCATCTGGGTTCTCATCGTTTGTTAAGAGCTTAAAAAGAGTTGTTTTCCCAGCACCATTCGCCCCGACAATGCCAACGATACCTGCTTTCGGAAGTGTGAAAGAAAGATCTTCTATAAGGAGTTTCTCCCCGAACCCTTTTGAAAGTCCTTTGACGTCGATAACAAGATCCCCAAGTCTCTGATCTACTGGAATATTTATCTGAAGTTCTTTATCGTTACGATCTTGAGCCTTTGATTCTGATAATAATTTATCGTAGGCAGCTAACCTTGCTTTCCCTTTTGCTTGGCGAGCTTTTGGTGCCATCCGAACCCATTCAAGTTCTCTGGCTAAGGTCCTCTGTCTAGCTTGGTCTCGACCCTTCTCATCAGATAGACGCTGTTCTTTCTGTTCAAGCCAACTTGAATAGTTCCCTTTGTATGGTATGCCTTTCCCACGATCAAGCTCAAGAATCCACTCAGCTACGTTATCTAGGAAATATCTATCATGCGTGATGGCTACAACAGTTCCAGTGTAATCATTTAAAAACCTCTCTAACCATGCTACTGATTCTGCGTCTAGGTGATTTGTTGGTTCATCGAGAAGGAGCAAGTCTGGTTTTGATAAAAGTAATTTGCACAGTGCTACTCGACGGGTTTCACCCCCTGAAAGATTTAATACTTCTGCATCGCCGGGCGGCAGCCTAAGTGCATCCATAGCGATCTCAACCATACGCTGAAGGTCCCAAGCTCCTGCAGCTTCAATTTTTCCTTCTAGGTCAGCTTGCTCTACGCCCAACTTGTCAAAATCAGCTTCTGGGTCTGACCAAGCAGCTAAAACATTATCGTATCGTTCAAGCAAAGCGGCAATTTCGCCAACTCCATCCATAACATTTCCCAGAACGGATTTAGAAATATCCAGAGCGGGTTCTTGAGGAAGGTAGCCAACTGTAAAGGGAGGGGTAAGTCGAGCTTCACCAGAGTATCCATCATCTAATCCAGCCATTATCTTTAGTAATGATGATTTTCCAGCACCATTCATACCTAAGACTCCAATTTTTGCACCTGGGAAGAAAGAAAGACTGATATCTTTGAGAACTTCACGATCTGGGGGGTAGAAACGCGAACATTTATGCATTGTGAAGATGTATTCTGCAGCCACATCTTGAGACTATCTTGCTTCAAAGTAATTGTAGGTCAATCAAAAAAATATGTTTAACAGCAATAGACGCCTATGATCATATAGTGTTCAAAGCCGTGTTATTTGATTTTGGTGGAGTTATAACAACTAGCCCATTTGACGCTTTCAGCGCGTATGAGAATGAGATCAAAGCCCCACAGGGGTTTATACGAAAAATTAATAGCACAAACCCTGACTCAAATGCTTGGGCCAAATTTGAGCGAAATGATATCTCAAAGAAAGAATTTAAGAGGCTATTTGAAATTGAAGCATCGCACTTTGGTCAATCTATTGATGCTGACCGTGTCCTTAAATGTCTTGAAACTACCATTCGTCCCAAAATGGTTCAATTGGTTAAGGATTTAAGTAGCCACTATATAGTAGGGATTCTCACAAATAATTTGCAGGAGAATACTGATAAAAATAATGATAAGAAAGCAGGGCCAACAGGCCATATTTCTAGTGTCTCGAGTTATGTTGATGGCATATTTGAATCATCCAAGCTAGGTGTGAGAAAACCAGAACCGAAGTTCTACAAAATAGCTTGTAATACATTAAATGTTGAACCAACTGATTGCGTTTTCTTGGATGATCTTGGTATAAATCTGAAACCAGCAAAGAAAATGGGTATGACTACTATTAAAGTTGTCAATGAAGAACAGGCTCTTAGGGACATCAGATTTGTCCTAAATGAAACGACCGGAAGTCAATAGGTAAGGTAGTTAAAAAATGCGTATCGTTACGTGGAATGTGAATTCTTTAAAAGCAAGAATGCCGAGGGTCGTTGAATGGATTGAATTTATGAGTCCAGACGTTCTCTGTATGCAAGAAACAAAACTTGCCGACGATAGTTTTCCGACAGAAGTATTTCAAAATATGGGCTATGAAAGCATTCACCATGGCGAAGGGAGATGGAATGGGGTTGCGATCCTAAGCCGTATCGGTCTTGAAGATGGCACTGTCGGTTTTCAAGATGGAGATGGACCTGATCAAGATGCAAGAATTGTATGGGCCACTTGTGGGGGAGTTCGCATAGCTAGCGCCTACATACCAAACGGACGTGAAGTAGGCCATGACCATTATCAATACAAGCTTAATTGGCTAAGCCGACTACGAGCACACTTAGAGAACAACCACTCGCCAGATGAAAACTTAGCTTTACTCGGTGATTTTAATGTTGCTCCAGAAGACCGTGATGTTTGGGATATGCAAGCATTTGAAGGAGCAACGCATGTCAGTGAACCCGAACGGAAAGCATTTAATAATATTCTCGAATGGGGTTTAGTAGATACCTTACGTGAAAGTTATCCCGACACAGATGGTATGTATACCTTCTGGGATTACCGGCAAGGCAGTTTTTATAAACGTCATGGGATGCGAATAGATTTTGTTCTTAGCTCCAACTCTCTCTTCAATGAATTAGAAGTTGTAATGGTTGATAGAAATGCCCGCAAAGGTGAGAAACCTTCGGACCATGCGCCTCTCCTCGCAGATTTCAATCAAAGTAGCAGGTGATGTAGCTAGATTTTTCTCGCAAGATCTTCGCTACCTGGAAGTTCGCCAATAGGTCCGATTATCGTTAATTGATCATCTGCTAAGAGTTTTGTTTCTGGATCAGCACGCAGGACTTTGCCGCCCCTATTTATAGCTTCAATGTGAAGGTCAGAATCTAAATTAATTTCACCTAGCGTTCTTCCAATGAGAATTCCGATAGCGGTTTCAGGGAGCAGAGGGTATTGTCCTATTTCCAAGCCGGGGAGAAGCGCCTGCTTGACCTCTGCTTCATGAGTAGCATCAGATGAAACAGCAGATTCATCATCATGGAGATAAGCGGCGAGTTCGCCAGCTAATCGCAGTGCCCGGCCAGGTTTATCTGAAGTTCCCGCTAAAAAGAAAAGGGCGTTGACACGTTCATTCCTGCCTCCCCACTCTGATGGAATAACTATTCCACTATCACATCTGACGATAACCAGATGGTCATCGTCAGCGTCCTCAAAGAATGCAACGGGAGTAGCAGTGGGGTGTGTATCTGACGGCTGAATCCAAAGAGATCCTGTTTCTAGGAAGCAATCATTGACCTTCTCAGCATCAATACCTATTCGTTTCCCAAGGACTTGAGACGCGCGCGTTGCAGCAACTTCGATGTCGCCATCAGATTCAACAGAAATTACAGCTGCCCGAGCAATAAGTCCTGCATAGTCATCCTCCGACCGGAGTCCATGACTTTGCATAGCAGCTGAGATTTCTCTATCTACGCTTTTATCAGCCGCTTTCCCCAGACGTTCAAAAATATGGTGGATTGCTCCTGCTGATTGTGTAACTTTCTTTTTTCCTATGAGGTAGTACCAAAGTAAAGTTAGCACCGTAGCCCCGCAAACCAATAGGAGTGGGAAAGCCCCTAACTTAAAAATCAGATAAATGGATATAGCGATTCCAATAATTTGTGTGAATGGGTAAAGGGGTGTTCGGAAACCAGGGGCATAGGAAGAAATCTTCGCGGACCGAAGAATGATCACGGCTAGATTCACTAACCCAAGTTTCACCAGAACAAAAGCACTCGCTAGTTTCGCTATTGCTCCTGCCCCAAATGCGACAACAATAAATGCCATACCTGCTCCGGTTAGGATTATGCCCCATAACGGAGTACCAAACTTGGTCATTTCCATGAATTTCGGACTCATCAGGCCATCTCTGCTCATAGCCATTGGATAGCGAGCCGCAGCGAGAATTCCTGCGTTAGCAGCCGATGCAAATGCAGCAAGTGCAGCAGCGATAACGAAACCAGCACCAACTGCTGGCATAAACATCTCTGCAGCTGTATGGAGCGGCGCTTCGTCAATAATTAGATCATTTGCAGGGACTGCTGCGACCGCCACTAGAACACCGATGGTATAAACGACTGTGCTAACTACTAATGAGATCATTACGCCAAGAGGAATATTGCGAGAAGGGTCCTCAACTTCTTCAGCGATGCTAGCAACTTTTGTTAAACCACCGTAACTGACGAATACCAGGCCAATAGCAGCTATGAAACCACTTGAACCGCTGGTGAAGAATGGATCGAGTTCTCCCATACCCGATGACGTTTCAGGGAGGCCTGTGATCATAAACCACCCCATAATTGCTAATAGGAAAGCGACCATACCCATTTGAATTGAAGCGCTAGTTTTTGATCCGATAATATTCAGACCCGTGAAGAAGGCGATAAGACAGATAGCCGTTGGCTTTGCAGGCAAGTCAACAATTAGATTGAGGTAGGCACTCATTCCAACAAGGGCGAACGCATCCTTCATAACAAGTGAGACCCACGTTGAGACACCGCTTAATGTTCCCCCTGCAGGTCCTAAAGCCCGAGCTAGAAAGTAGTACAAACCTCCAGCTCGTGGCATGGCGGTTGATAATTCTGAAACGCTGAGCATAGCTGGAACGGCAAGCAAGCCTGCGACTAGGTAAGCAATAACAGCAGAAGGACCTGCTTTATCTACTGCAAAACTAGGAAGAAAAAATAGGCCGGCGCTTATCGTGCCACCTGTACTCAGCACAAAAACATGTCTGAGGCCAAGAGACCTTTTCAGATCAGAGGCAGATGAGTCCTTATCGGGCATGCCAAAGAATAGCAATTTCACAGCTCTAACTAAAGTTATAACGAATTAATCCTCTGATAGGAGCTCTAGAATTTGCCCGCCGAATCTGCTAATGATTGATGGGCTCAGACCTGAGATTAAAACAAGTTTTTCCATGGAATCAGGCATTTCTTCAATTAATTCCTCTAAAACAGCATCCGAAAGAATATTCTCAGGTGAAGTATCATTAACCCTTGCGATACTTGAACGAAGTTCTCTTAAGAGATTGAGCCTTTCCTCATACGAGAAATCTTCGGGTTCAATGAGATGACCTGCTCGCCATTGTGAGCGAAAATCTCGGATCTTTTTAGCTAATTCTTTCGGTGTTTGCGTAAGTGTAGGCTTCGGAGATTGGTTTAAGGCTGAGATTAATTCTTTAAGGAAAATAGATGGTTTTCTTTCCCTGTTACTGCCAAAGCGTCGGTTTCTAGACCATGAAAGATGAATTTCATCTTCAGCTCGGGTTAAAGCAACGTAGAGCAGGCGCCGTTCTTCGTCTCTTTCACTTTGACTAACGGCATGAGCGATTGGTACAAGCCCGTCTTCTAGACCGCTTATATGAACAACTTTCCACTCAAGACCCTTTGAGGCGTGAAAGGTTAAAATCTTTACAGCCTCGCTACTTCTGTCATTATTCGCATCTTTGACTTCTGTTTCAATAGAGTAGGGGATTTCTTTCTCGTCCAAAGCACCAGTAATTACGGCAATCTGACTGTGAGTTCGAACTAGAACAGCCTGGTCACCCCATCGCATAGATTCTGAATTTTTTTGTAAAATTCTGTCAGCAATGTTTTTGGCTTCTATTAGTTCATTGTCGTGTGACTGAATAGTTGGCAGCGGGCCATTAGGTTTATTGGCAAATAGAGAAGCATCGCTAGCTAGAAGCAATGATGAGACCGAAAGAATTTCAGGTGTTGATCGAAAGTTTTGTCTAAGCCGGACTGTTTCGGCTTCAGGAAAGTAACCACTGAAATCATTTAGAAATGATGAGTCAGCTCCATTCCAAGAGTAAATAGCTTGATTGGGGTCGCCGACAACACACAAAGAGCTATTAGCTCCAAGCCATGAGCGGAGAAGGGCAAACTGTAAAGGATTTACATCCTGAAACTCATCTACAAATAAATCTTGATATTTCCAATGGCGCGCATCGGCATATTGCGTGTCTTCAGTAAGAAACTTTATTGCTTGTTCTAAGATGTCATCAAAATCCAGCAAATTTCTTTGTTTCTTTAATTCAACGAATTTTCGATAATGTTCACTGATAGATGAGTGATGCACCAAGCTTCGGCGGCCAGATTTTTCGGCGACCTCCTGATAGTTGTTAGGCGAAACCCTTTGTGCGGTACACCAGTTAATTTCATTAAAGATAAAAGTGCGTTCAGTAGGGCTCAGACTGTTAGGAATAATTTCAAAAAGAAATTTCTCTCTGTTGGAGAGCAAGGTCGGTTCAGAATTAATGCGTAAATCCTTCCACCTAGCTTGGAGCTGAGCGAGAGCAATCGCATGGAACGTACCTACAGTCACAAAGTTTCCTAACCCCAGTTTCATGAGGCGTGATTGAAGTTCCACCGCTGCTCTCTTGTTAAAGGTCAGGCATAAGCTGTGCTGAGGGTCAATTCGAAGCGCTCTTGTTTGATAAGCAATTCGATTAGTTAGAACTCTAGTTTTTCCTGTGCCTGCTCCAGCTAAAATCCGTAACTCTTTTGCATGCATTCGGACAGCTGTGAATTGGTCTTCAGTTAATTTTTTTTCAACTTCTTCCACGGAGTGAGGTTACCCTTAATAGCCACAATCCATCCACAAAACATTCATACTGCTATATCCAGTACCTAAAATAATAAGCTAGCTTTAAATTTATGGCCTTCCCAGAGAAACTTCTGAATGGAAATGAAAATGTAATTCTCGACCTCCACCCACATTGGGGAGGCATCGTGAAACCTGCTGCGACGTTATTGGGCGTTTGCGCTATTTGGTTGTGGGTAGCACTCACAACTGACGTTAGGGCTTTTGAAATAATAATGGGAGTATTAGTTTGCTACGTTTTTATCAAATCTCTAAAGACTTATTTGCATTGGATTAATGAGGCTTTCATATTAACTTCGGAAAGAGTCATCCATAGGAGAGGTGTTTTTCAAAAGAATACTTTTGAGATCCCTCTTCAACGTATTAATACGGTCACTGTGCGACAAAGCTGGGTTGAGCGTATTCTAACAACTGGGAAAATTCATATTGAATATTCAGGCGATCAAGTAAATAGAGAATTCAAGCAATTCCCGCAGCCATTATTGATTCAAAAAGAAATAAACAACGTTATAGATAAAATCAAAAAAAACGGAATGGATTAATTCACAGTTGGCTTGAGAAAAGTAGCACAATCAAAAGGGTAACTGAAAAGGAGAAAGCTATGGGTCCATTGGACGGTAAACAGATAATTGAAATTGCTGGTATTGGGCCAGGGCCATTTTGCGCCATGGTTTTGGCAGACCTAGGTGCGGAGGTAATTAGGGTTGATAGGGCATCTGCCGTGCCAGATGAGTTTCCTGATGGGCCTAGCATGGACTTGCTCAATCGTGGGCGTGATTCAATAGCAGTCGACTTAAAGAAAGAAGAGGGGGTTGAAACAGTCTTAAGGCTCGTTGAGAACGCAGACGCTCTAATTGAGGGTTTCCGGCCCGGCGTCGCTGAACGTTTAGGAATAGGGCCTGAGAAATGCCTTAATAGAAATCCTAAATTAATTTATGGGCGAATGACAGGCTGGGGACAATATGGTAGCTATTCCCAGATGGCTGGGCATGATATAAATTACATAGCATTATCAGGAGTTCTAGGGCTTATAGGTCGTGAGGACGAAAGCCCTGTGCCCCCAGTAAACCTAATTGGTGATTTTGGCGGAGGTGGAATGCTTCTGGCGCTTGGTATCTGTGCTGCGCTGGTTGAAACTGCCGAAAGCGGGAAAGGTCAAGTTGTTGATGCTGCTATGACAGATGGGTCAGCTTTATTAGCGACAATGGTTCATTCTTTCGCAGCCATGGGAATATGGGGGAAACGAGGCACTAATATGCTGGACACAGGTGCCCCGTTCTACGATGTATACGAATGTGCTGATGGGGAATACATATCATTGGGGTCAATTGAACCTCAATTCTATTCAGAATTAATGCGGATTACCGGACTAGAGAATGAAGATATGCCGAGCCAAATGGATCGTACTAATTGGGGGCAAGCAAAGAAAAGAATAAAAGAGAAAATCCGTTCAAAGAGCAGAGAAGAATGGGTCCAATTGATGGAAGGTAGTGATGTATGCTTTGCTCCAGTTCTTTCTATCGATGAAGCTATTCAGCATCCTCATAATAGGGAGCGAGAAACATTTGTAGAAATTTCTGGAGTAATGCAGCCAGCTCCGGCTCCGCGATTCAGTAGAACTCCAAGTGAGATCTCATCTCCGCCTCCACATCCTGGTCAACAGACAGATCAAATCTTGTCACAACAAGGGTTTTCTAAAGAAGAAATTGATTCTCTTAAAGAAAACAAAGTTGTTAAGTGAAGTTTGACACGAAGATCTCACTAATTTATCTATAGGATTTTGCTTGATTCATCATGGAAGCACGTTTCCTGCAATGATGAATATATGACAGTAATTAAGATTAATGCAATAACGGTCCCGCAAGAACTAGGAGAAGAGGTAGCGAAACGTTTTGCTGCAAAGGTCGCATCTGTTGATGATGCGGAAGGTTTTGAAGGATTTGAGCTTTTGAAACCAGAGGATGGCAGGAAGCAATGGCTCGTAGTCACTAGATGGGCTGATGATGCTTCATTTGAAAAGTGGCGTGAGTCCGGTCAAGCTGCTCATGCTCATCGCCCAGCAGAAGGGGAAAGCGAAAAGCCTTTGGGTTTATCTGCGGAACTTTGGCATTACAGCATCCCAGTAGTATCGAAAGGTCAATAAAAGGTTTTGTTTGGAACGACATTACGAGATGCGCACACAGTATTTGCTTTTGTCTTGATCTCTTCAAATGCTGTGGTAGGGGTTTGGGGGATTCTCTTAGATAAGCAAATAGTTCGAAACCCAAAACCTTTCTGGTTCGCCGCAATAGTCGCCCAGTCATTTATCTTTGTACAGGCGATTTTGGGTGTAGCTATTCAAGCTTCAGATGATTTAGAGCCTAGAGATTTCCATTATCTATACGGATTTTCAATGATCGTCGCTGTTGCTTTGCTTTATGGTTATAGAACACCGATAGGTAAACACCAATTTCTCTTGTATGGACTAGGGAGCATCTTTATCATGGGGTTGGGTATTAGGGCACTGTTTCTAGGTAACTGAGTCAAAAGAACCAAAACCACATAATTGGGCAATTCAAATGGCAGAATTAGGTCATGGGTAATCTCATATTAGTTACTGGAGGGGCAGGGTATTTAGGGAGTCATACGGTTCTTTCTCTTCTCGAGTCCGGTAAAGACGTCGTGGTTATAGATAATTTCTCCAATTCTTCGCCCAAATCTATAGATGGGATTGAACGTATCTGCGGAAGGCGACCCATTGTCATAGATGCTGATGTACGTGACTCCTTAACCCTTTCTGAAGTATTTAACCATCATGATATAGAAGCCGTATTTCATTTTGCTGGCCTTAAATCTGTCGAAGAATCAATGTATGAGCCCGAAGTTTACTACGAGGAAAATATTGGTTCTGTCCTTAATCTTCTTGAAGAGATGAGAAATGCTGAAGTGAGGAAGCTTATTTTTTCATCTTCAGCGACTGTTTATGATCCTCACGGAAGTAATCCTTATTCAGAAGATTCACCAATTGGACCGACCAACCCATATGGGAAAACAAAGTTTCTTATTGAACGAACTCTTAAAGAAATAGCAAATATTAGTCCTCAATGGAGTATTGGGTTGCTCAGATACTTCAATCCAGTTGGGGCTCATCCCTCAGGGCATATAGGAGAATCCCCTTCTGGGGAAGCTAACAACTTAATGCCGCTTCTTATGCAAGTGGGAGTAGGTAAATCGGAAAAACTTTTTATTTTTGGCGATGACTACAATACGCCAGATGGGACTTGTGTTAGGGACTTTATCCATGTAGTAGATCTTGCGCGCGGTCATATAGCTGCCTTACGTTTTCTTGAAAATACCAGTGGAGTTCATACATGGAATTTGGGAACTGGAACTGGAACATCTGTGCTTGAATTAATTCACCATGCAGAACTAGCAACTGGAACTATCCTCCCCACAGAAATTGTTTCTCGAAGGTCAGGAGATTCACCAATAGCACTAGCCAACCCATCGAAAGCATTTGATGACTTAGGCTGGCGTCCAGAGTACACACTAGAGAACATGTGTGTTGATCATTGGAATTGGCAAAGGCTGCATCCCGATGGGTACTAGTATCCCAAAACTCTTTCAAGGTAGTCATTTGAGAAATGGCTATCAGGGTCCAGACGCTTTCGTATTAAAGCAAATTTCTCCCATTCTGGGTACAGAGTCATCAATTCTCTACTAGACAAAGTATGTAATTTCCCCCAATGAGGTCGTCCTTCATAGTCGCGCATTAGATTTTCAATCTGTGAAAAAAATGAACTGTGGTCAGCGCCCTTGTAGACGTGTACGGCTATATATCCGGTATTCCTTCCAAAGGCAGGTGAAAGGGGGATATCATCTGGCCCTAAAGAACGAACCTCAATTGGAAAAGTAATGGGTGTTGAAAGATTCTCTATTATCTTTTGCACCTTCTTAAAAACTTCAAGCAGGCACTCCCTAGGAATCGCATATTCCATTTCCAGAAATTTTACTCGTCTTTTAGAGCAGAATACCCTGTAGCTTCTGTCAATTTGAATACGAGAATCTCCTACTTTCAGAGCCTTATTTAAAATACCAGGAACATGGCTTGGGAAGTATCTCCAGTACTTATTGAGGAAGCCGAAACTGGCATTTCTAAGGATCTCATCATTAAGGAATCTTTGAATATTTCCATTTCGGGTGGGTAGATCTGTTGTTCTATTGTTAATTTTTAGCTCAGCGATCTCAGTGTGGGGGTACCAGAAGAACTCAACAAAATCTGATTGACTATCCTCATATTCAAATCTTTCTAAAACAGAACTCAATGAGTCAGTCAACTCTATGCTTTCAAGATTAAAAGATTCTATACATTGTAAAGTAACAGAGATAATTATTCCGAGAGCCCCAAGGCTAACTCGTGCTGACTCAAGAATCTCAGGGTTATGTGATTTTGAAACTTCGATAATTGCTCCATCACCTGTAGCGATACGGATACCTACTACTGCAGCACTAATTGAGGAAAAATTCTTACCAGTGCCGTGAGTTCCTGTAGATATCGCTCCAGCTAAGGTCTGTGAATCTATGTCACCAAGGTTCGGCAAGGCTAATCCATGCTTATCTAACTCGATATTCAAGGCGCTAAGTGTTATTCCACCTCCCGCTGTCACCTGAAGTCGGTCAGAATTGACATCGACAACTTTAGAAAAGTGATCCAGTGAGATGAGTAGTCCATCTGTTACGCAGATTGAATTGAAACTATGGCTAGAACCCACTGGGCGGATTTTCCATCGGTTTGCAACGCCTTTTCCTATTAACGAGGTGATCTCATCCTCAGATTTTGGGACAAAGATTCCTTCAGTTGTTGCTGTCTGGTTGCCTGTCCAGTTTTTCCATTTTTTCTTCAATTTACCCCTAATTGCTAGAACTGTTAAAAGAAGAGACCTACCAGTCTCGTAGATCTATTGGCCATTCATCAATAATGTATTCACCGTCCATGCATAAAATTCGTGGATGTTTCGCAATAGTCGGATCAACATGAGAAGGTTTCATCATAACCACGTCGCCAATTTCCAAAGCGGTCTTTTCATTCCCTTCAGGAGGGAAAAGCGTTGAATGCTCATCCGAACAAAGGGCAACAATACTTCCCTCAACTTTTGGCTTTCCATAGTCCATTCCAATTGCCTTTACACCCGCATTAGTTACAGCCCACTTTCTATCATGTTCTATAGAAATAACATTGGAAACGACTGAAAGGCATTCTCTAAAAGGTAACTCAATTTGAGCATATCGAGTATCCATGAACAGGTAAGAACCTGCTTGGATTTCAGTAGCGAATTTATTGATATCAAAGGTGCCAGTTCCGCCTGCTGAGATGACATCCCCCCCAACTATTGAATGCGCTTGGCTAAGAATTTCCATGGCTTTATTTACTTCCATTGATCGTTCTTGCTTATCAGCGGTGAACATTAGGTGCCCTTCGTAGCCCATCACTCCGCGAATCCCTAAACGATGTCTTTTGGCCAGCGTAGCTAAATCTTCCACTTCTGAAAGGCTGCAACCACAGCGAGGGAGGCCGACATTGACATCTATCAGAACTTCTTTAATTCCTGCTTCCGCAGCTACTTTGACAGTGGCTTCAGAATCCACCGCAACAGTTACCCTTGCTCCACTCTCTACTAGTGAACCCAATCTTGAGGCGTCGAGAGTTTCGTTTGCAAGAAGAAGATCGCTTTTGTGTCCAGCCTCTATCATTCCTTCTATTTCCCGAATAGTTGCACAACAAAAAGACGAATGACCGTTTTCTTCTAGCACGCTTGCAATTGCAGTTGATTTAAAGGCTTTGACATGAGGTCGAAGCGAAGACCCAGGCCGTTCCGCTGTCATGGTTTCCATATTGTAATGAAAAGATGCAAGGTCAACAGCTAACGCTGGAGTTTCAATATCTTGTAATCGTCGCACGAAGAGACATTACATAAGATTACATAGCGGCCGCAATACCAAGATCGGCAAAGCCTTTCTCAGCATAGTTTTCGCGGAACATGTCTCTTAACTTGCTGGCCTGCGCATCGTAATCTTCTGGGTTGCTCCAGGTGCTTCTAGGGTTAAGTATTTCATTCGGGACATCTGGGCAGCTTGTAGGCATGCGTAGATTCAGGATAGGTTCAATTTCAATATCGCTATCGTCAAATTCGCCCGAAAGAGCTGCATTAAGAAGCGCTCGAGTGTGCCTTAGCGACATACGGTTACCGGTCCCGTAAGGCCCTCCAGTCCAGCCTGTGTTTAGAAGAATGCATCTAGTATCATGCTCATCCATCCTCTTCGCGAGTAGTTCGGCATAGACACTTGGTTTTTGAGACATAAACGGATCTCCAAAGCAAGCTGAAAAGGTAGCTTGAGGCTCGGTAATCCCGACCTCTGTTCCTGCTAACTTTGAAGTAAATCCAGTAACAAAATGATACATAACCTCGTCAGGGTTAAGAATAGATACTGGAGGTAGAACTCCAAAAGCATCAGCAGTAAGCAAGACTATTGTTTTAGGATGTGGTCCCTTAGCCCCGTTTGCAACTCCTGGATTGCATGTCAGCGGGTATGCAAAGCGTGTATTTTCCGTTCGTGATCCATCTGTAAGATCAAAATCTTGCGGGTCTGTTTCTGAGATAGATTTTTCCGGAAGCGGTGGGACATTCTCAATTAATGTCCCCTTCATGCTTAGAGCAGCTGCGATAACTGGCTCAGCATCTTTGTCAAGGTCAATCAACTTTGCGTAACAGCCATCCTCAAAGTTTGAGACTCCTGTATCTGTCCAGACGTGCTCATCATCTCCAATCAATAGACGACCTGGGTCAGCTGAAAGGGTTGTTTTTCCTGTCCCAGAAAGACCGAAGAGTATCGCACTATCATTCTCTGGCCCAACATTTGCAGAGCAGTGCATAGATAATTGACCCTTGTTAGGTAGGACAAAATTCATAACTGTAAACATGGTCTTTTTATTAACTCCGCAGTAATCGGCTGGCCCAACAACTAATGCAATACGGTTAACAATGTCCATGATCACTGCTCTGTTTGATTTAGTTCCATCTCTTTCAGGGTCTGCAAGAAATGAAGGAACATTTAGAATAGTCCACCCAGCTTCCGTGCGGTCACTGTCATCTCGGACTGCTTTAGGAAACATAATATTGCAAAAATAAGCATGGGTTGCATACTCGCCTACAAATCGATACGGCTCTGCAAACTCTGGGTCCCAACCACAGAAAACATCAGTTACGTACAATGCTCCTTTTTTATTATTCAAGTACTCAACAACTCGTGCCAGTAGCTGGTCAAAAGCGTCAGGGTCAAATCTGTCAAATCCTTTTTTCCACCAAACAGTTTCTTCTACTTCCGGTCGAGATACTGCAAAAGTATCGTTGACTGGACGACCAGTACAAGAGGGGTCGCTATAGTAAACCAGCGGCCCTTCCAAGCCAAGGGCAGTTTGGTAGGCTTTCTGTTGATTGTTATCTCCATCAGGGTCGACTTTTCCTCGATCATTATCAATAGCGGCCTTGAAGAGCTCATCTTGGGATAAGCCATAATGTAGGGTTACACTATCAATCCCAAACTGGGCCTTGAGGCTTTCTGAGATGTTAGGTGTGGGGGTATCGTTCATGGTTTTGACCTCTTTGTCGCAATTATTGAAGGAAATCCGGAGTTCCCATATCTACTTCCGAACCCAAACGAAGATTTGTAGCCATGCCGGATTCGTCGAGTTCAAAGATGACTCGTTGGCCCTGCCGGAGCATTCGGAAAATGGATCCTTCAAGAGCATTTGGGGATAATTCGTACTCTGTAAAATTTCTTTCTGACATGACCACGCCATCTTTAGTGCCAGGGTCATATGATTTAATTACTCCTTGCAAGACTTCTCCTCAAATCTTCCCATCACAAACAATAACGGACTTCATCCCATAGATGCGAACCGTTGTAGCTTTTCGTTTTTTAACTAAATTAGTCAAAATCGGCATGATGTCGTCGTTAAAGCAAAGTAATTAGTAGCATCACAGACGTGACACAACTTAACACTCTATCTATCGGTCAGATTAAGGATGTAATTTTTACCTTCAACGAAGCTTTGACGTTACATTGCGAAAGTTTGAATGCTCTTAATGTTTACCCTGTCCCAGATGGCGACACGGGTACCAATATGTCATTTACGCTAAGGTCAGTTGTCAAAGAAATAGAAGAATCAGACAATAACTCCACAGCGCTGTGGAATGCGATAAGACATGGAAGTCTGATGGGGGCTCGAGGAAATTCAGGCGTAATCCTTTCGCAGATCTTACGAGGGTTGGCAGACAGTTTGGAATCTGAAGAAGTAATTAATCGAGAGGCATTAACGCGAGCATTCAGTCATGCTTCAACGGCGGCATATGCTTCTGTTCTGAAACCTGTTGAAGGAACTATTCTTACTGTTGCAAGAGAAATCTCCGAGAAAGCAGAAAAAATTTCAGATTCTAATCTGTCTTTATCAGACTTCCTTTCGGAGCTAGTAGTCGAAGGTGAACGTTCTCTAAATAGTACGCCAGATTTATTGGCTGTTCTCCGAGACGCAGGTGTTGTTGACGCTGGAGGTGCAGGTTATCTCCTGTTAATCCAGTCTTTTCTTTTCGTGATTGATGAGACGCCAATTGAACCACCAATGCAAGCAATAGCAAGAATTGAGAATATAAAGAAATCTTCAGGTGGTAATAAATCAGATATAAATGATGTGAGTGAACTCCGATACGAAGTCATGTTTTTCCTGAACTCTGATAACGAGAAGATAGAGGAATTTAAATCAGATTGGTCTCAGATAGGGGATTCAATCGTGATCGTTGGTGGTGACGGACTCTGGAATTGCCATATTCATTCGAATGATATTGGAGCGTCTATTGAGGCTGGAATAAAGGCAGGAAGACCCTATGAAATACGGGTAACCGATCTTCTGGACGAACTTGAACATATCGAAGATCATATAGAAATTGGCGGTGGAACAGAGATCACGCTTCCAAATCTTGAAACAGAAAAAACTGCTGTGATAGCAGTTGTTGCGGGAGTGGGTATACGTAAAATTTTTGCTTCGATGGGTGTCCATGCCATAGTTCGTGGAGGTCAATCAATGAATCCTTCAGTAAGAGACCTTCTCGATGCAGTTGAACAAGTAAATGCTGAAGAGATAATCATTCTCCCTAATAATAAAAATATTATTCCTGTTTCGAAGCAAGTCAATGAGCAAGTGGACAAGAATGTTCATGTTGTTCCAACAGAAAGTATCCCTGAGGGGTTTTCTTCTTTGCTTGCTTTTGATCCTAAGGAGAATGCTGAAACGAATGCAAAAATGATGGGGTCAATGGCAACTATGGTCGTAACTGGTGAAGTTACTAAAGCCGTTCGGGATAGTGAGACTGATGCGGGGCCTGTAAAGGAAGGGGAGTGGATAGGGTTAGCCCGATCTGGTGTTCTTGCTTCGACCGAGTCTTTAGTTGAGACAACGCAGAAATTACTTCAGAAACTGATAAACGAAGATCATGAAATTTTGACACTTATAGCGGGAGAGGGAAGCTCTCAAGAAACCACAAGCTTGATTGAGAAATGGGTAACGGCTAATTTCTCTCAGGTTGAAGTTGAGATTCATCAAGGAGACCAACCTCTTTATCCTTATTATCTTGGAATTGAATAAGCAATGAGGGCCAAGTCGGAAAAAACGACTGTTCAGTTTAAAAGAAAACGCGTCGCAATAGAGTTCATCATTGGCCAAACAAACTTTTTTAAATGACTGATAATCAATCGCCACTTACTTTGGAGGACCTATCTAAATTGCCTCTTACGCGGTTGAAAGGGATAGGCCCCAAAAAAGAAGAATCACTAAAATCAATTGAAATCACATCAGTCCTTGACATGCTTACGCATTACCCAAGACGGTATATCGACCGAACGAAAGAAGCTAAAATAGGTTCCCTTGAAGTAGGAGAAGAAGGCGTGGTTTTGGTCGAAGTGCTTGATGTGCACAAACGACAAACAAGGAACAGAAGGCAAATGGTCACTGCAACTGTTTCAGATGACACAGGAAACTTGTCTTTATCTTTTTTTAATCAACCATGGAGAGAGCGCCAATTGAAGGTAGGAACTGAGGTGATTATCTTTGGCAAGCTTGAACGATATCGAGGGAAAGAAAGCATGATCAATCCAGTTGTTGATTTCGTAGGAGACAAAACAGGAAGATTTGTACCTGTCTATCCACAATCAGGTAAAGCTGGCTTATCTACTTGGGAATTTGCTGGGTGGGCAAGTGACGCATTGAATAAGGCCAAAAATCGGGGTTTCGCGGATCCTCTGCCAAAAATTATTCAAGAAAAATATCGACTTTTAGATCGAAATATAGCCTTTAACAGGATACATAATCCTGATTCGATCTCAGATGTTCTTCAAGCTAGACGGCGACTTGTTTTTGATGAATTTTTTCGAATTCAGTTGTTGCTTGTGGCTAAAAAACTGCAATTAGAGTCATCAACAGAAGGCATTGCTCATCAGTTTGAGAAGAAGTATTTAACAGCTCTTTTGGATTCTCTACCATTTGAACCAACTAACGCCCAGATACGTGTAATAAATGAAATATTATCTGACCTTCAGGCGAATTATCCAATGCATAGGTTGCTGCAAGGTGATGTTGGCTCTGGAAAGACACTGGTAGCAGTTGCGGGATTGCTTTCTGTAGTTGAGGGCGGTAAGCAAGGCGCGATTATGGCACCTACTGAAGTTTTAGCTGAACAACATTATTTAGGAATCTCTGAGGTGCTTAGCCACTACAGGGTCCCGGACGATACAAGTTTACTAGGCGAACGACAATTAACGGTTTCGTTGCTTACAAGTCAAACGACCGGAAAAGAAAGCCAACTTGTTCGTGAACGTCTTTCTTCAGGGGCTGTTGACATAATCGTAGGAACGCATTCATTGATTCAAGAGTCAGTGGCTTTTGATGATCTTGGCCTAATAGTCATTGACGAACAACATCGATTTGGGGTAGATCAACGAGCAGCACTTCGAGCGAAAGGAAAAGGAAACGTTATTCCGGATGTGCTTGTAATGACCGCCACTCCAATCCCGCGAACAGCAGCGATGACCATATACGGAGACTTAGATGTATCTGTACTTGATGAACTTCCTCAAGGAAGGTCACCAATTGAAACGAAAAGAGCTAAGGATGACACTCCACTATGGGATGAGTTAAGAAAGCAAGTTTCTCAAATGCATCAAGCATTTATTGTTTGTCCCCTCATTGAAGAGAACGAGAAGATGCAGACTGCCTCTGCAGAAAAGACATACAAACGTTTAAAGGCTAACGAGCTGAAAGGATTACGAGTCGGATTGCTGCACGGTAGGTTGTCAGCAGTAGAGAAAAAAAAGGTTATGGAATTATTCCGCAAAGGAGAACTCGATGTTCTTGTCTCAACCACAGTCATCGAGGTCGGAGTCGATGTTCCGAATGCAACCGTTATGATTGTTCTTGGAGCGGATCGATTTGGGATTGCCCAATTGCACCAACTTCGCGGACGTGTAGGCCGGGGGAAATCTAAATCAAAATGTTATTTAGTTAGTGACTCCGAGTCTGAAGAATCTATAGAAAGACTTGAAGCGTTAGTAGATACGACGGATGGTTTTGAATTAGCTGAAATAGATTTAGAAATTCGCGGTGAGGGAACAATCATGGGTATTTCGCAAAAGGGAAAGAGCGATTTAAAGTTAGCTTCTCTTCGAAGGGATAAAGAATGGGTACAGCATGCCCGTGATGCAGCGTTTGCCTTGTTAGGTTCTCAAACGAACAGTCAAGAAATTTCTCTGCTTGCCAACGAACTGCGCCTTTTCTTCGATACTGAAGAAGTAGAGTATCTTTTTAAATCATAAAAGTGAGTTGATTAGTAAATGCAAAAAGTGCAACGGATCCCGAAAATTTTAACAAAAGCTTTTTTAGGTGACCCATTTATGCAATGGCTTTTCCCAGGGTCTGACCATTCTGAAAAGCTTGAAAAGTGGTGGATTTTTATTACTGAAGCTAACTCAGCGAATTCTAATTCTCGATTGGACGTAGACGATAAAAATACGACTGCGGCTATTTGGGAAAAGCCCAAATTTGAAATTCCAACTGGCAACAAAAAGGAAGAAGAAAATGAATCTGCCTTCGGGCAATTTCTTTTAGGCTTGGTGGGGGACCGGATTAATGATGTCGTGGAAGTGTTACGTGAAGTCAATGCCGAGCATCCGAAAGAACCTCACTGGTATCTACAGGCGGTTGGGACTGATCCAAGCAAACAAGGACAGGGTAAGGGGGCTGCAATGCTTAAACCTGTTTTGGAGATTTGTGATGAACAAGGTTTAGGGGCGTACTTAGAGTCAAGTAACCCTAGAAACCTATCTTTCTATTACCGATTGGGCTTTGAGATAACAAAAGACTTGGTTTTGGATGAGGGGAAAGCGCAATTGACATGTATGTGGCGGTCTCCGAGGCCAACACAGGTCTAGATGCCATCAGTATCTATGACTATGTCCCACCTATCTAGGCAATCTCGGCAACGATAGAAGGCTACCATTCCAGCTTCCCAACCTCTTTGGGGTTTCTTGCTCGCCAAAAAACAATTGCCACCGCAATCAACGCAAATGATTTCATCTGGTAGATCCATTACTCTAACCGAGAGTCAGGGTGGTACAGTTGCGCATCATGCGTATAGTAGCTGGTTCAGCTCGCGGGCGAAAGCTTATTCTTCCCACTAATAGTGGAATACGGCCAACAAAGGATCGTGTTCGAGAAGCTATTTTTAATTCTTTACACAGCTATGGTTTAGTCGAAGACCGTCAGTTTCTGGACTTATTTGCTGGAACGGGTTCACTCGGTTTGGAGGCACTTTCAAGGGGGGCGAGTTCAGTCGTATTTGTTGACAATAACGATTTAGCCATTGACGCAATAAAGCAGAATTCTAAAATACTTAATTTCATTCAAGACGTAGAGATAAGAAGGCAGGATGCTATGGCGTATTTGAGCGAAACAAGGCATTTTGACGTCGCATTATTAGATCCGCCTTACAATTTCGAAATGTGGGATGAATTGACCTCCCAGATTAATTCAAGCGCGGTTGTTGTAGAAAGCTCACAAAAAGTCTCTCTTGGTAGATCATGGGCGATTATAAAAGAACAGAGTTATGGGCAGACTAATGTTGTTATAGCAGTTAATGAAGGTGTTAAAACCCTTTAAATAAAGGGTTTATCGAAAATTGTTGGGTGCAGGCTATGAATTTCCTACAATGGAAATGGAGAAAAGTAAAAATTTGAACTCCTGTTACACAACTCAAACTGGGATAGGTTAGCTAAATGATAAAAGCAATGTATCCGGGATCATTTGATCCCCTACATCTTGGCCACCTCAACATAGTAGAAATTTCGTCACGCCTTTTTGAAGATGTTGTTGTAGTAACAATGCAAAATCCAGAAAAACAAGGATTTCTCTCCCTAGAAGAACGTGAAGATTTACTTCAATCAAGTTTCTCTCATTTGCCAAATGTTACAACTATGAACTACTCAGGTTTAGTCGTAGATGCGGCTACTGATCTGGGGGCATCAATTATTGTGAAAGGCTTACGCTCCGCAGGAGACTTTGATATCGAGATGCAGATGGCTCAAACAAATAAATCAGTTTCTGGGATTGAAACAATATTTATTCCTTCCGAGCCAGCTTACTCACACATTTCAAGTCGATTTATTCGTGAAATCTCAACCATGGGTGGCGACATATCGGCCTTAGTGCCTAACAGCGTTGCTAACTTACTCTTAAGGAGATCAGATAATGAGTGAAGCAGAAGGCGCCGAGAATTCCTTTGAGTCAGTAGAACCATATGAAGCTCCCGAGGTAGAGAGGTTGATTCAAGGGCTTATTAACGTCGTAGATGCTGCAAGGCCAGTGCCTCTCTCTTCGTCTTCGATGATTAACAAAGATGAAGTAGTTTCTGTTTTGAACGATATTTCACTCAGATTACCTGACGAGATTCGCGCAGCTCGATGGCTACTTAAGCAGCGTGAGGATTTCCTTGCTAGGACTCAGAGAGAAGGAGACGAACTGATTGACTTAGCTCGGGCACGGGCAGGTCAAATGGTGCAGAAGTCAGAGGTTGTAAAAGCTGCTGAAATTCGAGCAAGACGGATTGTCGAAGAAGCACAATCTGAAGCTCGGAGACTCCAGTTAGAAACAGAGGATTATTGTGACCAACGATTAGCAAGTTTTGAATCTATTCTGAAAAAAACTCAAAAAATTGTTGCTGATGGCCGAACAAAATTACAAGGGGACCCTCTTTCAGAACTGAAAGAGGCGCATGTTCAAGAACAAGAAGAGATTCAAGGAGGTCCTGAGCTTTATGATCAGGACGAACTTGAATAAATCAAATTCGATGTCCGAAAGTCTTCTTATCGATCTACCTAACCTTTTCCAAGGTTCGGATTCACCCAAAGAAATAGAATGCGAGTGGGACCCATCTGGAATAGAAACTAGCTACTCAACAGCAAAAAAGCTTGTCGGAACAATTCTGGTTGATGCACTAAACGAAAAAATTTCAATAAGTGGGAAGATAAATCTCTATTGGGTTGGACCATGTAGAAGATGCTTGGAGGAAGCGAAAGGGGAAACGCAGATTTTTCTTCAAGAAATCTTTGAACGTGATGCTTCGGAAGGCGAGACTTTTGAGTTTCCGAATGGCGAGAAACTAGACCTTAAGCCGATGCTTTCAGAACAAGCGCTTTTGTATCTGCCCCTAGCGCCTTTGTGTTCAGATACTTGTAAAGGGCCTGCAGGCACTGAATTCCCATTCGACTTTGATCAAAAGCACAGCAGTCAAAGTGGACCTAGTAATGTTATGGACCCTAGATGGGCAGCTTTAGATCAATTAAAGTTTGATAACTCTGGTGATCAGATAGCGTAAGAGGTGCAAGAGCTTATCTATTTCGGTAGGATCTACCCTGCGCAAGTTTCAACTTGCTAAACAACTATTTACTTGGATGTACCATGGCAGTACCAAAGAAGAAAACATCAAAATCAAAGAGCAGGAGTCGTCGAAACTCAGCTTGGAAACTTAGCGCACCTAAGTTAAACACTTGCCCGCGCTGTGGAGCAGCTAAACGTCCTCATCATGTTTGTGGTAACTGTGGTTGGTACAATGGACGCACCGTTGTAGAGGTCGACTGAGAATTCACTGATCATGTCTACAGAAAATCTTCCGGTAGCTATTGATGCTATGGGGGGCGACTATGCACCAGATGAAATAATCAAAGGTGCTCAGATGGCTTTAGATTCAGGTATCCCTGTCTTGCTAGTCGGGACTCCTGATGCTCTTAAGAGCGTGAAAGATATTCCTACTATTGAAGCAAGTGAAGTAATAGCAATGGACGATGACCCCGGCCAAAGTGTCCGAAGAAAAAAAGATTCCTCACTGGTTCGTGCAGCAGAAGCTGTTCGAGATGGTAAAGCTTCAGCAATGATTAGTGCCGGAAATACTGGCGCAACTATGGCTTCCGCTCTTTTAAGAATGGGAAGGTTAAAAGGAGTTTCAAGACCCGCTATCGCAACGCCTATTCCTGTGCTTGATGGCGATCATCCCGTTATTCTGCTTGATTCTGGTGCGAACGCAGAATGTCAACCAGAATGGCTTTTGCAATTCGCTGAAATGGGCGCAGTCTATGCACGAGACCGTTTCAGAATTGAGAAGCCAAAAGTGGGTCTATTATCAATAGGAGAGGAAGCCGGAAAAGGAAACCCGCTAGTTAAAGAATCGTTTGCTTATCTAGATTCCGAGGATTGGCAAAAACGAAGTTCAGCGCGATTCATAGGAAATGTTGAAGGTCGCGACCTTATGAGTGGAGTCGCTGATGTGATAGTAACAGACGGTTTTACAGGCAACGTAGCTTTGAAAACGCTTGAAGGAACAGCAAAATCTATTGTGACGGCTTTATTGGGAGCTTTTTCCTCATCGCCTGATGCAGAACAGGGGGCTGAACTTCTAGCCCCAGCATTGCTTCCGCTTTATGCGAAACTTGACCCTGATTCGGTGGGAGGAGCTGTTCTCCTTGGCGTTAAAGGTATAGCGATGGTCAGTCATGGTTCCTCTTCTGCAAAAGCAATTCTTAATGCAGCTCAAACAGCATATGAGCTTGCAGTAGACAACCATGTTGAGCATTTGCAAGCAATACTTCTCACCAAGTAAATTTTCTTGAATTCCCTCCAAGCAGAAAGCCTTAGAATCGCTTAAACTCATCGTGCAACAGAAAGACAGGTGCCCATGCCAGCAGAAACCCATATGGAACAAGAACCGCTCGGAAGAGAACAGCTACTTCAACTTGTTAAAGATCGATTGGCTGAGATATTAGAAGTAGAGCCTAGCTCTATCAACGAAGGGGATTCCTTTGCAGATGATCTGGACGCTGATTCGCTGGCATTAATTGAGCTAGTTGAAGCTATCGAAGAAGAATTAGCGGAAAGGTCAATTGATTTTAGAATAGACGACGAGGATTTAGAAGATCTAAAGAGCGTACGAGATGCGGTTGACTATGTGCATAGTAGGTTGGGTTAATTAAACCCTTGGACAGTGATCGCAGCGGAGATTTCTCCGCCAGAATTAATTATGAGTTCAAAGATCCAGAGCTTCTGCGTGTTGCTCTAACACATAAATCTTGGTCTGCTGAGAACAAAGGTTCAAAACCAAACGAAAAGTTAGAGTTTCTCGGAGATTCGGTTCTTGGGCTTATAGTTACAGAATATATTTTTAGAGAATACCCCGATTTAACAGAAGGCCAACTCTCTCTTCTCCGGTCAGTTGTTGTTGGGCATAACTGTCTTTCTAAGATTGCTGATGATCTTGAGTTGGGCTCATATCTAAAACTTGGGAATGCATCTGTTTCGCCAGCCTTACTAGAAGATGCCCTAGAAGCTGTAATCGGGGCAATCTATCTTGACGGTGGGTGGTCACAAGCAGAAGATTTTGTTTTAGAGATCCTAGAATCAAAGATCGATGAATATTCAACTCAGAATAATGAAGATTATAAGAGCAGGCTAAAGATTATTTTTGAGCAGGAATTATCATCCACGCCTCGTTATAGCATCACAGCTGACGGCCCAGATCATGAGAAACATTTCTATGCCACAATAAGTATTAATGGAGAAATTATCGGACAAGGTGAAGGCAGAAGTAAAAAAGAGGCAGAGCAATCAGCAGCCGGAGAAGCGTTGAAAAGATTTTCTAATGAATAAGATGCGAAAGAAACCGGTAAAATGCGGAATCACGATACTGGATTTAAGGAAAGAATGATCGAACTCCCAGAAATTGAAACTATTCGAAGAGACTTAGAGCGCGATTGCGTTGGGAAAAAAGTTAAGTCGGTTGAAGTTCTAAAGACGAAAACAGTCGGTGGACCAAAATCGAAAGCACTAATTGAAGCAGATCTCGATCAAACAAAAGTTGAGTCTGTCGGACGTATCGGAAAATTACTTAGGTTTGATTTCTCCAATGACAAAAGTCTATTAGTAGGGCTAGGGACTGGCGGACAAATTCTTCGACTTCCAAATAAAGCAGAAATGCATGCGAAAACACAGTTCCTCATCACATTTACGCAGACTGGGCAAATGCGACTTTTGGATCATATCGGTGATGCTTCTGTATCTTTTCATGCGACAGAAGAAATAGCAGAGGATCGTCCAGAACTATTTGAATATGGAATAGACCCGATAGAACACTCTCAACAGATAACTTGGGGGGATTTTGCCCACTACCTACATGCCAGAAAAGCCAAACTGAAAACACTACTCATAGATGAGTCGTTTGTTATCGGGATCGGCCCAATGTATGCAGATGAAATTCTTTTCGAAGCTGGTCTTAAATACGATCGAGTTTCTGATTCGCTAACAACAAACGAAGTACGCAGACTATGGCAGGCAATTGTTCAAACCCTTTATGATGCTGTTAAATACCGGGGATCAACAATTGAAGGGAGCCTATTCGTTGATCCGAACGGGGAACCAGGGGTCTACCAAGACCATCATAGGGTGTTTCAGAAACATGGAGAACTGAGTCCAAGGTCGCGAAAACCAATCGTAAGATCTAAATTTGGTGGCATCTGGACTTACTACTGCGAGCAAAGCCAAGTATAAAAAATTGAAAAAAATGAACTACAAACGTGTAATTTGTCTCTAGAGCGACTAGTTTCACGCTGTGTTCTTGAAATCAATGACTCTTAAAGGATTCAAGTCTTTTGCTGAATCTACAACATTAGAATTTGAACCTGGGGTTACGGTTGTCGTGGGCCCCAATGGCAGCGGAAAATCAAATGTGGTCGATGCAGTCGCTTGGGTTTTGGGTGCGCAAGCACCAGGTGCCGTTCGGTCCCAAAAAATGGATGACGTAATTTTTGCTGGAACCGCTAAGCGCGCTGCACTGGGCCGCGCTGAAGTTTCATTAACAATTGATAATTCAGCAAAGGTTCTTCCACTTGATTTTAACGAAATCACTATAAGCCGAACTTTATTTAGAAATGGTGAAAGTGAATACGCTATGAATAGCGTCCCTTGCCGTCTTCTTGATATCCAGGATCTCCTCAGTGACTCAGGAGTTGGGCGACACCAGCACGTGATTGTTTCACAGGGTCAAATTGATGCCGTATTAAATGCCAAACCTGAAGATAGGCGCTCAATAATCGAAGAGGCTGCTGGAGTTTTGAAATATAGGAAACGAAGAGAAAAGTCAGAACGTAGGCTAAAGGCAACTGAGGAGAATATTACCAGACTGCAAGATTTGCTAAGGGAGGTTAGAAGGCAACTAAAACCACTTGAACGTCAAGCAGATGCAGCTAGACGGCATGGTTCGTTATTTGATGAACTCACTGCATTACGACGGCATCTTGCTGGTAAAGAAATAACGTCTTTACGTGAGGGGTTAAAAGCAGTTCAGGGGGCTAAAAAAGAAATTGAAACTACTGAACGAGATACCCGTTCAATGTTGTCCGGATTAGACAGTCAAATAGAAAAATCAGAAGAACAATTAGCAACGACTGGGGTAGATGCAGCAGCTGACAACCTAGCACAAACTGAAGGGCTTAAAGAACGAGCTAAAGGGCTATCAGCACTACTAGCCGAACGAATAGGGAGCATTTATAGGCAAATGGAGATGCAGGTTGACCAGGGAGTTGTCGAGACTTTAGAAGCAGAAACTGCCAGGTTGCGTAAAGACTTAGAAGATTCGGCTATCTCGCGAGTTGAACTTGAACCGGCAACTAAGGAAGTAGCCGAAGCAGAGAAAGAACTAGAGCTTCAACGCTCGGATTTTCATGGCGGATTAAAAACAGAACTAGAAAAACATGGAACAGCAGCTGCAGAGTCGCGTGGACAACTTGCAGTAATAAATGCAACTATTGAGAATCTGCAAACGAAGATCGTTGAGTTGAGTACTGAACTCGCACAACAGAAACACGCAGAAAAAAATGGACTCATTAGGTCAGGGGATCTAAATGTCCAATTAGGCCTGATGGGTGATTCTAGAGACAAAGCAGAAGCTAGCTATAAGCAGATTGCAGAAGAAACTGAAAGACTTATTCAAAGCGTTGGCATTGCCCAGGAAAAACGTGCAGAAGCCCAGCTAGAGAGTAAAGCTTGGGTTGCTCGCGCTGATGCGTTATCGCTAGCTCTGGATGAGACGAGAAAATTAAGCGGTATTGAAGAAGTCTCAGGTATGGACGGTGTTCTCGGTTCACTATTAGAATTAATTAGCATTGATGAGGGGTGGGAAGCAGCAGTTGAATCAGCGGTTGGATATTTTGCTGCTTCGGTTATCGTAAGTGACGTTGAAACAGCTAAAGAAGCCCTAAGGAAACTTCTGGATTCCGGGCGTTCCGGAGGGGTTATTGTTACTCCTAACACTGTGCAATCGAAGGCCCCGCAAAGCACACTTAGAGAGCACGTCCATTCCGACTCTTCAGAGATAGAAGCTCTTCTTGATAACTTTATCGGGCAAACACAAGTCGTTTCAGACTGGGGAATTGGAGTAGAGAAATCACTTCTATCGCCAGAAAGTATCTTTGTAACTATGCAAGGCGATCATTTCAGTCCCCATGGGTGGAGGGTAGGCGCTGCAGGCACTGGAGCAACCGGAAGTGCTCTTGACGAAGCTATAGAAAAATCCCAAGAAGCATTGGGAACGGTTCGGCTAAGAGAACAAGAATTTGAAAAATGCCAGCGCGATTTAGCGCAATCGAATAGGAATCTTGTCGCTTCCGAAGAAGCATTGGTTCAAGCAAAACGAGATTTTGATGAAATTAAGGAAGTGAAATCAAGAACTGAAAGTGATCTTCGTGCCTTACGCGTAGAAATAGATAGTCTGGAGAAACAAGAGGTTTCTCTCAAGGAAAATATTGAAGAACAGATTCTTTCCCAAACACGTCTTGTAGGGGAACTGCCAGAATTGGAGACTCACGAGAGAGAAGCTCTGGAAAGAACTAAATCTGCTGAAAAGAGAAGGCAAGAGTTAGATAGAAAAGCAGCTCAGATAGGGGCTAAGAGAACAGCGGTAGATGTCCAAATTGCCTCGATCCAAGAAAGAGAAAATTTTCTGCAAGGAAGGCTCCGAGAGATTGAAGATCGTCTTAATGGCTATACAGATCAACGAAGTGAGGCTGAATCTAGAAGGCTCACATTAGAGAAAAGACTTCGTCTCTCCCAATTCCTGAAGACAATAGTAGAAGAGAAGTCTTCAAAGGTTGAAATAGAACTTCAAGAACTGCGACGACTTCGACAGGAACAATCAAATTCAGCTCAAATAGCTGTGGAACAACTTGAAAAATTCAGGAATCAACGATCAGAGAACGAAAAAAAATTAAGTCAGTTGCGTGAAGAACTCCATAGATCTGACCTTAAGGAATCTGAGTACACGTTGAAGTTAGAGGCACTAACAGAGACAGTAAGAAGAGAGTTAGATTGCGAACCAAGAACTGCGGTCATTACAGATTGTCCTCCACTGGAAGGGATATCAGCGAAAGCGCGCGTTAGAGAGTTAGAAAGAGAACTCAAAATCATGGGGCCGATCAATCCTCTCGCTCTTGAAGAATATGAAGAGCTAAATGAACGCTTTGAGTTTCTGCAGGCTCAGTTAGAAGATGTCCGAGGGTCTAGACGTGAACTAAACAAGGTCATTAAAGCAATTGATCATGAAATCGTTGCGGTTTTCTCCGCTGCCTATGCAGATATTAGTACGAATTTTGAAAATCTCTTTTCGTCACTTTTTCCTGGTGGAGAAGGGGCCCTCAAGTTAACAGAACCGAACAATTTGCTACAGACAGGAATTGAGATAGAGGCAAAACCTTCTGGGAAAAACATCAAAAAGTTATCTTTGCTATCCGGCGGTGAGCGTTCGCTTACTTCTCTGGCATTTCTTTTCGCAATTTTCCGAAGCAGGCCTTCGCCATTTTATGTAATGGATGAGGTGGAAGCCGCTTTAGATGATGTCAATCTTCAACGATTCCTGCAGTTGGTGAAGGAATTTAGAGATGAAGCGCAGTTGATTATCGTGAGCCACCAGAAGCGAACCATGGAAACCGCCGATTGCTTATATGGGGTCACTATGAAACCGGGCGGATCATCAAAGATTATTAGTGAAAAACCAGAGATTGAAAATAGAAATTCACTTTTCGAGATGGCCGACGCAAAGATAGGTAAAGCCTAATTCGCTTAATTCTTTAAACAAGTATTCTTCACTCATGCTCATTTCAGCGAGTAAATATGTATACCTTTTCGCTAGAATAGAACTTGCATCAAACAATAAAAGTGAGAGATTCGTCAATGAGCGACTGGAATCAGTCAGAACGCAAAAACTCCCGATCTTGGGAGAGCAACGATAACTTTCAATTTTGGCCATCTGATCCAATTCCGCTAAACCAATCAAGGTTATTAAGAAAAAAGACTTCAGCGAAGAAAAAAAAATATCACATTCTGCGAGTGCTAACTTGGGTGGTGTTCCTTGGTGGAGGAGTAGTCATAGGTCTTACTCTTGCCGGTAGTGAAGAAGTAGCTGTTTCGAAAACTGATGCTGTCCCAAATATTGAGGTAACCCAATTATCTTCGCCAATAGTTGGTGATGTCGATGAGCCAGTAGCGGCTGTGGCTGAAGCTGTTGCTCCGTCAGTTGTTCGAATAGATACCCCAACAGGAACTGGTAGCGGAATTATTTATGATTCAGCTGGAGCTGTAGTAACCAATGCACATGTGGTTCGGGGCGCTGAATCTGTGGAGATTCAACTTGCAGACGGAACTCGTGCAACAGGTAAAGTTTTAGGATCAGACCCGAACGTAGATATCGCTATCGTCCAGATCCAGGAAAATTATACATTCAAACAAGCAAGCTTTGCTTCTTTGGAGACAGTGAGAGTTGGCCAGCTAGCGGTCGCTATTGGGAGCCCGTTTGGGTTAGAACAAAGCGTGACGGCAGGAATCGTTTCAGCTATTAATCGAGCAGTTCCAAGTGCAAATATTGAAGATGGGTCGAGAACCATCGTTGAGATGATTCAAACTGATGCCCCAATTAATCCCGGAAATTCAGGTGGCGCATTGGTTGATAGGCAAGGAAGAGTTGTAGGAATGAACACGCTTATTCGAACAGACGGAACTGTTGAAGGAAATTTGGGAGTTGGTTTTGCTATTCCTACAGACACTATTTTCCTTGTCACTGAAAGAATCATCAATGGAGAGTCACTAGAAAATGGGTTCTTGGGTATCAGTGGCCAAAATCCTACAATTGGAAGGGCAGGAGCTCTCATTATTGATGTTGTAGAAGATAGCCCTGCCTCTATTAGCGGCCTAGAATCAGGTGATTTAATAATAGAAATTGATGATTCACCTATACTTGGAATGTCTGAGCTAGCTGCACGTATTAGGTTAAGTTCTCCTGGAACGACTATAGAGATAAAAATTATAAGAAATGGTGAGCAAGTGAGTCTGCCCGTGACACTGGGAACGTTAGGGAGTTTTGACTGATGGATATAGATTCTTCGAATCTGGTAAATTAATGCCCCGCATATCTAGCGAGATTTCAAAAACAAGAAACAAATTTTCTTTATTCTCAAAGTTTCAAAAAGATAAGCTTCTAGACCCTAACTTTTGGACCGAAGCCGAAGAGGCGCTCATCCAAGCAGACGTTGGCGTGAGTACATCAATGTCATTGATTTTGGCTGTTAGGGAAGAGGTGAAGAAAAAGAATTTAACCTCAAAAGAAGCAGTAGTTGAGTGCATTAAGGACAACCTTAAAGGAATTCTCTCAAATTGTGATAGAAGGTTAAATACTGAAGGAAACCCCACAGTCTGGATTTTTGTTGGTGTCAATGGAGTGGGGAAAACTACTTCAATCGGGAAAATAGCATATTGGAAAAACGTATTAGGAACAGAAGTAGTTCTTGCAGCAGGAGACACATTTCGTGCTGCTGCATCAGAACAGTTAGAAAAGTGGGGTCAAGAAATTAACTCACAGGTGATCCGGGGTGGTGAAGGCGCTGACCCAAGTTCTGTAATTTTTGATGCTATTGAGCATGCTCACGCATCTTCAATCCCCCTCGTACTGGCAGATACAGCAGGAAGACTTCATACAAAAACAAATCTCATGGACGAATTATCTAAAATACAACGAGTAGCGAGTAAAGGATCCGGAACAGTATCAGAAATCTTGCTTGTCTTAGATGCAACTACAGGTCAAAATGGTTTAGAACAAGCAAAAAGCTTTTCTTCAGCAGTTGATATTTCAGGAATAGTATTAACAAAACTTGATGGATCATCTCGTGGAGGAATTATTTTCGCAATTCAGGAAACAACAGGGATTCCTGTGAAATTCATAGGAGTTGGGGAGAAGCCCCAAGATTTGATTCCATTTGATTCTGACGACTTTGTAGAAGCCCTATTTGATTTTCACTAAGAGATTCTAATCCATAGTATTAAGCACGATGCAACAACTAATTACGATAAGAGAAATCAATGTTTGAAAATCTTACCGACCGTATCGGGGATATATTTGGGCGACTCAGAAGCAAAGGACGTTTATCTGAAGCTCAAATAGACGACGTGATCGAAGAAGTGCGGATAGCTTTACTTGAAGCAGACGTCAATCTCCAAGTAGCAAAAGATTTCCAAAAAAGCGTTCGTGAGCGATGCTTGGAAACTGAAATTCACAAAGCATTAAATCCAGCGCAACAGGTTATTAAAGCAGTTAATGAAGAACTTGTAAGTATTCTTGGCGGCGAAACCCTGACGATTAGTTACGCAGATAAACCTCCGACAGTGGTTCTTCTTGCAGGGTTACAAGGAGTTGGAAAGACTACGAATGCTGTAAAGTTGGCAAAATGGTTTAAATCGCAAGGAAGAAATCCACTTCTTATTGGAGCAGACCTCCAAAGACCAGCAGCTGTCGAACAACTAAGAACATTAGCATCTTCGATACAAGTCCCAGTATTTTCTCAAGAATCGGACCCTGTAAGTGTCGTAAAACAAGGAATCCAAGAAGCAAAAAATACCGGAAGAGATGTTGTTATCTGTGACACTGCCGGCCGTTTGACAATTGATGAAGAGATGATGCAGCAGATTCGCCAGATCTCTGACCAGATAGAACCGCATTACACTCTTCTAGTTATCGATGCAATGACCGGTCAAGAGGCTGTAAACGTTGCTGAGTCTTTCGATAATAAGCTTTCAATTGATGCGATGATCCTAACAAAACTAGATGGAGACGCAAGAGGTGGTGCTGCGCTATCAGCTAAGTCCGTTGTCGGAAAACCAATCGCTTTTGCTTCCATTGGAGAGAAGATTGAAGATTTTGAATTATTCCATCCTGACCGGCTAGCAAGCAGGATTCTTGGTATGGGAGATGTTTTGACTCTCATTGAAAAAGCTGAGGACGCTTTTGATGAGAAGGAAGCGGAATTAGCAACACAAAAACTAATCAGTGGCCAATTTACCCTTGAAGATTTCCTCGACCAAATGCGACAACTTAAGAAAATGGGACCTTTGGAAAATATTGTAGGTATGATGCCGGACTTGCCTCCTGGAGCTGACCCTTCCGATGTAGATGAAAGTCGTCTAGTAAGAATGGAAGCAATCATTACCTCGATGACACTTGAAGAGCGTCAATCTCCAGTCATGATCGATGGTTCACGTCGAAGTAGAATAGCTAAGGGGTCTGGAACTAGCGTTCAGGAAGTCAGTCTTTTATTAAAGCAATTTAAAGAAATAAAACGTATGATGAAGGGGGCTGTGAAGCCACGAAAAAATAATAAAAGAAAGGGACCAAATAAGCGCAAAAAGATTAAACCAAGCTCACGAGTTAAACAGAAAAAAACTTTAAATCAGGCGTTATCTGATACCTCAAAGCAGTTTGATCTAGGTGAATTCGGGACATTTCAAAATTAAAAAGAAATCTGAAAAAAGAAATATCTCAAAGATCATTGAACCCGCGTTTTTTTTCGGCACAATATGTGACGACTGAAAAGTAAACTTATGTGTGTGTATCTGAAGGAAACCAAATAGGATACGAACTTACCTAGAAGAGATAGCGCAAGTGGCCATATCTCAGAAAGAAGAAAACGTGGCAGTTAAATTACGCCTAGTACGAATGGGAAAACGGAAACAACCAACCTACAGAGTTGTCGCAGCGGATAGCCGATCACCGCGCAATGGTCGTTTTATCGAAATATTAGGAACTTATGAACCAAGGCAAGAACCTTCCGTAATCAATATTGATAATGAGAGAGCTTTGCATTGGTTAAGAAATGGAGCCAAGCCGACAGAACGAGTTGAAAAATTACTTCGAATTGTGGGGACATGGGAGCAGTTCACTGGTGAACCCCTTAAGCCGGTCGTTTATGCTGCAAAGCAAAACGAAGCTGCAGCAGATGAAGAAACAGTAGTAGATGCAAAAGAAGCTGAAGAATCAGATGCAACCGAAGTAGCTGAGATTGTCAATGAGGAAGACGAAGAGCAGAAAGAAGCGACTGCAGCAGGTGACGATGAGTCAGCCGAAGTAAGCGCTGATGAAAAAACTTCTGAAGACTTAACTGAAGAACAGGAAAAAACTAGTGAGTGAAGATAATAATACTACGAATCATGCTTACAACGTTCTTGAGCACATAGTTAAATCTGTTGTTGAAAAACCTGATGAGGTTAAAATAGACATCCAAAATAGTGATGATCAAACAACACTTGCAGTCAAGGTTGGTGACGGAGATATGGGTCGTGTGATCGGTCGTCGAGGGCGAATCGCAAATGCGATACGCACTGTCACCAGAGCTGCAGCAGTTCGTGATGGCGTTACAATATCCGTTGAATTCATAGATTAGTAAATAAGAACATTGTAGAAAATCCTTCAACGAGCATTCCGGATGTAGGATCCAATCTATGGACGTATCTGAAAATGTCAGATTCAATGAGAATATGCAACTCCTTGAAATAGGTAGAATAGGTAAACCTCACGGTTTACGCGGGGAAGTTAGTGTGAGCCTAACCACTGACCGAGAAGAGAGAGTCGCACCAGGGACAACACTTTTTCTGGCATCTCAGAGTGAGTTGATTGTGCTTAGCTCTAAGAGTCACCAAAAGAGATATCTCGTTTCATTTGAAGGAATAGATACCCGTGAATCCGCTGATGCTATTTCTGGTGAAAAGCTATTTGCTAGGCCACTTGAAGATAAGGAGACAATTTGGGCACATGAACTGATCGGGAAAAGTGTAAAAGGTTTGGATGGATTTGATCGCGGTAAAGTTGTCGAAATCCACGCAAACCCTGCCAGTGATTTGCTTGTCTTAGATGATGAAACTTTAGTGCCGGTAAATTTTGTGATAAGCGTTCAAGAAGATGCTATAACAGTCGAGACTCCTAAGGGAATTTTCCCGGATTGATGTCGTGCAAATAGACGTATTCACCATTTTCCCTGCTCTTATAGAGAACTTTGCTAAAGAAAGTGTTCTCGGGCGTGCTGAAAAGCGCGGTTTATTGCATATCAATTGTCATGATCTGCGGGATGGTGCTTCCGGTAATCATCTAAGCGTAGATGACTCTCCTTTTGGAGGTGGAGCAGGGATGGTGCTAAAACCTGAACCGATATTCAAGGTTGTCGAGCGAGTTAACCCATCAAGGCCTTTGTTTCTCCTTAGCCCAACCGGTTCAGTTTTCAATCAGGCGAAAGCCGTTGAGTTTTCAAAACTTAAAGGATTCTCCTTGATTTGCGGCCGCTATGAGGGAGTAGATCAAAGGGTAAAAGATCATCTAATAGATGGTGAAATCTCTGTAGGTGATTTTATTTTGTCTGGAGGTGAAGTAGCTGCCTTGCTTATCATCGAAAGCGTTACCCGGCTTATTCCAGGTGTAATGGGTAACAACGAGTCCTCAGAAGAAGAGTCATTTTCTGACGGCCTGCTTGAATATCCTCAATATACGCGTCCATGGGATTTTCGTGAACTTACTCCTCCGGATATCCTGAGAAGTGGCGATCACGAAAAAATAAAACAATGGCGTAAAGCGATGTCACTTAAACTCACCATAGAGAAACGTCCAGATTTGATAGAAGCTCGAGGTGGCTTGACCGCAGAAGAAAAAAAATTAGTCGAAAGAAGTAAGAAGTGATCAAAATTCCCTCAAATTACTACATCATGATTGGAGTCCGGCAAAATAGTCCGTATCCTTACAGGGTTCGCTTGGGTTACGAAACTCAAAAAAATAAGGGCTAACCATGAAACTGACAGATCATATTGACAAAGAAAGCTTGAAAACTGATGTTCCAGAATTCTCACCTGGAGATAGCGTCAAAGTGCATGTTCGGGTTGTTGAGGGAAATCGAGAACGAGTTCAAATATTTGAAGGAGCAGTCATTGCAAGACAAGGTGGCGGAATCAGCGAAACGTTCAAGGTTCGAAAAGTCTCGTTTGGTGTTGGGGTAGAGAGAACTTTCCCTGTCCACTCACCGATTATTGAAAAAATTGAAGTCGTGTCACAAGGGGACGTTCGCCGTGCAAAACTTTACTACCAACGTGAACGTATCGGCAAGAGGGCAAAAATTAAAGAGAAGCGGTACTAGCCCGCGCTAATTTACTGGCGGTCGGTTCGTTCGGTTCCTCCAGCATCCTTTGTGCCAATGACGCCGAAGGTCAGGCGCATTATTCGGGACGACAACAAGGTGACCAACCCCAGAAGGTATTGTCCTTCCACATCCTGGACATAGGTAGTTTTTCTTAGCTTGGTATGGCTGTATAGCCCTAACATCAACATCTTCTTCTAACCAATGCATATCAACCAAGCATTGCCCAAGCTACAAGCCCAAGTAAGGAAAGTAGGCCTAGAGCAACGAACCAGTAATCAAATCTAGATTTACGACGGTGTCTTGTCGGATTAAAGCCCATGTGTTCTAGTATTGTTGTTATATGGACGAAATACTTGTAAATCAAACTGAAAATATTGCAACAGTTACTATTAATAGGCCAGACGTGAAAAATGCTATTACATCACAAATGTGGGATGAACTTACAGATATCTTTACTGAATTAGGGTCTGACGATAGCGTGAGAGCAGTCGTTGTTACAGGAGCCGGAGATGATTTCTGTTCAGGTGCTGACGTAAGCGGAATGGGAAGCGCGAAAGGCGAACGCATTCATCAATTGGAATCAATGAGAAAAGTTGGTGATTGCTGTCTTGCTTTATTCAACATGCCTAAAATAACAATCGCCAGAATTTCCGGCGTAGCTGTTGGCGCCGGGATGAACCTCGCACTTTGTTGCGATATCGTAATCGCTTCTGAAAAAGCACGGTTCAGTGAAATCTTTGCAAAACGAGGGTTATCTGTAGATTTTGGCGGATCTTTCTTACTCCCGAGAATAGTCGGTTTGCAAAAAGCTAAAGAACTTGTTCTTTTGGCCGACGTGATATCTGCTGAAGACGCCAATCGTATGGGACTTGTTAATTATGTAGTCCCAGTAGATGAATTAGATGGCAAAATAAATGAAATTACTGCCAAAGCAGTTTCAGGTCCACCTCGTGCCATAGCGTTGAGTAAAGCTATGCTGAATCGCTCATTCTCTAACTCACTAGCTGAAGCATTAGACCAAGAAGGAACTTCGCAAACATTTAACTTCACAACAAGTGACGTTATAGAAGCTATGAAAGCCTTTAAAGAAAAGAGATCACCTGAATTTAAAGGTTGGTAATGTCTAGTTTCGAACTAAGAAAATTGGGAAAGTTTTTAGTGTTGGCTCTGGTGCCTCTTATATTCTCGTGCGGGAATAATGGTGCCCCAGAAGTACAGGCTGAGCCAGACGGTACTTTTGATGAGGTGTTACTTGATGGAAGGCAGATCTGGGGCGTGCAATGCGCGTCCTGCCATGGACCTAAAGGGCAGGGAGGAAGGGGAGCAAAGCTCAATGATGGAAAGATATTTTCTGCATATCCTGAGCCCGAAATGATGATCGCTGTAATAGCTAATGGGAAAGGACAAGGGATGCCAGCCTTTGAAACCAAAATTAGTTATCAAGAAACAGAAGCCGTAATCCGTTATATCAGAGAGGTCCTGAATTAAACCGAAACGAATAGTATGACGCTTCCAATGCCTAGAAATGGATACCCTTATTACTATGTTATGGAAACTAGATGCCTACTTAGAAGCCCTTACTTCTGTTTCCAAATCTACCATCGCTGTCTATAAGAGGGATATAAGCTCATTTATCGATTGGGTCAGCAAAAATCAGATAAACCGACCAGATGATTTAAACCGCAGGCACCTTCGGCTTTATCTTGCTTGGTTGCAGGAAGAAAAATACGCAAGAAAAACCATTGCTCGTAAAGCCTCTTCTTTGCGACGATATTTCAAATGGGCACAAAAGCAAGGAATTGTTAAATTGGACCCGGCAATTGACTTGCAGACACGTTTGGGCAAAGGCCGACTGCCTAGGGTTTTAAAGAATGAAGAACTAGTAGTTTTGTTAGATGAGCCGAGGGCAATCATCAAAGATGATGATGGCCCACGGAAACTACGTGACGATGCTGTTTTGGAACTTCTTTACGGGAGCGGTTTGCGTGTTAGCGAATTATGTAATTTGCAATTCAGCTCTTTCGATTTTATTCAAAAATTAGTTCGTGTCGTCGGGAAAGGAAACAAAGAGCGTCTTATCCCTTTGTCAGAAAAATCAGTTATCGCAATTAACTCATGGATTTCTCATGGGCGAACTGAAATGTTGGGAGCGGCTGACGATAATGATTTTGTTTTTCTGAACTTACGAGGTAAACCTATATCGCCAAGAGATATCCGGAGATTGATAGACCGAAGATCACTCACCCCAGTTAACCCTCATGCATTACGGCATACCTTTGCTACTCATCTTCTTGATGGTGGAGCAGACCTAAGAGAAGTGCAGGAACTTCTCGGTCACGCCGACCTAAGTTCAACTCAGATTTACACTCACGTGAGTAAAGACCGATTGAGGTCAGTGCATAAAAAAACACACCCACGCGGCTAAAAGTATAAAGATTTAAAGTTCTATAGTGCGAGAACTTCCAGTGCTGGTTAGAATCATCCTTGCTTGAAATTCAAGTAAAAATTCACCCGAGGTCATCCACGGTCGCTTAGGCGCCGACCTCGGGGTTCGCTGAACCGTGGAAGGAGAAATAAAATGTCACCTGTCGTAACTATGAGCCAATTGCTCAAAGCCGGAGTGCACTTCGGACATCAGACAAGACGATGGAATCCCAAAATGCAACGGTTCATCCATGGTGAGCGAAATGGGATTTACCTTATCGACTTAAACCAAACCCTAGAAAGAATTTCTGACGCCTATACTTTCGTGCGCGACACCGTTTCTCGTGGTGGGATGGTTCTATTTGTCGGGACGAAAAAACAAACCCAAGATGCAGTTCAATCATTTGCTCAGGGTTGCGGGCAGCCATATGTAAATCAGCGTTGGTTAGGTGGAATGCTTACAAACTTTGAAACTATGGCCAAACGTGTAGCAAAAATGAAGGATTATCAGCGTATGCGAGATTCTGGCGAGTTCGATGAGATGCCTAAAAAAGAAGCTCTAATGTTGTCTAGAGAACTAACGAAACTTGAACGTAACCTAAGTGGAATTAGTATGCTCCGGGAAAGGCCACAAGTAGTTTTCGTCCTAGATACTAAAAAGGAACATATAGCAGTTACTGAAGCCAACAAACTTGGTATTCCTGTTATAGCGGTTGTTGATACTAACTGTGACCCTGACGTTATCGATTTCGTCATACCTGGAAATGATGACGCAATCCGTTCCGGGGAACTGATGTGTCGAGTAATATCTGAAGCTGTTCAAGAGGGGCAACTTATGCGCTCAAAGAAAGCAGACCCTGTGCAAGCCCCTAAAGTACTTGAAGAGGAAAAAGAAGTGGATCAAGAGGAAGCTAAGAAGGCAGCAGCAGCTGACTTTCAAGAAAGAGAACGTAAGATAGCGTCTGAAATTACTGCTTCTACTGAGACCTCGGAAGAACAAGTAGAGAAGGAAGAGGAAGCGTAATGGCGGAATTTACGGCGAAAGATGTCCAAAAGTTAAGACAGGCATCTGGAGCAGGGATGATGGATGCAAAGAAGGCGTTAGACGAAGCAACTGGAGATTTTGATGCCGCCCTTCAAGCCTTAAGAGAAAAAGGATTAGCAAAAGCCGATAGTAGAAGTGATAGAGAAAGTTCTAATGGGGCAATTGCAATAGCACAGAATGAAAATGCCGTCGCGTTAGTTGAACTGAAATCAGAAACTGACTTTTCAGCTAAGGCAGAAGACTTTTTAACACTTACCCAAGAGATAGCAGAGCTTGTTTTGGCCGGCGGTGAAGATTCAGTTGCGGAGAAATCAGCGGAAATAGATGATCTTCGAATTGCGAAAAAAGAAAATATCCAACTTGGGACTGTAAGACGGATTGATATCGAAGGTGGGTCAATAGTTGATGCATATTTACACACAGACCAAGAAGGAAGAGGAATCAATGGCGTTGTAGTGCAGGGTAAAGATGTTTCATCCGAAGTCTTGCATGAAGTTGCCTTACACATTGCCTTCGCAAAACCTTCAGCACTGTCACGTGATGAAGTTCCAAGTGAAGAGATAGAGAAAGAACGCGAAAGTGCGTTGGGTGTAACGAAGGCAGAAGGAAAACCTGAAGCTGCATGGGAAAAAATTGTAGATGGGAGAGTCTCTAAGTGGTTAAGTGAAAGAGTTCTGCTGGAACAAGGTATGTTCGGAGAGAAAGAGACTGTTTCGCAGAAGCTTGGAAGCGGATCAATAATTAATTTCGTGCAAGCGTACATTGGTGATTAAAGCAAAAATAAACCTTCAAAGAATTGGAATCTTGCGAATGACATGCGCAGGGAGTCTAAACAGGGCATTATACAGAAGTGGATGATTCAGAGAAAAACCTCTCAAAAGGCCGATGGGACCGAATAGTTCTTAAAGTCTCTGGAGAAGCTTTTGCAGGCGATGCCGGATATGGGATAGATGGCCATGTAGTGCAGGAAATTGCGCGACAAATTGTAAAAGTCCGATCAGAATTTGAAGTCCAATTAGCCATTGTTGTCGGTGGAGGAAATATATGGCGTGGAATGGCAGGCTCTGGAGCAGGGATGGATCGTGCTCAAGCAGATTACATGGGAATGTTAGCAACTGTTATCAATGGGCTTGCTCTTCAAGACACACTTGAACAACTTGGTCAACCTACACGAGTCCAAACAGCAATTCATATGAGCCAAGTGGCTGAACCCTATATACGCCGCCGAGCGCTTCGGCATTTAGAAAAAGGCAGAGTTGTTATCTTCGCAGGAGGAACTGGAAATCCATTCTTCACGACAGATACAACTGCAGCTCTTCGAGCTGTAGAAATTGAAGCCGGGGCTATTCTTAAAGGTACGCATTCTGGTATCCAAGGGGTTTATGATGCAGATCCAAGAACTAACAAAAACGCTAATCTCCTGAAAGAAATTGACTATTTAGAAGTTCTTAGCAAAGGTTTAAAAGTCATGGATTCCACCGCAATCTCTCTATGCATGGATAACAGTCTTCCGATTGTCGTTTTTGATCTCATGGGTGACGGGAATGTAGGTCAAATTCTAGCCGGTAAGCCAATAGGAACTGTCGTAAGTTAGGTGATAGATGAGCGGTGAACTCGTAGATCTAGTTCTGTCTGAAACAGAAGAGAAGATGGAAAAGGCTGTCTCACGAGCGAGGAGTGAATTCTCAGCAATTCGAACAGGGCGGCCAAGTCCGGCATTAGTGGAACGTATTATTGTCGATTATTATGGAAGCGAAGTTCCCCTTCAGCAACTTGCAAGTTTCTCTGTTCCTGAAGCTCAGCTATTAGTCATCTCGCCGTTTGATAAAGGGGCTATTGAAGCTATAGAGAAAGCAATCCTATTAGCTGACCTTGGTCTAAGCCCATCAAACGATGGATCTGTGCTTCGTCTAAATTTCCCGCCGCTGACGGAAGAGAGAAGAAAGCAGCTGGTTAAAGTCGTGAAGACGCTTGCTGAAGAAGGAAGAATAGCAATTCGCGGGGTAAGACGATCTGCTCGACAGGATCTCGATTCGCTAGAGAAGGACGGCGATGTTTCCTCAGATGAGACAAAAAGAGCATCTGAAAAGGTTGATACACTAACACGTCAATACGAAGATCAAATTAATTCAGCGCTATCGCAGAAAGAAACCGAGCTGCTAGAGGTCTAAGCTAAGCTAGTTCATAGATTGTGGAGGCACCATGGACAAATCAGAAGAAGATTCTGAAAGACAGAAAGAAGAGCAAACTGGAAGCCATGGCTTACCTCATTGGACTGAGTCGGGGACTGGGCAAATACCTGCTGTTTCTAACAATGATCCTGAACCATCAGATACATGGTCTTCGCTAAGCGATGGACCCCAATGGGCTGATGATCCCGTGGCAATAGAGAAAAATCCAGTCATTCAGGAATCTCCCCGCGTTGATTTAACCATTGGTGATGATTCAAAGTCAGAAGACTTCTTTTCTTATGAGCGAACTCCGGATTTGGCAGAAACCACTGAATCAATTATTTCTGAAGGGAAAAAATCACGGAGATCAGGAATGGGATCAAGAGAAACAATCACACGAATTTTTACTGGAGTCGTGCTGGCTGGAATAGTCATACTCTGCCTTGCTATAAGCAAGCTTGTAACCGTGATTCTCATTTCCGTGATGCTTGGAATAGCTGTCACTGAATTATTCCAAAGTCTTTTTAAAGTTGGCTGGCAACCTCCTACCCTTGTTGGCCTCATAGCGTCTGTTTCCATGCCTTTGGCAACCTATTGGCGAGGTGAAGGAGCTATAACGTTAGTCCTTTTCCTCACTATGTTGACCGGATCACTTTGGTATCTTCTAGGGATAGGCGGAACCCGACCAGTGCCGAACTTGGCAGCAATGATGCTCGGAGTTGTTTACATTGGAGTTCTAGGATCGCATGCAGTGCTTCTTCTCGATGACCCCAAAGGAAAAGGTCTATTTCTAGCTGCAATCTTTCTCGCTGCAGGTTATGACATAGGAGGTTACTTTATTGGGCAAGCTCTGGGTCGATCTCCGTTAACGGAAGTTAGTCCGAACAAAACCATTGAAGGTTTACTAGGAGGAACTGTCGCAACAATTGGAGTAGGAATACTCTTATCAATTTTCAATGTAGGGCCATTTGATGGCGACCCTTTTGGATTCTCTAATGCTTTGCTCCTCGGAATTGTTGTAGCAGCTATCGCTCCTATCGGTGATTTAGCTGAGTCTCTTATTAAGAGAGATCTGAAAATAAAAGATATGGGGAATGTGTTGCCGGGTCATGGTGGAGTTCTAGACAGATGCGACACTTTGTTATTTGTTCTTCCGACAGTATTTTATATGGTCAAGATAATGGCCTGAGTGGTTTGCACTTAACTGCGGTAAATAATGCTTGAGTATTAACATATCCCCCTAGACTGTTAGGGATGACTAGTGTCGCAGTACTCGGGTCAACAGGTTCAATAGGAACTCAAACCCTTGATGTTATAAGAAACAGCCCAGAAGATTTTTCAGTTGACGTGTTAGCGGCTGGTTCTTCTGCTGACCAAGTGATGAAACAAATAGTAGAATTTAAGCCGCAAGTAGTTGTTATGGCTCAGCCAAAAGCTGCTGATAAAATCCGATCAGAGTTTCATGATCTTCAGGTTTATTCTGGGCAGGAAGCTCTTGAGAAAGCTGCGACGCAAAGCGATGTAGTTGTTAATGCCATAGTCGGGTTTGCTGGCCTTCCGGTTACTCTTTCCGCATTGAAAGCCGGAAAACGTCTTGCCTTAGCAAATAAAGAATCTTTAATTGCTGGGGGCCCTGTGGTTCGAAAAGTGCGAAAGACTCTTAACGCTGAAATCATCCCTGTGGATAGTGAGCATTGCGCTTTGCATCAATGCTTAAAAGATAATTCAGTTAACTTAGAAAATCCGAATGACTTCGTTAAAAAACTTTTGATAACAGCTAGCGGTGGCCCATTTCGGGAATGGCATGAAGCCCAATTGCAGGAAATAACAGTCGATGATGCTCTCAAACACCCAACTTGGAATATGGGTCCAAAAATAACTATCGATTCATCAACGTTGATGAATAAAGGACTTGAAGTCATTGAAGCTCATGAGTTATTTGCAATCCCGTACGACCAAATTCAAGTCGTTGTTCATCCTCAATCTATTGTTCACTCAATGGTTGAGTTCGTTGACAGCTCTGTTATCGCCCAAATGTCAATGCCCGACATGAGGTTGCCTATTACATACGCACTTCAATATCCAAAACGGGGAAGAGCTTCATGGGGGGCAATTGATTGGAGCAACCTTAAAAGACTTGATTTTGATGAACCTAACAAGAAGGCATTTCCTTGTTTAGAGTTAGCATTTCAGGCTGGCAAGATAGGGGAAACGGCTCCTGCGTGGCTTAACGCTGCAAACGAGATTGCTGTTGAAGCATTCCTTAACGGAAAAATCCCGTGGATCAGAATCTCAACGATTATTGAAGAAACACTAAATCAATACGATAGTGGACTAGCAGAAACGGAAAATGATATTTATACAGCAGATGCGAAAGCTCGATTAACAGCTCAAACAATCCTTGAAAATTTCGATCATGGGCAGTAAAAAAGAATCTCGACTAGGTGCATCAGCAACTCATGGTGATCTAAGCAACGAAGGAAATGGGTCAATCATTGGAATGGTCACGATCCTTGCTTTATTAATTCTCCTAGGAGTAAGTGCCGGCAAGGCAGGAGTAATTGTTGTTCTTTCCCTCGTAGCTATGCTATTCCTTCATGAACTCGCTCACTATCTCGTCGCCAAAAAGGCTGGGATGAAAGTTACAGAGTTTTTTATAGGCTTTGGGCCCAAAATTTGGTCATTTCGAAAAGGCGAAACTGAGTACGGTTTGAAGGGAATTCCTGCGGGTGCATATGTTCGAGTTATAGGAATGAATAACCTTGACCCTGTAAATCCCGAAGACGAGAACAGGACCTATCGAAATTCAAAATTCCATCAACGTTTACTCCTAGCAAGCGCCGGTTCGCTAATGCATTTCCTGCTTGCTCTTATCTTGCTTTATGCCGTCTTAGTAGGAAATGGAATTAAAGTAGACGAATCCGAATGGACAGTAAGGGAAATATTGCAAAATGGACCAGCTGAGCAAATAGGAATTGAAGCAGGAGATCAGATTATTTCTTTTAATGCGCAGCCGGTAAATAATTGGCAAAATTTTGCTTCTTCAATTGCTGAAATGCCCAATGAAATGGTTACTTTGGAAATTCTTCGAGATGGCGAAACGTTTTCTTTACAAGGCCAATTAGGGCAACGTGATGCCGGCTCAATAGGCCAAACAGAAGGAAGCGGCTTTTTAGGTATAGCAAGAAGTGACTTTTCGAATGAAAAAGTAAATCCCGCAAAAGCTGTAATAGAGACAGGAAAAGAGTTCGGATTTCTTGCGAAAGAAACAATTGTTGGGCTTGGTAATTTCTTTAGCCCTAATGGTTTAGGCAGTTTCTTCTCGGACGTTTTTGAAGTAGATTCAACAGATTCTGAAGAGGAAGTCTTAAGTTCTTCAAGAAGCGAAGAAGGCAGAGTTGTTTCTGTTGTGGGAGCTACAAGAATTGGTGCACAACTGACCGAAACAGGGTGGCCAGGTCTACTTCTTTTCCTCGCAACTATTAACGTCTTCGTAGGTTTATTTAATTTAATTCCGTTACTTCCTCTAGATGGTGGACATATCGCGGTTGCGGTATATGAACGAATCAGAAGTCGAAAGGGCATTAGATATCATGCTGACGCATCCAAACTTCTTCCATTAACTTACGCTGTAGTTTTTGCCTTGATATTTATAGGAATTGCTGCCGTATACCTAGACATCGCAGACCCAATATCCCTCTAGAATGAAAAATAATGCAAAACACATCACAAATACCTAGAAAACAAACGAAACAGATTGCTGTAGGTTCTGTCCTCGTAGGCGGCGGTGCTCCAATTACTGTTCAGTCAATGACCACTACCAAGACATCAGATGTTGAAGGGACGTTGCAACAGATCTACGCCTTGGCAGCAGCTGGAGCTGACATAGTGAGATGTACCTGTAATGACACCGCTGCAGCTGAGGGTCTAGCAAGTATTGTTCCTCGCTCACCGATACCAGTTGTTGCTGACGTGCACAATCAATATAAAATGGCGCTTGCTGCTATCGCTTCGGGTGTTGATTGTCTTCGGTTAAATCCAGGAAACATACGAAGACCAGAACATATCAGAGCCGTTGCCGAGTCTGCAGGTGAGAATGAAGTTCCAATTCGGATCGGGGTTAATGGCGGATCCTTACATCCTGATCTTTATGAAAAATATGGTGGCAAAGTAACTCCTGAAGCGATGGTTGAATCAGCAATGGCTGAGCTTTCGTATTTCGATGAAGTCGGGTTTGATGCTGTCAAAATTTCAGTGAAAGCTTCAGATGTAACTTTAATGGTTGAAGCCTACAGGCAGCTAAGTGAAATAACGGATCATCCCCTCCATTTGGGTGTTACCGAAGCCGGACCGCCACCGTCTGGGCTTATTAAGTCAACTGCTGGAATAGCGACATTACTTCTTGAGGGTATTGGGGACACTATCCGTTATTCATTAACAACGGACCCGGTTCAGGAAGTTAAAGCCGGGCGCCAATTGTTAGAAGCACTCGGGTTGCGTAAAAGAAAGAATGTTGACCTCATCGCATGTCCAAGTTGTGGACGAGCGGAAGTAGATGTCTATGACGTTGCTGCAAGAGCCCAATCCGCCTTTGAAGACAAAGAGATACCTCTTCAAATAGCAATTATGGGGTGTGTAGTTAACGGTCCAGGTGAAGCGCGAGATGCAGACCTGGGAATAGCAGCTGGAAATAAACGAGGTCATTTGTTTGTGAAAGGCCAAAATGTTGCTGTTGTAAAAGAAGATGAAATGGTTGAGACTTTAGTTGAGTGGGCAGAATTTATAACAGAAAATGGAACTGAGGCAGCGCTTGCCAGAGTAGACCTAGAAAAGGCGAAAAAAGAAGCAGAAAAAGATAGAAAGAATTTATTGCTCGAACAAGGGCATGACGTTAACGAAGACGAAAAAAGAGTTGAGCTCATTAGAAAGATCTAGCTTCCATTATTGTTTTATGGAATCAAGTGCTGATGCAACGCCGGGAATCAAGGATATAATGATTAGGTCTTGAATTCCTAAGGAAAAAAAGGCGTGGGAAATCCCACGCCTTTTGTGGATATGGGGCTATTTATATTGAAAAAGAAAGGAGAAGAAATGAGCATTGTGAAAAAAGTAACATCGCTGGTAGAAGATCTTCTCCAAACAACTAAATACCGACTATACGACGTCGAACAGAATGCTGGTATTTTGAAAATCACAGTTAATTCCCCAAGCGGGGTAACTCTAGACGAACTTGCTGAGATTAATCGCAAAATTTCACACGACCTAGATGAGAAAGATCCGATCCCCAGTAAATACACATTGGAAGTTTCTAGTCCTGGCCTTGAACGGAAATTGAGAACAAATAACCATTTCCTAGGGGCAGTGAATGAAAAAATTACCGTAAAACTGGGTCCACATATCGAGGGAGACCGTCGACTTGAGGGGATCCTTAGACAAGTAACTGATGAACTCTTGACTCTTGAAACAGTCACTAAGGAAGTGCGTGAAATTAAATTTCAAGATGTGACGCAAGCAAAAACGGTTTTTGAGTGGGAGAAGAACCCAAAGCCAGGAAAGCAAAATGGGAAACACCAAGTTTCATCCATCCAGAATAGATAAAGGAAAAAAACATGAACGCTGAAATGAAGGAAGCAATAAACGCAATTGCAGCAGATAAAGGAATGAAACCAGATGTCCTCTATGCGGTTTTAGCAGACGCTCTTGAGTCAGCTTATAAGAAAATGCCAGAGGCTTATGAATACGCATGGGTCACAATCGATCCCGAAACGATGGAATATAGGGTAATAGCCCAAGAGCTTGATGATGAAGGCGAACCTTACGGTGAGGAATTTGAGGTAACTCCAGATAATTTTGGCCGGATTGCCGCATTAGCTTTTAAGCAAGTTCTTGTCCAAGGAATACGCGAAGAAGAACGAGAACAGAAATATGAAGAATACGCAGGAAGAGAAGGGGATATAGTAACCGGCATCATTCAGCAAAGCGATAGTCGATATACGTTGCTGGATCTCGGCCGCGTAGAAGCTCTTTTGCCTAGAGCAGAACAGGTTCCCAATGAGCGTCCAGACAGTAACACTAGGATCAAGGCATATATCGTCGAAGTGAGAAAAACTGCTAAAGGTCCGCAAATTGTTGTTAGTCGAACTCACCCTGGTTTGATCAAACGCTTGTTTGAACTAGAGGTGCCGGAAATTGCCGATGGCATTGTAGAAATCAGGTCATGTGCACGTGAACCGGGCCACAGGACAAAAATAGCTGTTTGGTCTAACGACCCTAATGTGGATCCAGTTGGGGCCTGTGTCGGAGCTAGCGGGGCAAGAGTCAGAATGATAGTCAACGAACTTCGTGGAGAGAAAATAGACATAGTTCCATTTTCTGAAGAGCCAGAGGAATTTGTTTCAAAAGCTCTCTCACCTGCCAAAGTCAAAGAAGTTCGTATAGATATGGAAACCGGAACCGCAGATGTTATTGTCCCCGACTATCAGTTGTCGCTTGCTATCGGGAAAGAAGGACAGAATGCAAGATTATCCGCACGGCTTACAGGCTGGCGCATTGATATAAAGTCTGAAACTCAACAAGCTGAAGAAGACGAATATGAAAAAGTTGATTGGGCCGAGGGAGAATGGGTCGTTGATTCAGAAACAGGAGAACAGGTATGGCAGCCTGCCGAAGGGGGCCCAGCCCTTTCAGCTGAAGAATGGGAAGCGAACACTGAAGATGAGCCCGAGAATGCTGATGATAGTCAAAGCGATGAAAATGAAAATAGTTCTTTGCCTGACTCTGAAAATATCGAGCCTGAACTTAATTCAGAAGAAGCGCCAAACGAAAATCCTGATGATGTATCTGATCAAGGAGAAGAAGATTCTGGCCCTGTTGTAGAGGAATCTCTGGAAGAAGATGGACTCAAAGATTCTGCCCCTGTTGCAGAAGATTCTCTGGAAGAAGATGGACTCGAAGATACAAACGGCTAGTCTATTAAATCGTAAAGAATGATATTGGGAAGCTAATGAGAAGATAGGGAAAACGAGCCAATAGGCTCTACAAGAAGAGAAGAAACTAAATTGCCAGCAAAAGTACGTGTCTATGAACTTGCGAGAGAACTAGATATAACAAACAAACAAATAATCTCCTTGTGTGGGTCCTTAGGGATTGATGCTAAGAGTCATTCATCAAGTCTTGTAGAAGCGCAAGCTGATCGGGTCCGTAGAAAAGCCGAAAGCGAAGGTTTGCTAAAGGAACAGGCAGTCGTAGAGCAAGTTCAGGATAAGTCGTCATCAGAAAATGAATGGAACGGAAAAGAAAATTCTGGAGAAAGTAAAGTTCCTAAGCCTGTAAGTTCGAAAAAGCCACCGCCCAAGAAGACAAAACCTACTCCCTCTCAAACCAAAGCAGAGACTTCGAAACCTGTTGTGAGTTCACGAAAAGTCAAAGCAGCCTCTAAAGATCACGAAACTAAAGCGCAAACGGCTGCGCTGGGTAGCTTAAAGGATGTGGATAAGGGAGAAGAACAAACCCCTCCTCCTAATGCAAATACGCCTCCAAATCGACCGCCATTGAATGCTCCTCCTCGATCAGCAACTGGGAAACCTATCCCACCTCCTCCTAGCCCTAGGTCAAAATCAGGAAGGCCAATACCACCTCCTCCCGGCAAAGGCGGTAGGGGACCTGTTAGGGCAGATGACAGCAGTAGATCTAATTACCGAGCAAGGCCAGGCGGGCAGTCAACAGGAGGTCCTCGAGGTCAAAGACCTGGAGGGGATAGACCTCGTGGCCCTAGGCCCACCGGTGGTCCCAGTACGCCGTTTTTCCCTAAACCCGGTGTGGACGGCAAACCTTCAGGTGGTAAACCAGGAGGCGGCAAACCAGGAGGTGGTCGACCGGGAGGACCAAACCAGAGGCCTCAGAGAAAAAAGAAAAGTAGAAGAAGGAGAAGACAGGAAGAACTCCAGCCTATGGACTCACCTGCCTATACTCCAGAAGACGCTCCAGTGCCCGAAGGAGAGGTTGTTATTGAACGCTCCTCATCGTCAATAGACGTTGCACCTAAATTAAACAGGACAACTGCTGATGTAGTGAGGTTCCTGATGGAACAAGGTGAGATGGTTACAGCTACCCAGTCTTTGACAGATGATATGATCGAACTTTTTGCTGCAGAAATTGGAGCAGAAGTTCGACTAGTTGACCCAGGTGAAGAGCAAGAAATCGAGCTACAGAAGAAACTACAAATTGATGATTCAACATCGGCCGATAAGTTGCCAGAAAGGCCACCGGTCATAACTGTGATGGGACATGTTGACCATGGGAAAACAAAGCTATTGGATCAAATCCGAAAAGCAAATATTGTTGCAGGTGAAGCTGGGGGGATAACACAGCATATTGGGGCTTATCAGGTAGAAGTCAATGGACAAGTATTGACATTTATAGATACCCCAGGCCACGCTGCTTTTACTGCGATGCGAGCAAGGGGAGCCGAAGCAACAGATATCGTTATCCTTGTAGTGGCTGCTGACGATGGTGTAATGCCGCAAACTATTGAAGCATTAAACCATGCAAAAGCGGCTGGAGTCCCAATAATTGTTGCAGTTAACAAGATTGATCTTGAAAGCGCTGACCCTCAGCGAGTTCTAAGTGGTTTGGCGGAGCACGAACTTGTTCCGGAGGCATGGGGTGGTGAAACTATAGTTGTAGAAATTTCTGCATTAGAGAACATTGGCATTCCAGACCTTTTAGAAAATTTAAACGTGGTTGCCGAAGTTGAAGATCTCAGAGCAACACCTGAGGGAAGAGCTACTGGGGTTGTCCTTGAATCACATCTAGACATCGGTCGCGGACCTGTAGCGACTGTTCTTGTGCAAAGAGGAACTTTATCAGTAGGAGACCCTATTGTTGCAGGGCCTTCGTGGGGAAGGGTACGCGCTCTTGTTGCTGACACTGGGGAACAAGTCGATTCTGCTGGACCTTCATGCCCAGTGCAGGTTTTAGGTATGTCGGACGTTGCAATAGCTGGTGATGAGTTTGTTGTAGCACCTGATGAACGCACGGCTCGAGATGTAGCGGATACTAGAGAGCATTACTACAGAGTCGCTTCAATTGGACGTGATTCTTCAGCAGGTTCAGGCGGAGGAAGGCTTGAAGACCTCTTTAGCCAAATCAGCACTGGTGAACAAGCTACTCTAAATCTGATTCTTAAAGCCGACGTAAACGGTTCACTTGAAGCTGTCAGAGAAAGCATCAAAAAACTCGAAAGAGAAGAAGTTAAAGTCTCATTTGTTCATGTAGGAGTTGGGGCTATAACTGAAAATGATATTCAACTAGCAGCAACTTCAAACTCGACGGTACTAGGTTTTAACGTCCGCCCAGATCGTAAGGCTCGAGAAATAGCAGACCATGAGCAAGTGGAAATAAGAAATTATGAAATAATCTACAAACTTCTCGAAGATATCGAAGCAGCCATGGTCGGGATGCTCGTTCCTGAATTTGAAGAAATTGTTACTGGGGAAGCTGAAGTTCGAGAGATCTATAGAATTCCTCGAATTGGAGCTATTGCTGGTTGCTATGTGCTTGACGGAAAAATTTCCAGAGGATCAAAGGTACGTTTCCTAAGAGAAGGAACAATTATCTGGAAAGGGGATGTTTCTTCGCTTCGAAGATTTAAAGATGATGTTCCCGAAGTTGCATCTGGCTATGAGTGCGGAATTGGTCTCTCAGACTTCCAAGACTTAAAGAGCGGCGACATTATTGAGACATACGAAGAGCGGCAAATAGAAATATCCTAACTATTTAGATCTAAACACAATTTCAGGTACTTGCAATGGCTAGACGACGCACAAATAGAACGAAAGATTACCAAAGAAGTGCTCGACTCAACGAGTTGCTTCGAGAGGTGATTGCTGAAGAACTAGAACGAATTGATGACAGTGATTTAGGTTTAATTAGCATTTCTGCAGTGCAAGTAGACAATGAACTCACAAAGGCCAAAATATTTCTCTCCGTTCTCAATGAAGATACAGATTTAGTATTGACTCGGATGAATTTCCATAAAGGGAAATTCCGAAAGGCGATAGGCAGTCAAGCAAGAATCAGAAGAGTTCCCGAGCTAGTCTTCGCAATTGATCCAGCGATTGCTACTGGCGGACGCATAGACGAGATTCTTTCGGAAATTGAAACAAATAGAAGTAGAAATCTAGATGACGAAAATCAGTACTAAAAACGGATTTGCCATCATAGATAAAGAAGCGGGATGGACTAGCCATGACGTAGTTGCGCGGGCTAGAAAAATACTCGATACAAGGAAGGTGGGTCATTCAGGAACTTTAGACCCCCCAGCAACCGGCGTCCTGATCTTGGGTGTTGGTAAGGCGACTAGACTTCTTAGATTCATTACAGATTTGCAGAAAGAATATGTTGCTACGATGATCATGGGTTCTGAGACTGATACTTTAGATGCCGAAGGGGAAATAACAAAAACCACTACCACTTACCCTTCGTTGTCAGACCTACAGGAAAGCGCAAGATCTTTTATAGGTGATATTCAACAAATTCCGCCTATGGTTTCTGCAATCAAAGTTGAGGGAAAGCGACTCTATGAATTGGCGCGCGAAGGAAAACAAATAGATCGTGAACCTAGAAATATAAAAATAGACAAAATTGAAGTTGCTACCACTCTCGAAGAAAATGTATTTAAACTAAAGGTTTCTTGTGGGTCAGGAACTTATATTCGCTCCCTAGTTGCTGATATAGCGAAGGAAACTGGATCTTTAGCTCATGTAGGTAAACTTCGGCGGACAGCTATTGGTTCATTTGAAGAGTCGCTTGCTGAATCTATTGAGAGTGCACAATTGATAACCATGACTGAAGGACTGCGAGACTATCAAAAAATAGAAGTGGACCTGAAACTAAGTGAACGGGTCAAAGTAGGGGCTGTTCTAAAGGACAATGAATTAGGTGTCGAATATGGGACAGGACCGTGGGTAGTAGTCAATTCACAAGATGAACTTCTGGCAGTATATGAAGAATATGGAAACGAAAACGTAAAACCTTCTGTTGTGATCCCGAGTGAGCTGTGACTATGTTCAAATTATGGGCTGACTTGAAAGTGAATTGGTAAATGACTGAAATTCGTATAATCAATGACGGTGAAAGCCTGGCAGAGAAATTGGTTGGGACAGTAGCGACCATCGGAGTTTTTGATGGTGTGCATTTAGGCCACCAAGCTCTTTTCAAATTAGTAGTAAATAAAGCTAAGGAATTAGACCTAACCCCAGCCGTGATTACCTTCGACCAACACCCAACAAAGGTAACAAGTCCTGATAATGCTCCAAAGACATTAACAAAAATCAAAAGAAAATTGGAGCTTTTTCAAGAAAACGGAATTGAGTACGTATACCTAATTAAATTCAACCAGAAACGATCAGAAACCTCTGCAAAAGAATTCTTTAGAGAGGTTTTCGTTGCTGGTATTAACGCTAAATATGTATATGTCGGTGAGGATTTCCAATTTGGATATAGGAAAGAAGGCGATGTAAATCTTCTTCGCAGTGAGGGGGGAAAAGCAGGAATCGAAGTTTCTGGCATCCCTTTGATCAAGGATCAAACTATTAAAGAAAGTGCTATCTCTTCCACAGCCATAAGAATGCACTTACAAAATGGGGAAATGGCCCTTGCAAATAAAAAACTTGGTCGGATGTACGAGTACGAAGGTAAAGTCATAGAAGGCGATGGGAGAGGGAGTTCTATCGGTTTTCCTACAGCTAATTTAGGTATAGATCAGGAATTAGCTATACCCGCAGAAGGAGTGTACGCAGCTTGGTTTCAATGTCAGAGTGGGGCTGTAAAAAAGGCTGCAGTGAATATTGGCCGTAGGCCAACATTTAAAGATGATGACCCAATACTCCAGATTGAAGCTCATTTACTTAATTTTGACGGAGACCTTTATGGGCAATTAGGAAGATTGTCTTTCGTGCAAAAAATCCGAGAAGAAAAGAAATTCAAAAGTCTTGAAGAATTTCAAGGTCAACTTAGAGCAGACCTAACGAATATAAGAAGCTTGTTAGAGAACAGTTAGCAGGAGTTAGTGTCGTTTCGCTTCTACGCTGGTAGTCTTCCCTTGGCCGTTAATATGGCTAAAATGCGATAATGCTCAACTGTTCGACAATCGGCAAGAGGGCAGGGTCAGATACCCGAAGGAAAATTTATGGCTGCAAACCTAAAACCTAAAGATACAACAATTCAGGAACATAGACTTCATGACTCAGATACAGGGTCACCTGAGGTTCAGATAGCATTGCTTACAGATAGAATTAATCACCTTACCGATCACCTTCAAGTTCATAAGAAAGATCATCACAGCCGTAGGGGACTTCTAATGCTTGTTGGACGCAGAAGAAGAATGCTTGATTACGTCAAGAAGAATGATGTTGAAAGGTATAGAAATCTAATCGCTAAACTTGGATTACGACGATAAAGAAATCTTTAAGGTAAGATTAAATAAGCTCATACCTGAGCAAAACTCAAACAAGATCAATACCGAATGGTCAGCTGCCAGTTGAAAGAGCCTAAAAACTAGACTTTTTCAACTGGGAAGCTGGACTCCGATATTGATGTCCGGAGGATCGTCCACGGGCAAATAATAGAGGCAAAGCCTCAAAAGGAGTACAAAATGGCGGAAGCCATAACAGTCAACGGTGCGTTAGGTGCCGAAGATAAGATAATGACATTAGAAACAGGTGTTTTGGCAAGCCTTGCCAACGCCGCAGTCGTAGTTAAAATAGGAAAAACTACGGTCCTTGTCACTGCAACAGCAAATAAAAATGTCCGCCCAGGAACAGATTTTTTCCCGTTAACTGTGGACTTTGAAGAACGCAGTTACGCTGCAGGGAAAATACCAGGATCATTCTTTAGGCGAGAAGGAAGGGCTAGTGAAACAGCAATTTTGGCTTGTCGGCTTACTGATAGGCCACTGAGACCACTATTCCCAGAAGGTTTTAGAAATGATGTTCACATTGTTGCAACAGTTTTAGGGGCTGATCAAGAAAACCCCTATGACGTGCCGGCGATAAATGCAGCTTCGGCCGCATTGTGTATCTCAGACATACCATTTCAAGGCCCGTTAGGATGTGTTCGGATTGCGTATGACCAAGATGGAGAGTGGATTTCTCACCCAACTTATGAAGAGGGTGAGCAAGCAACATTTGAAATGGTCGTAGCTGGACGTCTCTTGGAAGACGGGGATGTCGCAGTAATGATGGTAGAAGCTGGCGGTACCGAGAATTCATGGAAATATTTTGAGGCAGGAGCTCCAAAGGTCGATGAAAAGGTACTAGCTGAAGGTCTGGAATTTTCAAAAGGGCCTATTAAAGATGCCATAGCTCTTCAACAAGAATTAGTTAAAAGCGTAGGTGAATCAGAAACAATGGAATTTACCGTTGCTGTTGATTATTCATCAGAAATTATGGATGCCGTTGAAGAAGTCGGCTCAGAGAAAATTGCTGATAGTCAGAAAATTGCTGATAAAGCTGCACGTGGTGAAGCAGAATCTCAAGCAAGCGCAGAAATCCTTGAAACACTTGAAGCTAGATTTAGCGAAGTTGAAAATGCAACAACACAAATTAAATCAGCTATTCGTTCCCTAACTAAATCACTTGTTCGTAAACGAATAGTAGAGGAAGGGCTACGCATAGACGGGAGAACACCTACAGATCTTCGGAGTCTTTCATCCGAAGTTGGTATTCTGCCTACTGCTCATGGCTCAGGCTTATTTCAACGAGGTGAAACTCAAGTATTGAATATCACCACCTTGGGAACTAAGAGAATGGATCAGATGATTGATGGGATAGACCCAATCACGCGAAAACGGTATATGCACCATTACAATTTCCCGCCATTCTCAACCGGAGAAGCAGGATTTATGAGAGGTCCTAAGCGTCGCGAGATCGGACATGGAGCTTTAGCAGAAAGAGCCTTGATGCCAGTTGTTCCAAGTGAAGATGAGTGGCCTTACACACTAAGACTAGTCTCCGATGTAATGTCATCCAACGGATCAACGTCAATGGCTTCAGTCTGCTCATCAACCCTTTCGCTTATGGATGCTGGTGTCCCTATAAAGTCCCCAGTAGCAGGAATAGCGATGGGATTGGTATATGCAGAAGGTAAATACACTACCCTCACTGATATTTTGGGGGCAGAAGATGCTTTCGGTGACATGGATTTCAAAGTAGCTGGAACATCAGAATTTATAACAGCTTTGCAGCTCGACACTAAAATTGAAGGAATACCAGCGGATGTATTAGCTGCTGCACTGGACCAAGCTAAGGATGCCAGAATGCAAATTCTCGCTGTCATGACCGAAGCTATTCCAGAACCTCGAGATGATGTTCGTGATGTAGCACCAAAAATCATTAGCTTCGAAATACCTCTTGATAAAATTGGCGAGGTTATTGGTCCTAAAGGGAAAGTCATTAATGCTATTCAGCAAGAAACTGGAGCAGAAGTAATCGTTGATGATGATGGCGTGATGGGAACCGTTTCTGTAGCGGGTACAGATCGAGATGCAGTTTATGAAGCTGAGCGTCAGATCAATTTGATTCTTGATCCACCTACAGCAGATGTAGGAGGGGTTTACAACGGTAAGGTAGTGAATATCACTAACTTCGGAGCCTTTGTCAACATCCTTCCAGGACGTGATGGTCTACTCCATATCTCAAAAATTGGTAGAGGTAAAAGAATTAAACGAGTAGAGGATGTCTTAGAACTTGGACAAGAAATTGAAGTTCGTGTCGAAGATATTGATCCCAATGGGAAAGTCAGTCTTGTTCTAACCGATGAAGCTGAACCGAATAATGCACCTTCTGAACGAGAAGAAGAGAAACCTTCCAATAAAGAGAAAAATGAACCTACTGATGCTACTAATGATCGTCAAGCAAGCTTTGAAGAAGAATTCGAAGAGAGTTTGGCCGAGGAACTTGGCGAACTAGGTCCAGAAGCTATTGGTGGAAATCGTCAGAATAACAGAAATAGGCGAAATAAAGGTCGTGGAGGCCGAGGTAAGTAGTTAATCTTTGCTTAAGAGAAAACCTTTTAATTTAATATGCCCCAGTATTGCCAGACTCATGGCAGTATTGACATATGGCTAATATCAAAGTTGGTGTGCTTGGAGCAGGTGGACGGATGGGTTCAACTGTATGTCAAGCAGTTATTAACGACCCGATGACTTCTTTAGATTGTGCTGTTGACCAAGATGCACCTGGAAATACAATAGACAACTGTAGTTTGGAAATAGTTAGTGACCTGTCAACTATCGTGGACGTGGACGTCGTAGTCGATTTCACTATTGTTGATGCATCAAGAAACCATCTTCCTATTCTTGCTGAAAGAGGCATGAATGTTGTAGTGGGAACTAGCGGTTTAGAAGAAAGCGATATTGATAATCTAAAAGCATGTTTTACTTCAAGTAGTTGTCTCATAGTCCCAAACTTTTCCATCAGCGCAGTTCTAATGATGAGAGCCGCGCAAATGGCAGCGCCCTATTTCGACACTATAGAGATACTTGAGTATCACCATAATAAAAAAATTGATGCTCCTTCCGGCACAGCAATTGCCACAGCAGAGAAATTGCAAGCAGCGGTACAAAATCTTCATCTTGACCCAACAGAAAAAGTAGTTCTTGATGGGGCTCGTGGAGCGAAAGGAAAAACGCAAATACCTATACACAGCATTCGAATGGAAGGAATGCTTGCACATCAGGAAATTCTCATGGGTACTTCAGGGCAGACTTTAACTATAAGGCAGGACAGCTATGACAGATCTTCTTTTATGCCAGGGGTCCTATTAGCAATAAAGAAAATTTCAGGCACCTCTGGAGTTACGGTAGGGCTTGAATCGATTCTGGATGTCTAAAAAGTTTTTCGTTAACGTACTTATTTTTATTGCGGCTCTGACAATGGTGACGTTAGGGTTTTGGCAACTCAGTCGACATTCCGATAAAAAAGAAATCAACAATACAATAAATGATCGTATTCTTGAAAATCCGGTCAATCTTGCAGATCTTAGGATCGATCAACAAACTGAAAGTAGCCTCACCAATATCGAATATCGTTCAGTTCAAGCCACAGGTTTGTTTAAACATTCAGACAGTATTCTTGTTCGTAATCGCCCACTTAATGGAAGCCCAGGTTATTGGCTCCTTACTCCTTTTGATTTAGGAAATGGAAGAGTCGTAATCGTCAATAGGGGGTGGCTTCCTATTGCCGCCGAAGATTTCAGGCAAACTAATTCAGATCAAATCACGATAGAAGGAATTATCCGAAAAACACAGGTAGCTTCGGGTCTCCAAAGGGAAGATTCTAAAGAAGGGAAGTTGGCTAGTTTGGGAAGGGTTGACCTGAGCCGATATCAACAACAACTTGAATACGAAATTCTTCCGGTGTTCATACAGGTAATCAATCAGGATCCACCGCAATCCAGCAATTTCCCCAAAATGCTGTCAATCCCTGAATTTAAAGAAGGGCAGCACCTGAATTATGCAGTCCAGTGGTTTATCTTTGCGACTATAACAATCATCGGTTATCCATTAGTGTTTTTTAGAAATAGAAGAAAGAAAGATAAAGGTTTTGGCCAATCAGATATTCCAATTGATTACCTCTAACTGGAAAATTGCGAAGAAATACACTCATGACTGCTAGTCTCCATAAGAGAGTGAAAGGAAATGCTATGCCCCAGTTTGGAAGAGTTCTTACGGCTATGGTTACCCCCTTTACTCAATCAGGTGATTTGGATTTGGAAGAAGCATCAAGACTTGCTCGCTGGCTGGTAGAGAACGGAAACGACGGTCTTGTTGTAGCTGGAACCACAGGTGAGTCACCTACGCTGACACATGACGAACAAGTTGCTTTAATAGAGGCAGTAGTTAGTGCTGTTGATGTTCCAGTTGTTGCCGGGACTGGAAGTAATGACACTTCAGCCGCAATTGAATTAACTAAACGAGCGGAAGAAGTAGGTGCTGCCGGGATTCTAAGTGTGACCCCGTACTACAATCGCCCTTCGCAAAATGGGTTAATAAATCATTTCACTCGCATCGCAACTGCCACAGAACTACCCGTAATGCTTTATGACATTCCTGTGCGGAGTGGAAGAAAAATAGAAACGAAAACCTTACTTGAGTTAGCACACGGTGTTGAAAACATTGTTGCATTGAAAGATGCGGCAGGGAACCCTAGTGAAACCGCTTCGTTTCTTGCATCTGCTCCCAATAACTTTGAAATTTACTCTGGCGATGATTCTCTCAATCTTGCACTTCTTGCAATTGGTGCTGTCGGCGTAATCGGTGTAGCAACACATTGGACAGGGCTTGAACACCAAAATTTAATAGAAGCTCTTCTTAACGGCGACATAAAACTAGCCCAAACAATAAATGGCGCATTGCAGGATTCGTTTGATTATGAATCATCACTAGATGCTCCGAACCCTGTTCCAACAAAAGTGATGATGAACTTATTGGGTTTCAATGTCGGTGTAGGCCGCCCTCCGATGGATGTTGTTCCTGACGGGCTTCATGAACTAGCAAAAAGCGTTATTTCTCAGACATTAATTGGGAAATTAATGCAAATCGCATAAGCATAATCTATGGCTATGGATGACAATATCGCTGTAACTTTTTTAGGTGGTCTTGGAGATATAGGTCGCAATTGCGCCGTTATTGAATCAAAGGATCAAATTCTGCTTCTAGACTGTGGACAACTTTTTCCTGATGAGGCTATGCCTGGGGCCCATTCAGTACTTCCTGATTTTAGTTATTTGAATGACAGGTTTGAAAAAATAGTCGGCTGTATAGTAACTCACGGACATGAGGACCATATTGGCGCCTTATCGCATGCGCTTCGGTTAGCGGAGTTTCCTATCTATGGGTCAGCTTTTACGTTAGGGATGGTTAGGCATCGACTGGATGAAGTAAGTTTGATGGGTAGAACAGAGTTGATTCCCATTCAGGACGGGGAAACACTTTCTATCGGAGATTTTGAATGCGAGTTTCTTCCTGTCACACATTCAATACCCAGAGGTCTTATCTCGGCAATTAGAACCTCTCAAGGACTTATTCTTCATTCTAGCGATTTCAAACTAGATCTAAATCCCATTGATGGAAGACTCACAAACCTTAAAAGAATAAATGAGTTATCTAAGGAGCCGGGAATCCGATTACTGCTATGTGACTCAACCAATGCAGAAATACCTGGGGAAAGTATCTCCGAATCTGCCGTAGGCGTTGAACTCAAGAAAGTTTTTCACGATAATGAAGGCAAACGTATCATCACAGCGTGTTTTTCAAGTCATATTCATCGAGTCCAACAGATAGTTGATATTGCAGTCAGTCAAGGAAGAAAGGTTGCCACATTAGGGTTCTCCATGAGAAGGAATGTGGGTCTAGCTAGAGACCTAGGGATTCTTGCGTTAGCCGAAGATGACCTTATTGATATTTCAGAAGTCAATTCATACCCACCTGAAAAAATCTGTGTTATCAGCACGGGTTCTCAAGCAGAATCTAGATCCTCATTGTTCTTAGCTGCCAATGGGAAGGGCCGATGGTTGGAAATTGGAACTGAGGACGTGATTATTCTTTCCTCTAGAACAATACCTGGAAATGAAAAACGCATAGGAAGAATGATCAACTACTTAAATCGGCGTGGAGCAAACGTCATAAGTGCTGATTTCCTTAATATACATACAAGCGGACACGGTCATCAGGATGAACTCACGTCCCTTCATCAAGCAGCCAAAGCAGACTGGTTGGTTCCCGTTCACGGTGAATACCGGCATTTAATCGCCCACAAAAATCTGGCTGTGGGAAATGGTATGTCAGCCGAGAGGGTTCTTGTTCCTGTGGATGGGGACCAAGTGATTTTAGGAAAAGACGGCTTAACTCTTAAAAGGAAAGTTTGTGAAGGCAGTTACGTATTTGCGCAAGGGGCATTAACAGAGAGAGAACATGGTGTTTTTGCCGAAAGAATAACTTTAGGAGAAGAAGGTTGTGTCGTAATTAGCCTTACAGTTGATTTGCATGATTGCACAATAGTTGCCGGACCAACTGTAATAAGTAAAGGTTGGGCCAATAATGGCATTGCAAGCGATTACGAAAGAGAAATCATGGGGTTAGTAACTGAGGGAATCAGTAAAATGTTAAACGGTGGGGGGCAGATTAACCCTGAGGGAATAAGTCAAAAGGTAAGAAGGATTGCTGGTGGATTTGTTAATGAAGAAACGAAACGACGTCCTATGATTATTCCGATAGTTAGTCTCGCTAAGTAAGAAATTCACGTCGCGTTATAAGCCTAACTGTCGCCTGCTATACCCAAAAAACCATGTGGATAGTGTTACCGTTGAGCTTATTGTGGCTAAATCTAAAGTAAAAGTTAATCGTGCTTCTAAGAAAGAAAAAGAAGTAGATGCTCTAAACAAAAAAGAAAAAATTTCAAAAAAGGACAAGCAAGAATTACGCGAAAATTCTAGTAAGTCTCTGATAGGCATCGCAGGCCGAACTTTTAGGTCTGCTTTTTCGGGTCACAAAGCAGACCTCATTAGTCTTGGGCTCATAGTCATAGGGCTAGTCGCAGCACTAGGCCTTTATTTTGGTACTGCTGGAATCGTGGGTAAGGCAATAGGACCGTGGGTCTTCCGGTCAATCTTTGGATTTGTGGGTTACTTAGCTCCAGCAGCACTCATTGCGGCTGGAATTTACTTAACCTTTGAAGTGCCTGAAGAGGAAGAATCATCGAGCCCAAAAGGCAACTCCTCACGTTTTGCGCCACTTTCTATAGGAAGTCTGTTTATCTTTTCTGCTATTTGCGGTCTTTCTCACTTAAATACCGATGCAGGTAGTTATGGGCTTTCTAGTATCGGAGAACTTAAAAAAGGTGGTGGTGCTTTAGGCTATCTAGTTGGTTCGCCGTTACGAGCAGCATTTGAGCAAATTGGTGCGACATTTGTATTAATAGCTATAGGTCTTGTCGGCGTTATAGTCATAACTGGAATGACGTTTAGAGAGTCATTATCAAAGACTTGGCTACTTCTGAGGGGTATTTATAGAGCTATTGCCAATACTATCTTTCTTGCTATGGGAGAAACTAAAGAAGAAATTGCCCAACGGAAAGGAAGTTCAGAAGCGCCTCTTATTCAAATCGATGGAGAATCGCGACCCGTAGGTAAAGGCAAGAAAGAGTCGAAGAAGCTAAAAAGTGAAGCCTCTTCTGATTCAAGCGATAAAAACATGTCCCAAGAGAATAAGGATGATGCTACTGAATCCGATAACAAATCTAAAAGCCTCGTTTCGTCCAAAGCAGAAGACCCGGTTATATCCGGTGAACAACTCGAAATTGAATTAGGTCCTGCAGCTAAGGGCTCTGTGTGGAAACTACCCTCAGATAAGATTCTAGTGCGTTCCGCATCGCAGGATATCAATGAGAAACTTGTTGAAGAAAGAGGTCGCGTTCTCGAAAGAGCATTGGCAGCACATGGAGTTGAGACACGTCTGGTTGGGATGGTCGTAGGCCCTACCGTCACAAGATACGAACTGGAATTAGGCGCTGGAGTAAAAGTTTCAAGGGTGACAACGCTTAACAAAGATATTGCCTACGCAATGGCATCTGCTGATGTCAGAATACTCGCACCTATTCCCGGCAGGCAGGCCATTGGTGTTGAGGTTCCTAACAACGAACGACAAGTCGTCGCTCTAGGGGACGTGCTCAGCTCTGTCGAAGCCCAAAGGGCAACTCATCCACTTGAAGTTGCAATTGGAAGAGATATTAATGGGAAATCTATAGTCATGAATTTATCTGAAATGCCTCATATTCTCATAGCCGGAGCGACTGGGGCAGGAAAAAGTTCGTGTATCAACAGTATTGTTACTTCTGCCTTAATGAGATCAACTCCTGAAACTTTAAGAATGATACTTATTGATCCAAAACGTGTTGAGATGTCGCAATACGAACGTGTGCCACATTTACTTACCCAACCAGTTGTTGATCCTAAAAAAGCTGCTAACGCTCTGCAATGGGCTTGTCGAGAAATGGACCGACGGTATGAACTCCTTGCAGAAGTTCGATTTAGGGATATAGCCGGATACAACGCAGCATATGATAAAGGCTCAATTGAAGCCCCCCCTAGCGCTATAAATCCAGATGGGTCTCCCAAGACCTATTCTCGACTCCCGTTTATTTTAGTTGTCGTCGACGAACTTTCAGATCTAATGATGGTTGCTCCTCGAGATGTTGAGGACTCAATTTGTAGGATTGCCCAAAAAGCACGTGCAGTTGGTATTCATCTTGTTGTTGCTACACAACGACCTTCTACAAATGTAATTACTGGAGTAATCAAAGCGAATATACCCGCGCGAATTGCTTTTGCTGTTTCTAGCTTGACGGATAGTCGTGTGATTCTTGATCAAGGCGGAGCAGAAAGACTCGTCGGACAGGGCGATATGTTACTCTTGGACCCCAAGTCTTCAAGCCCTCACCGTATCCAAGGGGCTTGGGTAAGCGAAGATGAGGTTAAGCGCGTTGTTGGGGCATGGAGAAAACAAGCAGATCAATTGAAGGGAAAAGGGAAGGTTGATGAAATATCAACTCAACAATCCATAACGGAACAACCTACGTCCGCATCGGCAGAAGGACTTCCTGGAGGGACAACGGGCGATGCTGGAGATGACGAATTGCTTCTCAAGGCTATTGAGCTAGTTGTTGATTCTCAACTCGGGTCGACTTCGATGCTTCAACGCAAACTTCGTGTGGGATTTGCAAGAGCAGGAAGAATCATGGATTTACTAGAGGATCGCGGAATCGTTGGCCCTAGTGAGGGGTCTAAGCCTAGAGAAGTTTTGATGACTGCTGAGCAAATAAGCGACCAGAAGAGTGCCGGTGAAGGGCCAGTGTAGGCGCCTTTAAATCATGCTACTTAATATTGTTTTTCTGATCGCCGGTATTGCTGTTCTTGGCTACAGCGCTGATTTACTTGTGGAGGCTTCAAGTAGGCTAGCAAGACAACTAGGGGTCTCTATTGTCGTCGTAGGAGCTGTAATTGTTGGTTTCGGCACAAGCATGCCAGAGATGGCTGTCTCAACAGTAGCTGCTGCGAGGGACGACCTTAACCTAGCGACAGGGAATGTCATAGGATCAATAATTGCGAATCTGTCGTTAGTTCTAGGCGGTGCGGCTTTAATAGGGAAAATCCATATTCCAAAGACAATTCTTTCGTTGCATGTCCCTTTATCAATGTTCTCCGTATTCTGTTTCTGTCTTTTCATACAAGGGGATCTTCATAGGTATGAGGGTTTTATTCTACTTTTTATACTGGTCCTTTCACTTACAGTTATGGTCAGAAGTGGCGATAAGAATCCAGTTTTCTTTTCAGAAGAAAGCAGCGATTTAGCTTCTGGACAATCGCAAATTCCGACTGAGAGTAATAAGCAGGATTTCCTTAAACGGGACTTGTTGGCAACTATCGTATCTCTTGTAGGAGTAATAGTTTCCTCGTATTTTATCACCGAAGGTTCAATAGGTCTTGCGGAGGAATGGGGTATTGGAAGTGGCTTCGTAGGGGCAAGCCTAGTGGCAGTAGGTACTTCTTTGCCTGAGTTAGTAGCATCTATCGCAGCCGTTCGGAAGGGAAAACCTGAAATGATTCTAGGAACAATTCTGGGGTCAAATATTTTCAACGGTGCCGCTATCGGCGCTTCAATGGGTATTTTTGGCCCAGGAAAGATTAACGAGTCTGCTCTAACTGGCTCAATAACCATTGGAACGCTCGTTCTAGTAGCTGCAGTTTGGATTTGGAAAGGCTTTTCGCAGAAGCCATTGGGACGGTTAGGGGCTCTAGGCCTTTTATTGATTTATGGCTCTTGGATGTTCTTTGTAGGGACATGAGTAAGCTATACAAAAAATTAGAGAAACGGTATTCCTATATAAGTTGTGTCGGTACGATCAAAGGATGACAGAAACCTACTGGATCGAGACTCTTGGATGTCCTAAGAATGAGGTCGATAGTGAGAAGCTTGCTGGGACATTGCATCAAGAAGGAATGATCCTCGCTGATTCGGTTAACGAAGCGGATTTAGTCGTCGTAAATACCTGCGCTTTTATAGAGGATGCTCAGAAGGAGAGCATCGAAACAGTTCTAGCTATAAATGATATACGCCACTCGAAATCAGAGTTAGTTGTTACTGGGTGCATGGCAGAACGATACGGGGATGACCTGCACGAAGCACTTGACGAGGATGTTGACGCTGTTGTTGGGTTTGGTGTTCCTGTGACTCTCAAAAAGAAACCTGTTGTCCCTGAATTTGATCTATTGAATTTACCACGACCTAAATCTGATCGACCTTGGGGTTACGTTAAAGTTGCGGAAGGTTGTGACCGTATTTGCGGTTTTTGCTCGATCCCATCATTTCGTGGAGCTCAAAGATCTAGAACATTACATTCAATTCTTCAAGAGATTGAATTAATGGATCTTCAAGAAGTAGTTCTGGTCGCTCAAGATTTAGCTTCATATGGGAGGGATGTCGCTGAAGATATCTCGATTTCTGATCTCTATAACCAAGTTCTTGATCTTGTTCCCTGGGTTCGGCTTCTCTACTTATACCCTTCTAGCCTGACAGAATCTCTAACAGGGCAAATTGCTAACAGTGCCGTTCCATATTTTGATCTGAGCTTACAGCATGTTTCTAGCCCGTTATTAAGGCGAATGCGCCGCTGGGGTAATAGCCAAAAATTTACTGATCTAATTGCAAGAATCAGAAGTCAGAATAGTGAGGCGGTTTTTCGAACGAACTTTATCATTGGATACCCTGGGGAAACTGAAGATGATCATGATAAGTTGTTGTATTTTGTTGAGGAAAACCAAATTGATTGGTGTGGGTTTTTCTCCTACTCCCGAGAGGAAAATACTTATGCCGCTGCGTTGGACGGGCAACTTAGCGCAAGTCTTGTCCGAGAAAGGTTGCAAGAGCTAAATGAATTGCAAGATTCTATTACTGCTAGTCGAAGAGATGCCCTTATAGGTAAAGAAATAGATGTTCTCGTCGATGCAGATGGGGTTGGTAGAAGTTTTCGGGAGGCTCCAGAGATTGATGGCATAGTTCATGTCCCAAAAAATCTTGAGGTTGGAATGTTTTCAACGGTTAAAGTGACTGAAGCAACCGGAATAGATCTCGTAGCAAGCAACAATTTTTAATAATGGAACCAATAAACAGAAAGTCAACATCTAATCTCGCAAAAGATATTTTGACCCCTGCTAATCTAATCACGATCACGAGAATTCTTGCTTCACCAATTCTTTTTATTCTCATTCTCTCGGCAGATAGTGACGGTGGAGCATCATGGGGCGCTTTTGTGCTTGGTCTAATCTTCGGGATCAGCGATGCTTTTGATGGGTTGATAGCGAGAGCAACTGGAAGCGTCACTAAACTAGGAGCTTTTCTAGATCCTCTAGCTGACAAGGTAGTCGTATTGGGGTGCATGCTTTCTCTTCTTTCAATCGGTAAGTTCAATTGGATTCCAGTAGTTCTTATTTTCGTGAGGGAATTTGGCATTTCTACATACCGATTTTGGGTCGTGCGTAAAGGGGTAGTCATTCCTGCAACAAACTTGGCTAAATGGAAAACTTTTGCACAAGGTACGACACTTTTGGTTGCAGTTTTGCCCCCAGTTGCTGATATCAACTGGTTAGTCAATACTATGCTCTGGTTTGCAGTTGCTATGACCTTAATATCAGGTTGGCAATATATCCGAACAGGTAACGAGGTTTCTCAAGTCGGGAAGGATAAGTGATGAAAAGAATAAGTTGCGAAGTAGTTGCTGTAGGAACAGAACTTCTACTCGGTCAGATAGTTGATACCAATTCATCATGGATAGGTGAGCAGCTAGCACTTTCAGGTATTGATAGTTATTTCCAGACCAAAGTTGGAGACAACCCAGACAGAATTAAGGCGGTGTTGCGGCAAGCTCTTGATAGGTCTGATGTTGTTATAGTTTGTGGGGGTTTAGGGCCCACGCAAGATGACCTGACAAGGGACATGATTGCCGAGGTGATGGGTGTCGAATTGATTTTAAACGAAAGCATAGCTGGACGGATAGAAGCAATGTTTGCTGGGAGAAACCGCCCAATGCCCGAGAATAACCTTAGGCAGGCTATGGTTCCTGATGGCGCAGAAGCTCTTCCAATAATGCCCGGGACAGCACCGGGTTTGAAAGCGCAATTAGGAGATAAAACTATTTATGCGGTTCCTGGCGTTCCCTGGGAAATGAAACAAATGGTTGAAGAAGCAATTCTTCCAGATATAAGAATGCAGGCTGGATCAACTTCTGTAATACGATCCAAGACATTAAGAACTTGGGGCGATTCGGAGTCCGGATTGGCTGAGAAACTATCAGATGAGATAGTGCGGCTTGATCATGCTGGAGAGGTGACTATTGCATTCTTAGCAAGCGGCATAGAAGGTCTTAAGGTAAGACTCACAGCTAAAGGTGAAGATGAGGCATCTGTATTTTCTATTCTAGAAGACGAAGCTCAGAGGGTTTCATCGATTCTGGGTGAAGAAGTAATTTTCAGTTATGACGATGAGCCCATGGAAGCTGCATTACTTAATATTTGCCGTAGCCAGGGTCTTACCCTAGGACTGGCTGAGTCAATGACGGGTGGACTTATTTCTAGCCGCATAACGGATATTCCGGGGGCAAGTGATGTCTATAAGGGTTCGATCGTTGCTTATTCCAATAGTGCGAAAAACCAAATATTAAATGTTGTAGAATCAGAAGTGATCTCTGAGAAAGCAGTAGAAGCCATGGCGGTAGGGGCTATTCAATCGTTACAGTGTGATGTTGCAATAGCTGTTTCTGGTAATGCTGGCCCAACTGCTACAGAAGGCGAAGTAGGCCGGGTATGGATGGCGACAACGGTTGATGGGATCACTGAAGCCTTTACAGTCAAGTGGCCATTTGACCGAAGCAGAATTCGTCAATTTACAACAATCACTGTTCTGAATGCTTTACGACTCCGTCTTCTCGCTCGCAACAAGTGAGTCATCTGTCCACCTATCTATGAAGGTAAGTAAAATCCCCGAGACCTGATCAATGTGCGCTGAGTAGAGATTTGTTCCGTGTTCTTGGCCAGGTAGCTCTAAAAATTGCGTTGCTGCAGCGGCAGTCTCAATTTCCCTAGCACTGGATGTAAATGGTGGATCATTTTCAGCCACAATTAATAGGAGCGGAATTAGCATCGAGCTAACAGCACCAAGTGCATTGATCCGGCCAAATGATGTAGGCGGGGATAGTGCTGCAACCCCTTGAACATCAATTTCGGCAGCTATTTCTATTGCGGCCGTTCCTCCCATGGAGGCTCCAATCAGGATTACCTGTTTGGCCCCCTTCGCTCGAACATATGCAACTGCGGCTTCTAGGTCCCTATCCATTCTTGTATCTCTTGTCCCAGTTGATTTTCCATAACCGCGAAAATCAAATGTCATAACTTTATAGCCTGAGGTACTAGCTAGTCGTGCGAATGGAAACCATGAAGTTTGGTTTCGTCCTCTCATGTGGGAAAGAATTACAGCTATCTCACCATCACCAAAGATGGACCCCCAAAGGTCCTCAGAGTCTTCGGTGCGGAACCGAACCGTTTCCGTTGCGCCAGACTCTCCAATATCGTCAGCTAGTTGAACGAATTGATTAGAGTTAATGGGACTCTCGATGCTTGATGAACATGCCGGAAGTGCAGAAAGTATTAAGACGATTGAAAGTGCTATTGGTAAATGAGTTTTAAACCAGCGACACAAAACTATATCTCATCAACTTCAGGCCGCAATTGAAGTGAAGCGGAATTCATGCAAAACCGCTCTCCGGTCGGAGGGGGGCCATCATTGAAAACATGGCCCAGGTGGGCACCACAAGCTGCACAGACAGCTTCAGTGCGAATCATGCCATAGGAATGGTCTGATATTCTTTTAACTGATTCTGTTTGTAAAGCTTCGGAGAAACTTGGCCAGCCCGTGCCGGAGTCAAATTTTGTCTCACTTGAGAAAAGGAGTGCGTCACAGACAATGCAATGGTAAGTTCCTTTTGTTTTTGTATCCCAATAGCAGCCTGTAAATGCACGCTCTGTGCCCGCTTCTTGAGTTACGTAAAACTGTTCATCAGAAAGACGTTCACGGATTTCAGATGCGGTTTCTTCGGTATTTGTCATAGACCCTCCTGATTGAATGCAATGTAATCTAGACACTAAACTAGGCCGATAAAGGAGGAAACGCTGCTTTTTTCGATAAATCCTTGACCGAACAAGCGTTCGTAATTACAATCATGTAACGATAAAGAAATGTCATACCCCCTACCTATGGTTAGCAAATAGCAAATAAAAGTTAAACCAATAAGAACAAGGTGAAAATATGGAAAATGAAAAAGCGTTAGATTTAGCTCTCAGCCAAATTACCAAACAGTTTGGTGAAGGTGCAGTAATGAAAATGGGTGAGAAATCAGCTATGCAAATAGAGTCAATCCCGACTGGGGCACTAGCTCTCGACTTAGCGCTTGGAGTTGGAGGACTTCCACGGGGCCGAGTGACAGAAATCTATGGACCAGAATCTTCTGGAAAGTCAACGTTAGCTACGCATGTAGTCGCCGAAGCGCAAAGAAATGGTGGAATTTGCGCTTATATAGATGCGGAGCATGCAATGGACCCTGTTTACGCTAAGGCTATAGGTGTTGATGTTGATGAACTACTTATTTCTCAACCAGATACTGGTGAGCAAGCTTTAGAGATCGTAGACACACTTGTACGTTCGGGAGCTATTGACGTTATTGTTATTGATTCTGTCGCAGCGCTTACTCCAAGAGTTGAGTTGGAAGGAGAAATGGGGCAAAGTCATGTAGGTCTTCAAGCTCGCTTAATGTCTCAGGCTCTTCGAAAGTTAACAAGTAATTTAAATAAAACGAAAACTATTTGTATCTTTATTAATCAATTACGAGAAAAAATCGGAGTTATGTTCGGCTCTCCAGAGACTACCCCTGGTGGTAGAGCATTAAAATTTTACTCTTCTGTTCGACTTGATATTAGAAGAATCGAATCTCTTAAATCAGGCGTTGAGATAGTAGGGAACCGAACCCGTGTGAAAGTAGTAAAAAATAAATGCGCACCACCCTTTAGGCAAGCCGAATTTGACATAATGTACGGCAAAGGAATCAGCCGTGAAGGGTCGCTTCTTGACACTGGCGTAGACATGGACATTATTACTAAATCAGGAGCTTGGTACACCTATGAGGGTGAACAACTCGGGCAGGGAAGAGAGAACGCTAAAGTTTTCCTTAGCGAGAATCCAGAAATAATGATGGAAGTAGAGAACAAAATATGGGCAATCGTAAACCCTGACAGTGAACTAGAAGAATTCACTGAAGTAGACGATGAACCAATCTCGATTGAAGATTAAATTCTATTACTTTATCGGATTGTAGGAAGGCTATTTGCCTCTAACCTATAACTGATGACGAAAAGATACTCTATCCAAACCTATGGATGTCAAATGAACGAGCATGACTCAGAGAAAATCTCTGGGTTGATGGAAGATGCTGGTCTTAGACGAGTCTCAGAAGTGGAATCTGCTGATGTAGTAGTTATAAATACCTGCTGCATTAGAGAGAATGCTGATAATAAATTTTATGGTCACCTTGGAAATCTGAAAGTACTGAAGGAAACAAAACCAAATTTAAAAATAATGGTTGGTGGTTGCCTCGCCCAAAAAGATCAAGAATTAATTAGAGAACGCGCTAACCATGTAGATGTTGTCTTTGGAACTCACAACTTGGATCGGGTTGTGGATCTCTTGATAGAGAGTGAACAAGGTCCCGTAGTTGAAATAATTGAACCCACTCAACATGAATTGGATTCCTTCGGAAGTGCACCTCTCCCCACGCGAAGGGAAGTTTCATATGCGGCTTGGATGACCATACAAAGCGGATGTGATAACGCATGCGCATTTTGCATCGTTCCTCAAGTGCGGGGACCTGAAGTAAGTCGATCTTTTGAAGATCTCGTTCAAGAAGCTAAAAATTTAGTTTCGGATGGTGTTTCAGAGATTACGTTACTTGGTCAAAATGTAAATAGTTACGGTCGAGATTTGACGCTTAAACTTAGGTCGCAAACGCCAAGTGATGCAGATAAATCTATTGCTGGTTCTATTTGGGCGGGTAATAAAAAACGAACACCGAGACCTCTTTTCGCGGACCTTCTGAGGTCTATTGGAGATATTCCGGACCTTCGAAGAGTCCGTTACACTAGCCCTCACCCTAAGGATTTACGTGAAGATGTTATGTACGCCATGGCAGAAACCAGCAGTGTGTGTGAACATCTTCACTTTCCGCTCCAATCTGGTAGCGACTCTATATTGTCGCGAATGCATCGCGGCTACACAGCTGAAAAGTACTTGCAGCGAATTGAACAAGCACGTTCGATAGTCCCAGATCTAGCTGTCACAACAGATATTATTGTTGGCTTTCCGGGAGAAACTGAAAGTGACTTTGAGCAAACACTGGAAGTCGCAGCTAATGCTGAGTTTGATAGTGGATTTACTTTTGTTTTTTCACCCCGACCTGGAACGGAAGCGGCTGAGATGGAAGAGGACTACTGCGACCGAGACGTAGTTGTAGATCGTTATGAGCGACTAAGAGCAGTTATACAAAGATCGGGATTGATTAAACATCAAGAGCGAATAGGTAAAGTTGAGCGTGTGATCATAGAGGGTGCTAGTAAAAAAGACCCTTCGTTGGTCTCTGGTAGAACAAGACAAAATAAACTAATTCATTTTCCTGCAAAGGATTTATCAGAAGGAACTCTTGCTCTCGCACGACCCACACATGCTGCCCCAAACTATTTGATGGGCGAACTGATTGAGGTTTTGGAAAAACCTCGTAAAAAAACAAGAATTCCTGTGGTAGCTGGGTGACTTTAAACGGAACTCATCCACTTTTGGCTCTCGTCGGAACTACAGCATCTGGAAAATCCTATGTAGCTATGGAGTTGGCCAAAAGCGTTACGGGATTAGAAATAATTTCAGTTGACTCTATGCAAATCTACAGAGGTATGGACGTGGGAACAGCAAAACCTTCAGAAGAGGATTTGCGCTTAGTTCCTCACCATATGATTGATCTTGTCGACCCTCACGAAGAATTTACAATTAGTGAATTTCAGAAAGAAGCAAAAAAAGTTCTCAATACTCTACAGCAGCGTAAATCGACACCTTTATTAGTTGGTGGTACTGGACTTCACCTACGAACTATTATTGATAATCTGACAATTCCTAGTCAATACCCGCAGGCTCGGTCAGAGATAGAATCTGAGCCGGATACGGAAAAGCTATATACCCAACTGCAAGATTTGGATTCACTTGCTGCTTCACGAATTGAAAAGAATAATCGTCGAAGAATTGTCAGGGCTTTGGAAGTTACGGTTGGCAGTGAAAAAAAATTTTCTAGTTATGGACCGGGATTGCAGCAGTACCCTGAGAGCGAATACAAATTGTATGGACTTCGATGGTCAAGAGAAGCAATTGATAGAAGGATTCTTGAAAGGTACGAGTGGCAACTAAAAAATGGATTTTTTGACGAAGTGCAGAGATTATCTCAGAGCTCGAAAGGGATATCCAGAACAGCTTCCCAAGCTTTAGGCTATAAACAATTCCTAGAGCATTTAAGAGGCAATCTCAGTTTTGACGAAGCGCTTGAAAAAGCAATAATCGACACCAAAAAATTTGCTCGTAAGCAAGAACGATGGTTTCGACGTGACCCTAGAATTAATTGGATTGAGATTAAGCAAGATCCTTTAGAGGCTGTACCGATTCTTATGAAAGAATATAGATAATGCAATTTGTTAAATACCATGGATTAGGGAATACATTTCTTATCGGACTTGCTTCGCGCTTGCCAGAGAATCCATCTAAGCTTGCTCAAACGCTATGTGGGGCACAGACAGGTCTAGGAGCAGACGGTTTAATCTTTGGTATAAGTTGCGGTGATGAAGATATAGAAACGCAAATGGTTTTATTTAACGCTGACGGTAGTCGTGCTGAAATATCAGGAAATGGGATTCGATGCTTAGCTCACGAACTTTTCTCACAGAATGGGTTTATTGGCCCTTTATTGATATTAACTGATGCTGGTGTTCGTGAAATTAAATTCATAGAAGGTAATAGTGATGAAGCCTTAATTGAGGTAAATATGGGTCAAGTAACATTTGGTCCCAAAATAGAATTTGCCCACTTAGGGATTGTAAACGATTTTGACATACCCCAAATTGGAACCGTAGACGTTGGTAATCCCCATATCGTTCTTCAAGTTCGCGATATTAGTTTGGTAGATATTGGGGTGCTCGGGTCAACGGTTGAATCAGCATGGAATGATGACGGGATAAATGTGCATGTAATGGAAGTGATCAGTAGAGATGAGATATCTATATTGACATGGGAACGAGGAGTGGGTGTTACAGAAGCTTGCGGAAGTGGGGCTATCGCCTCTTCAGCTTCGGCTTATCAATGGGGTTTGGTAGGGGAGAATGTCACTGTTTCTATGGCTGGCGGAGAAGCGCATGTTTCGTACCATAAAGAAGGATTCTTACTCAAAGGAAGCTCTGTTCGGATGAATAGCCATGAGGTTTCGATTAGTGGTTGATGTACAGCCTGACGATCAAAGCTCTTCTCACCGCGGAGGTTTCGGATCACTTGGAGGCGAAGAGCGCGGCTTTATAGATCGCTCTTTCCGAGAGAGGATAATTTTAGTAGGAGTAGATAGCGAAAGTACTCCAAATTATTCAATAGATACCCAGATGGACGAGCTTCAACAATTAGTCCTAACAGCCGGAGCTGACGTTGTAATGCGTGTTATTCAAAAAAAATCTACGCCTGATGCAGCAACGTATATAGGGCGTGGAAAAGCTTTAGAGATATATGCTACGGCTGAAGAATTAGATGCTGATACCGTTGTCTTTAATAACGAGTTAACCCCTGCTCAACAGTTCAATCTTGAAAAAATCTTCAAACGATCTGCTATCGATAGAACGGCAGTGATTCTTGATATCTTTGCGCAGAATGCGAGTACTCCAGAAGGAAAATCGCAAGTTGAGCTTGCCCAACTCCAGTATTTATTACCTCGCCTTCGTGGGCGAGGGGGGACTTTAAGTCAGCAGGCTGGGGGAATTGGCGCTCGCGGCCCAGGAGAGACGAAATTGGAAATTGATCGACGGCGGCTAGTTAGAAGAATCCATAAACTGCAAAAACAATTAGTTGCTATAAGTTCAACTCGTTCAAACCAATCAAAGAGGCGACGTAAATCAGTTAACCAAACCGTCGCAATCGTCGGGTACACCAATGCGGGTAAGTCAACATTGTTGAACCGTTTAATTGATGCGGCAGACGATGCGTATGTTGCAGACCGATTATTCGCTACTCTCGATCCTTTAACAAGAAGTTTGCAGTTGCCAGGTGGAGAAAAGATATTTATTAGTGACACAGTCGGGTTTGTAAGCAATCTTCCGCATCATCTTGTAGAGGCATTCAAAACAACGCTTGATGTTGTTATTGATGCTGACTTACTGGTCCATGTTGTTGATGGAAGTAAAAATGCTCCCGAAGAGGATATTAAAGCAGTAAGGACAGTATTGCGGAGTATTAACGCCGACAATATCCCTGAAATCATTGTTTTTAATAAATTAGACAGGGGGCAGTCGCCCAATCACATGTTCGAGCATCCCAATTCTGTTCAAGTATCTGCAAAGACTGGTGAAGGAGTAGAAAAAATGATTGATGCTATAGGAGAACTTCTTCGATCAGAACTACAGGTATATGAACTTAAAATACCTTTTTCTCGAGGCGACGTTATCGCTCAAGTACATAGGGAGGGCCAAGTATTGAGCGAAACTACAGAAGAAGATAATTTAACTATGAGAGTTAGGCTAGATGCATTCGCATATGAGCGTCTTAAGAAGTATCGAAAAACGATGAAAGTTACCTGATGTCTTTTGAATTACCTCCATACCCCTATGACCTGCTGATCCCATATAGGAACCTAGCAGAAGGGCATGAAGGTGGGGTTGTCGATTTGTCAGTGGGTACTCCCTGCGATCCTCCTCCCAAAGAAGTTATAAGTGCGCTTTCTGAATCTGATTCTGAGCGAGGGTATCCAAAATCAGTTGGGTCAGAGGAATACCTGCTTGCTTGTTCTTACTGGCTAAAGAGAAGGTTTGCTGTCGACGTGTCTTTGAACAAAGAACTCGCTAGTTGCATCGGCACAAAAGAATTTGTTGTTTCAGCCCCGCGAGACCTTCGTCTTTTAAGGCCGGATAAAGACACTGTTCTCTATCCTGCAATAAGTTATCCATCTTATGCAATGGGAGCCCAACTAGCTGGCTGCCGCGCTATTCCTATACCAGTTGATGAACATTTCCGAATGGACTTGAAGCAGATCAAGGATTCTGATGCCGAACGTGCATTAATGATTTGGGTAAATTCTCCCAGTAATCCAACGGGGGTACTCGAGGACTTAAAAACTGCAGCAAGATGGGGTAGGGATAGAAATATTCCAGTATTCAGCGACGAATGTTACGCTGAATTTACGTGGGCAGGTCAGCCCCGAACCATTCTTCAGGAAGGATTAGAGGGAGTAATAGCAGTTCATTCTTTGTCAAAAAGATCAAATCTTGCTGGGCTACGTGCAGGTTTCTATGCTGGAGATGAGAATATTATTCACTGGCTTCGCGAAATAAGAAAACACGCTGGAAAGATGGTACCCGGTCCGGTGCAAGCAGGAGCAGCAAAAGCATTTAGCAATGATAACCATGTTGATGTCCAAAGATCCTTGTATATCGAAAGGCTAAGTTTCTTGAAAAATTGTTTTCAGGAACTGGAATTTTCCGTAGTTTCGCCGGAAGGCGCTTTTTATTTATGGATTGACACCAAGCAACGCTCTTGCTGGGATGTAGTGGATTTCTTGGCTACAGAAATTGGTTTGCTCGTTACACCAGGCATCTTTTTTGGTGAATCATGCGAAAACTTTGTTCGTGTTGCAGCTGTGCAGGAAATGCATAAATTGTCTTTACTTAAGCAGAGAATTAGTAGGCTTAACTAGTAGAAAAGCAAGTAGTGTATTGGTTATGGCTATCGCAAAAGAAAACCCGGATGTTTTTGATCTAACTCGGCAACTCGTGGAGATTCCTTCCGTGAGTTTTGAAGAACAGCAAGTAGTCTCTTTCATCGAAAAACGCCTGGCTAGCCTTGGTTGGCTTGAGCTAACAAGAATTGGAGATAACCTTGTAGCTCGTTCGAATCATGGGAAAGATCTAAGAGTATTGCTTGGGGGACATACGGATACTGTCCCACCACAAGGTAACGCAAAATCTTTTGTTGAAGGAGATGTCTTATGGGGTATTGGTTCTGCTGATATGAAAGGCGGGATAGCTTCCATGCTGTCATTGGCAGAAAATCTTCCAGAAACTGCAGTAGACGTGACCTATGTCTTTTACGCACGTGAAGAGGTCGCCCATGAACACAACGGTCTTCTAGAGATCAATTCTTCTAATCCAGGTTTATTAGATGCCGATTTGGCTATTTTAGGTGAACCAACTTCGGGGAAAATTGAAGCTGGGTGCCAAGGAACCATGCGATTTGTTATGACCATTATGGGTGAAAGGGCTCATACTGCTCGTCCTTGGATGGGTCGAAATGCAATTCACAGAATGCATAATGCCCTCCGAGCGATAGATGAATATGTAACGCGTGAGCCAATTCTGGAAGGATGCCAATACCGTGAGGCTCTTCAGGTAGTGAAAGTTGAGGGTGGTATAGCAGGAAATGTTGTTCCAGACTCTGCAAGTTTGACTATTAATCACCGAGTGGCACCAGATCGGGACCTTGCAAAAGCAGAAAATGAAATTCGGAGTTTCCTTGAACCCTTCATGGAAGAAGGAGATCGACTGGAGCTGGTAGACGCAGCTCCGCCAGCGAAACCCGGCCTCTCCAACCCGCTACTTGTATCGATGATAGAAAATCATGATCTTGAAGTGAAAGCTAAACTTGGCTGGACTGACGTAGCATTCTTTGACCAGAGGGGTATTCCAGCAGTTAATTTTGGCCCTGGAGATGCAACATTAGCGCATACAAAGAATGAACGTGTTGATAAGAATTCCGTTGAGGGTTGTTTTAAAGCCCTCAAGCAAATGCTTACCCTCGGCGTTTAAAGCTTCCGAAGAACTGTTACCACTTTACCGTATACGGAAACTTCAGACTCTGAAAACCGCATAGTCTCCATAGAAGAATTAGCGGGTATTAGAAGTATCTCGCTTCCATCTCGTGAAAAGGTTTTGATTGTTGCTTCATCGTTGGGTATCCCCGCAACGACTATGTCCCCTTCGTTAACAGATTTTTCTTTCTTAGCTACAATAAAATCGCCGTCGAATATTCCTAGCTCGATCATTGAGTCACCCCTAACTCGAAGCATGAAAAGATCACCATGGCCAGTAAGGTCTGAAGGAAGCGGCATTACTTCCTCAATATTCTCAGCAGCTAAGACGCCTGTTCCTGCAGCAACATCACCGACTAAAGGCACGTGGGTTACTGGTCTCCTGTCTATCACGGCTCCTGAACTGGAGTCCCAATGAACTTCAATAGCTCGCGGCTTAGTCGGATCTCGCCTGATAAAACCCTTTTCCTGCAGAGTGCTGAGATGTGTATGTACTGATGCTGGGGAATTTAACCCAACAGCCTGACCTATCTCGCGAACGGTGGGAGGGAATCCCTTATCACGGATCGTTTCATCTATAAATTGCAAAATTGAACGCTGGCGGTCGCTGATATCTGTCTGTGCCATATTTCCTCCAGTGAGGTTGAATAGAAATTAAATTACACGGTTGTAACCGAACATATGTTCGTATATAGTAGAACACATGTTCGTAGAACTTATGTTCGCCGAACAATTGTTCGGTGTCAAGGGTTTATGTAAAAAAACCTAAAATGTCACACATGTTTGGGAGTATGAAAATATGCAAAATACAATCACATTCAATCCAATACTAGATATGGAAAAAATCCAGAGTACAAAAGTGTCTTTAGAAACCATTCCACTAGGAATAAGAACTTCTAATTTCACCTCCGCTTCTGGTGAGGCAACCTCATCTGGTAACCGATTAAGACGTCTCTTCACCGGGGTTCTACTCGTCGTGCTTGGTGCGCTTCTTTGGACTGTATTTGCTCACGTTACCGGACTGAACGATCAACAGGTAGGAGCTGACCTTTCTCCCGACGCTCCTAGAGAAATCTATATAGTTCAGTCCGGTGACACTCTTTGGTCAATCTCTATGGGAATTGATAATGATGGAGATCCTCGTGACACTGTTGACCGTTTAGCAGCATTGAACGGAGGAAGTTCCCTATATATAGGGCAGGAATTAATTTTAAGTAATTAATTGATTTAGCGTCGACGACTAGCGAGGCGCTAAATTTTCTTTCCTCTTGTTCGGGTAAATCTAGTAAAAGTAAAATCTTCTACTTTGATGACCCTTTCGGTCTCCATTAATCCTTCGTCGTAGCTACTCCCAGTTGTAACAACATCGGAAGCTTCGTCTTCGGATCGGTAAGGGCTTGTTGTAATGCATAATTCATCAAAAACGTCTTCAGCCACTAACTGCTTATTTAATGAAGGTCCACCCTCTACTAGGATAACTTTCCCATGCCGGCCAGCTAATGAGAAAATTGCTTTGCGAAGGTCAACTACCTTATCTCCGCATATGAAAACGTCACTGCACGATTCAAGTTGCATTCTTCTACTCTTGGATGATGCCAGGGAAGTCACTAAAATCGGCTGGTATTCCTTCGATCGAAATAAAGGTAAATCAACGTCTATATCTAATCTATTGCTTATCACCGCTATTAACGGCAAAGGACTTTTGCCTTTAGATTTTCTGGCATCAATGAGTTCATCAGTTAGGACTGGAGGTCCATACTGTTCATCAAGAACAGTCCGATACCCGACCAAGATTATGTCAGCAGTACTCCTTAGAGCTTTAAATAGTGCTTTATCGGCTGGTCCGCCTAATGAACCGGAGGACCCATTGATCGTTGCTAGCCCATTAGACGATGCAATCATGTTTAACATAACCCAGGGGTTCCCGTTTTCATGAGAGCGCCGATCGGACAAGTAGGTATTTATAAGACTTGTAATCTCAGGTGTTGTAGCTGTCATGTTTCGCTTTCCTGTGGAAAAACTAGGTTTATATCCACAATGAAATCCCCATTGAATTCCTCTGGTAATCCACAGAGCATACTAGGTAGATTATGTCATAGTGATGGATCTAAAAGCCCTTTGGCGGAATGGTGGCAATTAAGAAAACAATGGGATGAGCTTTTGGAAATTCAGAAAGTAGATCCCTGCCTTGGAATTATGAAGAATGGAACTTCTAAAGTATCCAGATCTAATTCTTGCCTGCTATGGGCTGGGTCCGTCACAACAATCTCAAGAATTTCTAAAGAATGGAAAGCACAACACAGTTATGGCTGAAATAACAAACAAACC